>OLVZ01000322.1_pt1 | contig 47888 bp, 28 predicted proteins | sample 1673341 | NCBI WGS metagenome assembly OLVZ01 (sample SAMEA3178944, study PRJEB25190) | human gut metagenome | biome: human gut; feature: human-associated habitat; material: faeces | place: Austria | collected 2013 | reverse complement strand
GGACGAGCCGCTGTCCACCGAGCACTACGCCGTGGGCTTCAAGAAGGGTGACACCAAGACCGCCGACGCCGTAACCGAGTCGCTCAAGGCCCTGTACGAGGAAGGCACGGTTGAGGAGCTGTGCGAGAAGTATGCTGAGTACGGCCTCTCCTTCGAAAACTGGGTGCTTAAGTAATCACAGATAACAGGCAGAATAAGGCGCTCGCGCAATAACGCGGGCGCCTTCCTGGGCTCAAAAGGGTTTGAGCCGGCGGGGATTATGGGGTCTGAGACGGCTGCTCGCCGCTCGGAAAAGGACGCAAAATCCACCAGAGCATCGGACTCGCTTTGACCCGTAGTTTGCAGGGAATCCCCTCGGGGGTTAAAGTCGATTCTCCGCTGCATAAAAGGGTCTAAAATCCACCAGGGCATTGCGCCCGTTTCAATTCGCGGCTCGTACGGGCAACGCAAGGAGAATGTAGAGGAGCAGACGTTGACCATCCAGACCATGTTTCAAATGCTGGGCGAGGGCTTTTTCGTAAGCCTGCAAATTTTCGCGTTCACGCTGCTTGGCGCCCTGCCGCTCGGCATTCCGGTGGCGCTGCTCCGCATGAGCCGCTTCAAAATTGTGCGCGGCATCACGCGCTTTTACATCTCAATCATGCGCGGCACGCCTTTGATGCTGCAGATGTTCGCCATCTACTTCGCGCCGTATTACGTTTTTGGTATCCAGCTCACGCCCAACAGCAAATGGCAGGCGACCATCGTTGCGTTCATCATCAACTACGCCGCGTACTTTGCCGAGATTTACCGTTCGGGCCTGCAGTCGATCCCGCGCGGCCAATACGAGGCTGCCGAGGTGCTCGGTTATTCCCGTTTGCAAACGTTTGTCTACATCGTGTTGCCGCAGGTAATCAAGCGCATCATGCCCGCCATTGGCAACGAAGTCATCACCTTGGTTAAGGACACGTCGCTGGCGTTCGCCATCGGCGTGGGCGAGATGTTCTCCACGGCCAAGGCGCTCGTCGCATCGCAGGTGAGTATGATTCCGTTTGCCATTGCCGCGGCGATTTACTGGGTCTTTAACTTCTTGGTTGAGGTCACGCTCGGTCGTATTGAGAAGAAACTCGATTACTATCACGATTAAGTTTGCGTTTATTAGGCTTGCGCTTGCAAAGCAGGCTTGCGTTTGCAAAGGGTTCGCCAATCGTCGGAATGGCGAATCGCCTTCGGTTTTCGTTGAGAGGGTGGGCTTTCATCCAGATCCGCTGAGGAGGGCAAATCCCATGTCGGTTGTTTCCATACAAGACGCTCGTAAGGCTTTTGGCGGCACCGAGGTACTGCGCGGAATCACGCTCGAGGTGCCGCGCGGCGAGGTCGTGGCGATTATCGGCCCGTCGGGTGGCGGCAAGTCAACGCTGCTGCGGTGCATGACGCTGCTTGAGCGACTCGACGGCGGCAGCATGTCATACGGCGAGGTCATCGCGGCGGAGCAGGGGGCCGATGGGCGCACGCATTACGCCAAGCCCGACGTGCTCAAGCAGGCGCGTGGTTGCTTTGGGCTTGTATTCCAAAATTACAATCTGTTCCCGCACTACACGGTGCTCAAAAACATCATGGATGCACCGCTGCGCGTGCAAAAACGCCCGCGCGCGGAAGTCGAAGCCCAGGCGCGCGAACTCATTGCGAAGATGGGTCTTGCAGGCTGCGAGGACAAGGTACCCTGTCAGCTTTCGGGCGGACAACAGCAACGCGTGAGCATCGCCCGCGCGCTCGCGCTCAATCCCGAGGTGCTCTTCTTTGACGAGCCCACGAGTGCGCTCGATCCCGAACTCACCGGCGAAGTTCTGCGCGTCATCAAGGCATTGGCTGCCGAGCAGATGACCATGGTGGTGGTCACGCACGAGATGGGCTTCGCGCGCGAAGTCGCCGACCGTGTGGTGTTCATGGACGGCGGCGTGATCGTGGAGGAAGGACCCGCAGCACAGGTTATCGACACGCCACGCGAACAGCGTACGCGTGAGTTCCTTGCGCGTATGGATGGTTAGCGGCAGCTCGGGGTCTGATGGTCGTTAGCCGCTTGGGTCCTGACGACAAGCGTCCGCTTCACGCACGAGCCGACAACTGGGCAACTGCCCGTAATACGGCGGGCAACCGGCAAGCAGCGCGCGAAATTATCAAGTCGGCAATCGGGCAACCGCTCGTAATTCAACGGGCGGTTGCCTGTCACGTGCGACTTGGCGGCAGCCCATGGCTAGGCGGCCATTTGGCCATTACCTACAACTCTAGTCGTGCGCCTCAAGCGACCATGCAACAGCGGCGAGAACGTCGCGGCAGTTGGAAGGCCCGTCGAGCGTCGACAGGAAACGCGTGAGATTTTCCGCTGCAGACAGGAAGCCACCATCTACCAGCTCGATTGCAGCTTTTGCCGCATGCTCTCCCAGCGTGGGAAGCGGCGCCACGGGGATGCCGTTGGCACGCAGCATCGACTCGGCGGCGTCGCGCGTAGGCGGCTGCGCAATATGGTTGTCGCGCATGAGCTCCGCCATCTCGTCCGCCGCGGCAGAGCCAAACGGGCTGTTGGGATGCACCAGAACGTAGCAGGCCAAACCGAGCTCCGGCTCTCCCGCTTGCCAGAGCACAAAGCCCAAGCGGTAATATCCAACCGCAATATCCTGCGGAACGCTTGCGAACTTGAGGCCCTGGATGAGCGCCTTGGCTGCATCTTCGGCTCGGTTGAGCTCGTTAAACGTGAGCGCGAGCGAGTGCCATGCCGAGAACGTGGTGGGCGCGTATTCGACGCATTCCTGCCCCAGGCGCAACGCATCTTCGAAGTTTCCGAGCTCACGCATTGCACGGGCGAGCGCCGTGCGCGCATCAAATGCCGAATCGGGCATCTTGCGGAATCGAACGGGTTCAGCAGGCGCAGAGCCATCCTCGTCAGCGCCGGCCATCACACGCGAGACCATATTGGCGCAGTATAGAAGCTGGCGGTTGTCATCTTCGAGCATATCCGCAGCTTCATAGGCCGAAATGATGTCGGTAAGGCCGGGAATCACCGACGGATCGCTAGGGTCGAAGGCATCCAGGATTTCATGGAGACGATCGCGCAGGGTGTCGTCGGACGTTCCGTAGATGTCGAGGTCGCAAACGCGGTTTGCATGCACGTATGCCGCGAGCGCCTCGGGCAGTTCGCGCGTGTCGTACTCCATCTTCGGACGAGGGCCCAAGGCAAATTGCACGAGCTCGATCGGCTCAAGGCCGCCGTCTTTGCCAAACGAGACGGTTTGCTCCACGGGCTCGAGTGCGGCAAGAATATCTTGCGCCGTAAGGCTGGCTTCCTGCAGTTTTTTGTTCTTTACGAGCGGCACGACCTTCATGGTGAACATTTGGCGGCTCAGCGTGAGCGAGAGCAGCGGTGTGCCGGTTGCCGTGCGCTCATGCAGCGTGATGCGTGCGCGGATGATGCCCACGCCCGAGCCGAAGGCAACGCTCGCCAGCACGGCGGCAAAACGCATGGCGTATGCGGCACGTACCTGGGCGGGCGAGAACTCGCCCATGGCGGGGAAGGCTCCTGTGGCGGGTAGCGACGCATGGACCTCGAAGGTGCCCGCGCGCACCTCACTGTCAAAGTTGTACAGGAAGTTGAACGGTGCAAGAACACGTTCGGCGGCAGCGGCAAAGCGCGTGCGCACATCCCACTCTCCACCGCGCGCGCAGGTGGCTCCGTGCATGGTTGCAAACAGGTTTTTGTCGTTGCAGGCAAGCATGAGCTTGGGAATGGCGTCCATAAAGCGCGTGAACGTGGCGTAGAAAGCGGCGACGCACGTCTCTTCGGAGAGTGCGCTCAACTTGGGTGACACGCCGTCCGTGCTCAGTGCGTTGTTGACAAAGACAAGGCGGTTGAGCGTTCCCTCGATTGCCTGCAGCGTATCGACCTCGTCGTCGGTCATCTCGCTGTAGTCCGTTGCAGTCCAGAACAGGTTGGTGGAGGAAAGGCGGCGCAGCTCGACATCGTGTTGGGCGGCGATGAGGCGCACGCGCTCTGATCCCAGACACATAAGCTCGCGTGCCGCAAAGCGCTCAAATGCCGAACCGTTCTCGTCCATGCCGCGGAAGGTGAGCGCGTCGAGCGCGTCGGGATAAGACGCGCGGCGGAGGTCGTCGAGCACGTCGGCTACCGAGCGCCACGGATTTGTTTCACCGCGCTCGAATGGGAACTGGTAGAACTGCAGGAACGATACGGCAAGCGTGAGGTCGATGTCCATTTCCTCGTCTGCGTAGGGTCCCATATCGGCGGCGGGAGCGACGAACGCGAAACGGTTGTTGTTCAGGGGATTTTGGCGATACCGCGAAACTGCCACGGGGCTACCGCCCAGGCAGGAGAAGACCTCACCGGAACCGGGCTGGCTGGGGTGGTTGCGGATGTGCACCTCGGGCGTGGTGTCGGGCTCAGCGAGCAGGGGGCCATCGCAGGCATGTGCGTCACCACCGCGGATGAGGCATGCAAGCACCTTGACGCGTCGCGCGCCCACGACTTCCACGAGGTATCCCATGCTTTCCGTGGGAGCGGGCGAGATGTTTGTGGTGATGCCGAAGGTACGCCCCGCATTCTGGCCGGGCAGGGGTTTGAGTTCGTGTATGCGAGAGAGAAGCGGCAGCTTGATCTCGGGTTTTTCGGTGCTCTGCGCCATGGTTTCCTCGTTTCGTCTAACTGGTTGTCCATAGCATACCAGCCCGTCAGGACAAGCTGCATGGTGGGCGCTGTTTGTTTTGGGAATGGCCTGACCCGCCTTGCTCTGTGGCCAATTCAGCTTTGACCTTCGACTTGTTCGATTTTTTGATCCGTGACCCATTCTGCCTTGGCCCGTGGCCAATTCGGCTTTGACCTGCGACCTGCCCCTTCGTTGGCGCTTTTTCCAAGTTTGCGTCTGTACCGTCCAACCCGTTGCTTGCCGCGCCTACCGATATGCGTGCATGGACGAGCGCCCGTGTGGGTAATGTCGAGGCATACGGCTGTCGTGCGAGGTTGCACAGGGCACCTCGTCACGCGTTTCGGCACGGCGCGGTTCGTGCTGGGAAAGGGAGGTGTCCCATGGGTGCACCCAAGACTGGTAACGTAAGGAACGTGGTGCTCGTAGGCCAAGGCGGGGTGGGCAAGACCTCACTCGCGGAGGCCATGCTCCACCTGTCCGGCAAGACCGCCCGCCTGGGTGGCCACGGTGGCACCAAGCCTACCCTCGACTACGATACCGAAGAGGTCAAACGCGAGTTCTCGATTTCGACCTCCATCGCGCCGATTGATTGGAAGGGCGCCCGCATCAACGTGCTCGACGCTCCTTGCTACCCCGACTTCATTGGTGACGCCTATGCGGCTATGAGTGTGTGCGAGTCGGCCTTGTTTGTCGTCGACGCCGCTGAGGGCCCGCAGCCCACTACCGTCAAGCTGTGGTACGCCGCCGAGGACCTGCGCCTCGCACGCGCCGTGTTCGTGAACCGCGTGGACAAGGAAAACGCCGATTTCGACATGTGCCTCGAGATGCTCCGTGAGCGCTTCGGCACGCGCCTGGGCGCTGTGACGCTGCCGTGGGGTACCGGCTCCGACTTCCATGGCATCATCGACTTGGTGCGCATGAAGGCGCGTCAGTGCGACGGCACCAAGCAGACCGAATTCGACATCCCCGAGGACCTACTGCCCGCCGCCGAGGCCGCGCACGAGACCCTGTGCGAGCTCGTGGCCGAGGCCGACGACGACCTCATGGAGAAGTACCTTGAGGGCGAGGCCCTCACGCAGGAAGAAGTCGAGGGCCTGCTGTCCAAGGCCATCGCCAAGCGCCTGTTCGTTCCCGTGTTTGTGGGTTCTTGCACGCAGGAGCAGGGCGTCAACTCGCTCATGGACGACATCGCCACGTACTTCCCAGCACCCACCGACTACGGCGAGATGCCGCTCATCGACGGTGACACGCTGAAGATTTCCTCCGACGACGACCGCCCCGTGGTCTTCGTCTTCAAGACGCTCAACGATGCCCAGCAGGGTCGCATCTCCTTTATCAAGGTGCTTACCGGCACCATCGAGCCCGGTATGGAGCTCATCAACGCCCGCACCCGCAAGGGCGAGCGTATGGCGCACCTGTATGTGATGTGCGGCCGCGAGATGACCGAGGTCGGTCACGCCTATGCGGGCGACATTGTGGTCGTTCCCAAGCTGTCCGCCGATACGGGCGACACCCTTTCCGTGTCCGGCAAGGTCGAGGCTGCGGCGTTCAAGTTCCCCAACTCGCAGTACCGCATCGCCATCGAGGCCGAGAACCGCAGCGAGGAGGACAAACTCTTCACCTTTATCGACAAGGCGTGCGAGGCCGATCCCACCATGCGCATCGAGCGCGATGAGGAGACGGGCCAGACCGTCATCTACGCCGTGGGCGAGGCCCAGGTCAGCGTGCTGCTCAACCGCCTGGAAGAGCGCACCAAGGTTTCCGCGCACATCGTGCCGCTGCGCATTCCGTACCGCGAGACGATTCGTCGCGTGGCGAGCGCCCAGGGCCGTCACAAGAAGCAGACCGGCGGTGCCGGCCAGTTCGGCGACTGCTACCTGCGCGTCGAGCCGCTGCTCGACGGTACCGATTACGAGTTCGTGGACGAGGTCGTGGGCGGACGTATTCCGCGTTCGCTCATTCCCGCTGTCGACAAGGGCGTTCAGGAGACCATGAAGGAAGGCGTGGTCGCCGGCTACCCGCTCACGGGTATTCGCGTTGCGTGCTACGACGGTTCGTATCACCCGGTCGATTCCAACGAGATGGCTTTCCGCGCCGCTGCACGTATCGGTCTCAAGAAGGCATGTGAGGATGCCGACCCCGTGGTGCTCGAACCCATGGAGAACATCACGGTGACGATTCCCGAGAGCTACGCCGGTGCCGTTATGGGCGACGTGAGTGGTTCCCGCGGTCGCGTGACCGGTATGGACACCAACGATCGCGGCGAAACCGTGATTATGGCGACCGTGCCGTACGCCGAGCTGGTGGACTACGCCACGCGCCTGCGTTCGCTGACGCGCGGCACGGGCGACTTTACGATGGAGCCCGCTGGTTACGAGCAGGTGCCGTACGACGTCCAGCAGAAGCTGGTTGAGTTCTACGAGCACTCCCGCGCGCAGGGTAGGTAGCGAGAAGCCTGCCGGCGTAGTGGCTGTAGCCGGCGGCGGTCGTGCACTGGCTGGCGCATGGCGGCTGTTTGCCAGTCGACTGCGAGCAATCGTTCTTGATAACGGGTCGTTTGCGTAAGCAAGCGGCCCGTTTTTGTGTGGCGGTTAGCTTTTGTCTATGTTTGGCGGCGGTTGCCTGCGACCGGTTCGCGTTGCCTATGGCAGTTCGCGTTGCCTATGCTTTTCTGCGCAATAACAGCTTCAAAATGCAGAAAACCATAGGCAACCGCAAAGGAGCGGGGGTAATGGGAAGAAAACCATAGGCAACCGCGAGATGATATAGACAACAGGTTGCAACCATAGGCAATAGGCTCGCAATGTGCGCGCTCCGCGCGTGATGGCACGCCGGCCTACGCATTGATGGCGCGGCGGCGAGTCATCCCGAGTGCTATCATGTCTCAGAATTGTCATTAAACGCATGACAGTATGGGAGGCAACAATGCTGAATGCGATCGAGATTTCCCCCAAGGTCTGGTGGGTCGGCGGCATCGACTGGAACGAGCGCTCGTTCCACGGTTACACCACCGAACGCGGCATCACCTACAACGCTTACCTCATCATGGATGAGAAGATCACGCTCATCGACACTTGCAAAGCCCCGTTTGCCGACGAGCTCGTGCAGCGCATCTCCCAGGTGGTCGACCCTGCGAAGATCGACGTGGTTATCGCCAACCATGTGGAGATGGATCACTCCGGCTCCTTGCCCGTCATCCACCGCATCGCGCCGAACGCGCAGATTTACGCCTCGGCAGGCGCGGGCGTAAACGGTATCAAGGCGCACTTCGGCATCGACGTCACGCCCGTCAAGAGCGGTGAAACGCTGAACATCGGTGGGCGCACCCTCACCTTTGTGACCACGCCCATGGTCCACTGGCCCGACAACATGGTCACCTATTCCGACGTGGACAAGATTCTCTTCTCAAACGATGCCTTTGGTCAGCACTTCGCCTCCACCAAGCGCTTCGACGACGAGAATGATCTGTGCGAGGTCTTTAAGCAGGCCAAGAAGTACTACGCCAACATCGTGTGGCCCTACGGCATGCAGGCCCACAAGGCGCTCGACACCGTGCGCACGCTCGACCTCAACATGATCGCGCCGAGCCACGGCTGCATTTGGCGTTCGCACATCCCCGAGATTCTCGACCGCTACGAGGCGTGGACCACGTATCAAACGGAGGAAAAGGCCGTGGTGGTGTTCGACTCTATGTGGCACTCTACCGAGTCGATGGCGCGCGAGATCTGCGATGCCTTCATTGCCGAGGGCATTTCCGCGCGACTCATGGACATCAAGGCCACGCACATTTCGGATATCATGGCTGAGCTGTGCGATGCGCGTTACGTTGCGGTTGGTTCGCCGACCCTGAACTCCAACATGCTGCCCACCGTGGCGAGCTTCCTCACGTATATGCGCGGTTTGTCGCCTAAGAACGAGCAGCGTATCGGCCTGGCATTTGGTTCTTACGGTTGGGCGCCGCTTGGCCCTAAGCAGGTGTACGCCGAGCTTGAGAACGCCAAGTTCCAGCTTCCGGTGCCTGTGGTGGCTCAGCAGTGGATTCCGAGTGCGGAGAACCTCGCCGAGCTGCAGGGTACGGTTCGCGCCATGATCGAGGCTGCGCGCGCATAAAACGGTTTGTATGCGAGCTACATTAAAGCGAAATCAAAAATCCGAGAAGTGAGAAGATTCGTCGGGGCAGTCTGAGTAGACTGCCCCTTCCTGTTAAAGAGATGTCTGGTAGACGCGTTGCGTATTGTTCAGCTACTTGAGGAGTGCATTCGAAGGTTCTCACTTCGCAGATTTATGAAGTTTGAGGCCACGACGTGGGCGTCGATCGATACCTCCGGCCGCCGCAGAACTCGCCGAGACGATGGAGAAACGAGGTTGCGCGGACGGCGCCCGATGGCATCATCCGTGATCCCCGGTGTTTTTCGGTGGAAATGCACTCATAGTTACTGGGACCTGCGCATACGAGGACTTTTCCGGCCCATGTCGTAAGGATGCTATCCTTGTGATGCCGCGTTCCCGTTGCGAACGCTCGCGCAAAGCTTACGTGCAGAGGAGAGTACATGGCCGCCTTATATACAACCCGTTCGCTTTCGGCGTATGCCGACCTACTCGATCATGCGGGTATCCTGGTTGCGCGTCCGGAAGCTGCAGTGGAAGCGACCACGACCATCTTGTTTGCCACCGATGATTCGCGCGAGGTTCAGCCAGGGACGCTCTTCGTGTGCAAGGGCGCCGCATTCAAACGAGAATACCTGGTCAACGCGCTCACGGCGGGTGCTGTCGCCTATGTTTCGGAAGTCGATTACGAGGTCGATGAGGAGCTGGGCAGGCATGTTCCGTGCCTGATTGTCAGCGACATCCGAGCCACGCTCGCCCTGATTGCCGATGCCCTGTACGACCACCCGTCCGGGCGGGTGAATGTTTGCGCGTTTACGGGCACAAAGGGCAAAACCACGAGCGTATACTACCTGCGCTCCATGTTGGCGGAGCATGCGAAGGAACACGGTTTGCCCGCGCCTGCGTTTCTCACGGGCGTTGAATATGACGACGGCGTCGAGCAGGGGGAGTCGTTGCTTACCACGCCGGAGTCCTTCGAGCTTGAACGCCGCATCGCGCATGCCGCTGAGGCGGGTTGCGCGCATTTGGTCATGGAGGCGTCCAGCCAAGCGATGAAGTTCAAGCGCACGCTTGGCGTTGAGTTCACTGTGGGTGCGTTCACCAATTTTGGCGAGGATCACATTTCACCCATCGAGCACCCCACGCTCGAGGACTATTTTGAGAGCAAGCTCCTGCTCTTTGAAAATTGTCACACGGCGGTGGTGAATCTCGATACCGACGTTGCCGAACGCGTGCTCGCGGTTGCGCAGCGCGCGCCTTTGGTTGAGCGCGTGTTCACGTATTCGCTTGAACGGGAGGATGCCAACGTCACGGTGCAGGAATTTGAGCGCACGGACGGGGGCATTCGCGCCCTCGTGCGCACGCCGCGTTTCACGCGCTGGCTGCTGGTGCCATCGCCTGCAGCGTTCAATCTATCCAATGCATTGGGTGCCATCACCTGCGCGGAAGCCTTGGGAATGAGCGCCAATGCGATTGAGCTTGGTTTGGCTTCGGCGCGTGTGCCGGGCCGCATGGAGCTGTATCCCACGGAAAGCGGTCGTGTGCTGGGCGTGGTCGACTACGCCCATAACGGTATGAGCCTTGAGGCCTTGCTGAACGACCTGCGCGCCGCGTATCCCGATCGCGAGCTGGCTGTGGTGTTTGGTGCCACGGGCGGCAAGGGCGTTGACCGGCGCGAAACTATGGGCGAGGCGGCTGGAAAGCTCGCCGATCGCATCGTGATTACCGAGGACGATCCCGGTCCGGAGGATCCCGCTGTCATTTGCGATGCCATCGCTGCGGCAGTGAGTGCGCAGGGGCATCAGGCGTGGAAAATCGTGCTCGATCGCTCCGAAGCCATTGAAACTGCTGTACACGAAACCGCTGGTCAGGCCGTTATCGTGGTGACTGGCAAGGGAAACGACCCGTTCATGCTGCGCCATGGAGTCCGCGAGCCCTACGAACCCGACGGCGATCAGCTCAAGCGCGCGCTTGCTGAGTGGGATGCCGCAAATTAGCAGTTGCGATTATCCGCGCCACCAGGCAACGGCGATTTGCGTGCGGTTTTTGAGTCCCATTTTGGAGAGGATTGAGCTAATGCGGTTGCGTACCGTGCCCTCACTGATGTAGGCGACCGCAGCGATTTCGTGGTTGTCCAGGCCGTCCGCCACAAGTCGTGCCACTTCGTATTCGCGCTCCGTAAGGCAAGCGAACGCCGCCGGGCGCGTGTTGTAGTTGCCCGCAGTGTCTCGCACGGGATGCTCGGATTGCAGTTCATGAATAACGTCTGTGAGCTGGTCGTTTTCTCCCCTGAGAGCGAGCGCGCGTTCTTGCATGTCATCGCGTACGCGTCGGGAGAGTTCTCGCTGGGCGTAGAGCCGATTGGTACGGGCAGCGAGCAGTGCTGCTCCCGCCAGAAGCATGCCTATCATCACGTTTTCGACCGTGGAGACGTGCGCTGCTGTGCCCGCTGCGCCCATCGGGCCATTGCAAACGTAGAGTGACGCCATGTATGCGAGCACCACCGCAACGAGCCCCGATCTATCGAGGTAGGAGCCATGAAAGCCGCGCATGGCCTCATATGCGAAGAGGGGTAGAAACGCCATGCCACCGTTGAGGAACGGGACGATTGCGCAAAACGCAAAGAGGGGGATCAGGCGCTTGCGGCCTTTGAGCGTTTCGAACAGGGCGATTGCGATGATTGCAAGCAGTAGGGCGGCGATGACAGAAGCGCTTGGAAGAGTGAAAACAGCTTGGGCCTGCACGACACCTTCGCCGCTGTCAATCAACGCAGTACCCCCGTTGCCGGTTAACACCGCGCTCCCGTCAACCAATACGCTGCCAGCGCTCGTAGCCGCACCCATGCCGACGCCGAGTCCGCCCCCGTCCGTTCCGGCGAGGACAAACACGCATCCGATGAAGAGGGCGATGATGTCAACGAGTCGTTCCATGGGGACTAGTGTAGCAAAGTGGGACCCAGGCGCCCGCTGCGCGCGTGCTCTCAACCCGTACAGGGCTCGCTTGAGAGGGTCATGCTGCAGATGGAGGGTTCGGGCGCGCTTTCATCCGCATGCGACCCGCGCTGAAGAACGCCATGTACATAAAGGGCCTAGTCTTCTCTACAGTACCGAGCATCGTTCGGTTTAGATGGTCAACGGGTTGGGGACTTTTCTCGCGCGACCGTCAAAACCACTTGCGGTTTGCAACTTGTGAAACGTCAAAGCCACTTGCGGTTTGCAACTCGTCACACACCAAAACTACCTGCGTTTTTGCAACTCGTGACATTTGTCACTGGCGTGCGTGCGCAACAACGCGCAAGATGGGACCATGCGCAGACTCGTGTTTGGGCGAACAGAAGCCCCAAACGTGCCCGCGCTTGGGCGAGCATCCCCGCGCGCCCGCATCAGACAAGGAGAGGCTATGGACATCGTATCGGTTGCCGGGCTTGTTAAGCGCTATGACGACTTGCTCGCGCTCGACCACTTCAACCTCAACATTCCGCAAGGCGAGATCTTCGGCCTGCTCGGCCCCAACGGCTCGGGCAAAACCACGACGATCAACTGCATCCTCTCGCTGCTTACCTACGATCGCGGCTCAATCTCGCTGTTCGGCGAGCCCATGTCGCCCACGCGCTACGACCTCAAGCGCCGCATCGGCGTGGTGCCCCAGCAGGTGGCGGTGTTTAACGAGCTTACGGTGCGCGAGAACATCGACTACTTCTGCTCGCTGTACGTGAGCGACCGCGCTCGCCGTCGCACGCTGGTGGACGAGGCCATCGAGTTCGTGGGGCTCGAGGAGTTCGCGCGCTTCCGCCCCAAAAAGCTGTCGGGCGGCCTGCTGCGCCGCCTGAACATCGCCTGCGGCATTGCGCACAAGCCGGAGCTCATCTTCTTCGACGAGCCCACGGTGGCGGTCGACCCGCAGAGCCGCAACGCCATCCTCTCTGGCATCACACGCCTGCGCGACGAAGGCGCAACAGTGGTGTATACCAGCCATTACATGGAGGAAATCGAGCAGATTTGCGACCGTGTGATGATCATGGACCATGGCGTCTCACTCGTCCAGGGCACGTGCGACGAGCTCAAACGCAGCATCAAGATGGGTGAGCGTATCGTGGTCGAGCTCGAAGCGGAGCTGCCCGATCGCGACCTCGAGCGCCTGCGCGCCTTGCCGCACGTCCTCGCGGCCGATATCGAAGGCGATCTGCTCAGCGTCACGTGCGAGCCGAGTGAGCACAACCTCACCGACGTGATCGCCGCCCTGCGCGCGGCCAACGCCTGTTTGGGCCGCATCACGTGCGCGCCGCCCACGCTCAACGATGTGTTCCTTGAGATCACCGGTCGCGAGCTGCGCGATTAAGGGGCTGCCATGTGGACTACCTTCAAGATAACCGTTAAAACGGCGCTTCGCACGCCGAGTGTCGTCATATGGACGCTGCTGTTTCCCATTGTGCTTGCTACGGTGTTCAACTTCATGTTCGAATCGCTGCGCGCCAAGGATTCCATCGATCCCGTGCCGGTTGCCGTGGTTGACGACGGCGCGTGGGACGACTCGCCGTTTTCCGAGGTCATAGACGAGCTGGTAGAGGGCGACGAGCCGCTGTTCGACGTTCAGACCGCAAAGACCGAAGACGCTGCGCGCGAGCTTTTGCTGTCCGGTGCGGTTGACGGCGTGTACATGGCGGATGAGGCGGGCGATCCGCACCTGCTGCTCGCCCCGGAGAACTCGAGCGTGCACACCGCGGGCGATAACGCGACCTACGAGGTCAACCGCTCCATCATCGAGGTCGTCGCCTCGAGCTATCTGCAAAACCGCGCGTTGATCGATCGTATCGCGGCCGAGAATCCACTGCTGTTCACCGATCCCGAGGCCATTGAGCAGGCGCTTACGCAAAACGTCGAGGTGAACGAAATCTCGCTCACGCACTCTCAGCCCGACCAGACCGTGCGGTATTACTACGCCCTGCTGGGCATGGCATCGATGTTTGCTGCCCAGGTTGCCGAGGGTATGGTGTGCCGTTTGCAGCCCACCACGTCCGACCTCGGCGCCCGCCGCAGCATCTCGGGGACGAGTCGCGTGCGCTTGCTCCTGTCCACCCTTGCCGCGTGCTGGTTGGTGTCGACCGCGTTTTTGGGCATCGCATTGCTGTATATCTGCACGACGGGCAATATCGATTTTGCCGGACGCGAGCCGATATGCCTGCTCGGCATCACGGCTGCCTCGCTGTTCTCCACCTGTCTGGGGGCGTTAATTGGAGCGCTGCCCATCAAGGGCGGAGCGGATGCGCGTTCGGGCATCTTGACCATGCTGACCTGCCTGCTTGCGGTTTTTGCCGGTCTGTACGGGCAGCCGACCATGGAGCTTGCCGACTCGATTGCGCAAGCATGTCCCACCGCCATGTGGATCAACCCGGTTTCGCTCATCCGCGACGTGTTCTACAGCATCTACTACTACGATGCGCTCGAACCGTTTGCCCTGCGCGCGCTGATGTGCATCGCTCTTGCGGCGGTGGCGTTTGCCGCGTCCGCCGTGTTCTTTAGGAGGCAGAGCTATGAGCATCTGTAAATATGCCTTGCTTATCGCCCGGAGGCATCCGCTTTACCTGTCAATCTACGTGGTATTTCTCTCCGCCATGGGCGTGTTCATGATTGGGACAACGTTGGGCGGGGATGCCGCTGCGCCAGAGGACGGCGTGGATTCCTATCAGTCTCAAATCGCGCTTATCGACCGAGATGATTCCGAGCTGTCGCGTGCGTTGCGCGATTACATGCAAGCAACGGACGAGCTTGTCGATGTAGAGGACGAGTCGTTCGCATTGCAGGATGCCCTGGCAACGTCGCAGGTTGATGCCGTGTTGATTATTCCGGAGGGGTTTGGCCGGGAGCTCATGGACGCGGCGCATGCGAACGACGAGCTGCCCGCACTCGACGTTGCCTTTGGTGATGACATCCAGGCGAGTGTGTTGGCGGCCCAGCGTGCCGAGCGATGGGCGTCGCTGGTTGCCGCTGAGGCAACGCTTGACGCAGACGCATCGGAGCAGGATGTGCTCAGTGCGGTCGAGGAGGATGCGTCCCATACGGCGAGCATCGAGCTCGTTCAGACGCAGAGCGGGGAGACCCCTGCGAGCAAACTGGAGTTTTACCTGCGCTTTAGCTCGTATTCGATTACATCGTCCGTTGTGGTTGTCGCCGGCGTGGTGTTCGCCGCGCTTGCCGAGCCCGAGGTTCGCCGCCGTCAGCTCGCGTCGCCGGTGAGCACGTGGAGCCAGGGCGCCCAGGCGCTGGCGGGGTGTGCGCTGCTCACGCTGCTCGTGTGCGTGTGGGTTGCTTTGGTTGGTCTCACGGCAAGCGGTGCGTGGCCCATGCTTGCGGATGCCCCCGTGCAGGTTGTGCTCTCCTTGCTCGCACTGTTCGCTTTCGCGCTCACGCCGTTTTCGATTGCGTACCTCCTGTCTCAGCTGGGTCTGCGAGAGGAGGGGCTCAACTCCGTAGCAAATATCGGCGGCATGGTCATGTCGTTTTTGGGCGGTGCGTGGGTTTCTCTTTCGCTGCTCGATGAGAGCGTCCAGGCTGTTGCACGCTTTACCCCCACGTATTGGATGGGCGATGCGATCCAGATGCTGCTGGGCGCGTCTCAGGTTACGCCCGAGCTTTTGAGCGCGGTCGCGCTTGATATCGGCATCGTGCTGCTATTTGCGGTCGCGTTCGCCTCCGTGGGATTTGCAGTGGCGCGCTCTCGGCGTGCAGCGTAGGATTGCGATCCAGTAGCTACACGGCTCTACAGTGCAGAAGCTTCTTTCGAACGGCGAGCATGGTTTCCGTGCTCGCCGCTTTTGTGTGGTGCGGCTGGTCGTAGACGTCGGAGTTACATCGTGTTCGTTTCCACATGGGTTGATTCGTTCGATCCAACCCATATTCCGTCGCATAGCCGCAAGTTTTTGTAAGATTTTGCATTTTCTTGCGGTCTTGCGACGCTTTTCTCGTTAGGTGGGGCTTCATGCGCCCCGCCTTTTTGCTCAGGACAAGTGCTCGCGATGCCACCTCACGCTTTTCCGTTCCGACCCTTGGTTTGCTTACAGCGATGAACCGTTCACGAGCAAACCGCTCGCCGAGTTCTTAATAAAACGTTAGCGTTTCAATGTCCTTTCGGCGGATAAAGTAAAAATTACCCCCCCCCCCCCTTCGAAATTCTCCTACACTAAGAGGTGTATGAATGTCGACCTATGCATAATGTTTCGCGCATACACAATAATGTGGTGCGCGTAATGGGAAAGCGATAGATATGGATACGAACAAGCGCGTCGAGACTTCCAATGCACCCCTTAAAAGGAATCGCCCGAAAAACAGTCGTTCGGTTCGAAAGGTTATCGCTATCGCAGTGGCGACTTTTTTCGCAATTGCCGGTTGCGCGTATGCGGGCACAGCCCTTATGCAGCAGGTGGCACAGTTGCGCGATTCGCAGCGCGCCCCGCGGACGGGAACCGTGTTCAAGGGCGAAGACACCGACTACAGTTTTGCATCTAAGGATGTCGTGACGCTCAATCTGAGCTATCGCTACTCCAACACCGGCGGATTGGCGGGCATCGACGCCGCCGCTCCCCAAACGGTCGAGTTGCAGTTTGAGAAACAGGCCGATGGCACGTATCAGGCCACGTGGAAGTTGCCCACCGTCGAGGGCTTCCGCATCGTGCTGGATGCCACAGAGCTGAACAAATACTTGGTCAACCCGCCGACCGACGGCATGACTGCGGATGAGTTCGCAGAGGCCCTCGAGCGCGGTGACTTCGACGTCGACATCGACAACCACACCGTCTACTACTACCAGCAAACGGGCAACAGTGATCACAACCTGCAGAACCCCGCCTATGGCAATCGCTACTCCGATAAATACAACAAGGCGTGGGACGCCGCCCGCTGGCTCAGGGTCGACGGCGCCGACGGCTACTATGCGGAGGCGGTGTGCGGCGACGATGCCACGCATCCCGGCGACACTTCGAGCAACCATGGCGCAAACGCGCTGGTCAACCCCAAGATCGAAGTGACACTGACCGCAGACCAGCTGGCAAATGCCCGGAAAAACGAGCTCGATATCACGGTGTACTATCGCCGTAATGCAACTTGGTATCTGGTGAAGCACTGGGTCCCGCAGACGCTGTGCGGCCTGAGCAACGACGAGATCATCGCCCTTCCGGCCGAGGACAGAAAGCACGTGGGCGCCGAGGATTACGTCTGCCTGGACAAGGACACCCAGCAGGGGCGCGTGGGCGCTCTGACTCGCGCGACCGTGCGCACCCATACCGACAACGCGGACGCCACGGGCAATCCCTATGAGAACCTGCAGCCGAACGGATTCGACCAGAAGCTGATCGAGAACCAGACCTCGGGAACCGAGACGACCGTCGACATCTACTATGCCCCCGCGAGCTCCTATCGCGTCATTTTCGACACGGATTACACCTATATTCCGCGCCAGCAGGTCGATTTGGGCCATAGAGTCGATTTCACAAACGTCGCCACGCCGAGCCGCACGGGTTACACGTTCGCTGGTTGGCGCTACCTCAAGAAGGGTGCAACGGCCAACGGCGACGGCACCTACGACGATGACCAGTACATCCAGCTGGACGCGGACAATCCTGAGCTCACCATCGAAAAGACGACGATAGCCGGCGCCAAGCTGGAGGACACCGGCGGCGTCCTTGCTCTGCATCTGTATCCCAAGTGGACTCCGGACGATACGCAGGTGCGCGTGATCTTCTGGACCGAGGATTTGACGGGCACTGACGACGTGCAGGCGTTCGCAGCGGGCGGCAACACGAGCGAATACGATGATAAGTACGCCGACTACGGCAGCGCCCCTGTGACCCATGAGCCCACGCTCGGCGCCCCCGACGCCCATTACAGCAACGTACACAGCTTCACGACGACGGTGAAGACCGATTCGCCGCTGCTCGACTCGGGCGGCTCCGGTTCCCGCGCATTGCTGGCCGACATCCAGGATAAGGTGGACGACGAGTTCAGGACGGCCATGGGCCAGGCAAGCGACCTGGACGTTGCGGACTTCTACTCCCAGGCCGGCTTCGAGATCGTGCATGAGGATGAGGACGGCATCAACTACGATGCCACCACCGCCTCGGGCGACGGCAAGACCACGATCTACGTTTACTTCACCCGCAACGTCTACGAGCTGCTGTTCACGTACTATGGAAGGGCCACTGTCGGCGGCAATGCTTCGGACTATTGCGTAGCCACCAGCACAAACGGCTACAGCTACAGCAACGGCGCGGCGGTTCCGGGCGGAATCCTCAACTTCGGTTACAGCGCAAGCCATAACGGCGGAAACAGCACTAATTACTCCAATGGATGGATGCGCGCCAACGTGCGCGATGCCGCGGCTATGCCCGTCCCTCAGACCATCACCATCCGCGCCAAGTACGGCGCGGACCTGCGCGAAGTCTGGCCCGTTGCCCAGTCGAACGAGAGTGTTGTCAGCTTGGACAACCCTGGCAATCGTGGCACTACGGCCAGGATGGTCTCGTGGGGAACGACCGATGGCAAGTACTGCGAGGGTGGCTTCTTCAACTCGGGCAAGTACAACGCCGGCGAGCCCACCATCATGGGAACGTACGCGGCCATGGGCTCCGAGATCGTCGCCGACCCGACGCAGCCGGTGACGTTCGACGAGTCTGGCGATGTCGCCGACTCCGGCCTGCGCCACAACTTGGTGGCCTACTGGTTCAACGGGAACATCAGCTACTACCGCAACAACCACTGCTTCGAGGTGCCTGACCTGAACGTGACGGGCATGCAGCGGGTCAGCATCTACAACAATAGTACGACCAACGAGCGCGACTTCCTGTACCTGGTCCCGACGGACAACCCGACGATCGCCGGGTACGGCTTCAACGACCTGATGAGGGTGTCCAATAACAACGGGCAGATCACGTACGACGACCCGGACGGGGACTACTACGCGGTGCGCTCGTACAACGGCAAGTACTACGCCGTCGCCCGCCAGGTGGAGACGGTGTCCTCGAACGCCATCAACAAGCAGAACCCCAGCGCGCGCCTGCATATGACGAGGGCGAACACCGTTGCCGACCACAGCACGCAGTATGCCGACGGTGACGGTGCGTATAACGGGACGACGTGCGGAACGGCGGCGGACCCCTACGACCTGTACTTCTACTACAACAGGGACCGCTACACCATCACCTACATGGCGCCCTCCAACAACATCACGACGGGCAGCGAGGTGACGCTCGGCACGGTTAGGCTGCCCTACGGCGCGCAGGTGACCAAGGACGCGTACGGCTACAAGCTGGATTACCAGGACAAGAACGACGCGAAGGCCGATGGCGCGAGCAAATACGGCTGGGAGCTCAGGGATACCGATGGGTCCGCCCTCGGCTCGACCGCCGTGTGCCCCGACCGTGCGGAGAACGGCACCAAGAAATGGACGTTCAAGGGCTGGGCGCTCGGTCCCGCAGGTGTGAACATGCAGTGGACGATGAACGAGGACGCCGGCAGCGGGGAGCAGGCCAGCGAAACGTTTGCCATCGAGAGCAACATGCGCCTCTACGCCATTTGGGCCGCGCCTTCGTACAAGGTGACGTTCCATCTGAACGGTGGCACGATCGGCAACAGCGGCAACGACGTTGTCGAAAGCGTTCCCGCCAATAGGCGCTACACCTCCACCGAGGCGATTATTCCGCGTCCGGTCCGCGCCGGTTACACGCTGGAAGGCTGGTACGCTGCGGACAAAGATGGCAACATCGCGTCTCCCGAGACGGCGTTTGACTTCGACCAGGCCATTGCGGAGGACAAACACGTTGCCGCTAAGTGGTCGGCGAATAGCACAGACACATTCGATTACACGGTCTACTACGTGACGGGCAACCCGCTCGAGGCCGACGAGAGCAACGACAAGGTCCAGATCGCCGATGGAAACATCACGCTCGACGGCGGCGAAACCTATTACGTGCTCGGCAAGTCCGAGCAAAAAGGCCAGGTGTTCAACGCGGGCTCGACGATGGCCTTCTCCGCAAAGAGTCAGGCGGGCTATGTTCCCAACGGGACGAGCAAGGTTCTCGTGCTTAACCAGCCGAACGACATCTACAATGTTATTTTCTACTACGATCCCATCGTGGTGCGCCAACATGACGTGCGCTTCGTGAAGGCCGGCACTGAGACAGGCGGCACGCCCACGGTCATCCATCAGTTCACGACAAACCCCTATCAAACGGTGACGACGCCCCGTCCCGCGGATGTGGAAATGCTAATCGGCAAGGGCTATACGCTGGTCAATAAGGATGGTGACGCGTATATCTCGGTGGACGATGCCTCCGATCTGCGGTGGATCGATGAAGACGGCAAAGCGCGGCCAGTGTCCACCCTTGCGGGTGATGACGTCCCGGACGTCATCACATACCTGGTGCAGCCGATCAACTACACCGTTGCGTACACCAACGCGGATGGTTCGCCTGCCGCCGCCAACGACGCCCTCAAGGCCGTCACGGCACCGGAGGGGACGTCGGTGGATGATGCCGCCGCCGCCGACAAGAACCCGACCCAGTACACGGCCGAGGAGGGCTTCTCGGTGAAGAATCCCGAACGCGTGTGGGACGAGGAGACCAAGAAGTGGTACGTGTTTGACGGCTGGACGTTGGGTGACAAGACCGAAACCAATCCCAAGCAGGATGACTTCCCCTCGACCAACAGCCTGATCGTCGGCGCCGGGACGGTCGGCAAGCTGACGTTCATCGCTAACTGGCGCGTAGACGACAGCGGGACTCTCGACGGCTCCGCGAGCCTGGTCGTTCAGAAGAGCATCGACGGTCGAGATTGGATTTCCGGCGACTCGTTCTCCTTCTCCCTTGCGGCCAAGGACGCCGAGACGCAGCGCGCCATTGAAGGGCACGAGGTCCTGCTTCCCGACGCAACGACGGTGACAATCACCAACGAGACTGCCGACCATCAGGCTTCGTTCGGCAACATCACCTTCAATAAGGCTGGTACCTACACGTTTGCCGTGACCGAGGAGGTCCCGGCGGATGACGCGAAGATTTCGGGCATCGCCTATGACGATGCCGAGCTGATCGTCACGGTCAAGGTGACCGCCGATGCCGACGGCAACCTGATCGTGGTACGCGTGGATGAAAATGACGCGCCTACTGCGGCTCCGCTCACGTTCACCAATACGTATAAGACATCCGGCGCGACGTTCGACACCGATCCCACCACTGCGGCTGCGCTCTTCAACAAGGTGCTCGATGGCCGTGATTGGCTGGCGGGCGACAGCTTCGGCTTTGAGCTGACTCCGGTCGACGACGCACCCATGCCCGAGGACGCCGTGAACGGTGCGAAGACCGTGACGGTTACCGGCGCGGGCAAGAAGGATGGCGATCAGGTGGGCTTCGGCTTTGGCGACATCGCGTTCACCGATGACGACATGGCCGAAGCGACCGTGAACGCCGACGGCACGCGCAGCAAGACCTTCAGCTACCACGTCCAGGAACTTGGCGTTGACGGACAACCGGGAACCGGCGGTTCGAGCAATGGCGTCACGTACACCAAGAAGATGGCCACACTCAACGTGACGGTGACCGACGACCTCAAGGGCAATCTGACGGCGGCTGTCGCCGGCACCGTTGAGAACGGCGTGTTCACCAACACGTACGAGTCCAAGGTCGACTATGGCGCGGCGGGCGGCTTGGCCATCACCAAGACTCTGAACGGCCACGATCTGGTGCTCGGCCAGTTCGGCTTCACCGTGAAGCCGAAGGACGAGGCGACGGCGCGGAAGTTCGGCATCGCGCAGGGCGGCGAGGAGTTCACCAATGCGCAGCCCGCGCTGAACGGCGATGAAGTCGTGGTGAAGCTGCTCGGCAACGACGTGGTGTTCAACCAGGCAGACAACGGCAAGACCTTCTCGTTCGAGGTGTATGAGAGCAGGAAGGGCGGCGCCGGCTACGATAACGACGATACGCGCTACACGGTCGACATCGCGGTGTCCGACGATGCAAACACCGGCAAGCTGACCGTGACCACCAAGATTTCCGGCGGTGCGGCGGGCGACAAGACGTATACCTACGCCACGGGTGATGCTCCCGCAACCGGTGCCGCACGCGCCGAGGTCCCGTTCGTGAACGAGTACAACGCCACGGGCGACTTGGGCGAGGGGGCCGCGGTGAAGATCGAGGCCGCAAAGACCCTGTCCGGTCGCGACCTCAACGCTGGCGAGTTCCAGTATGCGGTGCTTGATGCGAAGGGTGCCACGGTTGCCACGGGCTCGAACGTTGCTGCAAGCAAGGATCAGCCGGGCAAGATCGTTTTCACCGACATCAAGTACACCACCGCCAAGATCGAGCAGGCGCTCGCAGACGGCACCGCGACCAAGGGCGCGGATGGAAAGTACCGCTTCGAGTACACGGTCGCTGAGGAGACCACGCGTCTTCCCGAGGGCGTGACGGGCAGCGTGTTCACCTTCCAGATCGTGGTCGTGGTGACCGACAACGGCGATGGAACGCTTACGCCCGAGGTCACGTATCCGGCGGGTTCCAACTCCCTGGCGTTCCAAAACACGTACGACACGCATTCGGTAAGCGTGGAGTTCAGGGGCGCCAAGTGGCTGAGCCTGGAAGATGAGACCCTCGGTTTGGCAATCGGCGACATCGCCGATAAATACGAGTTCAAGATCGAAGCGGTGACCCCAGGTGCCCCCATGCCCGCCGCGAGCGTGGCGAAGAACGGCCCTGCGGGTAACGTGACCTTCGGTAACGCAACCTACACCCTGGCCGATGCAGGCAAGACGTTCACCTACAAGGTGACTGAGACGGGCTCTGTTGCCGGTGTTGCAAATGACGCTGCGGCCCAGAGCGGCAAGACGTTCACCGTGACGATCGCCGACAACGGCGACGGCACGCTGAAGGCCACGACCAACCCGGCCGACGGCCCGATGTTCTCCTTCAACAACACGTATGGCACGAGCCCCGCGAGCTCCAGCCTGACGGCGGACGGCGGCTTCGCGATCGCCAAGACGCTGACAGGCCGTCCCATCACGGCGGATGAGTTCGAGTTCCAGCTCGCCAAGCTCGACGGCACCGTTGTGGCATCGGCCAAGAACGATGCCAACGGCAAGGTCGAGTTGCCTGCGGTGACCTTCGATAAGCCGGGCACGTACCAGTACGTCCTTGCCGAGGTTTCCGGCGGTACGAAGGTCGACGGTGTGAGCTACGACGGCAGCGTGTACCTGGTGAGCGCGGTCGTGACCGACAAACTCGACGGCACACTTGTTGTGGCCTGGAGCGTTGACGGCGCGACGGCGGCGAGCGGCATCGCGTTTGCGAACAGGTACGCGGTCGATCCGACCTCCGCGAGCATCGTCGCCAACAAGCAGCTCACGGGTCGCAAGCTTGCTGCAGACGAGTTCAAGTTTGAGCTGAGCTACGGTCAGGACGATGACGCCAAGACCGTCACCGCCACCAACGACGCCGATGGCAGAGTCGTTTTCGACCCCATGGAGTTTGACACGGCGGGCGCGTATCGCTTTACCGTGCGCGAGATCGCCGGCAAGGCCGAGGGCGTAACCTACGACAAGTCGGTGTACGAGGGCGTTGTGACCGTAACCGATGACGGCAGGGGAAGCCTGCAGGCGGAGGTCACATTCGATGATGGCGATGCGCCCGTGTTCAAGAACACGTACAAAAAGCCTTCCAACCCGACGAACCCCGATGACTCACACGGCTCGAATCACGGCGGCTCTCATGGAGGCAAGCTCGTTCAGACGGGTGACATGCTGAGCCCGGTCATTCTCGGCGCTCTTGCCGCGGTTGGCGTGCTGTGCATCGGTATCGCGCTCTTCCGCAATAGGCGCAAGTAGGAACGGCTGCGCCGCGGCTTGCGCACGGGCGGCGCTCGGACTCAGCTCCCGGAGCGCGGCCCGTGTACCAAAGCGCCCAGACCCGACCGGCCGAAGCGTAGTTTGTAGATGAACAGCGACCCGGACCTCCCAAAACCTGCAGGGAGGCCCGGGTTCTGCTATAGTTCTGTGCATTGCATATCTTTTGGAGGACGAACCAAGCAAATGCCCGATTCGAGTGACAGTTCCACGCCGCGACCGAACATCGCGGCTGCCCCTGTTCCCATAGCGCGTGCCGATGCCGCAGCGCGGGCGCAGCGCATCGCTCAGGCTGCCGGTTCAACCGCGCGTGACGCCGCTGCTAAGGTCAAGCAGCATGCGCTTCCCCTGTATACGGTGGGCGAGGAAATCGCCAACTCCATTACACACGGCATCGGTGCAGCGCTTTCCATCGCGGCGCTCGTCATCATGATCGTCAAGGCGGTCATGACGGGTAACCACCCTGCGTCCCTCGCAAGCGCCTTGGTGTTCGGCATCACGCTCGTTCTCGAATATCTCGCTTCAACGCTCTATCACGCCATTCAGCCCCAAGGCGCCAAGCGCGTGTTCCGTATCATCGACCACTGCGGCATCTACGTGCTCATCGCCGGAAGCTATACGCCGTTTTGTCTCATCACGCTTGGACAGGACGGCGGCATTCCGCTGTGCATCGCCGTGTGGGTTTGCGCGGTTGCGGGCATCGTGTTCGAGGTAATCATGCGCGAGCGCCAGCCGCGTTGGCTCACCGCGGCGCTCTACCTTGCCATGGGTTGGCTCGTGGTGTTCCGCCTGCCGCAGCTCGTGGCGTTGCTGCATCCCGTCGCGCTCGCCCTGCTCGTTGCTTCGGGCTTGTGCTATTCCGTGGGCACCATCTTCTACGTGCTTAAGAAAATCCGCTACATGCACAGCATCTTCCACGTGTGGGTGCTTGCCGGTAGCGTGCTTGAGTTCTTGGCGGTGGTCCTCTTCGTGATTTAACGCGCGTTTTCACGCATCTGCCTGCCCGGGGAAAGACCCTCGCATGCAGGCTCAACCTTGTGTCGTTTCGTATCAGGAGGTTCGAAACCGTCCCCATGGACATTACGATCAGTATCATCACTACGCTTATCCTCACCCTTATCAACGGGTATTTCTCCATGTCGGAGATGGCGCTCACCACGGCCAAGCGCGCCGTGCTTGACCATGAGGCAGAGGAGGGCGACCGCCGTGCCGCCCGTGCCGCCGAGCTCTCCGCTGACTCGGGCAACTTCCTGGCCACCATCCAGGTCGCCATCACGCTCGTGGGCTTTGCCTCCTCGGCAGTCGCCTCGACCAATCTCTCCGACCCGCTCGCCCAATGGCTGACGAGCTTTGGTATCGTGCCGCTCTCCGCAATTGCGTACGGCCTGGCCCCCGTGCTCATCACCCTCGTGGTGTCCTATCTTTCCATCGTGGTAGGCGAGCTCGTGCCCAAGCGTATCGCCTTGGCCGACGCCGAGAGCATGGCCAAGCGCGTGGCACAGCCGCTCACGATGTTCCAAAAAGTGGCTCGCCCGCTTGTGTGGCTCACGCAGGCTTCTGCCAACGGCGTGGCCAAGCTGTTGCGCATCAAGAGCGCCGACGACCGCCAGAATATGTCGGAAGAAGAGATCAAGTACATGATCAACGAGCAGGAAACGCTGCTCGACGAGGAAAAGCGCATCATCCATGAGGTCTTTGACCTGGGAGATGCTTCTGCCCGCGAGGTCATGATCCCGCGCGTGGACGTCACGATGGCGGAGGATTCCGAAACCATCGGCGAGGTCATCGCCCAGATGCAGGAGACTGGTTACTCGCGCATGCCGGTGTACCACGAGGATATGGACGGCGTAGTGGGCATCGCGCACATCAAGGACCTGATCGGCCCCGCTATGGCCGGCGAGATCGACCGTCCCGTGGGTGACTACGTGCGCGACCCGACCTTCATCCCCGATACAAAGGACATCCTCCCGCTGCTCTCCGAAATGCAGACCGCTCACGAGCAAATCGTGGTGGTCGTGGATGAGTATGGCGGCACGGCGGGCATCCTCACCATCGAGGATATCGTCGAGGAGATCGTGGGCGAGATCGAAGACGAGTTCGATCCCGATAACAAGTACCTCACGCGACTTTCCAAGCGTGAATGGCTGGTAGACGGCCGCTTCCCCTGCGATGATGCCGAGGAGCTCGGTTGGCCCATCGAGGAAAGCGACGAGTACGAGACCATTGCCGGTTGGATTTTGGACCTTTGCGATTCCCTGCCCGATATCGGTGAGGTTTTTGAGGCGGAGGGGTACAAGTTTAAGGTGCAGTCCATGCGCGGCCAGCGTATCTCGCTTATTCGAGTAACCGCTCCTCTGGAGGAACAATCTGTTGATGGCGATGGCGTGGTCGACGGGGTTGCCGCCGATGCATCCGCGCGGGGTAAGGGGTATGCTACCGCTGACTCCGATCGCGCCGACGCGTAAGAAAGGAAGGGCCATGGCCGACTTGTTCAATGTTCTTAAGGTCACGGTGGGGCCCAAGAAGCTCACCGCCCGCGTGCTCGTAAATCCGGGTATGCCGCTCTTCACCTCGCAGGATGTTGAGGCGACGGCGCGCGTGTACTATCTTGCGCCCGCCATTGCCGACCATATGTGCCTGGGCGACGCCGGTTCGCGATTCCAGGATTGCATGGGCAACACCGAGCTCGCGCACTTGCTCGAGCATCTCACGGTTGAGATCATGAACGAGACGGGCCTTGCGGGCGCGATTTCCTCGGGCCGTACGCGCAACGTGATGGGCGATGAGCGCCTGTTTGACGTCGAGATCTCCTGTCCTGACGACGCGCTTGCAATCGGCGCCCTGTCTTCTGCCACGTTCATGATGAACTGGGCGTTTTTGCATGCAAATCAGACGCCGCCCGACTTCCCGGGCACGGTTGCGGCGCTGACCGCGCTGATCAAGAACCTGCGCGGTGCAGATGACGCCGTTGAGCCCGAGCAAGAGGACGACGATACCGCGGACGCCGTGATCGACACCGAAGGCGCGACTGCGGTCGCGCGCGAGGACGCCGGCGCGGTTGTGTACGGCGGCGCTGCTGCAGAGGATAACCTGTAGCGCCGCGGCTCCTGTGCCGCTCGTTTGTAACGAGTCGCTTTTTGATTCGTTTAGTTGCCTGAGGATGCATTTCTAGTTGCCTCAGAATCACAAATTTGCTCTCATTGAAAAACGGCAGCCTCTCTAGCTGCCGTTTTCTTTATCTCGGCTTCGATTTTTAGTTGCCTTCTAGTTATCACGTAGTTATCATCTAGTTATCAAAAGTGATACTCAGCCGCGAGCAAAGGGGTTAAGAAATATGGGTGAAGCAAGTGATATGGAGCTCATTTACTCACTTATCGGACATCCCAATGAGACCGAGTGGTTGGAGTTCAAAGAGGGAAACAACGATCCGGAAAGAATTGGCAGGGACATTTCTGCTCTGGCAAATACGGCGGCGATGCTCGGTCGATCTCATGGTTATAAAATATGGGGTGTTGAGGATCAGGGGCATGCGCTTGTTGGGACCTCTTTTGACCCTTATCACGCCAAGGGGAAAGGAAATCAAGACCTACAAATTTGGCTCCGCACCATGTTGTCTCTGCATGCAAGCTATGAATTCAATGTAATTGAGCATGATGGGAAGAAATATGTCGTGCTGATAATCGACGCGGCGCTGCATCAGCCGGTCTGTTTCGACAGGGCGGCGTATATCCGAACCGGCAGTAGTACAACAAGGCTCACCCCTGGATCCGCGTTGGAGCTTAAGCTTTGGAATCGTTTGCAATCTGAGGACTTTGAATCGAGGCCCGCAGAGCGCGATTGTGACCTTTCTGAAATCGAAGAGAAGATTGATATCGACGCGTATTTTTCACTGCTTGATATGCGTCGCCCAAGTGAGCTCAAGACTGCAGTCGATTTTCTGATGGGACAAGGGCTTGTAAGTGCTCAGGATAACGGGCGCTATGCCATCAATAACCTAGGAGCCCTATTGGTTGGAAAGCAGTTGACCTCTTTTTCGGGATTGAGAAAACGTCCGATCAGAGTCGTTTCCTATTATGGGACAGACCTTTTAGACAAAGCGAGTGACACGACATTTGACTGCGGCTATGCGATTGCTTTAAGTCGTGCCGAGGAGCATATTTCTTCACTTTTGCCGAAGCAAGACAAACTCGACGGAGCTTTTAGGAAGCTTGAGACGCCCTATCCCAAGCAGGCAATTCGAGAGCTTCTTTCTAACATGGTGATTCACCAGGATTTGGCTGACATGCACTCTTCGCCTGTGGTAAGCGTATTCCAAGGACGTATCGAGTTTTCTAACCCGGGCATGTCCCTTGTCCCCAAGGAGCACATGCTCAACGCCCAGCCAAAAAGCCGAAATGCCGCACTCGCGGGACTGTTGCGTCAAATGCATCTTTGTGAAGAGCAGGGAAGCGGTTGGGATATCGTTGTTGCTTCGTGCGAGAGGGAGCATTTGGCGGCTCCAAAGGTGGAGAGCGACGAAGCGCTTGGAACGCGTGTGACGCTCTATGAAGGTGATGCATATTCACGCATGAAGAAGGCAGAACGAAAGGATGCGGTGTATTGGCACGCGTGCCTCATGTGTGCGAAAGGCGATTCTATGGGAAATCAGTCTTTGCGTGAGCGTTTTGGTCTTGATGATTCACGAAAAAATATGGTGTCAATTTCACGCCTGATAAAAGAGTGCTGTGACGAGGGGCTAATTAAGGAAGAAGACGAAGACGCGGGAGACAAATATCGCCGATACATTCCTTTCTGGGCATAGCGGTCGCGTTGCCTCAAAACGAGCTTCTAGTTGCCTTAGAATCACAAATTTGCTCTCATTGAAAAACGGCAGCCTCTCTAGCTGCCGTTTTCTTTATCTCGGCTTCGATTTTTAGTTGCCTTCTAGTTATCACGTAGTTATCACTTAGTTATCAAAATGCGAAAATGAGCCAGGTGGCATACGCGAGAGTGGATGAGGGGCGTTTCTTGTTTGAGAGTGTTCATGCAAGAAGGATGCTCCATTCCTGTGGCAATGAATGCACTTGTTTGTTTCGCTGGGTATAATAAGCAAACAAAATGTGACCGACTGGTCGATTTACCCTGTAAAGGAGAAAGACATGGGCAAGGGTTTGAGTTTTGCAGCAGGTGCAGCGGTTGGCGCTGCAGCCGGCGTTGTTTTGGGCGTTATGTTCGCTCCTCGTCCCGGCTCTGAGAGCCGCGCGATGGCCGCGGACATGGCAAACGACGCTTGGGATTCCGCCGTTGACATGTATGAGCAGGGTGTTGACCAGGCTCGTAACGCCATGGACGACTTCGGTCCCACGATGGATGCCGCTACTGACGAGCTGCGCGCCAAGGTCGACCTGGCCCGTGAGCGCATGGATCAGCTTCGCGAGCAGTTGAACGACGCTGTTGCCGCAGGTACGGTTACGCCTGCCGCCGACGTGGTCGTCGAGGCCGTTGACCCCGAAGTGGATGCCGACGCCGCTAACGCTGCTGACGAAGCCTAAGCACTCGTTTACCTAGGCTTTTACACGCGTCATGCTTTCAAGTAGTTTTTTGGGGCTCAAGCTCTACCAGCTTCCCGCTGAAGACAAGCGGGTCAAGAAGGATGGAACGCCCCGGAACCCAAAGAAAATCGGAAAGCTCCACTATCCCGTGTTCTCAAGTGATGGAACGCGGGTAGTGGGTTTTATGCTGCGCCTGCCCGATATCGCCGGCATGATCAAGCAGCCCGACCGTTTTGTGGCGCGTGATGCAATCGGAGTTTCGGGCGACTATCTAGTGGTCAAAGACCCCAAAACTGCATTTGATACTCAGGCTGCCAAGCGTTTGGGCATTGATTTGGACACCTGCCTGATTTGGACGGGCATGGATGTCGTGACTGCCTCGGGCAAGAATGTCGGATACTGCTCGGATGCGCAGTTCAACGGGAAGACGGGCGACGTCGAGCATTTTGTTCTGGTCGAGAGTGGCGCGTCGAACGCGCTGGTGGGCCATCGCGAGATACCCGTATCGTACTTACGCGGGTACCGCGAAGGCGCGATGATCGTTTCGGACGAGGTGCTCGAGCTGGACTTTTCGGGTGGCGCCGCCGCCAAGGCAGCCGAGGTGAGCGTGAAAGCCGCCGCCAAGGCGTCTGAAGCCACTGCAAAAGCAAAAGTACAGGTGAAAAAGGGCGCCCGTGTCCTTGACGAACACGGATCAAAGGCGCTCGACAAGGGAAGCCGCGCTTTGGGAAAGCAACTCGGCAAGACCAAGGGAATGTTCGGCTCCTTTGTGAGTGAGTATAAGAAGGCGTCGGGTTCGGCGGGAAAACCGTCCAGCGCTTCGGGAAAATCGTCCGGCGCGAAAACGCGTAAGAGCAAAACGTAGGGAAGGATAGGAGACACATTGCCTAACTACACCAACTCCTACTCCAACAGGCCAAACAACAGACGTCCTAAACCTCAATATCAAAAACCCCGCTATCGCAAGAGTGTGGGAAGCCAGCTTCCCAATGGCAGGCGCCGTCAGCAGCAACGCAAGGGAAACATGTACCTCAAGCGTTCGCAGGGATTCGGCGGCCGCCGTCGCTCGCGTCGCGGGATGAATTCGCGCAACGATCCGCGCCGCGTATACGCGCTCATCATCGTTGGCTGTGCGTTGCTGCTCTTCTTTGCCAGCATCTTGTGGTACGCCAATCGCAGTGTGGAGGTCACGCTCAACGGCGAGGTCACATCTGTGCGCATCAATTCTACTATCGACCGCCTGATTGAGGACAAGGAACTGGACCTCAAACCGGGCCATTTGCTTGCGGTGGACGATTCCGTGTTGGAGAAGGGCGGTGGCACGGCGTGTACCGTCAAGCTCAACGGCAAGAAGATCAAGAACTCGAAGCTCGACTCGACGGAGCTTAAGGGTGGCGAGGAGCTCGAGATCACCGACGGCGAGGACGTATACGAGAAACACGAGGTCCAAGCCACCGAGATCCAGCCGGAGCTCGTGGTGAAGGGTTCGGGCCCGGTGCGCTTTGTCGAGACGTGGGGCGAGGCGGGTCGCACGGAAGTGTGGACGGGCGAGCAGACCGGCAAGACGGTGGATAAGGGCACGGTCAAGGAGCCGGTGGACTGCGTGGTCTCGTGCACGTCGATTTCTCCGAGCGACAAGGGGAACAAGTACATTGCCCTGACCTTTGATGAGTGTCCCAGTTCGCGCACTAAGGACATCCTGGCGATTTTGGAGGAAAAGGGAGCGAAGGCGACGTTTTTCGTGTCGGGCGATAAGGTTGCGGACAATACTTCCGTCGTGCAGGCGATTGTGGACTCGGGCAATGAGCTCGGGACGAACGCCTATAGCGACACGATGCTCACCGAGCTCTCAGCCAGCGATTTGCGCAGCCAGCTTACCAGCGGTTTTGATGCGGTAAAGCAGGCGACGGGTGCTTCGGTGTCGTTGCTGCGCCCGCCGTATGGCGAGTTTTCGGAGCAGAATTGGGCCGACGCGATGGATTTGGTCAGCGCGGTCGTTACGTGGAACGTCGACTCGGGCGACTGGTTGCTCCAGGGTGCGCAGACGGTTGTCGACACGGTGGTTGGCTCTGCGGGGAACGGCAGCATCGTGCTGCTTACCGACAACGATGCCACTGCCGATCAGACTATCGAGGCGCTTCCGCAGATCATCGAGCAACTCCAGGCGGAGGGCTATAAGTTCGTGACGCTTTCCGAGCTCATCGCAACTGACGAGGACCTTGCGGACGTTATCGGAATCAACAAGGCGACTATGCCCAAGGGCGCAACGCTGCCAAAGCTCTCCTCAAGCGATGACGCTGCGGGGGAGTAGGGTAGCTGCGATTCGCGCTGCGGAGGAGTGCGGGAGCGCGATATGTCCTGCCGTCCGATGAGTACGACGAGTAATACAAAAACGATTCCGTATTTTCAATCGAAGGATGTTATAGTTGATTTAGCTGTGTCCATCGGGCATGGCGATGCGGTTGTGCCCGCCGGGCGCAGCGTCAGAAGTAGTGGGTCACGAGAAAGGCCTGAATTGAAAGCGAAACCCCGACCTCACAGTCGATGACCCCTGCACGTGCCCTTCCGTAGCGGCGTAATGCCCGCGCGCAGAGCACCTGCCGGGGTGTGTCTGCACAGCGAAGGAGCACTATGAATTACTTTTCTGAAATGCTCAGGCTTCCCGTTGTCGATTCCGACGGCGAGAAGATCGGCATCGTAAACGACTTGGGTATTGCCACGGGTGAAGTTTTTCCCCGTGTGACGGCGCTGGCGTTCCAGGGCCCGGGTAAAACCCCCTTCATGATTTCCTGGCGCAAATACGTCGGACATTTTGACGACGAGGGCGTGTACCTCAAGTGCCCCGCCACCGATATTCGCTTCTCGTACCTGCAGCCCGACGAGGTGTTGCTGGCACGCGACATCATGAACAAGCAGATTGTGGACACGCAGGGCATGAAGGTCGTGCGCGTTAACGACATCAAGCTGTCCGTGAGCGGCGATAACCAGGTGCGACTGCTCGGCGCCGAGGTGGGCGCCCGCGGTTTGCTGCGCGCCATGCATCCGTGGCTCGAGCACGCGGTGGCGAAGATTTGCAAGATGGTCGGCAAGCCGCTGTCTGAGGACATCATCGCCTGGTCGTACATGGACCTGCTCGAGCGCAGTACCAAGCAGATCAAGCTCTCCGTATCGCACAAGACGCTCTCCGAGCTGCACCCTGCCGACATCGCCGACATCATCGAGCAGCTCGATCCGCGTCTCCGCAGCCAGGTGTTCGCCCAGCTCGACACCGAGCAGGCCGCCGAGGCCATTGCCGAATTCGACGACGACGAGCTCATGACCGAGATGCTCGAGGGTCTGTCCGACCGTGATGCTTCGAGCATGCTCGCCAAGATGGACCCTGACGACGCCGCCGCGCTCATCGAAGAGCTCGACTACGAGAAGGCGGAGAAGCTGCTGCGCCTTATGGGCGTCAAGGAGGAGAAGGCCATTCGTAACCTGCTCGGATACGAGGAGGATACCGCCGGCCGCATCATGACCAACCAGTTCGTGGCGCTGCCTGCCACGGCCACGGTCAACGACACGATCGACGTGCTGCGCAAGCTCGACGATGACTTTGAGAGCATCTACTACGTGTACACCACGGACGCGGAGGGCGCGCTCACAGGCGTGCTGTCTATGCGCACCTTGGTGGTTGCCGACCACGAGGCCCGCTTGAGCGACCTTGCATATCGCGATGTGGTGTGGGTCGCTCCCGACCTCGACCAGGAAGAGGTCGCGGACGAGATGACCAAGTACGACCTCGTCGCCATTCCCGTTTGCGACGAGAACCGTCACATCCTGGGTATCGTCACCGTCGACGACGCGCTTGACGTCATTGCCGAGGAGCACGCCGAGGACCTGCAGATCGCCGGTGTTTCCGCAGGTGAGAACAATACAGGCGAGTCGACTCATGCCCTGGCGTGGTTCGCGCAACGCCAGTTCTGGATCGTGGTGTGGGCCGTTGCGGCTTGTGCCATCGCGGCGATTGCCGTAACGTCGCCCGAGCACATCGATGCCGCACTGAGCGAGGGTCAGGCTGCGCTTTTCATCACGAACGAGGCTTTGCGCGCTCTCATGCCCATTTCCATCATGCCGGCAGTGTTGCTGGCCTCCATGCATATGACGTCGTTTGTGAAGAGCAGCTTCCTCGAGTACGATGACCATGATGACGAGGCAAAGCCGTACCTGGGCTTCTTCCTGAAAATGACACTTGTCGGCGCGCTTCTGGCTCTCGTGGTGTACCTGTGCGGCGAGCTTATCGCCACCACGCTGTTTGCAGGTGCGGATCCGTGGACCACGACGATGTTCCTTGCATGTTTCAAGGCTGCTGCCGCGGTGATCGTGGCGACCTATGCGAGCGCCGTGATTTATCTTGCCGTCTTGTTCCGCAGCGATGATCGCGACCAGAACATCTCGGGTACGTCGCTCACGTTTACCGCCGTGCTGCTTTCCGCCCTCGCGTTTACGGTGCTTGGCGCCATGCCACTGCTGTAGGGGAGGGTGCCGTGCAAGACGAGACCAAGAAAAAGCTGACCGTCGCCGCGGTGCTCGGCGCCATGGGCCCGGGTTTGCTGGCGGCGCTTTCGGGCAACGACGCGGGCGGCATCGCCACGTATTCGAGCGCGGGCGCGAGCTTTGGCTATGCCACGCTGTGGATGCTTCCCGTTATGGCATTGCTGCTCATCGTGGTGCAGGAAACCGCTGCACGCTGCGGCTGCGTGACGGGTAAGGGCTTCGCATCGCTCATCCGCGAGAAGTTCGGCGTGCGCAAAGCCGCGCTGGCCATGGTGTCGCTGCTCATCGCGAACACCGCAGTGACGATTTCGGAATTTGCGGGTATCGCGAGCGGTTTGGCGCTGTTCGGAATCCCCAAGACGGTATCGGTCCCGCTGATGGGCTTGCTCATCTGGATGCTCACCATGTCGGGAAGCTTCCGCCGTATCGAGAAGGTTTTGCTGCTCGTGAGCTGCGTGTTTGTGACCTACGTGGTCGCGGCGTTCCTCGCCGGCCCCGATTGGGGGGAGGTTGCGCTCTCCACGGTCACGCCGCAATTCATCGCCGATCCGAGCTACGTCTCCCTGCTGGTTGCGACCATCGGCACCACTATCGCGCCGTGGATGATCTTCCTCGCGCAGAACAATGTGGTCGACAAGAACGCTGACGAGGATGACATCATTCTGCAGCGCATCGACACCACGACTGGATCGGTTATCGCGTGCGCTATCGCGTGGTTCATCATCATCACGACCGGCGCGGTGCTGCATCCGGCAGGCATCGCCGTTGCAGACGCAGCCGACGCTGCGAGCGCGCTCGAGCCGATCGCCGGTGAGTTCGCAACCATCCTGTTCGCCGCGGGCCTGGTTGCCGCGAGCTTCTTGGCCGCGTGCGTGCTGCCGGGCGTGACGTCGAGCGCGATTTGCGAGGCGTTTGGCTGGGAGCGCGGTGCCGACCGCACGTGGAGTGAGGCGCCGGTGTATCGCGGCATTATCACGGTGGTCATCGTTGCTTCCGCACTGCTGGTTATCATGCCGGGTGTCGATCTGTTCCAAATTATGATGAGCGCACAGGTCATCAATGGTGTTTTGCTGCCGATCCTGCTGGTGTTTCTGGTGTTCATCGCCGGCGACAAGCACATCATGGGCAAGTTCAAGAACAGCCGCCTGTGGAACGTCCTCACCTGGGCCACCATCGTTCTCATCACGGTGCTCACGGTGGTCATGTTCGCCCTCCAAGCGATGGGGTACTAGCTGAGGTGCTTGCTGGGACGCGCTGGTTGGGGCATCAGCCCCGCGGCTCCTATTTCTTCGAATTCCGTTGCCTTTTCGCACTTTTCGCCCTCTTTTTGTCCCTGAAATGCCGATAAACCAACGGAATTCGTATACCGGTTGGTTCGTGCGCATGCTAGCTTCGCTGGGTTCATCGGTCTGTTTGACTCAGTCGTGGTATCAATACCGCCGGCTTGCAAGTTCGAGCACTGATTCCGGCGGCGGTGTTCTCGGTATTCCGCAGCTTTCGAGTAAATACGAAAAGTAACATTCGTCGAGGACGTCGTTGTATGAGAAACGAAGGATTCGAGCACCCGTCAGACTGAGTCGCGATTCACGCAGACGCTCTTTGGTAAGAACATCGACGATGTCCTGCCCATGTGTCATGGATAGGTCGACATACTTTTGTTTGCCATCCAGTTCACCCAGAACAACTGTGCTGTCAGGGAGCGTCCATCTAAAATCTGCTCGCATTGTATGTGTCGGATCAACCGGGTCGACGTACGTTGCCTGTAAGTCGGGGATCTCGAATCCAAGTAATATCATCGTCGCACGTGTGACGGACTCACCTCCGCTTTCGCTGAGTGGATTCGCAAGGCTCAAGAGCTCAAAGACGCGTTTGCGATAATGCCGGCGTTTCAGAGTGGCGTCGTTTTGAATTCGGCGGATTGCTTCATCGGGGGTAATGTTCAGCATTCTGAGGGCGGAATCCGCAATGGGAAGCGCCTGTTTTATGTCGAGCTCAGATAGACAGTTGAACAAAGTCTGCTCAGGTGTGGTGACGCGAATCCCGTTGCATAGAGTCCAAACCGGCTCTGGGGTTTCACGGCATGTCGCCGCGGTTGTAGAAAAATGGTATCTTTTGACGATTCGCAGCTCGTTTAAAAGGCTGTATGAGACATTCCATCCGTAAATCGCCGCCGCAGTGCTGTCGGAGAAAATCCAATGTGGATATTTCTTTGACAAGGTGCGCGCCGCATGAAGGGCCCGTTCGGTTGGATTGAGCGTCTCCCAATAATGATGTCGGGCATAAATGCCCGGATGCGGCCGAACAATCCAAAGGCAGCCTATGGAACCGCCCAGTCGGCGCGCCAATGCATCACGTATGCGAGCATCAGGGGGAGCCAGGCATATTCGCTCCGCTTCGGCTTCTAGGAATAGTTGTTCAAGCTCATGGTCCAAAGCAGATGACATCAAGACTCACTTTCTGTGTTATGTACTGGCGCGCCTATGAGAGTCGATGATAAAGAGCACATCTAACAGTGATTCGAAATAGTGCAGAGGCGTGCCAATGTGAGTCTTACGTGCAGCCGAATGACTTCGGAAAGTGTGAGCTAGATATGGATGGCGAACGCGGCGTGTTCGGCAACAGGCCATCACATCTACGCCTTTTCTTCGAAAAAGCCACATGTTCGTGCTTGTTGCGCGTCCGTATTTATTTGTCATGAGTTCGTAGCTCCCTCGCGCCCACATTCGAATTCCGTTGGTTTATCGGCATTTCAGAGACAAATAGAGGGTGAAAAGTGCGAAAAAGCAACGGAATTCGAATAGAGATTGTTGCTGTTGGTGTCATGTTGTTGCTGTTGCGCGTGTCACGGTTGTTGTCGTCACTGCGCATGTGGACGTTTGCCGAGTTGTTGCCACGTGTGCCCAGCTTTGGGTATCATATCCACGCCAAGAACGGGGAGGATCCCATGCATATCACGCTTGATAAGCTCTAGCTACGATGATTTTGCGCCCGGCGCCTGCATGCGCAGACGTCCGGTGCCCCTATGTTCTGCCGCGCTGCGCTGTGGCAGCTGGTCCGTCGCCTCACTCGACGCGCCGGCCTCCTGCATTGGCCCGCCCGCGCTTTGTCATCCCGATCGAAAAGCGCCCCTGGCCAGCGGTTTCGAAAAAACAGACTGCAAACGGACGGCGTCGCGGCACCCTTACCGTACTTATCTTTCGCACATATATAAAGGAGCGTTACCATGCGTGACAAACTCGAGAAAATCATCATCGCCTACGAAGAGCTTGAAAAGAAGCTCTCCGACCCCTCCGTGGCGAGCAACATCAAGGAATTTACGCGCCTCAACAAAGAATACGCGCATCAGACCGACCTCGTGAACGCGGCGCGCGAATACCTCTCGGCGCTCGACGACATCGAGGCCGCCAAGGAGATGCTGCACGACACCTCCGACGCCGACGAGAAGGAGATGCTCCAGATGGACATCTCCGAGAACGAGGAAAAGCTGCCGCAGCTTGAGGAAGACATCAAGTTCATGCTCATCCCGGGTGACCCCATGGACGAGAAGGACACCATCATGGAGATCCGTTCCGCCGCCGGCGGCGATGAGGCGGCCATCTTCGCGGGCGACCTTTTCAAGATGTACCAGCGTTTCTGCGAGAGCAAGAAGTGGAAGATCGACGTGCTCGATTCCAGCCCTAGCGAAGCGGGCGGTTTCAAGTCCATCGAGTTCAAGGTGACGGGTGACAAGGTCTACTCCGTCATGAAGTACGAGAGCGGTGTGCATCGCGTGCAGCGCGTTCCCAAAACCGAGAGCCAGGGCCGCATCCAGACGTCCACCGCAACCGTGGCCGTGCTGCCCGAGGCAGACGAGATCGACATCCAGATCAACCAGGCCGACTTGCGTATCGACACGTATTGCGCCTCCGGTCCCGGTGGCCAGTGCGTCAACACCACGTACTCCGCCGTACGTATCACCCACCTGCCCACGAACACCGTCGTGCAGTCCCAGGAGCAGCGCTCGCAGATCCAGAACCGTGAGGTTTGCATGCAGATGCTGCGCGCCCGTCTGTACGAGATGGAGCTCGAGAAGCAGCAGGCCGAGCTGGGTGCCGAGCGTTCGGCGCAGATCGGCCATGGTAACCGTTCGGAGAAGATCCGCACGTACAACCAGCCGCAGGACCGCGTGACCGACCATCGTATCGGCTACAACTCCACGTACAACGGCGTGCTGCTCGCCGACCAGCTCTCTGGCGTGATTGAGGCGCTTGCCGCTGCCGACCGCGCTGCGCGCCTGGCGGAGGCGGTATAGGCCTATCTTTCGCGGTTCCCGTCCTCTCCGGAGGGGTTGTCAAATCGGGCGCCGATGATGGTGCCATGCGAATCGAGAACACGCTGTTGAAGTTCAATGAACTTCATAAGCTCCTTGTGCGAGCTCACATCGAGCTTGCTGTACAGGTTGCGCGTGTGCGTTTTCACGGTGTTCTGGCTTACAAAGAGCGCCTCAGCGATTTCACTTCGGGTCTTGCCTTTCGCCAAGAGTTCCAGCACATCCGACTCGCGTGGAGTCAAGCGCAGCTCCTTGCTGATAAGTCGGCACGTGTTCTCGAGGTCGGAGGCGACGTTCTCGTCATTGGGGCTGATGAAGCCCCAGCCCTTGCGCATGTTGTCGCCGCTTGAAAGCTGCAGCGCAAAGAACGAGAAGAGGCAGGCTGCCGCAGCGCTCATCGCCGCGACGGGATCGCTGGAGAAGAGCGTAATGCCAGGCAGCGGCATTTCGGTCAGCAGGCCTCCCACGACCAAGCCCGTGCAGCGTCCCAAGAAAAGACTGACGCAGGGCCAGCAGACGAGCCAGAGCGGCGGTATGTCGCAGTTTCGGATGAGGTAGCTGCCAAGGCTCCACAGGATGCAGTTGAGGTAGGTGTAACCCGACAGCTGCACGAGGAACGAGAATTGTTTGAGAGCGACCGATTCTCCCGATACGGCAAAGATGAGACATCCCATTGAGATTGCTGCGAACCCGATGCGGTAGATGAGGCGGTCGTAGTCGATTCTGAGCGAAAGGCCAAACAGGAAAGCGGCCGTTCCTCCAATCAGGCAGCCGAAGGTGTTCTCGTAAAATGTGACGATGAAACCGCCCGAAAACACGGTGAGAAGGAGGCCGAGCGCAAGTCCCTCGCCAAATGAGGTGATGAAGAAGCGCCACGGCATGGAGAGCTTGGTGTCGGTCACGGCAAACACTACCGGAAGGCCTTCGCGCGAGAAGTGACGTGCGAGGAGCGCCACCGTGAGCGCACAGAGGAACAGGGTTCCGAATGCGGAAGGTCCCTCTGGCAAAAAGAGGACGAGGGCGGTGAAAGGTACGGAGAGAATCGTGCCGAAGATAGCGTAAATAATAGTGAAGGTCATGCCGAGGTGCCCCATAACGGCACCCAGCACGATGCGGCCGACACAGTAGCTGATGACGGTGAGAATGATGCCAAAGGCGAAGAGCAGCATCTTTGCCTGAGGGCCTATGGCCGCATAGGGAACCACTAAGGTGAGCACCGTCGAGCCGACGCAGAAGAGCACCCCCATTATCCCTAAGAAGGAGGGGCTGGAAAAGTTGATGACGTGCTTACCGATGGTGACGAAAAAGAGAAAGCAGAGGGTGCAGATTAAAAAGATAATCGCGTACGGCGTCGCGATGTCAAATACCTGAGGAAATGACTTGGGCATCGAGAGCGGCACCAAGAGGGAAAGAGAGCTGAGCGCAACGAAAAGGGTGTAGGCAAGGAAAAGTTCGGGGTACTTTTTGACTACCGCCGTGCTGCGCTTAAAGGCTTGTGTGTCGAAGTTACCCATAGCTCCCCGTTTCCACTGAGCGCCTGTAATGAGTTATATAGATGCAAATCGATTGCCCCGGCTGAGAAAAATATTATCTAAACCGGGCAGCCGAGGATTCACCCCTTAGGGGTGAAATCAACCGTTCGGTCCCAATCATCCCGGTTGGACTATGGTTGTTTGCCTGTTCCCAAAGCAAACTGAAAATCGAACCCGCAGGAAAAGCAAGGGGTGAATCATGGAAGCAGCGTTGAACTCGAACACAATGGTTACTCAGTTCACGACTAAGGGCGGCTCGCTCTACCGCATCTTGGTTTCCACCGACGAGGCGAACGACCGTGCCTGCAACATCCGCGTTGAGCCCTGCGAGGATTCCCTTTGCTTCGATGTTGTGCCTGGCGAAAACGGCTTGTCTGCCCTCTCTCCTCGTGAGGTTGAGGTGCTTCGGCTTATCGAGCAGGGCTATACCAACGAGCAGATAGCCAGCGAGCTCTACATCAGCCTCTCCACGGTGAAATCGCACATTCACAACATGTTTAGGAAACTCGACGTCTCCAATCGAACGATGCTGATGAATCGCTGCCAACAACGTGCATCCTAGGAGGCCGTTCCCCAGATCGGCACCGGCGCGCGTCGATCTGACCTGTGGCCGTGCCCCCTTACCAGCTGCATCGAGGCAGGCGAATCCCATCCCTTGCACAGAGGCCCCACCATAAATAGCTTTGATTCAGATAACGCCGTTGGCTCCATCCCTTGAACGAAGGCCCCACGCATCAGAAAAACCCGCCCAGTAGGCTAAGAACTGCCTCTGAGCGGGTTTTTAGTGGACAACGTGTCGTCCGGTGCCTTTTTAAGTTGGCAAGAACGCAGCAGGCCGCACATTGAAGTGCAAGCGCCTTAGAGAAGGGGCAGCACCACGTGCGAGATGAGGAGCGCCCAAACGATGACGACGGGGCAGATGCCCAGCTGAATGAGGGCGATCGCGGGGTAGGATCCGTCGAACTTGAAGGCCTTCATGACCCAGTCGATGATGGGAACGAAGATGACGGAGCCAACCAGGATAGTCGGGATGGCGATGATGAAGTCCGCTGCTGTGCCGGTGGCGCAGTAGCCGCCCACGATGGCCGACACGAAGACGATGCCGGCGAAGGTGAAGACGAACCCACCCTGCTTCCACTTGGGATAGTAGACGTAGATGGAAAGGGCGGAGACTGCGATCTGAGAGGCGATGAGGAGCGGGAGATTGCCCGCGCCGTAGGCAGGCTCGAGAGGATTGCAGCACCAAGCCACAATCGCGCCGATGTACATGGCGATGCTGGAAATCGAGCTGCCGCTCACGGACAGTTCGGAGACATCGCCAAAGACGCGGTTAACGAAGAAGTTGGTGGGGGAGCTGGGCGCGGGAGGGGCCTCGGGGGCGTCTGACTCCGGGATAGGGGTGTTCATCCACTTGAGGGAACGGAACAGCGCTGCCAAGGGGGGCACGACCACGACGACGGCCATGCTGACGGCAACGAACAGGGGCACGCCTATTGGCGCGACGATGTAGTTCTGGATGAGGTAGGTCACCGGGAACGTGACGAGCGTGCAAACGAAGGTTCCCGTAATGAGCTTGGCAGGGGCAACGCCAAACTGGGTGAGCAGCGGCTGCACAACGAGGAGCACGGCAAAGGTGGGAATCCAGCCGGTGAACCCGGGATACAGGTTGCCAAACAAGAGGAGTCCGAGGCCCACCGAGCAGATGTTGGCGAGTACGAGGCGCGCATAGATGCGTCCGTTACCGTCGACGCCGGTGCCGGCTGCCGATGAGCCGGCCATCTCAAGGCGCGCCGCAATGAGGGCGCCTGCGATCATGCACACGGTTGCGGGAACCGAGGCCAAGAACGTGGTTTGCGAGAAGTCGAGCACGAACCAGTACAGCTTGCTCGCCGGGGAGCCTTCGATGCAACCCACGAGCGTTTCGCCAAACCCGGGAAGGATGGCGTTGTTCATAAGCATGGGCTGCACGGCGCTCATAACGCAATAGACGACGACGGCCAGTACGAGCATTCCCAGAAATGCAGGGGTTACTTCTTTTCGGACGTTCTCTTTGACGTTATTTGAGGGTGGAACAAGGGAATCTGGGGCTGCGTTTTCCATGCGGCCTCCTTAAAGGGCGCCCCGTGAGGCGCCTGTCTTAGCTGTATAAGGAAAGGTTGGAAACAGCCGCGACGCTTTAGATGATAGCTCGGCAGTGCCTTTCCTGAATATCGATTGAAAGTATGAACCGTTCAGCCTGAATCAATCCATCAATGGATAGCCCCGGACAGGCCTTGCAATCTACGATTTGACCAGGTTGGAAACAGGGCGAGGCGCCGCAGGGCGCCCCTAGTACAGTCACATCTATATAGAGAGGTGTGGCGACCTATCCTGGAGGTATTGGAATGAAAAACTGGTATGCAGAAGCCGATCTGGTCGTCGTCCATCCCAAGATCTACACCGTCGCCCTGACCATTGACGACATCAAGGCCGGCAAGACCGACTTCCCGATCATCGAGGACGGCGGCGTGGCCGCCAAGGACGGCAAGATCATCGCCGTGGGCAAGGCCGCTGACGTCGAGCCCCTCATCGGCGAGAACACCAAGGTCATCGACGCGACCGGCCAGGTGCTCATCCCCGGTTTCGTTGAGTGCCACATGCACGCCAAGTGGACCGGCGAGAACCTGCTGAACGTCGACGTCCTGAACGTTACGAGCCGCCAGAAGGTGCTTGACCTCGTCGCCGAGCGCGTGGCGCAGTCTAAGCCGGGCGACTGGATTGAGGCTGACGGCTACAACGAGCTCCTGTGGAAGGACAACCACGAGCTCATCACCCGTCGCGACCTCGACGAGATCGCTCCCGACAACCCCGTGTTCCTGTTGCACACCTCCGTGCACACCATCGCCGCCAACTCCAAGGCGCTCGAGGCCGTCGGTTATACCAAGGATACCCCGCAGCCCGAGGGCGCCGAGATCGGCCACTACGATGACGGCGAGCTCAATGGCATGCTCTATGAGAACGGCGCACTGCAGCCGATGCTCAACGCCAAGCCCCTCCTGACTGACGACGAAGAGGTCGAGAGCCTGCGTCTCGTCGGCGAGTACCTGAACTCCCTCGGCATCACCTCCGCCATCGACGCCAACCTCAAGTTCAAGCAGCTCCGCACGTACAATGAGGCCAAGAAGCAGGGCAAGCTCACCTATCGCGCCAACCTCATGTTCTACCTCGACCCGCAGTTCGGCTCCTTCGAAGACAACATGCGCCGCATCGAGGAGATGGGCTTCGTTACCGGCTTTGGCGACGAGATGCTCAAGATCAACGGCTGCAAGGTGACCCTCGACGGTATCCCCGCCGCTTACACCTCCGCTTACAAGCGTTGGGACTACAGGACCCGTCCCGGCTTCTACGGTGACACCATCTACAGCCAGGAAGAGGTCGACGCCCTCGTCTGCAAGGCGACTGAGTACGGCTGGCAGTTCGGCATCCACACCATCGGCGACCTTTCCGAGGACCGTGCCCTGCACGCCTTCAAGGAAGCCAACAAGATTCGCGACATCAAGCCGCTGCGTCACTACCTGATCCACTATTGCCTGCCCTGCGAGGACCAGTGGGATACCATGCGCGAGCTGGGCATCGGCGTCTGCCAGCAGCCTACGATCGCCTGCACCATGGGCGAGGCAGCGATTCTCTATGAGGACCAGGCGCTCATCAACCAGGCCTCCGGCCTCATGTTCCGCGAGGGCATCATTTGCGGCGGCAGCTCCGACAGCCCCGTTGTCAAGCCCGATCCCATGATGGGCATGTACTACGCCATCACCCGTCTCGACGAGACGACCGGCGGCGTTCTGTCCATTGACGACGAGTGCAAGGTCACTCCGATCCAGGCCCTCATCATGTGGACCAAGGCGGCTGCCTTCTTCAGCCACGACGACGACAAGATGGGTTCTGTCGAGGTTGGTAACTTCGCAGACCTCGCGCTCTTCGATAACGACTTTATCGAGGGCGACATCGAGGACTACCGCACCACCAAGGTCAACAAGACCATTCTGGGCGGCGAGGTCGTCTTCGAGCGCTAGCGTCCATCGGCTCAGGGCCCTCGGGAACGGGATACGTCCCTGGGGGCCCTGTTTGTCATTCCAGCCTTCTTAAAGGAGCTTCTGTCCTATGGAAAAGAGGAAAACCTCAGCCAAGGGGTGGGCAGCATGCCTGGCTGCCATCTTCGGCGGCATAGCCCTTGCGCTTTTGCAAAACAAGATGACGCCCGTCATGGACGTCATGATTAAGGCGTTCAGCATCGATCGCTCCACCGCCGGCCTCCTGTCGACGATCTTCACGGCCATGGGCGTCGTCATGGCGCTGCCAGTCGCCGGGATGCTCAAGAAGCTCGGCGTTCGCAAGTCCGGCTTCATCGCCTTCGGATGCGGCCTGATCGGCTCGGTCTTGGGCCTCACTGCCTCCAACGTCACCGTGCTTCTGATCAGCCGCGTCATTGAGGGTACCGGTATCGGCATCATCGGCGTTCTCACCCCGTCGGTCATCTCGATGTGGTTTGCGCCCGAGAACCGCGGCCTTCCCATGGGTCTTTGGACCTCTTGGATGGCCGTCGCTCAGACCATGCTCTTCTTCACCGCCGCCCCGATCACCGATTCGTGGGGCTGGCAGGGCATGTGGGTGCTGGGTATCGTGATGAGCGTGATCGCGGTCGTGCTCTTTGCCATATTTGTCAAAAACCCTCCGGCCGAGGAGAACTATGCCGACGTTGAAGCCGACGTTTCCATCATGAGCGGCCTCGCTCATCTGCCTCAGTGGATATGCGCCCTCTCCGTCCTGTGTTTCGCCTACTGTGCCTTCACCTTCGCCAACTGGATCTCCTCGTTCTGGGGCGAGACCACGACGTGGGGTCTTGCCGGTGCGAACATGTGGGTTGGTGTCTTGTTCGCTTCCGAGGGCGTCTTCGACTGGGTCGCCGGGTTCCTGTGTGATCGCTTCCACAACCGCAAGCTCGTGGGCGTTGCCAGCTTCATCGTCTACGGCATGCTGGGCGTCATCGCCTTCACCAACCTGTCCAGCTCTATGATCTTGGTCTTCGTTGTCGCGTACAGCCTGATTGAGGCTCTGGTTCCCACCATTTTGTGGGTCATCGCCCCTGAGTGCGGTCGCAGCCCCGAGTACTCGAGCGTCGCCATCGGCGTCTTCAGCATCGGCCTCAACCTGGGAACCTTGCTCTCCGCCCCGGTTTCCGGCGCCATTCAGCAGCAGTTTGGTTGGTCGGGCGTGGGCATCTCCTTCCTTGTCGCCGCTCTCGTGGGCGCTGTCACCCTCCAGCTCGTCAAGGTCAACGCTCCCCAGAGCGTCGCGTAAGATGCCACCTTCGTAAGTGGCGAGCCTGTCGCTTAATCCCCTTGGCGTCCGACGCGACCGCCTTGCCCCTTTGGATTGTCGCGCGCACCGTTTCGTAGCCTCTCACGGTGTTCGGACGCCATTTTGATCTTCTCTCTTGGATCCCCCACAGCTGCCTTGGTGTGGGGGATTCCTGCGTCAAGAGACCCTCTGATCAAAAAGGGCGGCAGCAAGTTCAGCTTGGACGACATCATTACGCCCGAGAACGGTGTGGTTGCCTCCGACGTGACCCTCCTCAACGGGACATCGCTTTCCGCCGGCGACCCGCTCGCTCGTCTGGACTCAGCGAATCCGGGAAAGCTCTTCACCCAGAGCGGTGGCGGCTGCGCTGCCATTGGCGGTGGCGCGTTCGAGAATGGCGGCACGCTTGTATTTAACGGTGGCAGGGTCGAGGCCGTTGCCTGCCCCCATGATGGTTCTACTTGGGATTCCACGTCTCACGGCGCTGGCATTGGAGGCGGAGCGGGCGCGTCTGGCACTGTCATGATTTTCAACGGCGGCGAAGTTGACGCGCGCGGCGCTGCGTGCGGTTCGGGCATCGGCGCGGGGTGTTGGGGTTATGAAATCGGGCCGTCAGACGTTGACGCCCGCGTCAAGCCCGATGCGATTAAGATTCCGCGGTACTACGACTTTTCGGGAAGTCTTGCCGAGCAGACCGCGGAAGCCGAGAAAGCTGCGGATGGCTATGGTTTTGTGGGCGTGTACGGAACGCTTTCGTGGTTCGACCCCAATGATGGTGACCATTGGGTGAATCATGCCGCATCCCCCAGCGGTTCTCGTATGACCGTTGCGGGCGATATTACCGTCAACGGCGGTTTTGTTTATGCGCACAGCGGCGCGCACGGTAATGCTTTTGGCCAGAGCTGCGCCCACGGTGTGGCAACCAACCACAATCGCATCATTCGCGTGACCGGTGGCACGTTGCTCACCGATATGTCAAAGGCTATGGGCGGTCTCCATTCATGGGGCAACGCAAGCACCGCACCGAATGCCTCGCTCGGTGCCACGTATGGCTACACCATCGTCACGGGCGGCTCGCTCCAGCTCGAGAAGTACCCCGCAGGCGATGGCAAGGCGGGCTTACCTGCCTTCCAGGGCATCGGCGGCACGGCGTTCAACACGCAGGGCATCGCCGACTGGGACGACGTCGAGGCCTACAAGGCGGCCCACGGCGTCGAGGGGCTCCCCGAATCCGACAAGGTCACGATGATCACCATCAGCCTTAAATCCGAGATCGAGTCGCGCAACCAGAAGGCCGACCCCGTCATCGCCGTTGACGACTTCAACGAGAAGATCAGCTCCTGGTCGCTCGAGGTGGGCGGCAAATCGTACGCCTATGGCGCCCCCTACCAGTTCAGCGACGGCAAGCTTTACCTGTGGCTGCCCGAGAGCGCCACCGAGCAGGAGGTCACCGTCACCCTCAGCTACCTCGACAAGAACGGTGACGAGCAGACCATCGAGCCTCTCTTCCGCGAGCCGGGCGACGGTGCCATGGGCGGCGACGTCCTCAAGCGCTACGTTCAGTTCGAGCTTCCCTCTAAGATGCAGGGCCTTTCCAAGTACTACGACGGCACGGCGTTACCGGGCCTGCAGGTGAGCGCGGACAGCCCCGTCATCGCATCCGACGATAAGCCGCTGAGCGACCCCTCCAAGGTGAGCTACAAGTACCAGCGCTATAGCTCCGACCAGAAGACGCCGCTCGGACCCGAGAGCGCCTCGAGTTCCGAGATGCCGGCCGACGCGGGCTACATGAAGCTCACGGTCGATTCCTCGCAGTGGTCGAACGCCGAGGGCTTCAAAGAGAGCTACTGGGGTCACCGAGCCTTTGGGTGGTGTGAGATCAAGCCCATCGCCTCGACCGTTGAGCTCGTCGAGGTCAAGTGGGAGGAGGACGGCACCGATGGCTCCGTCCCGCATGATTCGGAGAAGGTTCTGACCCTTGTGGCGGATATCCACCGCGCGGAGACCGTGGATGGAAAGAAGGGCTCCGAGGCAACGAAAGCAACCTGCAAGGCGCCGCGCGGCCGTGTCCAGCTCTACGTGGATGGCAAGCCGGTGGGCGACGCTATGGACCTCGTTTTCGACGGTCCGGACGCAAACGCGGTCGCCAACGATGACACCACGCGCTTCACCTTTAAGTCCGCGCCGAGCATTACCGACTACCTGGTGCCCGATGCCACGACCGACAACAAGCACATCGTGTCGCTCATGTACCTGCCCCCGGCGGAGGACAGCTCCGATCCGGCGAACTACCTCGAGAGCGTGAACCCGCAGGAGAACCCCAAGGACGCCCCGAAGGCCGAGGTCGCCATCGACCCGATCGACCCCGAGCCCGAGGTCAAGCCCGACCCCGGCACCGACATCGTCACCGACTCGGGCAAGCCGACCGATCCCGATGCCGACCCCGCCGATCCGGGCGACAAGCTCATCACCGGCACCATTACGACCTACTGGGGAAACCTCGCCGAGCATCCCGGCGTGACCCTCAAGGTCAAGACGCCCTCCTCCGGTCCCATCAAGATTACGAGTGACGGCGGCGACCTGTACGAGGCCCACTTCGTCTGTGACGACGAGGGCAACCCCGTGAAGGACGCCGACGGCAGCTACACGCTCGTCATCGATCCCAAGCGCCTTGGCGAGGGGAAGATTACCTTCGAACAGGCCCCCAACGGCGCCTATACGGGCACCTTCTGGGAGTACGACCTTAAGGTCCTCAAGGACCCGAATGCCACCGACACCGACGGCGACGGCCTACCCGACGCCTACGAAGAGGGTATCGGCACCGACCCGAAGAACCCCGACACCGACGGCGACGGCATCCCGGACGGCGAGGAGGTCATCGAGAAGGGCACCGATCCCACCAAGAAGGACACCGACGGCGATGGCATCCCCGATGGTGAGGAGGAGAAGCTCGGCACCGATCCCA
>OLVZ01000313.1_pt1 | contig 48628 bp, 45 predicted proteins | sample 1673341 | NCBI WGS metagenome assembly OLVZ01 (sample SAMEA3178944, study PRJEB25190) | human gut metagenome | biome: human gut; feature: human-associated habitat; material: faeces | place: Austria | collected 2013 | reverse complement strand
ATATTTCCAGCTTGCAATAGATACTTACGATGGTGTCGTTTGTTTCCCGGTCGCACAGCTCAGAAAAATGGTGCTGCCACTCGTAAAGCCGTTTCTTGGCATCCTCTGAGAAAAAAAGGATTTGTGGTTCAATCTCTCCATGTTCATTGAGGTGGCACTCTGATTGTATCAGCTTGTCAATGATGGCATTCCACTCTTGCTCTATATCTTCCGGCAGTTCTTTGTCATTCCACCGTGCTTTCTGTTGCAGATTCGGCATTACAAACAGGATGCGGTCGATAAACCCGTTGCTGGAACGTTCACCTTTAGCCAACTCATTCAAGATTTTATTTTGGATAGTCCCAATAACCGATATGTACGGACGCTTGATGAAGATGGAACTCTTGGCGTTCTTGCGGTCGGACATGGTGGTCTTTGCACTGAATACTGAGAGCCAAAACTGTTCCTCCGAACCGTTGTTATAGCGGTTGAAATTCTTGAACCAAGCGGATAATTCATCAGCCCACAAGCATAACCCACGTTTGTTTTGAGCATGAATGAGGCTCAATCCTTCGGGCGTTACATCCGAAACCAAGAAGCGTTTGCGGATAGGCTCTTGTGGAAATTGCTCACTACCGCTTTCCGCACGTTCCTTGCGGCTCATGCTCATCAGCTCATCGTACTTTGCAAGTGCCTTTTCAAATTCCTGATTCTGTCGGTAGTCATAATCAAGAAACGGCTTCATCGCAAAGCTGAGCGGATGGCTTTTGTTTGCTCCCGGTCGTCCAATTAATGCTATATATAGGATAGGGCTTTCCACCCAGCCTTGCTTGATTTGGACAAGATGCGTGTTGCCAATGCCGACTGCTAGTGCCGTAAGGATAGCTGCGGCAATGTAGTCGGTTGGGTAGTTATGGCATTCGTGAACCTCGCTGATGATGCGTTGGATTTTTGTCGGGAATATGCTAACAGGAAAATCAGTACCCGTTAGTCGCATACTTAAATCAACCGCTTCGTCAATGATGGATGCCGGATTAATAGAATATGTATCCATAGCCACACCTATTAAAGTTTCACGGATGATTTGGGCTTATGACGGATGCCGCCTTGCATATTGGCAAGCATCTCTTCGTATGTTTGCTCGGAAGTTTTTCTTCGACCATTCTCAATCCATGCCAGAAGTTCGTCTTCGTAGAAATAGAGTTTTTTTCCTTTCTTATAGGCAGGAAGCAGCCCTTTGCGTACCAATGTATAAATGGTAGGCTTGGCTTTTCTGATAATACGGCAAGCATCCTCAATTTCAACCAACACGTGTTTGTCTGATGCGGGCGGTTGAAGTTCCGATACCATTCTTTTCAACTCGATGACTTGTTCGGTCAGATAACCTACCGCTTCGGGCAGCTTATCAAATGTTACTGTTTCTTTTTGCATACGCCAATCGTTTTTAATTGTTCGATGGCAAAGGAAACAGGTGTTTCAATGGTGGAATTATTCACCAAAATATAACTGATGAATAACTTTTTGATGTAGTTGGTAGAATAATTGCGAAGATTTCGCTATGTTTACAATGTATTAGTTCTTTGATAGACTGAGGAAGGCTTTGGAGACTAGATTATGCTAAAACCTAAAGCGAGCAATCGCACCAAGTCATTGGTAAAATGGGGCGGATATAGTTTTGAAGTATGGCAGAATGGAGACAAGAACATCTCATATAGTTCGTTCATTATTTCCGATTGTCGATACATGGAAGATTCGTATCTACTTCATTAATTTGTGTCCATTTTTTAGGCACGTGAAAATAGAGAGTACAATGGAAGACAATGTCTAAGCATATTTTAGTTAGGTCATATTGATTTTAGGCACGTGGCAATATTGCCCGAACTAAAATTAAATGCTTATGGCTAAAAAAAAGAAGAAGCCTTCAAAGAGAGGGAAGAAGGCTTACAAAATTTCCCTCCATTGTTCTCCAATGATTGTAACACAGGAGAAGAAGATAAAAAAATTGGCAAAATGGATTAAAGCCATTGCTGAATTTATAAAGGCATTGATTCAATTATCGAATGTAATGAAGCCTTTGATTGAATGGTGCAAATCTTTTTTTGAATTGTTATAATCAGCTCTCTAATTTCTTTTTTTGATGATAACAAACGAAAAATATTTACTATATATACTGGGTGTTAATAAGGGACAGTTGGATTACTTATTGGCACACATAGAAGATTACTATTATTCTTTTGAAAGAGTAAAATTTAATAAGTTTACTGACAAACCAAAGAAGAATAGTAATGGAGAAATTGCCACTAGACAAATAAACTCGTCTAGAGGAAAACTAAAAGAGGTTCAAACGCGCCTTTACGATTTTATGTCAAAGCAAGTTAAAATTCCTCAATATGTTTATGGTGGTATTCGGGGGAAAAATAATGTGCGTAATGCTCGTCTTCATCAAGGAAATAAATATATATTTACGACAGACTTGAAGTCATTTTTTCCATCTATTTCTCATAAGCAAGTTTTTCAAATGTTTCTTCGAGAGGGTTGTACGCCTGCTATAGCAAGAATATTAACTAAACTAACTACTCATAAATATCAAGTTCCGCAAGGTGTTCCAACCTCAACTTTAATTGCTAATTTGGTATTTAAACCCATAGGTACGGAAATTGACCAGTTAGCAAAGGAGCATCATATTAAATTTTCAATGTTTGTTGATGATATAACTTTGTCATCTAAAGTTGATTTTAAAAATCTAGTACCTCAGTTCCTTGCAATCATTAAAAAGTCAGGATTCAGAATCAGTCACAAAAAGACACATTATCAAACTAAAAATCCTATTATAACAGGTGTAATATGCCAAAATAACCGACTTCTTGCTCCTTTGGGTTATAAAAAAAAGATAGCAATACTATCCAAGCAGCTCTCAACGCACGAATTTATAAAGAATAAGCTACAAGGAATAAAAGCGTATTTGTCAATAATTGAAAAATCAAGTTCGCTTTGACTATTTATGTTGTCATTATATGTGGTGATTTTATGCAATTCTCCTATCTAATTTAATCTTGCATACGGATTCCGTATGCGACATCTTACGCTCAATGGTAGATATTTCTGAATCACGGAGGGTATGAGCAAATACCCTTTTGATAAATGTGGCTGTCTGCAAACGTGGCTTGCCAAATGCCTTACCTATATTCCAACCAAAGTGCATGATGTCAATGGTTTTTAATTGGGCATCAACCTTTATTTGCTCGACTTTGGGCATAGTATCTGATAAGTAATATTCTGTAATATATCCACATAGACGATTGAGGTCAGTTTCGCTAAGGTAGAGAACCAAGTTTTGTTTCGTATATGCGAGAACCTTATCTAATTTTTCTTGCGATGCTCGTTCCTTCTCAGCCATAGCGTTGGCACGGAATATCTCGTATTCTGATGGCTGATTGGATTCTGCGATGGGTATATTATTGATGGTAGAAGGTGTGGCTTCTTCCTTTGGAAGTTCTGTCACATCTTCATTGAGTTCAGAACACGAAGGGGTAGAAACTTCTTCTGTTGTGTCAGATTTAATTTCAATTTCAGGTTCAGAAATGATGGATTTTGAAATAATGGTACTTTCGGCAAGTTTCGAATGTTTCACTAGAGCTTCTACCACCACAGCCTTATTACGGTAGCCCTCAAATCTCAAAATGCATCTTTCTATTGTTGGGGAAAGGAGTTGTCTGAATGCCATTTGTAGATTGAGGTAGATAGCTCCTATGACAATAGAGCATACTATAAGAATAAGGTAGCTGCTGAACTCGTCCCAACCATAGTGAAGTACGGTCTGACGGGCTAAAACACTAATGATAATGATTGTACCAAAAACAATCAGATGCAATGTTATCTGTTCTATCTTTTTCTGCTCCATAGTGAGTTGTATTAATCGTTTGTGTGCAAATATATAGGATTAATTTTTGAGAAAATCCATAGTTTTGCTTGTTAATGGGCTTTTGACGATATATTTCATCGCTTTTCACTACGTTACATTGCTGATAATGAGTGTATTGTAAATTTCTTGCTTTTGGATGAAAATAGTTGGGTAAATAGGCTTGTGTATCTCAAAAACAAAAATTATCTGCATCATTTTGGGTAAACAATGCAGATAATCAATAAGGTATAGAAATAGCTTATTAGCAATACAATGTACGGTTTGTCTCATTGTTGAGATATAACAGGATGTTGTAATCTTGTTTACGAGCGACTTTGTTTACTACCCATTTCCTGAATGCAGCGGAATGCTCGGTGTCTATTTGATAGGATAGAGCTATAACCATATCGAGATTATATACATCGGCATTGTTTCCATTTTCCAATTTGATGTATTTGCAAACTTCGTGGCTCTTCAAAACATGGGCTTTCAGGATTCTCTTAATTACAGCATGGATAGTTCCAGCCGTTGTATAAAACAAGTCTGCTATCTCCCAAGCGGTCATCCATACTTCGCCATCAGAGATATGAATGCCTTGTCCGTTGTTTGTTATGATTCCTCGTTTCATGGTTGTGTTTATTTCAGTGAAATTTTATTGGCTGTCTCTCGTTTCTTCACATTTACCAAATCTGCATAGATTTGAGTTGTGGAAACGTTCTTGTGAGTTAGCATCTTTGAAACCGTGTAAATATCTGTACCTAAAGAGATTTGTATGACTGCATAGCTATGCCTGAATCCGTGAAAGGTTATCGGCTTCGTTATTCCTGCCTTTTTGAGCCAGTTCTTCAGCGGATAGTTAATCATGCTTCGTTTTAATCCTTTGAATACCTTTCCTGTGTCAGGCGTACCGCATAGTTCGTAGGCTTCGTAACTGATGGGGAGTGTTGCTTCCGTTTGGGTTTTCTGGGTTCTGATACGCAAGCAATAGCCTTGGTCGGGAGCGATGGCAAAGTCTTCCCATTGAAGATTGAGAATATCACTGATACGTAAACCTGTCAGGCAAGCAAACAAAGAAGCGGCTTTCAGAACGGGGATGTCACAAGGAGTGGCGGCAAGTTGCTTCACTTCGTCCAGTGTCAGGTACTCTTTTTTCACATCTTGTGGCTCAATCTTATCAAGGTAGTCATTGATGTTTTCGCGAAGCCATTTGTCTCGGTAGGCTATCTTCAACAGCCCTCTGAAAGTGGAGTAGTAACCGGATGCCGAATTGAGTGATATGGGGTGGTTGCTGTGTTTGAGCTGCTTGGCGTTCAACAAGTATTCACGGAACTTCTTGCATAAATCCACATTCACCTCACCGAAGGTGCATTGCCCTTTGACGAAGTTATAGAAATGTTGATAGACAAATGTCCACTTCTGGTCTTTGCTTCGGCACATCTTTTTGAAGTAGGCAAGGAAGTCGGCTTTCTGCTTAGTCTTGTCTAAGAAACCAAACTCTTCATTGATAAGCGACTGCACTCTGATGCAGCGGATAGCCTCTGCTTTGTTCAACATGTCGATGCAACATGTAGATATAATTGATAATCAAAAACTTATATTTTAAACGGTAGAAAAGTATTTTTTAGAGCATAACGGGTTGTTTTTGAGCCTGAATTTACTGTTCCTACGTTTATTCTTCAACATAAAATTAAAACCGTGGAAAATCTAAATTTTCCAACTGAAGTTCACCTGTTTTCTATCTACTTACAAAGATACAAATAATACGTGAGTTTTTCGCCAAGTATGTCAACTAAATGCAAGAGAGTTTCGCAAATATTGTTTTACTGAACAAAGGGAAAAATAAAACTATTCTCTCTTTTCCCTTTATTTGACTTTACTTTAATAGACGTATATATGAATACGGTAGTAAAGTCAAGGCATTTTCCACTCTTAACGCAATATATAAAGTTTATCATAATTCAAGAAAATGTCAATTCTATCATTTTTTTGAATTATACCATCAATAATTTATTATATGTTTAAATATAATAGTATATTTGTGACAGTAATGTAATAGTTATGGAACGTAAACTTTTGAATCGTATAAAAGTTATTCTTGCCGAAAAAGGTAAAACTAATAAATGGCTTTCTGAACAGTTAGGAAAAGATCCTGCAATTGTTTCAAAATGGGTGACAAATACTTCACAGCCTAATGTGGAAATGTTGATTCAGATAGCTAAGTGCTTGGATGTAAAGGTTGATGATTTATTAAGAACCGAGTAATTATGGAAAATGAAACAGGTTATGTATATATATTGACAAACCCAAGTTTTAGAGAAGATTGGGTCAAGATTGGTAAAAGTTCACGTCCTGTAGATGTCAGAAGTAAAGAACTTGATAATACTGCTGTGCCTTTACCTTTTGAGATTTATGCAACTCTCAAAACAACCAAATATGCTAAAGTTGAGAGACAGATACATAAACAGATTGATCGTCTGACAGATTTGCGTATAAGACAGAATCGTGAGTTTTTCAATATAGCTCCATCTGTCGCTTTGGATATTATGCGTGATATTGCAGATTTGCTAGATGACGCCGAGCTATATGTGTATGTTGATGGGAAGCCTGTTGTCAGCAAAAGTAAAGATGAAGATAAGAAGATAGAGGCTGAATCTAAAGAAAAACAACGCAAGACCCAAAAGCCTCCGTTTAAGTTTCATATGATTGGCTTGAATGTAGGGGATACGATTGTTTTTGATCCACTTCGAATGCCTGTCAGAATTGCCAGTGATGATAAAATTGAGTATGATGGCCGTCTGTATAGCCTCTCTGCATTTACAGCTAATTTCTTGCCAGAAGAAAAGCAGAATACATCGGGAGCATATCAAGGTCCTAAATATTTCAGTTATAATGGTAAGGTGTTAAGTGAATTGAGAAAGGAAAAGGAACAGCATTAAAAAGTAAATTATATATGATAAATATACGAAAACTTGAAGCAGAACTTTGGGAATCGGCTGATCTGTTGAGACAAGGCAGCAAACTGACAAGTAACCAGTATTGCATGCCGGTTTTGGCTTTGCTGTTTCTCCGTTATGCTTATAGCAGATATAAATTGGTGGAAGCAGAGATATTGAAAGATCGTCCTTCGCGCGGAGGAAGAGTAATGCCTGTTGAGCCAAGCGATTTTGAAGCAAAAAGCGCACTTTATCTTCCTCGGGAAGCTCAGTTTGATTTTCTTGTCAATTTGCCGGACAATATCACTTCTGCCGGACTGAGAAACAAGGACGGTCAGCCGGTGAATTCATTGGGTGAAGCCGTAAACAACGCCATGCAATTGGTGGAAGAGCAAAGCGAACAGCTTACAGGTGTATTGCCCAAGACATATACGATGTTCGCCGATGATTTGCTCCGTGAATTGCTGCGCATTTTCAATAATAAGACAATTGATGAAATAGGTGGCGACATAATAGGTCGAATATATGAATATTTTCTTTCAAAATTTGCGAAAGCTGTAGCCAGTGACGATGGAGTTTTCTTTACTCCAAAGTCTTTGGTAAAAATGCTGGTCAATGTGCTGGAGCCGGAACAAGGCGTGATGCTCGACCCTGCATGCGGTTCGGGCGGTATGTTTGTTCAGACCGGTGATTTCGTAAATGCGGCAGGAATGAACGCCAATACGCAGATGACATTCTTTGGTCAGGAAAAAGTGGAATACAACGCCCAGCTCTGTTTGATGAATATGGCTGTTCATGGTCTTAACGGACGTATTGTGTCTGGCGATGAAGCCAATTCGTTCTATCATGATGCGTTCAATCTCGCAGGCAAATGCGATTATGTGATAGCTAATCCTCCTTTCAATGTGGATAAGGTAAAATCGGAGTCGGCTTTCAGTGCGGGACGCCTTCCTTTCGGACTGCCTGGTGTCAATGCCAAAACAAAGGAGGTGGGCAATGCCAATTATCTTTGGATTAATTATTTTTACGCTTATCTTAATGAGCGTGGACGTGCCGGCTTTGTCATGGCAAGTTCAGCTACCGACAGTTCCAACAAGGACCGCGACATCAGGGAGCAGTTGGTAAAGACCGGACATGTGGATGTAATGGTCAGCGTAGGGAACAACTTTTTCTACACATTGTCTTTGCCTTGTTCACTGTGGTTTTTCGATAAGGCTAAACGGGAAGAAAACCGCGATAAGGTGCTTTTTATAGATGCCCGTAAATATTATACAGTTGTTGACCGCACTCTGAACGAATGGACTGAATGGCAGCTGCTCAATTTGCAGGCAATCGTCCATCTTTACCGTGGAGAAACAGATAAATATCAGGCATTATTGGAAAAATATAATCATGATATAAGCGAGGCGGTAAATTCTATTTCGGAAGAAGCACTTTCATTTGTGTCTTTCCTTGATGACGAGACTGCCAATCAGTTCAACAGTTCATTGGCATGGCTTAGCAGTCCGTGGAACAATTATGATGAATTATCCAAGAACTTGAATGGACAGATAGAGCAAACCAAGAGTTGCGTCAAGTTGGCGGAAGAAAGGCTGAAAAAGCGTGAACTGAAATCCATGAGGCTGGCAGGAGATAAATTCTGCAAAGTGCTTGAGGAAATTCTGACGATTATAGAAGAACACGAATGGCTGACCGGAAAATTCGGTAAAGGCAAGTATAACGACATTGCCGGGCTCTGTAAGATTGCCACTTTGGACGAAATCGAGGAAAAGAACTATTCGCTCACACCGGGTGCCTACGTTGGTGTTCCGGAAGCAGAAGACGACGGTGTGGATTTTCACGAACGTATGAATGAAATCCATGCGGAACTGGCAAAACTTCATGAAGAAGCAAATGTGCTTATGAAGGAAATATTAAACGACTGGGAGACGCTGAAATGAGCATGAACAATAAGACGGAAACACTGCTTTCCCTGCTGGATGAATATAAGGCATTGGGTATTGCGGAGCAGATAGACTACAACAAGTTTTATCTGTATTCCCTTATTACCCATTCCACAGCCATTGAGGGCAGCACAGTCACTGAAATAGAGAACCAGTTGCTTTTCGATGAAGGTATCACGGCAAAAGGCCGTAGCCTGCAGGAGCAGATGATGAATCTGGATTTGAAAGCGGCATACGAACAGTCAATGAAGCTTGCCAAGGTGCATGCTGATTTTTCTGTCGATATGTTAAAAGGCTTGTCTGCTTTGGTGATGAAAAACACGGGTGGAGAATATAACACAGCAAGCGGTAGTTTTGACTCATCGAAGGGAGAGTTGCGTTTGCTTGGTGTTACAGCCGGTGTAGGAGGAAGTTCCTATATGAATTTCCGGAAAGTTCCTGCCAAATTGGAGGAGTTTTGCCAATATATAAACAGTCAGCGAAAGGAACTGCTGAATACAGACGATGTAATCTCCAAATATAGGCTTAGTTTTGAAGCTCATTACCAGCTTGTTACCATTCATCCTTGGGTGGACGGAAACGGACGCATGTCAAGGCTGGTGATGAATCATCTGCAATATGAATTCGGTCTGATTCCTTCGAAAGTAGTCAAGGATGATAAGGCAGAATATATCCAGTCGCTTATTGATGCACGAGAACAGGAAACGCTTTTTCCTTTCTATGAATTTATGTTCGATGAACATATTCGGAACATAAGTAAAGAGATTGAAGCATACAAGAAGTCACAGGCTGCTGACCTGATAAAACCTGTATCTGACCCGATAAATAATATATCTGACCCGATAACAGAACGCTTGTATCAGGCTATTCTAAAGAATAATAAACTGAATTATGCTGAATATGGAGCGTTATTGGGCGTATCGGAAGCAACTATCAAACGTCGTTTGGGTGAGTTAAGGAAAGCTGGGATGATTGTGCGTGTGGGTAGTAATAAGAGCGGATATTGGGAAGTGGTAAGTTTGAAGAATAGAAAGGAGGGGAAGGTATGAAAAAAATAGTAACAATAGGCGAATTAGGAATTATAATTACAGGAAATACTCCTCCAAGAAGTAATCCTATACTATATGGTAATTACACCCCTTTTATTAAGGCAACTGATATTTCTGAAACAGAAAAATATACTTATCATCCAGAAGAATATTATTCGGAAGAAGGATATAATAAGTATATAAAAAGCTTGATTCCTAAAGGTTCAACTTGCGTTGTTACTATTGGAAGTATTGGTAAAAAGATGACAATGGCACATTGTGACCTTTTTATTAATCAAGCGATGAATGCAATAATACCTAATGAAAATTTTGATAATGAATATGTTTATTATGCAGTAAAGAATATTCTACCAAATATCAAAATGTTAGATTCGGGAACGGCTTCAGGAAGAGAAAATGTATCTAAATCTGCCTTTTCTAAAATGCAAATACTGATTGAAGATAATATAATTACTCAAAGACGTATTGCAGAAATCCTTTCCAGATATGATTCCTTAATAGAAAACTACCAAAAACAGATTAAGTTATTGGAAGAATCAGCACAGCGTCTTTATAAAGAATGGTTTGTTGATTTACGTTTTCCAGGGCATGAGAATACTAAGATTGTGGATGGGGTGCCGGAAGGATGGGAGAAGACGTGTTTAAAAGAGGTATCACATATTTTAACCGGAAAAAAGGATGCAAATTTTGGAGATGTAGGAGGTGAATATCTTTTCTTTACTTGTGCTAAAGAACCTATAAGAGCTTCTTCTTATTCATTTGATTGTGATGCTGTTATATTGGCAGGAAATGGAGACTTTAATGTTAAACTTTATAGAGGAAAATTTGAAGCATACCAAAGGACTTATGTGTTCTCACCATTTAATTCAATTAATTTATTTCTTTTGTTTTATTCGGTAAATAGTAGTATGCAACAGCTTTTTATGGGAGTAAGTGGTTCAACTATAAAATTTTTAACAAAGCAAATGCTTGAACAAATTTCTATATTATTACCATCATCTAAAATTGCGACACAGTTTTATGAAGTTTGTGATAGGAATCAAAAGAAGGTAGAAATATTAAAAAGACAAATAGATATTCTCACCGAAGCCCGTGACCGCCTGCTTCCTAAGCTGATGAATGGAGAAATAGAAGTATAAAACCTAAAATTAAAATATTATGCGAGATATAACAATAAAAAACTTCCGATGCTACGAAGAAAAAAGTATAGAATTTCGTCGTGGTGTAAATTTGCTAATAGGAGACAATTCTGTTGGTAAGACATCATTATTGCATGCTTGTAATTTTGTGGTGAATTCTTTTTTTTCTGGTTATAGTGATGAGAATACAGTTTGGATTAGTGCAGACAATAATGATTTTAGGAATACAGGTATAGCAGAACAACCTATAGAAATTGCTTTTCATCCAGGGGAATGGGATTTTATTGATATAACATTTCCAAATTCAATCATGTCTCCACATTCATTAGATATAAATAAAGAATTCAAAAAAGAATTCTCGAAATTTAGTAACAGATTTAATACCTTTAAGGGATTATGCGTCTACTATGAAACTTTGGTCTCATGTTCTTGTAAAAGGTGTGGGTATTAAACAATTTAATATTCTACCTGTATATGCCTGTTTTACCACAGAAGATATTCATTCAACTGTCAAGTTAGAGAAAAATAAATTTAAGACATATGTACAAAAACCTTCTTTCGGATATTATGGATGTTCTGATTGTAGGGGTTTGCTTGAATGCTGGATAAAGCGTCTGCTGGTATTAAAAGAGGCTCAAAAAGGTAAGGAGGAAATTAATTCCGTAAGAAATGCCATTATCGATGCATTAGGTCCTACAGGGTGCAATATCATCAATGATATGGATATACGTCATAATGAAGGCAAGGTATATTTCAAGTTTGTTGACGGACGCGAATCAGATTCCGCATTACTTTCCGACGGTTACCGTCGTTTGGTGAATATCGTGATGGATATTGCTTTCCGTTGTGCTTTGCTCAACAAATCTATGTTTGGCGATCAGTGTTACAAACATACACACGGTACTGTTATCATTGATGAGATAGATGAACATCTGCATCCGGCTTTGCAAGTCCGTGTGCTGAAAGCATTGCAAGATACATTTCCAAAGATTCAGTTTATAGTAAGTACACATGCTCCGCTGGTGATGTCATCGGTTGAACCGAGAAAAGATGAAAACGGAAATGATATCAATGTTGTGTATAAACTGGAATATATTGATGGGGAATACACGCATAAGGAATTGAATATCTACGGAATGGATGCTTCAACAATTATTGAAACATACATGGGGCAGCCTTCGCGAGACTTGAAAGTAAATAATGATATTAAATCTATACTGGAATTAATAGATAAAGGTGATATTCAAACAGCGAGGAAATCGTTGGAAGAGTTAGAGAAGAATATTGCCAGTGGTGATCCGGAATTGACAAGAATGGAAGCATTAATCTCGTTTATGGAATAACAAGCCTTATGATTCTGATTACAAAAAATAAAGAGCCGAAAGAGTGGACTGAGTATAGAAACACTCCAGGAGTAGATTATCAGGCTATTCCAGAGTTAGTCCAATCGCTTTTGAAGGAACAGGGATATATATGCGCCTATTGTATGCGAAGGATACCAACGAAAGACAAAATATATAAAAAAGATGGAGTAAACTTTGTCTATACCAATGAGGACCATCGCGTTGAGCACATCAAAAGCAGAGAACAACATAACGACTTAAAACTGGATTACACGAATATGGTGGTTTGTTGTCCCGGTCATATTGGAGCGCAAGATCACTGTGATAGATTAAAAGGACCAAAGGATATTTCGTTTAGTCCAATTGATAAACAATTTATTGAGACGATCAGATACAGTTCCAATGGAGAAATATCTTCAACAAATGATGTGTATAATAATGAGATGAAAGATGTTCTTAATCTGAATACAGAACTGCTGCGTAGGAATAGGTTTTTAATGCTGACCGAGGTTATCAGTCAAATCAATTCAACTTGTAAAAAAGGGAAAAACTGGGATAAGAGAACTCTGGAATTGTTTTTAAAGAAATACAGTGAAAAGCATTCCGAGAAAGACGAAGAAGGAACAAAGGAAAAGTATTATCCATATTGCGGTATCATTATTTGGTATTTACAAAAGAAACTACGTACTTTAGGTTAAAACTAATTTGGATTAAATCATGTCAACCGACTACAGCGAAGACCGACTCATACAGAAAAGTGCTGCCGAGTTAATGGAAACAGAACTGGGCTGGACTTCCATTTATGCATACGACAAAGAGGTATTGGGAGAAAACGGTACATTTGGTCGTAACAGTTTTCATGAAGTATTGCTTACACAACGATTCCGACTTGCCTTGAAAAAGCTGAATCCGTGGATAAACGACAAACAGATTGCTGAAGCTATAGAGCGAATGACGGAACGTATGAGCAGTCAGACTCTGATGCAGATAAACGAGCAGAAATATCAGTTTATCCGTGATGGCATACCCGTAACACGTATAAAACCGGACGGCACATCGGAAGAAATAAAAGCTGTAGTCATAGATTTTGAAAATATCGACAATAATGACTTTCTATGCGTCAGGGAACTTTGGGTTTATGGTGCGCTATATAGGCGCAGAGCGGATATTGTGGGATTTGTAAACGGCATACCATTACTGTTTGTCGAGCTGAAGAACCACAATGTGGAAGTGGAGAATGCTTTTAACGAGAATTACCGGGACTATCTGGACACCATACCGCAGTTGTTCTATCATAATGCCTTTATCATTTTCAGTAACGGATTGGAAGCCCGTGTCGGTACCATTGATTCGAAATGGAAATTTTTCCATGAGTGGAAACGACTTACAGAATTGGATAATGGAAACATAGAGCTTCCGACCATGCTGCGTGGTATCTGTAAAAAAGAAAATTTCCTTGACCTGCTGGAAAACTATATCTTGTATGACCACTCCGACGGAAAAACGGTGAAAATTATGGCGCGAAACCATCAGTATCTGGGAGTGAACCAGGCTGTGGAGATGTACAGAAACCGTGAATATGTAAATGGAAAACTAGGAGTTTTCTGGCATACACAAGGAAGCGGCAAGAGCTATTCCATGCTGTTCCTTGCTTGTAAAATCAGACGGAAATTCGCGGGTTCGCCAACTATCGTAATCCTGACCGACCGAGAAGAACTGAACAAACAAATCAGTGACACATTTGAGAATTGCGGTGTGCTTGGGAATGTGAAAGCCAAAAGTTTCATTGCAAGCAGCGGGGATGACTTGATAACGAAGCTGAAAGGCAATCCTTCGTTCATATTCTCCCTGATTCAGAAATTCAACAAGCCTGATGCCGAACCAATTTATCCTGACCATGATATTATTGTGATCAGTGATGAAGCGCATCGTACGCAGAATGGAGTATTCGCAGAAAATCTTCTGCATTTGTTACCTACAGCCAACCGTATTGGATTCACCGGCACACCTTTGCTACGTGATGACAATATAACTGCCAGAACTTTTGGTGGATATGTCAGTATATACGACTTCAAACGTGCCGTTGACGATAAGGCTACAGTGCCGTTATATTACGAAAACCGCGGTGAACGTTTGAAGGAACTGAAGAATCCGGAAATCAACGAAGAAATTGCTGCCGTTCTGGAACAGGCTGGCGAAATTGATGCTTCGCAACAGGCGAAACTGGAACGTGAATTTGCCAAAGAGGTACATTTGCTGACGGCACCGAAACGCCTCAGAATTGTAGCGCAGGATTTTGTGCGCCATTACAGTGACTTGTGGACTTCGGGAAAGGCGATGGTGGTGTGTTATAACAAGGTGACTTGTGTACGCATGTATAATTATGTCCAGGAATATTGGCAGAAGGAAATAGAGGCATTGGAAAAACAGATATCCAAATCCATGTATCAGCAGGAAGTACAGGAGCTGAAACGTAAGCTGGAATGGATGCAACAAACGGAAATGGCTGTTGTCGTTTCGCAAGAGCAGAACGAAATACAGACATTCCGGAAATGGGGACTTGATATTTTGCCACATCGCGAAAAAATGGAGAAACGCGAGCTTGACAAAGAGTTCAAAAACACAGAGAATCCATTGCGTGTGGTATTTGTCTGTGCCATGTGGCTGACCGGATTTGATGTCAAGTCGCTTTCATGCCTTTATATTGACAAACCCATGAAAGCCCATACGTTGATGCAGACTATTGCACGTGCAAATCGTGTGGCTGACGGTAAAGACAATGGCTTGATCATAGATTATATAGGAATTGTAAAGGCTCTTCGTAAAGCATTGGCAGATTATACAGCCAGTCCGGAAGGTGGGGTCGGTGGCAATGATCCGACAATTGACAAACAGGAACTGATTAAGTATGTGGCAGAGACAATCTCTGCGGCTACTGCTTTTCTTAAAGAACATGATTTTGAACTGCAGGAACTGATTGATGCAGATACATTCTTGAAACTGTCGTTGCTGAGAACAGGGGCAGACGCTGTATGCGAACCGATTGAAATACGTAAAAGCTACTCACATACATCACTACTTTGCTGAAATTATGGAAGTTCCTCGACCGTGATGATATCACGCAGGAAATGAAGCAGAGCAAGGATGCACTTGAGGCAATCTATAAAGAACTGCAGAAAAAACGCAAACATGCTGACATCACTAATCTAAGCGTGGCGATTAATGCCATTGTTGATGAGCATTTGGAACTGGATGCTGACAGTATAGTAGCGGAAAGTGCTTCGAACCGTCGTTTTGATATCAGCAAAATCGACTTTGATTTACTCAGGCGGGAGTTTGCAAAAAAAAGAGAAAAGAATTTGATAATGAAGGATATCCAGGAATTACTGCAGGAACGTATTGTCCAGATGATGGCAGCTAATCCTTCCAGAATCAATTTCTACGAGAAGTATCAGGAAATCATTCACAACTATAATGCTGAACAGAATAGGGCAAGCATTGAAAAGACTTTTGAAGACTTGATACATCTTACAGAAGAGTTGTCGGAAGAAGAAAAGCGTTACATCAGAGAGGGATTTGAAAATGATGAACAGCTTTCTTTGTACGATGTATTGTTTAAAGACGATTTGTCAAAAGAAGATATTAGAAAGCTGAAGAAGGTAGCTAAAGACTTATTGGGTAAAATAAAGTCTATGCTGAAAACAATGGATCATCTGTTTGACAAACAGGAAACAAAAGCTTCTATTGTTATTGCAATAAGGGATTTACTATGGCAAGAACTACCTGAAAGTTATTCAGATGAAAGCATTACTTATTATCGTGATGCTGTGTTTAATTATATCAGCCAACGATATGGTGGGGTAGCCTGAATATACAAAATCAATTTTTATCAAATAAATTATGATGACTTATAAAGATACTACACTTTGGAAAGAAGCATTCAATGATAAATACGGGCATATTGCATTAAGAGAAAGATTAACTAATGCGTTTGAAATAGCACATAATAATGCATCATTTCTACTCAATAAAATTAGAATAGATTTTCCTTCATTAATAATACATGATATAACTCATGTTGATAGTCTTTGGCAAGTTGCAAGTATAATTGCAGGAAAGGATTATCAATTAAATCCTTTGGAAGGCTTTATTTTAGGATGTTCATTTCTTATACATGATGCAGCATTATCTTATATAGCAGTAGGGGGTAAGGATTCATTGCGCTCTACCACTGAATGGAAAGATTTTCATTCAGATTATTCTAAATCAGATATGACTGATGAAGAAAAAGAATATGAAACCGATTTTAGAACTATTCGTTATCTCCATGCTAAATACGCAAAGGATTTATGTAATCAGATTTTTGATAGAGAAAATGGATCTACGTTTTACATTATAGAAGATGATGAATTAAGAAAACATTTATGGCAAGTTATAGGTGATATTGCAGCAAGTCATCATTGGAATATGGATAAAGTCAAAACGTTAGGAAATCAAATCCCTGCTTTAGCAGGTTTTCCTGTAGACTGGCGAATAAATCCATTGAAATTAGCTTGTCTTTTGAGATGTGCAGATGCGGGACATATTGATTCAGGGAGAGCGCCAGACTATCTTTTAAAATTATTAGATATAAATGGAGTTTCTCGGAATCATTGGGAAGCCCAAAATAAATTATCTCAAATAGATATTGACACAACAAATAAATCTAATGTTATTATTGCTTCAAATATTGCTTTTCCGGAATCAGATTATGCAGCATGGAATGTTGTTTACGATGCTGTTATGGTTCTTAACAATGAGCTTATTCAATCCTATGAAGTTTTAAACAATCTTCCGTCTCCGATACCTTTTCAGGCACGTCGGGTAAGTGGTGCTGGATCAAGAGAAGAATTATGTAAATATGTAAAGACATATGGATGGTTCCCTTGTGATGCTAATATTCATATTAGTAATATTGAAGGGGTTATAAAGACTCTCGGAGGGGAAAAATTATATGGAAAAGAAAAAAAAGTAGAGTATGTCGTACGCGAGCTAATACAAAATGCAAGAGATGCAATTGTCGCTAGAAAATATTTGGAAGAAGGCTTTGAAGGTCGTATTGATGTTTATATTGAAGAAAAAGATAATAATCAATGGCTTATTGTTAAAGATAATGGTATCGGCATGTCTATGCAAACCATAAAAGACTATTTATTGAATTTTGGAAAGAGCTTTTGGGCTTCAGACCTAGCTAAAGAAGAAAATCCAGGTTTGGCATCTTCTGGATTTAAATCTGTAGGTCAATTTGGAATAGGCTTTTATTCTATTTTTATGATTGCCTCTGAAGTTATTGTTGAGACTAGGAAATATAATGAGTCGCTAAATAGCAATATTAAATTACGTTTTCCTAATGGTTTATGCTTACGTCCAATTGTATCACAATGTAATGGTAGCAGTATGAATGTAAGCACAATAATAAAAGTATGTATTAATCCTAAAGAGGTAATCTGGAAAAACATTGTAAAAGTTCATTCAGGGATGTCTGGTGTAAAGGATTTTAACGTTCCTTTTAAGGACATACTAGCAAATATTACTGCAGGACTTGATGTGGAAGTGTATTACAATGAACTAGGAAATTCTTTTGGAAAAATACATGTTAATATATATTCTGAAAACTTTGATAAACACCAATGGTTGATAGATGCAACGTATGCTAGACATCATGAAGGGCAGAGATATGTAAAGTACATAGATAGTAATTATAATCGATTACGCTATATTTATCTCAATGGGCAAATTGTAGGATTGGCTGCATTAAATACACTTTATCAACGTCATTTTTCATATATGAGTATTCGTACAGTTGGAGGATTATCAACCTTCTCTGGTGATAGTGGAATGGGCCTTTATATGGGATATATTTCAACAGAACCAGATACAGCTAGACGTGATGGAAAATTTGACACTAAAATATTAAATGAGTGGGTTATAGATCAATATGACATTTTACTTAAACAAGGGTTAACTGATAGTGATAAACTATGGCTACCATATAACTTATGTAATTTTGATATTGATATGTGTGATATTTTAATGGTTTATTTTGCTAATAAGTCAAATTTATTTTCTGCTGATCTAAATTCATTATTATCATTAATAGCAAAAGGAGCTAAATTAGTTTTTGCGATTTCGCCATATGGTAATGATGATAGAATTGATACATATACGGATAGGGAAAGAAGTATTAGTATGTTAAATGATAATGAATACCTTTTTATTCCATGTACTAATAGTAGTTTTTTAAATACTGAAGTTAAAGATAATTCTTATTTTAACATTATTAGTTGTATAAAAGCTGTTGCAGCCAAAATGGAACTTAAAATCCAATTTAATTTGGTTGATAACAAAACTCATTCTGGAATAGGAGGAAAGTATAAAGGGTTGGTCCTTAGTTGTTCGTGATTAAATGTATATAGGGAATTATTAAAAAAGAATTCTCAACTGGTAGATTAAAGTTTACCAGTTGAGACTATCTTAATATTTTACTTTTGTAAAAAACACGTCACCACTACCACCATCGTAATTCCCAAGATCAAAATAAGCCCACATGCAGCAACCATTCTCCAAATTAACCAGGAATGCAAAAATTCTACATTCGCCACTATCATACAGACCAAGAAAGAGGATAAGGCAATTAGAATAACAATCAAAATATAAAATACCTTATGTGATAGAGAAATACGGTTATCCATTTGAGCAATCCTTTGTTCTGTCTCAGTGCATTTGATCTCAATTTGGTCAATGAACTGGCTAAGAACGGTATTGCCAAATTTTACAGCCTGCTCTTGCGTATCCTGGGTAATAGACAACTTGTATTTTCCTAATAAAACTACCAATGCGGTAAGATCCGTCCTCAATCCATACACATTGTCATTCAACTCGGCAAGTTCTTTTACGTTTATACCAAGCAGACGTTTTTCTTCCTCAAGATATTCATTTTGAGGAGTACTTTTGGTAACCTGCGCTTCCTTCATTTCAGCGGTAAAATCAAATTTCTTTTTCATAAGCTCATCGTTTTAATCCAGTTTTCGGTTTCTTTCCTAAGGTACGAATGGCAGCACGAGCACATCTTTTTGCCCATAAGAGATCATCCTCGTCCTTATCTCTCCATGGCAATTCGCTTTGTGAACCACCGCTACCTCCGGTTGGTGCATTGGGAGCTTCCAGCAATCCGACAAATATTGCTACTGCCATATCGGTTAACTCCTGTGAATTGGAGACGAAACGATAATCAAATTCATCGTTAAAATGGTTGAGTACTTTTTCTGGAATGTAGAACCGATGTTCCTGACCTTCGTGACTCAATGTATAGGGAACCGTATTCAAATTGTAGATCTTATATTTGGTATAGTTAGCGGATGCCGATGGCTTCTGAATCTGTTTCGAATCAGTGTCTTTAGGTTTATTATTCGCTACAATGTCTGACCTATAAATGCCTGACCTATAATGAAGTTTCTCCCATGTGGCAGGAAGTTTTGAAACCATCAAGTTTCTACCAATACCCAGATCGGAAGCTTTGTATTTCGTCCTTCCTTTCATGATTGCATATCCGTGAAGAATACCATCATCGTCCTTTCGCTCATGTATGGTGTATCCTTTCTTTGTCAATGCAGCTTTGTATTCATCCCATGACCATGATGACATGGATTTAAGGACATTCATACAATCCCGTGTAACCAATGGCATGTTGACATTTCTTACCTGTTTTGCTGTTGTCCATCCACGTTTCTTTGCCACTCTTTCTGCTGCCCACTGGGCACGAAGGTGTATATTGTGGTCGTTGTTAATCTCTCCGTCTTCATCCATCCTGCAGACAGCAGCATGAAGATGAGGAACTCCGCTATTGGATTCCATATGGAGCCAGACTGTGTATTTGCTGTTGGCCAGATTGGTCGGACAGTTTCGTACTTTCCCGTCCTTGTCTTTGAACGCCTGTTTGTCAAACTCTTTAGCGAAATCCTGCCAAAGTTTTTGCCAGTCTTCAATGGTGAAGTCCTTTGTATGTTCGGGTGACGGACTAAGTTCAATTCTGATGACTGAGTTCTTCACCGGACGGAAGCGGGAAAGAGTAAATTGCATGGAATTCCAGACACCCATTGCATCTGGTTCCGATGGCATCATATTGTCCAATACCCGATAGATTTTTTCCGGATGTTTTTTATTATGTGATTCGCCGGTTATATAACGGATGTCGTTTATGCCATGCGATATTGCTTTAGCCTTTGCGATCATGATTCTTCAGTTTTATTATTGGTTGGAATACTGTTTGGCTCTTTTACGGAATTTAGGAACTGGCAGACATTTTCTGCCACATTGCCAAGCTCCTTCAGCCAGTTCACCATAAATGGAATCTGGTTGAACATCGTGTGCCGTTGGCTTGCACTCATTCCATGAAGGGCTGATGTGTATTTCACCAGGTCAGCACGGCAGTTGTCCAGATTCTGCAGCAGTGCAGCTTCTTCTTTGGAGAGTCTTGCTTTTGGCTTATAATTATATGCCCGCGCAAGCAGATAATCGCTTACGGTCATTCCGCATTGTTCGGCCAGTGACTTGATATGTTCTTTCTGTCGGGGGCTGACTTTGGCCCCGATAAATACGGTTCTCCTGTTGTCCGGAGTCTCGTTCTGTTCTGTTTGTTTTATTATTTCTTTTTCCATGAAAATCTAATATTATAACGGGTTAAGGTGCGAGCTTGCGAGTACCGCACCGGCGAAGTGGCTAAGCCGGCGAGAGCGACAATGTACAACCATAACGGAGTGGAGGTTATACCTTGGCATATCTCGCAACAGATACCTGTTGAAACTGCACGGCAAGCCGTGTCGTATATACAAATGAAATTGGCATTTCGACTGCTACCATAAACGATATAAGTATTCTGGTTATCCAATAAAAGGGGAGAGGATGAATATTCCCTATAACGTCTTTATGACTTTGCTTTATTCTAATATGTACACCCTGCCAATAAAGTAAAGCCGGATTCAATAATGGCTGTCTGGGTTGATTTTATATTCCTTTCCCTCTTTTATGACCATCCTTTTGTTACTGAGGAAGGTGGCAACTTTAACTGCTTTGTTATGTCCCAGCTTAATGTTCTGCAGGGCATATCCTTCCTTCAGTCGTTCCAGATAATCGTCATAACTGGTAATACAGACGTTTGTAAAAGCTGCGTCCAGAGCTGCCCGATGCACGCTCTCGGAAATTTCCTTGTACGGATCAAACGGTTCTTTTGCAGGTCTTCCGATTTTCTTTTCCTGGGGCTGATAGGAATCCAGCAATACAGGTAGACTTCATCGTTTATACGGAAAGCAAACGGTTCAAATTCCCGATCACGGATATGAATGGCTTCTACTACGCTCACTGTCCTGTCCATTTTGTCCACTTCTACCTGCATGACTGTTTCTGCCTTGTTATTCAGTTCCGTGCCGATGTGACCACGGGCATTCTCGTTATTCTTGTTCTGATGGAGAATGGTATGAATGTGAATCTGGCGGTCATCTGTCCATTGCATGAATCTGGAAATAATATCGGTCGCTTCACTTGGGGAATTGATGTCATAAAGAAAGTCTCGGATGCCATCTATAATCACCAGTCCGAGATCGGGGATTGTGCCGATAGCTTGTTCGACTATAGCCAGACGTATCGGAGGGGCGTACTTGCGCAAAGCCAGCATAACCAGATTGTCTGGATTCTTGTCCTCCGGGAGTCCGGCAAGGCGCAGGATTCTTTTCAATACCTTCTGGCAATGATGGCGTCCCTGTTCTGTATCAATGTACAGAACAGTTCGCTTATCCTCTGGAAATGATGAACGGTATTTCAGCACAGTACCGTTTTTCAATGCAGATGCTGCAATGGCAGTAACGTTAAAAGTTTTCTTGCTTTTGGCCTTGCCTATAGAGGCACTGAAGTTCCCCAGTGTACCGATTGCGGCATCATCTACCATCAATACAACCGGTGACTGTTCATAAGCTCCGTTTGCACTTACAGCAGACTCCTCCATATAAGCGGTCAATTCCTCGTCAGTAGGAATTCTAATGTCTGTCTTGTCCATAGGCCCCTTACACGTTTTTAGGGTTAGCCTTACGACGGGTGCCAGCAAGCATCTGTGCCTGTTCTTCTTCAAAAGTCAGTGGAACCTGTACTTTTCTTCCGGTCTCAAGCCATTTGTCCAGTTCATCACGATAGACAAAAAGATGTTTGCCTTGTTTGATTACAGGAATCCCCCCATGCTTGACCTTATAATAAAATGAGGATTTGGATATACCAAGGTAGGTACATACTTCATCAACTGTCATAGGAACGTGATGGTTCTCTTTGACCTTGTTTTGGACTGCCAGACTGTTTTTCAATACAGTTTCCAGACTTTCAATTCTCTTACATAATTCACCTACAACTGTAGGTAAATCGTTAAAGGTTAAATTTTTGAAATGCATAATGTCTTTATTTGTTGTGTTTAAATATGCCACAAACTAAATCAATGACATTATGCAGAAAAATAGGAGACGAGAATCATTTTCCGGTCTGTATTAATTCATTTTTTCTCACACTGCGCTTTGTTTATAAGAGTATAATCAAATTTAAAATCATCATATTTTGGACTGTCAATAGGAATCTGACTGTGTATGGTATCTTTGAGATTCTTGACAAGGTATCCCAAGGTTGCATTTTTTAATTCATTAGGAAATATGGTTTTTATGAAATTGGCTCTTTCTGATAATGATATGCCTAACCGTTCGCCTATATTCCAGACAAAATGTCGTAATGAAGGTGATGTAAGAGGAGTTTCCATTTTTGAACGAATGGGTTTATACAAATCTGATTGCCCACTTGCCAAATGGTCTATGTTTTCATGTAGTATAAGCAGATTCTCTTTGGTAAGAAATTTTGCGGTAGAATAGGTGACATATTCATGAATAGCCTTTATAATCATTATTTTTCTCTCTAATTCTTCCTTCTGAATTTCTTCCATACGACTTTCGAATCCCTGGAGATATGAAAAAGCTTCGGGTTTAACTTCTGAGGTAGGTTGCTGCTCCAAAACTTTGATTTCTTTCGAATCATCATGCTGCTCTGATATTGTAATGGATGTAACGATTTCAGAGCTGACAGCTTTATTTTCTGTCGTATGAGTATTCTTTGTCTTTTCCGGTAACTCAATCATTGAAATAACTTCTGTTGCATTGCTAACTTCAATCATTTCTATATCTGAAACTTCTACAGTTGGTTCACTGCATTCTTCAATTAGCATATCTGGTTTGGGAATAACCTTGTCAGGCATAGAATTTCTTTGATTATCAGAAAAGATCTGCGGACATTCATCCGTAAGGAATATATAGAATACACGTTGTAATCCTCCGCACGTTATGATTATTACAACAGTTCCTAATATTATAGGTGTTGTATATCTGGTCAGATCTATCTGGTGATTAATGTACAGATATGTTGCAATTACTGAAAAAAGGATACAACTTACTGGCAAGTATGAAACTTGTCTTTCGTGCCGATAATTTAATATTGTTTGTCATGTTCTGTAATTATATGTACTAGTTTTTATGGCAAATATATTTTCTATTTCCAAATAGTTGTAATTAGTGACAGATAATCGTTGAGATTTTAAGAAAAATAAGCCTAAAGTACGAAAATCATACTCTAAATCATACTATAATCATACTTTAGGCATATTATTTATATAGGATACAGACTGCTATTCTTTCCTTTTTAGGGTAATCTTATTGCTTGCTTCACGCTTGTTGCTGTCCACTACTTTCATGTATCTTTGAGTCGTGGTTATGCTCTTGTGAGCCATCATACTTTGTATGGTACGGATGTCGGTTCCAGCCGCCCCTTGCAGGGTTGCGAATGTTCTACGATACGAATGGAATGTTATATTCTTGGTGATTCCGGCAGAACGAATCCATTCCTTCATGGGAACCTGGGTCCAGCACCTTTTCAGACCTTTGAATACCAAACCCTTCTTCTCAGGTGAGTATTCTATCAGCTTCAAGGCTTCATCACTAATGGGGATGATGTCTTCCGTCTTTGTCTTCTGTGTGGTGGTGTGTACACATTTTCCTCCTGCTGCAAAATCAACAATTTCCTCCCAGCAGAGAGTAAGTATGTCACTGAGTCTCAAACTGGTCAGGCACGAAAAGAGGGAAGCGGTTTTTAGAACTGGTATCTTGCATGGTGTTTCAGCCAGACAGTACAATTCCTCTACACTCAGATAGTCCTTTACCACATCTTCCGGTTCAATCTTTTCCAGAAAATCATTTATGTTTGACTTGATCAGCCGATTGCGGTAGAGAATCTTCAGGAATCCTCTGAATGTGGACCAGTAGCCGGACGCTGAGTTTCGTGTAATATATCCATCCCGTTTTAGCTGTCTGGCATTGAGCAGATATTCACGAAACTTGTTGCACAGCTCCACATCAATTTCTTCGAAAGTACATTTGCCATGTACGAAGTTATAGAAGTGCTGATAAACGAATTCCCATTTCTGGTCGTGCTTGGGAAGTTGCTTACGGTAGTATTCCAGAAAATCTGCCTTATATTTCCTCTTGTCGAAGAAATCATAGCGTTCGTTTACGATAGCTTCAAAGCGCCGGCATCGGATGGCTTTTGCTTTCTCTGACATGGTTGCATTGAAGTCACGTTCCCGCTGATTCTTCGGATTTGCATAGATATAAATGTTCAAACCTTCGTGACGGATAGTCTTCATTGTTTCCTGGTCACGGTAGCCCGGATAATAGTCCAGATAGAAGGAAAGCATACCATTTTTTAACGGGCGGGTTCTCAAAGTTACAGTTTTACATTCTGACATAGTTACAAATGTTATTAGTTGACTTAATTTTTGCGGTGAAGATGCACAATGACTTCATGCAGACCGCATTCAGCATAAAATCATTTTCCAGTCTGTATATCTGTCTGTACAGATTCATTATCTGGCGCCCATAATGTGGTCAAATTCCACTTTCAGGAATCTCACAAAGCGCCCTTTCTTCTCCCGTTTTATTTCGTGGAATTGCAGAATGCCGTAAACTGAATCCCGTGTGAGACTATACTTCTTCATGGCTTCCTGCACGGTATAATATTCTGAAGAATCATCTTCAATTGTCTTCTTGGACAGATCGAAGTGAAGTTTTGAGTAGAATATCTGGCCGTGCTCTTTCTTTGAAGGGATGTTGTTGCGATAAACATGTGAACGGATGGCTACACGTGTCATCCCATAGTTTTTCTCGATTTCTTCCGGAGTGTACCATTCGGTCAAGGCGTCATCCGTCTTATATTTGGCAAATGCCGCATCTATGTGCTTTTTACTGTAATAATTGAACTGGCGGATTCTGACTTTGGGAACATTGTGTTGCCGGGTATAGGTCCACACCCATTTGGCGTTGACTTTGTACTTTTCCGCAATCTGTTCAGCGGTATAATACTCGGTAACGTCAAATTCATCTTTTGGTCTGAGAACTTCATAAGGTTTTGTTTTCAGCATAAGTTCGATGTCGGTTCTTCTGATGAGCGACATTCTTGAACTCAGCCTTGATGCACGAAGTTTGTCCTCTTTTACCAGTTTATAGACATACTGGCGAGAAACTCCCATTAGTCTGGCTGCTTGAGAAAAGGTAAAGTATTCCTGGCTCTCCAGTTTGTTCTTTACCTCCAGCATTTCCTGAAATTCGCGCATTTCCATTCTACGTTCCTTCATACGGTGTTTGTAACCTCTTTTGGAACATTGCGGACTACAATAATTAGTAGTGGTCTTTTTTGCCATGAAAGGCTTGCCGCACCACTGGCAGATTCTTTTTACTTCCATTTTTGTTATTCTCCATATTTTAGTGAAACATGAGCTTTTTACAGCTCGGATAATTTCCCTTTTTGTCTACTCACGTAAACCATTGTCAACACACGTCAACAAATGCGTCAGTGTGACATCGGGCAAAATCACTTAATTGTTCCGCGGTAGAAATACGGTAGAAAAATATGGTGAACAACAGTATCCAACTGTTTATAGCTGGATTTTTGGCAAATAAAAAAGCCGCTGAAAATCAGCGACTTCATTATGGTTGGTTCTAATTCGTTGCAGTTGATTACAATATCCTACTTGCCGATGCAAAACCTCTCAAATATATTCCCCAATACCTGGTCTGTAGTGACTTCTCCGACGATATCTGAGAGGTGGAAGATACATTCTCTTAAGTCTTGGGAGATGAAATCTCCGGAAAGATTGGCGGATAAACCTTCCTGGACACGGTGGATGGATTCGAGGGCGTGGGTTAGGGCTTCGTAATGACGGATATTAGTGACGATGACGTCGTTTGAGGACAAAGAGGGAATATGAGCAGCTTGGATCAGAAGATCCTGCAACTTGTCGATATGCTCTCTTTTCTTAGCCGAGATGAAGATCGATTGCACGTTTTCGGGAAGGTCGGTCGGTTTAAACTGGCGATCGGTGAGCAGGTCGGCTTTGTTGAAAACGAGGATCAGCTGTTTACCTTCCGAGCGAGGTAGTATCTTTTCGGATAATTGGGCGATCTGCAAAGAAGCATCGGCTGCATCTATCATCCAAAGGACAATGTCTGCTTGGTCAAGCTTCTGGAAGGTCCGTTCGATACCGATACTTTCGATCGCATCGTGCGTTTCGCGGATGCCGGCGGTGTCGATGAAACGGAAAGTGATCCCTCCGATGTTGATCGTGTCTTCGATGACGTCACGGGTTGTACCGTGGATGTCGCTGACAATCGCTTTGTCTTCATTCAGCAGGACGTTCAGTAGAGTCGATTTTCCGGCATTTGTCTCACCTATGATCGCTACAGGAATGCCATTCTTGATCGCGTTTCCTACACTGAAAGAGTTGGCCAGACGCGATATGACTGTTTCGATATGGGCCGCCAATGTGCTGAGTTCGCGATCTCCAACTCCTCGTGGTCGCTGAAATCCAGTTCCAGTTCCATCAAAGAAGTGATATGCAAAAGTTGTTCGCGCAAGTTCTTTAATTCATGACTGAAACCACCGCGCATCTGGTTTAATGCCAAGCGGTGCTGACCGGCTGAGGTCGAGGCGATCAAGTCGGCGACCGCCTCGGCTTGGCTCAGGTCCATTTTGCCGTTCATGAAAGCACGTTGCGTATATTCGCCGGGGAGGGCGGAGCGGCAACCTCTTTCAATCAAAAGTTGCATGATCTGCTGCTGGATGTAGACGGAACCGTGGCAGGTAATTTCTACCGTGTCTTCGCCGGTAAAAGAATGAGGTGCGCGGAAAAGGGCGATCAGCACCTCGTCTATGAGCTCTTCACCACGCCTGATACTACCGTAACGCAGTGTATAGGCTTTCTGTGACAGCAGGCCTTTTCCTGCTATACGCGGTACGAATATCGTGTTGCAGATTGCGATTGCTTCCGGTCCGGAGATGCGGATGACGGCAATCCCCCCGGCTCCAGGGGCAGTTGATACGGCGCAGATAGTATCTTCCATTAGTCTATACAGTTATTAATTCATATTTCTGTGTTCCAAGACCAATCTTTTCAGCATGTTCCAGTCCTGCTTGCCAGTTCGTGTCGGGGTGCATGAGGTGGAATTTGTCGCAACCTTCTAGATGTTCGTGATGCGGAGCGTCTGAAAGGCGGTTACCAGTCTCCAGGATCGGGGCCTTGATCACCATATCGGCACAAGCCTTGTCTAATGCGACCGGATCAAAAGAAGCGGCGATGCCCAGATCTGGCACAATCGCTGCATCATTGTGGTTCCAACAATCACATTCAGGTGAGACATTCATGATAAAGCTGATGTGGAAATTCGGCTTGCCGGACAAGACAGCTTTGGTATATTCGGCGATCTTGTAGTTTAAACGTTCAGACGTGTCGCCTTCACCCATGACGGCTCCGTCGTATTGGCAAAGAGCTACGCACTGGCCACAACCGACACATTTTCCGTAGTCGATTTCTGCTTTATGGGAAGCGTTCAAATGAATGGCATCGTGGCGGCAATGCTTGACGCATATATTGCAACCCTTGCAACTTTCGATGTCGATTCTGGGTTGCGATGCCGAGTGAAGTTCAAGTTTTCCACCTACGCTGGCGCATCCCATGCCGAGGTTCTTCAAAGCGCCGCCGAATCCGGTCTGCTCGTGTCCTTTGAAGTGGTTCATAGAAATAATGATATCTGCATCGGCAATAGCGGAACCGATTTTGGGAGCTTTACAATATTCACCGTCGATTTCGATTTCACGGTATTCGGTCCCTTTCAGGCCGTCGGCGATAATCACGTCGCATTTGGCGGAAATGGGGTTGAAACCGTTTTCCATTGCACTTTCCAAATGGTCTACTGCATTGGCGCGACGGCCTGAGTACAAGGTGTTGCAATCTGTCAGGAAAGGCTTCGCCCCTAAGTTGCGAAGCAACGTGGCCATCCGGGCTGCATAGTTTGGCCGGATAAAGGCCAGGTTACCAGGTTCGCCGAAGTGGATCTTGATCGCTACAAACTGATTCTGGAAATCAATGTTTGCTATGCCCGCACGTTTTACGAGACGTTCCATCTTGTCCAACAAGTTACTGGACGGGGTCGTACGGAGATTGGTAAAGTAAACTTTAGACGTTTCCATTTGTTTATTGGTTTTTATAGGGACAAAGGTACGAAAAAAACTATTCTTCCTGTAAGTTGTTGGTTTTGTAGATTGGCTTTTATATATTATTTTTGTGTCAAATCAGTTATACTATGGACATGTTTTGGTTAAACCATGAGCAGTTACTTAAAGGCGTAAATCTGGGTTTCCAGCGTTACTTATCCCGACAGGTCAAGTGGGACAGGAGGCTGATCGGTATCTTTGGAGCGAAAGGGGTGGGAAAAACAACGCTTTTGTTGCAGCGTATCAAATTGGCTTATGGCGATTCTCATGAAGCCCTGTATTTGCCTCTCGATAATATATGGTTTCAGGAACGGTGCATGTTGTCCGAAACGGTTAGGCAATTTTATGAAGAGGGGGGCAGGCATCTTTTTCTAGATAATGTCCATCGATATGGTAGCTGGGTACAGGCGATAGAGTGTTTACACGACGATTATCCTGATATGAAGATAGTGTTTGCTGCACCTTTGCTGGTTGAAGGAGAGAAGACGGAGATGCCTTTTGACGGGAAAGGCGATTGGTATACGTTGCATACCATGTCGTTCCGTGAATATTTGTCCTATGAAGGTGCGCTAGATCTCAAACCGGTCCCATTGGACGAACTTTTGCTTAACCATGCGGAAGTGACGCAACAGGTGATGGATGAAGTAAACATAGTCCCCATTTTCCGGAATTATCTGGAACATGGTTGCTATCCTTTTTATTGGGAAGATCCGGATGCCTTCAACTTCCGTTTGCAGGATTTGGTGCGAGATTCGATCGATGTGGACCTTCCCGCCATTCGACAGATGAATAATGCCATGTTCCGGAAGATGAAACAATTGCTGATTCAACTTGCCCAAGAAGCTCCGGAATTTCCCCGCATGCAGGCTTTGACATCCAAATATGAGGCGGATAATACACATATACACCGGTTATTGGGTTATATAAAAGAGATAGGGGTGCTCCGCATTCTACAAGTCAGAAAAGAAGACGGCACACTGGCCCGTTCGTATCGCTCTTTCCTGGCGAACACGAATCTGATGGCAAGTCTTTTCCGGGAGATGGAGCGGGTTTACGTGGGTGAGACGTTTTTCGTCGATCAGATGTCTAATTGCGGGACTGTGGAGCTTTTGCATAATGGAGATTATCGTGTGAATGAAAAGTACACGTTCATGATCGGTGATCCGTTGATGGATTATGAGCGTATCAAGAATGTGGAAAATGCGTTTGCCGCTATACACGGACAGCCTAAAAGTGTAGGAAACAAAATACCTGTCTGGGCACTCGGTCTTTGTTATTGATTGATTTTGTCATCAACTAAATATGTAAGCTATGTTGGAAAATATGAAAAACAGACGGACGATCCGTAAATATACGACTCAGGACATTCCGGATGCTTTGTTGAATGAATTGCTGGAGGTTGCTGCCCGTGCATCCAATACGGGGAATATGCAACTGTATAGTGTGGTCATTACCCGCGATAAGGCAAATAAGGAAAAGTTGGCTCCTGCCCATTTCAATCAGCCGATGATTACGGCGGCTCCGGTCGTGCTCACCTTCTGTGCCGATGCTAACCGTTTTGTAAAATGGGCGGAGCTGCGCGATGCAGTGGCCGGTTTCGATAATTTCCAGACTTTTATCGCTTCGACTATCGATGCGATGCTGTTTGCCCAAAGTTTCTGTACGGCAGCAGAGGAAAAAGGATTGGGAATCTGCTATTTGGGAACGACGGCTTATAACGCAGATAAGATTATCGATGCCTTGTCGCTTCCACGCTTGGTTGTCCCTATCGTGACAGTCACGGTCGGCTATCCCGACGGAATGCCTGAACAGGTGGAACGCTTGCCACTCGGAGCGGTGGTTCACCAGGAGGTTTATACGGATTATACGTCAGCTTCTATCGATGCCTTATACCACGATAAGGAAGAGTTGGAAGTAAATAAACAATTTGTACGGGAGAATGATAAGAAAACATTGGCCCAGGTATTTACGGATGTACGTTATACGAAGGCCAACAATGAATATTTCTCCGACGTATTATTGAAAGTCTTGAAAGGGCAAGGCTTTTTGTAACCCTATGCGTTGTGGTTGCTAACCCTATGCTTTAACCTGCGTAACCCATAGGGTTAGCAACTGTAATGCATAGCTTTCTTTTAGATCCGGTCCAATACCGTTTCGATCAGGCCGGTCATGGAACCTTTGTATTCGGTATTCATGTCTTGGGCTACCCGACCGGCAATGATGCAGCACACGGTCATGGCACGATGTCCCATCAAGGCGGACAGTCCGGCGAGGGACGAACTTTCCATTTCGAAGTTGGTAATCCGGCTATCGTTGAACTCGAAAGCTTCTATTTTACGGTTCAGTTCCGGATCGGCGAGCGGCAAGCGGAGCTTGCGGCCTTGCGGACCGTAGAAGCCGTTGGCTGCAATCGTTACTCCCCGGATAATATCGTCTTGTGTGATCTGCTTGACCAGGGATGGATCGGCGGAAACGACATAGGGCTGGATACCGCTTAGCTTCCATTTCAATTGTCTCATCAGTTCTGATTCGAAAGCCTTGTCGCGCACTTTCTCGGAGTCGGCATAAAAATACAGAACTCCGTCGAACCCGATTGATTTTCCTGCTGCCACATAGGTCCCGACAGGAACAAACGGTTGCAATCCTCCTGAAGTGCCGACACGTACCATTGTCAGTTGCCGAAATATCGGTTTGATGGTACGAGAAGCAAAGTCGATGTTTGCCAAAGCGTCCAGTTCATTCAGGACGATGTCGATATTGTCGGTTCCGATGCCGTGTGAAAGTGTTGTGATGCGCTTCCCTTTGTAAGTGCCGGTGATGGTATGGAATTCACGGCTCGACACTTCACATTCTTTCGTATCGAAGTAGGAAGCGACGGTGTTTACGCGATCGGGGTCGCCGACCATGATGATCTTGTCGGCGAGCTGTTCCGGTTTCAGATGCAGGTGAAAGCAACTGCCATCGGGATTAATGATAAGTTCGGAAGGTGCGATCATTTGATTTTAGGTTTATGATTTCAGGTTTATGATTTCAGATTTATGTGTTGATGATAAATCATAAATCTGAAATCATAAATCCTTGTTAGTCTTTTAATGGTTTCGAAGGTGCATTTGACGGTTTGGCGATTGCCTCACGCATGCTGGTATCTGCTTCGATATTCTTCATCTTATAATAGTCCATGATACCCAAATTGCCATTACGGAAAGCTTCAGCCATGGCCTTGGGAACTTCGGCTTCGGCTTCGATAACCTTCGCACGGGCTTCCTGTGCTTTGGCTTTCATCTCCTGTTCGACGGCAACGGCCATGGCACGGCGTTCTTCAGCTTTTGCCTGGGCGATATTCTTGTCGGCTTGAGCCTGGTCCATTTGCAGATAAGCTCCGATGTTCTTGCCTATGTCGATATCAGCGATGTCGATGGACAAGATTTCAAATGCAGTCCCTGCATCCAGACCTTTGCGGAGAACCAGCTTGGAGATGGAATCCGGATTTTCCAGCACGCTTTTATGATTTTCAGATGAACCGATAGAGGATACGATACCTTCGCCGACACGGGCCAGAATCGTTTCTTCGCCGGCACCTCCGACTAATTGCTTGATGTTGGCACGAACCGTCACACGTGCTTTGGCGATCAGCTGGATACCGTCTTTAGCGACGGCTGTAACGGGAGGTGTGTCGATGACTTTCGGGTTGACCGACATTTGCACGGCTTCAAATACATCACGTCCTGCCAGGTCGATAGCGGTTGCCATCTGGAAAGGGAGGTCAATATTCGCTTTCGATGCGGAAACGAGGGCATGGACAACCTTTTCGACATGTCCGCCTGCCAGGTAGTGTGCTTCCAATTCGTCACGGGTCAGCGTTTTCAGACCTGCTTTGTGGGCTTCGATCATGGCGCGGGTGATGACATAAGGCGGCACGTTACGGATACGCATCAGGAAGAGCTGTATCAGCGAGATGTTGACACCTGAAACTTTTGCCGAGATCCACAGAAGGAACGGCACATAATAAAAGAAAATTACCAGCAGCAATATCGCTGCTCCCAAAAGGGCGAGAGGTACAAAGGTCATTTCCATGTGAGTAGAATTATGATTTATGAATTATGATTTATTTTTCAATTTTTAATTTTCACGATTACATTGTAGCCATCGACGCGTATTACCTCGACCGGCGTGTTTTCATCAATCAGCTCGTCCATCGATTTGGCTTCTACGGTGATCCCGTTAATGCGGGCTTTCCCGATTGGGGCGAGGCGTGAAAGTGTCAACCCTTCGTCGCCTGGCACGATTCCCAAGTCGCGGCTGGATACCAGCTTGGAATCGATGTCGGTTTTCAAAGCCACCCGGTTGAAGGATTTGGAACGCAACAACCAGATGAAAGAGGCCGCGAACACAAGCGATGATACCGCCAATGTCACATTGCCGATCGGCGTACTGACCGAATAGGCATAGAACAGGCCGCCGGCAGCAAAAAGGAATCCTCCGACACCGGCAACTGTGATACCCGGTAACATAAATATTTCCAGCAGGATAAGCACAATGGCTACAACCATTAGGAAGGCGATAATAAGCATTTCGAATATCATAGAGCCTTGTTTTATCGTTTGTTTTTCAGATAATTGATTTCGGCATTACGAGCTTTCTTCTCCAACTCGCCGGGCTGTTCCAACAAGGCGTTCAGTTGCTCTTCTGCTTGCAGGATGGTTGGCTTCAGTTGCTCTTTGCGGGCCTTGTTGCCTTCGGCGTAAGAGACGCGCAGGCCGTCGAGTTTTTCATTCAGCTCTTTGATCTGTTTGTTCAAGGCAACCACCTTTTCGTAGTAGCCCTTAGCTTCGGGGCTATTGATGTCATCCAGTTTGTAATAGACAATATTATTATCGATGATAAATTCAAAATCCTTTTCGATCTTTTTCTCTCCATAAGGTATTTCTGTGTGCGACAGACGAATCAGGTCGGCATAGTCGGAACTTTCTTTCCAGGAATCTCGGATAGCAGTGATCGCTGCACGGGCGCGTTTCACTTCTATGTCTTCGCTCTCCACCCGTTTATGCTCTGGATTCGGGATGAAGAGATAGACGCAGGCTTTTCCTTCCGGCTGGAAACGGTCGGATACAAACCATCCCAATCCTTTCACTTCATCGAAGACCATCATATAATCATTGTAGGGCGAATTGAACGGCATGCCCAACTGCTCTGGAGCCAGATAAGTGTCGGAATTGATGTTGTAGCGGGTGACGAAGAGGTCATAACCGCCAATCGAACCGTTCCCTTTGGAAGAATAATAGATCGTGGCGCCATCGGAAAGGACGAACGGGTAGTTGTCATCGTCATTGCTGTTGATGTTCATCGGTAATTGTTTCTCGTCCCCCCATTCGTCCATAAGCATGGACTGGGTAAAAAGGCAATAACGGTCGCCGTCTGTCGAATGAGCATAGTAAATCTTGTCGCCTTTCTGGTTCTTGTAGACGGTCGAGCTCACTGGCTCGTTTGTCTGGAAAAAATCTTTGTAGGAATCAAGTGTGCCGCTTTCTTCGCTTAGGGTATAGGCGGAAAGGAAATCGCCTTTGTCCACGACCAAGCTATCTATGATCTGAACATCTTCCACCTTTTCCATCATGCGTTGTGCATTGTTTGCCAAGTCGAGCTTGGTTTCGAACGATTGCGGATCCTGCTTTTTCTTTGCCAGCAGGTTGATATATTCTTCCAGCATTTCTCCGGCTTCGTCGAAACGATAGGTCTTGTAGTAGACTTCGGACATATAACGGTATGCCTCTTGTACTTTGCGTTTGACAGCTACTTTCAAATGCTTTTCCGCACCGGTCAGATCACCGGTCTCGTAGCAGCAGACACCATACCAATGATTATAGGAGGAATTGCTTGGCGCTTGTTTGACCAGCTTTTCAAAGGCAGGTTTGGCTTCCGCGTACTTACCTTCATTGTATAATTTTTTTGCTTCAGCCAGACTTTGTGCGTGCAGCCCGCCGCAGAGTAACGTGATTCCTATTGTGTAAAACAGTTTATTAGATAACCAATTCATTGATTTATGATTTATGATTTTGATTTTAGATTTATAATCCATAAATCTAAAATCATTACTTTTGTGTCCGATTACAAAAATAGGAATTAAAATCAAGAATCAAAACCCTTATTTTTTTATTCTTAATTTTTAATTCTTAATTAGTAAAGTATGGCAAAGTTGACAGAAGAGGAACTCCTGTTTCGTAAAGTAGAAGAGAAAGTCAAGAAGGCGATATTCGAATATGGTCTGATTGTGGATGGTGACCGTATATTAATCGGATTGTCGGGGGGAAAAGATTCGTTGGCGTTGGTGGACTTGCTCGGACGCCGTTCCAAGATATTCCGGCCTCGGTTCGAGGTGGTCGTGACGCATATCGTGATGTCAAATATCCCTTATCGTTCGGATATTGACTACCTGAAAAGTCGGGCAGATGAGCACGGCCTTTCCTTTTTCGTGCATGAGACGAGCTTCGACGCTTCGACCGATACCCGCAAGTCTCCTTGTTTCCTTTGTTCTTGGACGCGGCGGAAAGCCTTGTTCGATATTGCAAAGAGGCATGGTTGCAACAAGATCGCCCTCGGGCATCATCAGGACGATATTCTCGAAACCCTTCTGATGAACATGATCCACCAGGGAGCGATCGGAACGATGCCACCGCGCCTAAAGATGGATAAGTTCGATATGGAGATTATCCGCCCCATGTGTCTGGTGGAGGAGAAAGATTTGACCCGGATTGCTGTGTGGAGAGGATATCGGAAACAGATCAAGAATTGCCCGTACGAATCCGGCTCCAGCCGTTCGGATATGAAGGAGGTACTGTCGCGTCTAGAGGCGATCAACCCTGAGGCGCGCTATAGCCTTTGGAGCAGTATGTCGAATATTCAGGAGGACTATCTTCCTAAAATCATAAATCATAAATCATAAATCATCTCATGCAAGGATTTTATACTATTCTGTTATTGGTCGCATCCAATATCTTTATGACGTGTGCTTGGTACGGACATTTGAAGATGAAGCAGCAGTTCAGTTGGTTCGAGCATCTGCCGTTGATCGGTGTTGTCTTGTTCAGCTGGTTTTTAGCGTTTTTTGAATATTGTTTTCAGGTCCCGGCAAACCGGATGGGTTTCCGTGATAATGGCGGGCCTTTTAACCTGATCCAATTGAAGGTGATCCAGGAGGTGATTACGCTGGTTGTCTTTGTCGGTTTTAGTTCGATTGCCTTCAAAGGCGAATCGTTTAAGTGGAATCATGCGCTGGCTTTCCTGTTTCTGGTGGCGGCAGTTTATCTGGTGTTTAAGAAATAAGATTTTAGTATCACTTCAAATCAGGACGAGACAGTGATAGAGAAGTTTGGGATTAGTGATAGGGAAAAAACGCCCTGTGTCACAAGCGGGTGTTGAGGGTGGCGTCTAAATAGCACAGTATCGCCTCCTTTTCATCCGGATGGAACCATCGGATGTCGGTATCCCGTTTGAACCAGGTCATTTGTTTGCGAGCGTAAACACGAGAGTTGCGTTTTATCTTTTCAATGGCGAAATCTAATGTCCATTCGCCATCCAGGTATTTGAACAGCTCTTTGTAGCCGACAGTGTTGAGGGAGTTCAATTTGCGGAAAGGATAAACGCGGCGTGCTTCTTCCAGCATGCCGTCGGCCATCATTTGGTCTACGCGGCGGTTGATGCGATCGTAAAGTTCTTCACGGTCGCGGGTAAGTCCTATCTGGATGATACGGAACGGCCGTTCTTTTCGGGTGTTGGTACGGAAGGAGGAATAGGGTTTGCCGGTCATGCGGCAGATTTCAACGGCATGGATTACGCGTTTGTAGTTGTTTCGATCTACTTCATTATAATGTATAGGGTCTGTTTCCTTCAACTCGGCAAGGATAGGGGAGAGGCCCTCTTCTTCAAATTGCTTGTAGATGGCGGTTCGGATTTCGGGGGTGACGGTGGGGATATCGTCGATCCCTTTTGTGACGGCATCGATATACATCATGCTACCACCTGTCATAACGACAGTCGGATGTGTCTGGTGGAGTTCCCTGAGCAGAGACATCACATCTTCCTCGAAACTGCTTGCGCTGTAATAATCGGTGAGTGACAATGTGCCGACCATATAATGGCGTACACGTGCCATCTGTTCAACCGTAGGAGCGGCTGTGCCTATCGGAAGGTCTTTGTAAAGCTGACGGGAGTCGGAAGAAATGATCGGAGAACCGAAATGCTCTGCTACACGCAGACTCAGTTCTGTCTTGCCGACTCCTGTCGGCCCCAATAATATGACAAGAGAGTTCATTAATCAAAAGCGCTCGTCGTCGTATGGGTTATCCATCGGTCCGTCGCCAAGCCCGTCGAAACCTTCTTTATCGAGTTCGTCGATATCGTATTCGGAATCGCCGTAGAAATCTTCACCTATTTCGGTGTTACCTGTTTTGGCGTCCATTTCGTCGAACGACATGATCTGAACAGGTGCTTCGCCGATAGATTTGCTGCATACGGCTTTGTCCAGATCTTTGCCTGGGATGATTTCACGGAGTTCCATGAAGAAAGCGCGTTCAGTCATATAATCGAAGACAAAAAGCAACTTCTGGTGTTCGTCTTCCAGAAGCTCTTCCAGACGTGTATCTTCCATTATATAATTGTCTACTTCGGAAGAAGTATCCATTTCAACCAATGTGATTTCCGTATTCTTGCTCCAGTCATCATCACAGATGAAGAAAGAACACATCTGGTCTTTTGTATACCCTACAGAATCCATAATGGCATTGTACAAATCCAGAAATGTTGCTTCTGAGTCGATCTTGATCTCACGTTTGAAGTCGTCAACTTCATCTGATAGAATTAAAAATCTAAATACCATAGTCGTTATTAGTTTTTTGTTGGTTCAAAAGTAGTAAAAAAAACAATGTGGCAATAAAATAATGTGCCAATATACCCCATAAAATTCATTCTTTCATTGGTACATTGGCACATTTTCAAATTGGCATATTATTTATTCATCGATCGAACCTCTGACGATACCGCGCTGGGATGATTTGATGAAGTTCAGAATCAGATCCCGTTCTTCACTAGGTTCGTATTCGGTTTCGATGGCTTTCAGGGCTTCCGTATTGTTGAGGCCGCGTGTATAAAGCGTACGGTAGATATCTTGGATCAAGAATACTTGGCTGTTGGTAAATCCGCGACGGCGTAATCCTACGATATTGATACCACAGTACACGATCGGATCACGTCCGATCAGGGTATAAGGAGGAATATCTTTGCCGATCCGGGAACCGCCTTGTATCATGACGTGCTTGGAGATACGGGAGAACTGGTGAACCAGGCTACCACCGCTAACGATGGCGAAGTCGTCGATCTCTACTTCTCCGGCTATCTGTGAAGCATTGCCGATAATGATATTATCTTTCAGCAAGCAATCATGGGCAATATGGGAATAGGCCATAATCAGGCAATTGTTGCCGACAACGGTTTTGCCTTTGGAGGCTGTTCCGCGATTGACGGTCACGCATTCGCGGAGAATGGTGTTGTTTCCGATTTCGGCAGTTGTAATTTCTCCTTTAAATTTCAGGTCTTGAGGGATACCGGCAATAACGGCTCCGGGAAATACCTGGCAATTATTGCCGATCCGGGCACCGTCTAAAATAGTCGCGTGCGAATAGATACGACAGTTGTCACCGATCACGACATCTTTTTCGATTACAGCGAAAGGGTCGACTGTTGTATTCTGACCGATTTTAGCCTCGGGATGAACGACTGCTAAAGGGGATATGTTCATAATGATTTATGATTTATTATTTATGATTTCGGATGTATGGTTTATCGTATCATGTCGTTACCATAAGTCATACATCTGAAATCATAAATCATTGATTTATTTATTCTTTACGATTTGTGCCATAAATTCGGCTTCGCTAACGAGCTTATCGCCTACGAATACATATCCTTTCATGGTTGAAATACCACGACGGATGGGAGCCAGCAACTCCAAACGGAGGATCAGCGTATCGCCCGGAACGACTTTCTGGCGGAACTTAACGCCGTCGATCTTCATGAAATAAGTGGAATAGCGTTCCGGTTCGTCTACCGAATTCAGAACGAGCAATCCACCGGTCTGGGCCATCGCTTCAACTTGCAGTACACCCGGCATAACCGGTTCCTGGGGAAAATGACCTGTAAAGAAAGGTTCGTTGCTCGTGATGTTTTTCACACCCACGATATAGTTGCCGCCGATTTCGATGATCTTGTCAACCAACAGGAACGGATAACGATGCGGGAGCAGTTCGCGGATACGGTTGATATCCATTACCGGAGTGCTGTTCGGATCATAGACGGGAGCCTGAACTTCGTTCAGTTTGATGTCCTTGCGGATCATGCGTGCCAACTGGTTGTTGATTTTATGTCCCGGACGGGTAGCGATTACGCGGCCCCGGATCGGTTTGCCGATCAGTGCCAGGTCACCGATCACATCGATCAGCTTGTGGCGTGCCGGCTCGTTGTCGAATACCAACGGTTTATTGTTGATGTAGCCCAGGTCTTGTACGTCCTTATGCGGGATAGACAGCTTGTCGGCAAGATTGTCGAGCACCTCCTGCGATACTTTCTGGTCATAGATGACGATCGCATTGTCGAGGTCACCGCCTTTGATCAGGTTATTCTGCAACAGCATCTCTACTTCGCGAACAAACACGAATGTGCGGGAAGCAGCCAATTCTGTCGGGAATTCACTCAGGTCGTTCAGCGTGGCGAACTGGTTGGAAAGCACAGACGAATTGAAGGAAATCAAAACATTGACGCTAAACTTGTCGTCCGGCAGGATAATGAGGGAAGAACCAGTTTCTTCATCCTTGACTTCGATCTTATGCTTTACGATATAGTAATCTTTCGGTGCGTTTTGTTCCACGACACCGGCTTTCTGAATCTCTTCACTGAAAAAACGGGAACTGCCGTCGAGAATCGGGAATTCGGGTGCATTCACCTCTATCAGGCAGTTATCTATTTCGTAGGCATATAAAGCTGCCATCGCATGTTCAATGGTGCTTACTTGGATTCCGTTTTTGGAAAGTACGGTTCCTCTCTGGGTCCCGGCTACGTTTTCAGCAACGGCATCGATTACAGGTTCTCCTTCCAGGTCAACACGTTTGATTTTGTATCCATGATTTTCGGGTGCAGGGTGGAAAGTAATCTGGATATCCAAGCCTGTATGCAACCCTTTTCCTTGCATAGAGAAACTCGTGGCAAGCGTCTTCTGTTTCTGCATACGATCTATATGATTTATGATTTATAATTTATGATTTGTTCATTGGCCATTGCGCGCATTGTCAATAGCCAATTTAAGTCGTTCTATCTCACGTTGCATCTGTCCCATCTGGCGGTACATATCCGGCAGGCGGTTGAAGATCGCGCTGGAGCGCATAAACGCCTTTGCGTTGATAGCCGGAGCACCTAACAGGGTTGCCGGTTCTTTTACATCGCTGATCACGCCGCATTGTGCACCGAATACCACATGGTCCGCCACATGGATATGGCCGGATAGTCCGGCCTGGCCTCCGAACATGCAATGGCTGCCGATCTTTACGGAACCCGCAATGCCTACCTGGGCTGCCATGACCGTGTTTTCGCCGACTTCCACGTTGTGAGCAATTTGTACCAGATTGTCCAGTTTGACACCCCGACGGATGATGGTCGAGTCCATAACGGCGCGGTCTATCGTGGTATTGGCCCCGATTTCGACATCGTCTTCCAGTACGACATTACCCAGCTGGGGGATCTTCTTGTAGTTATCGCCTTCGGGAGCGAAACCGAAACCGTCCGACCCGATCACGCTTCCGGCATGCAGAATGCAGTTGTTGCCGATTACGCAGCCGTTGTAGATGGTCGCGTGCGGATAGACCGTACAGTTATCGCCAATGGTCACATGGTCGCCGATATAAGCGTGCGGATAAATGCGGCTGTTCTTGCCGATCTTCACGTCTTCGCCGATGTAGGCGAAGTTGCCGACATAACATCCTTCGCCGACCGTTGCCGAACCGGCGATGAACGCCGTAGCGTCTATACCCGCTTTTTTGACATTGGCCTGTTCCGCCATATTCAACAGTATGGCGAGCGAAGCATAAGCATTGGCAACCTTGACCAATGTGGCTTTTACCGGTTCGGCGGGAGTGAAATCATTGTTTACTAAAACAATGCTTGCTTCAGTTTGGTAGATAAAATGTTCATATTTTGGGTTTGCCAGAAAGGTCAATGTTCCCGGTTTACCTTCTTCTATCTTTGAGAAGTTGTTGACTTTCACTTCAGGATCGCCTTCGACGGTTCCACCTAAAACGCTCGCTATTTGTTGGGCTGAAAACTCCATTACTTAATCTTATTATATGTATTTCAAATGCAACTGCCCGGACTTGCTTCAAGGCAGTTTGCAAAAATGGTGAAAATTATTGGGATAGCCTATGCTTTACAGGGAATAATTCCTTTATCATGCAGATATCCTGCCATTTCGCGTTGTACGGCTTGGGCTGCTTCACGCGCTGCGGCGGCAAAATTCTCCGTTTTGTCTGCATATATGATAGCACGGGAAGAGTTTACCAATAATCCGCACTGGTCGTTCATGCCGTACTGAGCCACTTCGGCGAGGCTTCCGCCCTGTGCGCCTACGCCCGGAACCAGCAGGAAGTGGTTGGGAGCGTGTTTGCGGATATCCAGGAACATTTTTCCCTGGGTAGCGCCTACCACATACATCATCTGTTCGTCTGTAGCCCAATCCTGCGACTTTTTCAATACCTTTTCGAACAGCCGTTCGCCGTTGGCATCTTCCGTCAACTGGAAATCGTGCGAGCCTTTGTTGGAGGTCAGTGCCAGCAGGATCACCCAGGCTTCCTGATAGATCAGGAACGGTTTCACGCTGTCTTCACCCATATACGGAGCGACCGTTACGGCATCCACCTTGATATGGTCAAAGAAAGAACGTGCATACATTTCGGAAGTGTTTCCGATGTCCCCGCGCTTTGCATCTGCAATGATAAACTGGTCGGGATAGTTTTCACGCAAGTAAGCGACAGTCTTTTCGAACGACAGCATCCCTTTTACACCTAAACTTTCATAGAAGGCCAGGTTCGGTTTATAAGCCACGCAGTAATCGGCTGTCGCGTCGATAATCGCTTTGTTGAATGCGAAGATCGGATCTTCTTCTGACAATAGATGCTGCGGGATCTTCTTTATATCTGTATCGAGCCCCACGCAAAGGAAGGACTGCTTCTTCTTGATGTTTTCGAATAATTGCTGCTTGTTCATGTTGTTACGTGTAAAAAATTAGTCTAAAAATGATGTTATAGTTCAGACTCTTTCAGTCGTTCAGCGTTCTCGGCCACGATCAGCTGATCGAGGCATCCTTGTATATCCCCATCCATAAAGGCTGAAAGATTATAAATCGTGTAGTTGATGCGATGGTCGGTGATGCGTCCCTGCGGATAATTGTAGGTACGGATCTTCGCCGAGCGGTCGCCGGTGGAAACCATCGTCTTACGTTTGTTAGCAATGTCATCCAGATATTTCTGGTGTTCCTTGTCATATATAAACGAACGCAGGCGCGTGAGGGCGCGTTCCTTGTTCTTCGGCTGGTCGCGTGTTTCGGTACATTCGATCAGGATTTCCTCAGAAACACCCGTATTGGGGTTCTTCCAGACATAGCGCAGGCGGACGCCTGACTCGACCTTGTTTACGTTCTGCCCTCCGGCTCCACCCGAACGGAACGTGTCCCATTTGATTTCGCCTTCGTTGATTTCCACGTCAAATTCGTCTGCTTCGGGGAGGACGGCGACGGTTGCTGCCGATGTATGCACGCGTCCTTGTGTTTCGGTTGCCGGCACGCGTTGTACGCGATGTACCCCCGATTCGTATTTAAGGGTCCCGTACACCTTTTCTCCGCTCACGGTAAAGATGATTTCCTTGAAACCGCCGGCCGCTCCCTCGCTACAACTGGACAAGGCCACTTTCCAACCCTTCATCTCGCAATACTTCACGTACATGCGATACAGGTCTCCGGCAAAGAGTGCGGCTTCGTCACCGCCCGTTCCGCCACGTATTTCGACAATGGCGTTTTTGTCGTCCTGCGGGTCGGCCGGTACGAGGAGCAGCTTGATCTCCTCTTCCAGTTCCGGAATGCGCGCTTCACAGGCAGCCGCTTCTTCGCGGGCTATTTCTCTCATCTCCGGATCGGTTTCGGCCATCATCAGGCGGGCCTCTTCCAAGCCGTTGAGGCATTGCATGTATTCCTTGCGGGCTTTTATGATTTCGTTCAGCTCTTTATATTCTTTCGTGAGCTTGACGTATCTTTTCTGGTCAGCGATGACGTTCGGGTCCGTGATGAGCGTCGATACCTCTTCGAAGCGCGATACCAATCCGTCCAGTTTCTCTAATAGCGTGTTATTCTCAGCCATATATGAACTCACCGAACTCGCTTTTAATAATCAGTTCCTTCTTGTCGCTTTCTTCTACACGGCCGACAACTTGTGCGTCGATATTGAATGATTTGCTGATGGCAATCACTTCTTCCGCATGCTCAGGAGAAAGGTAGACTTCCAGGCGATGTCCCATATTGAACACTTTGTACATCTCGTCCCAGGCCGTACCGCTCTGTTCCTTGATCGTCTTGAACAGTGGGGGAACGGGGAACATATTGTCCTTGACCACACGGCAATTGTTTCCGATGAAATGCATTACCTTGGTCTGTGCGCCGCCTGAGCAGTGTACCATACCATGGATATTCGGGCGCAAGGCATCCAATAGCTTTTTGACTACCGGCGCATAGGTCCGCGTGGGAGAAAGCACCAGCTTGCCTGCGTTCAGCGGCGATCCCTCTACAGGGTCGGTCAGCTTCAAGCCACCGCTGTAAACCAGTTCGTCGGGGACAGCTTTGTCGAAGCTTTCCGGGTATTTTTCTGCCAGGTATTTGGCAAAAACGTCGTGGCGCGCACTGGTCAGCCCGTTGCTTCCCATGCCTCCGTTATATTCTTTCTCGTAAGTGGCCTGTCCGAAAGAAGCCAGCCCGACGATCACGTCGCCCGGACGGATGTTCGCATTGTCGATCACGTCGGCACGTTTCATGCGGCAGGTAACTGTGCTGTCGACGATGATGGTACGGACCAGGTCGCCTACATCGGCCGTTTCGCCGCCTGTAGCATAGCATCCGACTCCCATTTCGCGAAGTTCGGCCAGCAGTTCGTCAGTCCCGTTGATGATGGCGGAGATCACTTCACCCGGAATCAGCAGCTTGTTGCGTCCGATGGTGGAGGAAACCAATATGTTGTCTACGGCGCCCACGCACAGCAGGTCGTCGATATTCATTATCAAAGCATCTTGCGCGATACCTTTCCATACGGACAAGTCTCCGGTTTCTTTCCAGTACATATAAGCCAAAGATGACTTGGTTCCGGCTCCGTCGGCATGCATGATGTTGCAATATTCAGGATCGCCTCCCAGAATGTCGGGAATGATCTTACAGAATGCTTGGGGAAAGATTCCCTTGTCGATGTTCTTTATTGCGTTGTGAACATCTTCTTTCGAAGCGGATACACCGCGTAGATTATAACGTTGGTCACTCATTGTTTTTGTGAATTTGTCTGCAAAGATACTATTTTTTGTCTTACTTATCTAAGTTTTAGCACATCTCCTTCTTCCGGAATGTAATCTTTGTGCTTTTTATTCATCTTATATAAGCTCTTGATCTGTATTCCGTATTTCTGTGCGATGCTGTGCATGGATTCGCCTACCTGTACGACATGGTCATAATTCGGCTTGTCTGCTTTCTTCTTTTTCTTTTCCAGGTAAACGATGTCATTTTTCTGTAACGGAAAATCTTCCGGCACCTCGTTGTATTTCTTCAGGTCTTTTACCCGGAAGCCGAGACTGGCGGCTATGTCGTCGAAGCTGTCTTTGCCGTTGGAATAGACATACAGCAGGCCGTTTGTACGGTAGACTGTATAGCGAGAGATGTGTGCCGGTTGCTTGTCTGACTTTTTACGGCCTTTTGCCGTGTCATACCGGTACAGGTCATAATCTTCGATCAGCTTGATCAGCCGGTTGGCGTAGGCTCGGTCTGTTGCGTATCCGCATTTTTGCAAACCTCTTGCCCAACCTTTATAGTCGGTTATTTTCAGTTTGAACAGAGAGGCATAACGGGGACGGTCGACCAGAAAACGGGCGTGGTCTTCGTAAGACTGTTCCGGATTCTTATATTTGCGGAAACATTCTCCGCGCAGGTCATCGTCGTGATAGACACGCCCACCCCTCCAGTCGGAATGACATTTGATGCCGAAGTGGTTGTTCGATTTGCGTGCCAGCTCGCTTCGCCCGGCTCCCGACTCCAATAACCCTTGTGCAAGCGTGATACTTGCAGGGATACGGTACTTTTTTTGATGCTGGATCGCTAAACTGCTGTATTGTTTGATATACTTTTCGTATGCCGGCACTTTCCGTTGGCTGGCTCCGAGTGCCGTTCCGGTAACGGACAGCACCAACAACAGGGAAAGGATTCGTAATGTTAATCGCATGACTGATTCGTTGTATGTAATTATATTTAACGGCAAAGATAATTAATTTGTTTTACATCATTGTCATAGTCTTGTGGCGGGGGTGGGGTGGGAGGCCGCATTATAATTGGGCAGATATGGATCATAAATGATGATTGGTCACCATGCTATTTATAAATAAGGATTATGCGGATTTCCGATTCGGCTTCACCTGTCTTTGAAATCTTTTGATTGTTATGGGGTACAAGGGTGAAGGTAAACATCCGGACTGCCTTCACCTCAGGATTTTGCCTTCACCATTATCTCGTCCTGATTTAGGTTGACCATGTCGCTCTGATTCGTTTCCACTACTATATATTTAAATGAAAGATAGGAGTTTACAGCTATTACTACCGCTCTTTAACCTTTCGCCCTTGGTCGAAAAGGCTTTTGACATTGGTCGAAAGTGTTTTTGACCAAGGGCGAAAGCCTTTTCGACTAAAGGCAAAAGGTTAATGAATGGGCTGTTTGACAATAGAAACATGGCTATTGTTTATCACGAATGTATTTGGGCTTTCTCTATATTTTCTTTATTTTTGCTTGTATCATTTAGAGTGTTATTTCATGAAAGAAATCAAGTTGGAGACAAAAATCCGGATTTATTCTCTTGCCGAACTACCGGAAGAAGAGTCGCGGTTAATGGAGGCGGCCATAAAAGCGACGGGACAATCGTATGCCCCTTATTCGAAGTTTCATGTCGGAGCGGCAGCTTTGCTGGAGGACGGCACGATCATAACCGGCAGTAATCAGGAGAATGCCGCTTACCCTTCCGGTCTGTGTGCGGAGCGGGTGGCGTTGTTTCATGCCGGCCATCAATATCCGGATATGCCTGTTGTCGCTCTTGCCATTGCAGCCGCCACGAATGGCCGGCAGGTCGAGAGCATTTCCCCTTGCGGTGCATGCCGCCAGGTTTTGTTGGAGGCGGAACAACGCTATGGCAAGCCGATGAAGGTCTTGTTGTGCGGTACGAAAGAGGTCGTGGTGGCGGAGAGTGCCGAATCACTGTTGCCGCTTTGTTTTGGGGCGAAAGATCTGAAATAAAAAAGAAGAGCGCTATCGTAAACAACGGGCGCTCTTCCTTTTTTATATTCGGTTATTGTTTGTCCGGGATCAGATTCCTAACGAAGCCTTTATCGCTTCGATCTTTTCTGCTCCTGCTTTTTCGGCAGCCGGCAGTTCGTCGAGGCTCTTTACTTTGGAATGGACTTCGCAATAGAACTTGATCTTCGGCTCCGTGCCGGAAGGACGGATAGATACTTTCGTTCCGTCTTCTGTGAAATATTGGAGGACGTTGGAGGTTGTCGGCATATCCAATGTCAATGTTTCGTTTTCAACATAGTCTTTACCTTTCAGGGAAGCGTAGTCGTAGAATAACGTAACTTTGGAACCGGCGATTTCCTGCAACGGGTTTTCACGGAAGTGTTTCATCATCGCTTCAATCTCTTCAGCGCCGCTCTTGCCTTTCTTTACAACGGAGATTCCTTTTTCTTTAGAGAAACCATACTGAACGTAGATGTTCTGTAATAACTGGTACATCGTGATACCCTGGTCTTTCGCCCAGGCTGCGATTTCAGCCAGAATGGCACAAGCAGAAACGGCATCTTTGTCGCGAACGAAATCTTCGCATAGGAAGCCGTAGCTTTCTTCACCGCCACCGATATAGTTCTTCTTTCCTTCGTTCTTCTTCATGACATCGGCGATCCATTTGAAGCCGGTGTAAACGTCATACACTTCGACACCGTTCTTCTCGGCGATCGTACGGATCAGTTCGGTCGTAACGATTGTCTTGACAATATATTCCTTGCCGTTGATCTTACCGAGTTCTTTCCAGCGGGTGATGAGATAGTAGACGAACATCAAAGCGGTCTGGTTACCGTTCAGCAATACCCATTCGCCTTCGTTGTTCTTAACGGCTGCACCTACTCGGTCTGCATCCGGGTCGGAAGCCAATACCAGCTCGGCGTCTGTTTCCTTGGCTTTTTCAACTGCCAGAGCCAAAGCCGCCGGTTCTTCCGGGTTGGGAGAAACAACGGTAGGGAAGTCGCCGCTTACTACGTCCTGTTCGGGTACATGGATGATATTCGTGAAACCGAATGCTTTCAATGTCGGCGGGATAACCGTCACGCCTGTTCCGTGGATCGGCGTGTAGACGATCTTCATGTCATGGTGACGTGCGATGGATTCCGGTGACAAAGAAATCTTTGTCAGGTCGTTGATATATTGTTCATCGATTTCCTTGCCGATGATTTCGATCAGTTCCTTGTTGCCTTTGAACTTGATTTCGCTGGCATTACGGATTTTGTTGACTTCGGCAATCGTATTCTTGTCATGCGGAGCGATCATCTGGGCACCATCGTCCCAATACGCCTTGTACCCGTTATATTCTTTCGGGTTGTGCGAAGCTGTCAGGATAATACCGCTCTGGCATCCCAACTTGCGGATGGTATATGACATTTCAGGGGTCGGGCGAAGGTCTTCGAACAGATACACCTTGATGCCGTTTGCTGAGAAAATGTCGGCAGAGATTTCAGCAAATTTGCGGCTGTTGTTACGGCAGTCATGGCCGATGACAACTTTGATCTGGTCCAGATCGGCAAATTCCTTTTTCAGATAGTTGGATAAGCCTTGTGTGGCTGCTCCTACCGTGTAGATGTTCATACGGTTCGAACCTACTCCCATGATGCCTCTCAAACCTCCTGTGCCGAATTCCAGATCTTTGTAGAAAGATTCGATCAGTTCCGTCGGATCTTCGTTGTCTAACAGAGCCTGCACCTGTGCACGTGTTTCAGCGTCATAACTTTTAGTAAGCCAGCTTTGCGCCTTGCTTCTTACCATTTCTAACAGTTCCTTGTTTTCCATGACCTATATGTCTTGCTTTTAATTTAAAGAAATCCTGATTTTGAAATTAACAAAGGTACAAATAAATTGATAATTTCCAAGATTCAGTCTTTTTATTTACCAGACAAAAGAATACTTGTATTCCGACCGGTTTCCGGCTGCATCCGTAACGGTTAGTTTGAGGGTGTGTTTCCCTTTTTTGAGCCGTTCTTTATCGAACCGGGCCATACACCGCCCTCAAAATCCGTGCCATCCTCGTTTTTGCAGAAGTAT
>OLVZ01000293.1_pt1 | contig 51026 bp, 49 predicted proteins | sample 1673341 | NCBI WGS metagenome assembly OLVZ01 (sample SAMEA3178944, study PRJEB25190) | human gut metagenome | biome: human gut; feature: human-associated habitat; material: faeces | place: Austria | collected 2013 | reverse complement strand
TCGATACCCTTGATTTTGAACAGCTCAGTGACGGTCACGAACTTGTAACCCTGCTTCTGAAGCTCCGGGATTATGGTGTCCAGCGCTTCCACGGTCATGGAGTTGCCCTCTGCGTCGTGGAGCAGGATTATATCGCCGTCCTTAGCCTGCTTGAGGATCATTTTAGCGCGCATTTCAGCGGTTACTCTGTCCTCCCAGTCGTTCGCGCCGATTCCGGCGATGAACGGAACGTCGATATTGTCGAACACTATCTGATGTACCGAAATGTACGGCGGGCGGAAGAACTTCGTGTGTTCGCCGGTTATCTCGTAAACCTTTTCATCGGTGTATTCGAACTCTGCCCTGATATCCTCGGCGGAAAGCTCCGTCATGTTGCTGTGTGTGCGGCTGTGGTTGTTTATCTCGCAGCCGAGGTCGTAGGCGCGCTTTACCGCCTTGGCGCTCTCATCATTGATGTTGTTTCCGATGAGGAAGAACGAGGCAACTATGTCGTACTTCTCCAGCTTGTCTATAACATCGTTCGTTGTGGTAGCGTTAGGACCATCGTCAAAGGTCAGCGCGATGTACTTTACGTCCTGGCTCATTTCTGTTTCCTCCGCTGTATCGTTTTTTGTGCTGTCTGATGTTCCGGCGGTGATTTCTTCAGTGAGCTTTTCCACTTCGGAAGTTATCTTCTCGATAGTGCTTGAAACGCTTGCAGAATCCGCCGTGCTTTCCGCGCCCTGCGTGGAGTCTGCGGAACTGCCGGACGGCGCTCCCGTGCATGCGGAGAGCATCGTCGCAGCGGTAAAAGCTGCCAGAATTATTTTGATTATCATGTTCGTTTTCATCTTACTTTACAACGATGTTTACAAGCTTGTTCGGAACTGCGATCTTCTTAACTACAGTCTTGCCGTCGGTCAGAGCCTTTATCTCAGGGAGATCGAACGCGAGGTTCTCAAGCTCCTCCTTAGCGCAGTCAACAGGCGCGTTGAAACGAGCCTTTACCTTGCCGTTGACCTGAACTACTATCTCAACGCTGTCCTCAACGGCAATAATCCTGCGATAGGCACGCACCTCAAACGCAATCACGGCAATTGTGGCAATAAGCAGCACGGCAGTCGCCACCACCGAAAGCGTTCCCTGGGACGCACCGCCCATCACGACCGTCATGTCAAACAAAAGCGACAACACCGCCGGGACAATCGACATGCCTAACAGTTCGAGGACGGACTTCCGCGCCGTCCGAACGGCGGAAGCGCGGTTCAGCGCCTCGCTGTTCGCGCCCTTGTTTCCCGCATGCTTCTTGCCCGCCATGTCACTTACCCTTTCATCGCAGTGGATGCTCGCAATTAAGCGATCTTCCCGCAGCTCATGCGCAATCGCGCATCCCATAACGCCCTCGCCGTCACTCCAAGCAAGAGCATCCGCCAAAACCAAAAGGGGCGCAAGGAAACCTACAACCTCGCGCCCCTCCCATCACAGCCTCAGGCTATTCGCCGCAGCCGCTCTCAACCAGTTCGACCAGCGCAGCCAGAGCCTCCTGCTCGTCGGCGCCGTCGGCGGAAATCTCAATCGTGTCCCCACACGCCATGCCGAGCGACATCACCATGAGGATCGACTTCGCGTCCTTTGCCTCGCCGTCCTTGGTCACGTCGCGCACGGTCACCGCACTGGCGAACTTCATGGCGCACTGCACGAACAGCGATGCCGGACGGGCGTGGATACCGCTGGGGTTGGAAACCGTCACCTGCTGGGAAAGCATGAGCGTTCCTCCTTCGCTTCCGCTGAACTACTCGACAACGTAGTTGTCGGTTGCAAGGTCGGAACCGTTGCTGGCGATGAGCTTCTTGTAGTAGTAGAAGCTCTTCTTCTTGCCGCGCTTGCCCGTACCCATGCCGTGGTCGTCCTGATCCACGGAAATCTGGCCGTAGCGCTTGGTCATCTCGGAAGTGCCCGAGGAGATCAAGTCGATGGGGCCCCACCAAGCGTAACCGAACACGTCAACACCGTCGAGCAGCGCCTGGTGCATTTCCTCAACGTGGGCCTTCATATACTCGATGTGCGCGTCGTCATCGCAGTAGCCGTTCTCGTCGCGATCCTCGGTCATACCGTTGCCGTTCTCGGAGATGAAGATCGGCAGGTGGTAACGATCGTAGATGTGGTTCAGCGTGATGCGCAGACCCATCGGATCGATCGGCCAACCCCACTCGGTCATCTCGAGGTACTGGTTCTTAATCTCGGTGAGGAGCTTGCCGCTCGGCTCGGGGCTCAGCTTACCCTTGTAGCGCATGATGTAGGTCATGTAGTAGCTGATGGAGATGTAGTCGATGGTGCCCTTCTTGAGCGTCTCGATGTCGTCATCTTCCATCTGCAGCTCCACGCCGTAATCGCGGAAGAAGCGCTGGATGTAGTAGGGATACTCGCCCTTGGCCTGAACGTCGGTGAAGAACCAGTTGAAGTGATCCTCGAAGAGCACCTGGAGCTGGTCCTCGGGCTTGGAGGTCTCAGCGTAGTTCTCAAGACGGCAGAGCATGTTGCCGATGTAGGCATCCGGGTCGATCTCATGCAGCTTGATGCAGGCCTTGGCGCTTGCAACGAGCTGGTTGTGGGCAACCTGGAACTTCTCGGGCCAGTGACCGGCGTAGGGGTTGCCACCCTCGGCGGGCTCATCCCAAATCACGCCGCAGCAGGTGCAGGGATTGGCGTACACATGGTTGATCTCGTTGAAGGTCATCCAGTACTTCACCTTGCCCTTGTAGCGGGTGAAGACCGTCTCGGCGTAGCGCTCGAAAGCGTCCACCACATGGCGGCTCGCAAAGCCGTTGTACTCCTCGGCCAGGTGAAGCGGCATGTCGAAGTGGTTGAGTGTCACCATGGGTTCGATGCCGTGCTTGTGGCAGCAGTCGAACACGCGGTCATAGAAGTCAAGACCGACCTCGTTGGGCTGAGCATCGTCGCCGTTCGGGAAGATGCGGCTCCAGGAGATGGACATGCGGAACACGCCGAAGCCCATCTCGCCGAGCAAGGCGATGTCCTCCTCATAGCGATGGTAGAAGTCGATGCCGCGACGCTTGGGGAAGTCCAGCTCGTCCTCGTGGGCCTTGCGGTAAGCGAGGCTCTGACGGGAGACGGAGTTCAGCGGGCCGCCCTCGACGATGCCCTCGCGAGCGCAGGTCTCACGATCGAGCAGGATGCAGTAGTCGGAAACCGCAGGGCCGCGGCCGCCCTCGTTCCAAGCGCCCTCGATCTGATTGGCAGCGGTCGCGCCGCCCCAAAGGAAGCCCTCGGGGAACTTTTCGCCGAAGTCATACGTGGAAAGGTCGATCATGATAATCCTCTTCTCTCTTCTTTAGGAAAGTTACTGAGTGGTGTCGATCCGCACAGCCGTTCCCCTGCGCCTTGAAAAGGCGCCTGTACGAAAACTGTTATGCAGGGGTTTTACGATTTGGCAGGCGGTTGCGTTTCTTTGCGCGCGCCTAAATCTTCGCAGGCACGCGCACGTGCTGCACGACGCGCCTCACGCGAAGCGTACCGTTTATGCGGATGTCTTTGCAGCCAGCGCACGCACGACGGGCATCATCTTCTTGGCCATGTGCAGCTCGGCGCTGATGGTCATGAGCGTGTCCTGTGCGTGGACGAACAGCAGCGAGTACTCGACCTCCTCGCCACCAGCCTGACGCTGAATCATGTCCGTCTGCGCTTTGTGCGCTTCGAGAATCTTCTCGTCAGCAGCTTTCAGGTGCTCCTCGGCGGCATCGAAGTCGAACTCCGCCAAAGCATCCATGGCCGCATCGATCTCAACGCGGCCATCGCCGGCGTTGATAATCACGTTCATCGCAACCATGGGAACGTTGATAGGCTCTTCTGCCATAGCAGATCACTCCTCATTCAAGGCCCTGACCGGCCGAACAACCGGCCAGGGATACAAACCTCGGCGAACGAACTCCTCGCCCGGCGAGCACATACTACAAACGGTGCCTACTCGGCGACCACAGCCTCGGCCTTGGCGGCGGCGCGGGCTGCCTTCTTGGCCTCGCGCTCGGCCTTCTTGGCAGCCTTGGCAGCAGCCTGCTCCTCCTCCTGCTTGCACTGATAGTTGTCAGCGGCCTTGAAGAAGGGGTACCACAGAAGGGCAGCGATCAGCAGGTTCACGCAGACGAGCAGGATGTTACGCCAATCGCCACCGGACATGAAGAATGCGGAGATGGCGTTGGGCAGGAAGTTCATGTCGAAGTTCTCGACGTGCAGGCTTGCCCAGCCCATGCTCATCCAGAGGTAGGCGTTGGCGGAAAGCAGGATGGACTGAAGAACCATGGGGATGAACAGGAACGGGTTGGCAACAATCGTGGAGAACACGAGCGGCTCGTTGATGTTGAAGAGGCTCGGGATGATGGTGGCGCGACCCAGGGTCTTGTTCTTCTTGGACTTAGCGAACAGCATGTAGAAGGCCAGCGGAAGCGTAGCGCCCTCGCCGCCGATCATGATGTAGCGGGTGATGCCGTAGGCGTTGATGTTGGTGGGAGCCAGACCGGCAGCGTAAGCGGCCATGTTCTCGGCAAGAGCGGCCTTCTGGATGGACTGCTGGATAGGAGCGAAGACCCAACCGGAGATGCCGAAGAAGTAGAACGTATCCATGACCAGCGGAATCGCGATGGTGCCGGGAAGCGTCTGGGCAAAGCCCGTCACCGGGGACAGGATAATGGACACGGCGGTGAATACGTCGACGTGGCCGATGCTCGTCACGAGCCAGGCGATGAACAGGGACAGCAGAACGGCAACAATGTTGTCAAACCAGTTCTTCACGAAGTCGGGAATGAGCGAATCCTCGGAGAAGAAGCTCATACGAGCCATGCGCTTGTAGATGAAACCGACCACAAAGCCCACGACCATGGCGGTGAACATGCCGCCAGCGCCGAACTTGTACATCTCGAAGGCAAAACGACCGTCTTCAAGCACCTCGGGCGTCATGCAGAGCATGAAGGAACCAATGCCCGTGAAACCAGCGATCATGGCGCGGTCTTTGCGATCCTCTTTAACGGCGACGTTATAGGGGATGATGAAGGCCATGAACATACCGACCAGGCCAAAGGAGTACTGGGTCAGCGCTGAGATGTCAGGCAGGGTGGTCACGAAGCGACGAATGATGTTCCACAAGCTCGGGATGGCGGAGACCATCGAGAAGGGAACAATGTAGAGCACGGCGTCGGAGATAACGCCAAACCAGTAGGTGGAGGTGAGCTTGTTCATCAGCGGAACGATGTGCTCCGTGATCCAGTTCTGCACACTCTCCATGAGTTTCTGCAACATACGAAACTCCTCTCTTTAGTCCTCGTCAAGCAGGTCGAAGGCATCCTCGAGAATGCCCTCGCCGTCGAGCGCAGCATAGTAATCCGGGTCGATGGCCATGACCTTAACGCCATAGCTCGCAACCTGCTCCTGGATGGCAGGCACCTCGGATGCGAAGTGCGGGCCAAGCAGCAGGATGTCGATCTTGCTGGCGTAGTCCATGATCTCGGACTTGGAAACCGCCTTGATGGTGCAGTTCAGACCCTGGGCCTTCGCGACCTTGCGCATGCCGGCCGCCATGAATCCCGTAGAAGCGCCGATACCGCAGGCAAGCAAAATACGCGTGCAGCCGTTCTCGTCCGCCATTGCAAAACCCTCCTTCCAAACTTCTTACAAGTCAGTTGCTTTCAACCCGCTCAAGCTTCCGTGTCGACTCCGTCTGCCTAAGCGTTGATTGCACTATATGGCCTTGTGGAAACCCGTGCGAACACACTTTTTTCCGCTTGGCGGAAAGGCGGCAGGTTTTCCTCGTGGCGGAAAAAACGTTGTTTTTTGGTTTGGGCAGCTTTGTGTTACTTTGGGTGCAGAGCTGTGTCTTTTGGAGGGACCGTGTCCGCAACCAAACAAGCGCGCATAGAGCGCCTCATCCATGTTTTGGAACAATCGACCACGTGGGTGCCGGCCGATGCCCTGGCCACCATGCTCGGCACGAGCACACGCAGCATCCGCAATTACGTGAGCGACATCAACGAGGCTGGAGCAGCGCGCATCGAGTCTTCCAAAGAGGGCTACCGCATGGCGCGCAAGCGGCCGACGTCACCTATGACGCCTGCATCCGCGGGTCCCGAGACCGGTACCGATGACGCGACCGCTGCGGGATTCCCCGACATCACAACGGCGGAAAGCCGCCGCGATTTGGTGATCTCGCGCCTGGTCAACGCCTCGGGCCCCATCTCCGTATACGACATCGCCGATGAGCTCTATATCAGCGAAAGCACGCTCGCGAGCAGCGTCATGCCCAAGGTCCGCACGCTGCTCGAACAGTTCTCACTCACCTGCGTCACGCACGATTTCGAGATGCAGCTCAAAGGCCGCGAGCGCGACAAGCGGCGCCTGCTCGGGCATATCGCCACGCACAACGCGTACGGCTATTTCACCTCGACGAAAACGCTTGAGAAGATGTTCCCGGATTTCGACATCCAGGAGATGCTCGGCAAGCTCGTCTCCATCTGCCAAAACTCGGGCCTGCTCATCAACGACTACGCCCTGAGCAATCTGCTTGTCCATCTGCTCGTCATCATCATCCGCCTGACTTCGAACAACGAGCTCAATGAGCGCGAGGAGGAATTCAACGCGGAGGCGGTGCTGGGGCCGACGAACCAGCTCGCGAGCATCGACCGCTGCACCGATGCCATCGCGCACTACTTTGAGGACCTCTGCGGTTGCACCATCCCCCGCGCCGACTACCAGCAGATCAAACTGCTCATCGCGCTTTCCATCGAGCGCTATTCGTTTGACGAGCTCAACTACGAGCGCCTCTCGGGCCTCATGGGCCAGGACTTCATCGACATGCTACTCGCCTTGTTCGAGGAGACCGGACAGCGCTTCGGCATCGAGCATTTCCTCGACGACTCGATGCGCCCGCAGCTCATCCTGCACATGTACAACGCCTATCAGCGCGCCATCTACCACGTGAACTACCCCAACCCGCTCGCCGACCAGATCAAGCGCGAACACACGCCCGTCTACGACATGGCGGTCTATATTGCGCACCGCTTCTCAACCGAAATGAAAGTCGACCTCAATGAGAACGAGATCGCGTTCATCGCGTTCCACATCGGCGCGTACCTGGAGCGCTCCTCCGCCCCCGAGGCAATTACCTGCATCGTCATCGTTGAGGAGTACCACGATTTCTCCCGCCAACTCGTCGACGATCTGCGCCGTGAGCTTGAGGGCGAGGTGAGCATCATTGGCGCCATCAGCTACAACGGCTACCTGGCGAGCCAGCCCGAGAGCGATATCGTGATCACCACCATCGACGTGCCCACACGCGCGGCGGTGAAGATTCTCATCGGGCCCATCCTCACCAAGCAAAGCCTGCGCAAAATCCGCAGCAAGCTCGGCGACTACATCGAAGAGCGCCGCATCGCCAAGGCGCGCGCGTTCCTCATCCATGCGTTCCGCAAGGACCTATATATGCGCAACGTGCCCGTATCTGGGTCGGATCAGTGCATTGACCTGCTGGGTAAACGTTGCGTCGACTTGGGCGTGACGAGCCAAAAATTCATCGACGACGTGCACCTGCGCGAGCAGGTGTCCTCGACGGCGTTCACCGACTGCCTAGCGCTGCCGCACACCATCAGCGAATCGCCCGCCGAATCGTTTATCGCGGTCATGCACAACGACGTGCCCATTCCCTGGGGGCGCCACAACGTGCACTTTGTGCTGCTCATCGGTATTGCGCAAGACGAGATGGGGCACTTCCGCGACGCGCTCGACATCATCATCGACCTGTTCTCATCGATGGACAAAACCGCGCAACTGCTGCGCACGCGATCGTTTGACGAGTTCCTCGAGGTGTTTACCACGGGGACTGCGTAGGGTGGACGGCAGGCGCACTCGGCTCCGACCCGGCCGTGCGAGACGTTTGCAACGGAGGCCGTGCAGGGCGAACAGCGGGCGCGCGTTTGAGACCAGACCGTTGTTGCAAAAAGAGACCCATTTCTGCAACATTCGTCTGGTCTCAAGTCTGGACGCGCAACGTTCGTCCGGTCTCAACCGCCAGCATGACGCAACGATCCGATCTCAACTGCGCACACGACACAACCGTCTTGCCTCAAGCAGTCACTCGCAACAACGGTCTGGTCTCAAGACAGCACAAATAAGCGGCTTACTCGTCGTCGTCGCCAATTTCAACTGAACAGTTATTGAGCAACACAAGTTGCTGACGAGCGGCATTCAAAACTTCTTCGATATACGATGGGGTATATTCCCGCTTGGAAATAGCGAGTTCGAGCGCGCTGGGCAAATTTACGCCCGCAACGAGAAATACCTTTTCTCCCATATAGGGCATGAAGGCTTGGCACACACTCCCCTGCATCATATCCGTAAGAATAAGCACCTCATCTTGCTTGCCAAGCGAGGCAAATGCATCCGCAATCTGATCTTCGAGCAAAGCCCCATCAACATAAGCATTGACATCGATGATGCCCAAGTCTCCGCCAATAAACTCAAGCGTGTCCTTAAGCCCGGCGGCAAAATAATGATGCGATGCAATAATGATATGTCTCATAGCTGATCCTCAAACTCATCCAGAATACGCTCAATTCCACCAGCGGGCAGCTTGGTGACATTCGACTCGTACCCAAGCCCAAAATCTTCTGCGGGAACAAAATATCCCTGATAGTCGTTAGCATAACCAATCATCAGAACAGGCCTATCTCCAAACATGCCCTTGATGCGCATGCCAAGCGAGCTGCCCAATTCACCCGGGAATGTCACGATAACCAATTCGCCAAAATCGTAGACACGCATATCAATCGGGAATGTCATGCGAGCAGTCGCAAGCCGCTCATTCATGCGTTGAACCTCGGTGCGAGCAAGCTTCTTTTCATCAAAGCTCGAAGCGGAATCATCAAGCACTGATTGTGCGCGAGCGAGTTTTTCACGATATGTTTCGAAATACTCCGTGTTGTCATAATCGACAACCTTGCGAAACACGCTGACGCTCGGCTCATTTAGAGACAACGATTGGAATCTGCCCATCATAATTGCATGCGCAATACCGCAGGCAGTCCGCTCAAGCTCGGAAAAATCGCTCCCCTGCCTGAATTGACGATTGCCCAAATCGCCCGAAGCTCCCGTGAATGCATACGGCATTACGCCCATCCAGGCAGCAATTTTCTCGCGTACTGCGCCCTGAAGGTCCGTCGAGAGGTATCGGTTTGTTGGACCGACAACAGTTGCATGACAATTGAAATTCAACATACCCGCAACGGGATTGCCCGAGCTGTCCTTAAATCGAATGACATATGCTTCGTCATCAAACGGCTTATCCTTTGAATTTCGGTTTGAATACCATCCACGGACATGAACCTTCAGCATCTCCGCCTTCACATCAGTCAACTTCGACGGAAGTGCAGTTGCCGCTTGCACGATGACGCCAGCCACCATTTCGGGCCAGCCATAAGACTCCTTGTCGATCAGGCCACCTTCGCGTAGACCAGTTGGACAAGAATGCGAGTGAATCGAGCTGACGACGATGTTGGTATTGTCAATGTCTAGAGCTTTCGTGAGCAGCTGGCGCATAGCCCGCGTTCGCTCCAAGGTGATGATGCACACATCAATTGAAACAAAAAGCACCCGCGACGAGCCATAATCCAACAGCAATAGAACCGCATAGGGGTCATCGTGCACACCAAGAGCAGGAAGCCTGCGCTCATCGCTGCCATATCCATCCAAGTAAAACTCCCCTTGTGGGGTAATTTTGACGCATGCTGTTGCAGCTTTCATGAAAACCTCCGAACAGCTCACCCGCAGTGCAAGCAACGGGACAATGCCCAACACATGAAGACCCGTGAATTGGAGGGGCGAAGCCGCCCCTCCGTTGTGCATTCAGAAAATGCTCACGCGAGAACCAAAGGCTATGCCAGAATACCGAACGCCGTGCACACCATAGAAACAACGATGATGCCAACAATAATGACGATGAGATTGACCTTCTTCTTAACCAGGAGGTAAATCAGGGCGGTTACCAGGCAGGGCATAAGACCGAGCATGATCTTATCCAGAACGGCTTCCTGTAGGCCAAGGGATACATCGCCCATTGCAAAGGTCATTCCAATGTTGATTTTCACCACCGTCGGAATAAGGGCGCCGACAACTGTAAGACCAAGGATGCTCATCGCTTCGGTAAAAACGGGGATCTTGTCGGCAAGCGTCGTGATGAGCGACGTGCCGAACTTATACCCGGTCTTCCAGTTGTTGATGGACCAGACGAAAACAAGCAGACCAACAGCGAGATACAGCAAAATGCCTACAGGATTTCCATCCTGAGCCATATATGCGGCGATAGAGCCCATAACCGTCGGAATGAGCGTCCATAAAATGGAATCACCAATTCCAGAGAGGGAACCCATAAGGCCGACTTTGAGATCCTGAACGGCATCGAGGCCCTGTGCGTGCTGCTTGTCTTCGATTGCAAGGGCAGCTCCGAGCAACAGACCTGCAACAGGAGGGGTAGCATTGAAGTAACGACCAGCATTCTTAAGAGATTTCTTATAGCCTTCTTCGTCGTCAGCATAAATCTTGCGAAGAGCGTCTGCCTCGGCAAAAAGCACCGAAGGGGCAAGCTGGGTTTCGTAGTTAAAGCCATGCACTGCCATCTTCCAACGACGGCCGCACTTCTCAAGATCCTTGTCGGTCAGAACGGGCTCATAAGAACCGTCAGCCAAAGGACCCTGCTTCACAACTTCCTTCATTTCGACTTCCTTATTCATCCTCGAGCGCTCCTTCCGAAATCTGAGCGGTAGTGTTGCTGTGGTCCTTGTAGTACTCGTATGCAGCCGCGCCAGCGAGCATTGCGATCGGCAGAATGCCCAGGCCCAGGTACGCCGACAGCACGAAACCGATAACCAGGAAACTGAAGAACTGCTTTGCGGGCATGTAGTTCAGCAGCATGGCCATACCAACAACGGGGAGAATGCCACCCGCAACGGAAAGGCCGCTCGTAAACCACGCAGGCATCGCATCAAGCACTGCGTTAACTGCGTCACCGCCAATAAGCATCACAACGAGAACGGGTAGAGCTTCGCCAAGGCAGAACATAATGGGACCGAGAACCGTAACGGCCTTCATCTTGCCGTAGTCTCCGCGATCGATATATTCCTGCTGTTTATGGGCAACAAAAACATTGAGCGTCTTAATGATGACATCGGCCTGAACCCAAACCAGTCCAACCGCAATGCCAATCGTCAGGCCAACGCTCATGTCTTGACCCGTTGTCACCGTCACGATAGTGCCAACGATGCCAGCCAGAATATAGTCGGGAACCGAAGAGCCGCCGATTGCCGCAACACCGAGCGACATAAGCATGCAGGAAGCGCCGATCTCCATGCCCGTCACGGGATCGCCCAGAACAAGGCCAACGAGCGCCGCCCATAGCACGCAGTTATGACCGTTGATCTGCGTGCCATAACGATCGAAGCGGTACAAAGCTGTAACCAATGCAACCAAGATGATTTGCCAAAATGCAAGGGTCATCTAACCCAACTCCTTTCAATGTGCAAGAAGCCCATCCATTGATGCGGGGGCATCTGCGGGAATGTACTGAGAAAAAACCGTGCAGCCCGTCTCTGCAATTGAGCGATAGGCGGGCACGTCGCTATCGAGAATGAACGCCCTGTGATTCACCTGCGTGCCAGAGTCGCCTTCTTCGGGGGTAACGGTACCGCCAACAACAAGCTCTGGAATCGGTTGCCCCGCCTCAATAACCCGAAGGAGGGTTTGCGGTTTGCGGGCAATGACGAACACAGAGTGATCGTCATATTTCCCCGCCTTGAAATTTGCCAATGCAGTCTCTTCGGAGATGATTGAAAGCGCGATACCTGCCGGCTTCGCCATGCGCATGCCCGCCTTTTTTGTTGGGTCGTTTGCGTATTCATCATCAATAATCATCAGCCGCTGGGGACGGTATTGGGGGACCCATTGCGTCGCAACGATTCCGTGTAAAAGCCGGTTATCAATGCGCGCAGCAATAATGCTCATTCGTTCACTCACCTTTCTGTTCGTCAGCAAACCGCCAGGCGGTCTACTCGTCTTCCTGTACTACGGATCCGTCTTGAGATGGCACACGCTTGCGCAAGGCGTGCGCGGGGAATATGTAGTCGTACGCATATGCAATTTCCGCGATGGGCACCTCTACGTGATAGTGCGATGCAATATCCGAGAAGCTCTCACGAAACGCATCGATAAAATCGGAATGCTCTTCTGTAAAGTTGTCCTTGTCCTCATAATTCTCAATAGGAGTTCGCGTTACGAGGCGCTCGACCAGACAACACAGGTGAACATAAAGACCGATCATGCGTCCTTCAATTGAAGTATCTGTAAACGTTTGAAGCATGGATACCGCACGTTCGATCTCTGCAAATAGCTTAGAGGGATTGAGGATGGTGATGGACTCGACAACGTTCCTGAGCGTCATGTTCTTAATCAAATTACGATGGAACAACTGCAGGCTCGCATCGTCCAAGAAGCGAGAAAATGTCCGATTGACCTGCGCATTATCAACCCCAGCAATGAGATCCTCCAGAGCGATAAAGGGAACGCCCGACAGATGCAAATCGCTTGTACCAATCGCTGCCCTGACCGTATAACGGGAAAAGACGGCATCTTCCTTGCCGTTATCCATAAGCTGGAAGTAATTGCAGGCAATGAGCCGGATCGACGATTCTTGACCAAGACTTTGGGCAACCAGCGTTTTGATTTTCTCGGCAGCTTCAATGCCGCCCTCCTCGCAAAAGATAATCGCGTCTGGACGGCTGCTGCGTTCAACAATACGATAGCTGCTGGTGCATGAATGAACAGCCTCTGAAAGCATTTCATCCATTGACAGCCCCGCAAGCATTCCGGCTCCAACCTCAAGGGCCAAACCAGTAGACACGTTATTGATGACGCCAATGGTCTTATCGGACAGCTGTCCCAAATCCTCGTGAATCGTCTTCAGGGAGCCAGTGTCCACAAGAATGACGACCTCATCGCAATAGGAAAACCGATCGATAAGCGAACGAAGCGGACGCACGATATCACGGACCTGCAGCTCATACGGCATATCAATCGCTTCAAAAAGCCGCGCACCTAGTAACCGATTTGCCGCGTCGGCAATACTCGTTGCAGTTGAATAGCCATGAGCGAGAATGATGCCAAAATTCTTACGACGATCCTTTGTCTCGAACCCCCAGGCATGCAGCGCAACAAGAGTCCACGTTAGTGCATCGACTTCAATGCCCAGAATGCTGTAAATCTCTGACGTGATGCGGTCGGAAACTGATGCCGCAAAACGATTGTGCGAACGAATCAAAGCGGCAAGTGCGTCAACGCTTTGAATATGGACCGATTTCCAGCGAGAGAGCCTCGCCATGGGGGAAAGCTGAGATCCAACTTCACGTGCGATAACAATCGAGCTCTTGCGAGACAAGTTAATCGAATACAAATCGTTTACAGATTCGATAACTTCTTCAACCACATGAGCAAAGGCATCCCATTTTCCCGATAGGCGCCGCTCCTCAAACATAAGATAGTCCTCAAGATCGCGCGTCGCCTCGAGTACGCTGCCCATAAACTCATCGAATGTCAAAACACCCGTGCTGTAGCTCTCATAGTTTTCGACGATTTCGGTTAGAAGCTTTGTCTCCCGGCCGCCATCCTTCACAAATGATGTGCGAGCCGCATCGATAAGTTGAGCACCGTCCGCCTGGGTGTCTCCGGATTGTCCAGCAGATTCGACAAGCTCATTCGGAAGCTGATATGCTCAGATATCAATTCGATCGCCCTTATGGTCAAGGAAGGCCGAAGCGCAGCACGAAGTAACGCACGCGCGCATGCCACGCACTTCCTCATCGTATTCGGCATCCGAAAGACGTCGAAAAGCGCTCTTGCTGATAAAAACATCCACCCCGATGCGGCGCCCCTCCTCTTTGAGGAAACGCAAACAGAGCTCAGAGCGCTCTTCTGGCGTACGATCGCGAAGCCCAGGAACATTCACCACTAAGGGGAAATGGCGCGATAATTCCTTCATCTCCAGCGAACTCGGATCACAAGAAGTCGAAAAAACCGCGCGAATCGTTCCAATTTGTCGATTGAGAAAAGCGGAAATCCGTTCGGTCGATTCGCCTTGAGTGGACTCTGGTGCAAACTTGGAAAGCACGGCATCACGCGCCTGCATAGATAGTTCTTCAACGTTCCTGAAGAAAATCATGCCGTTAAACTTCGAGCTTGAAGTGCCCGTACAGGAGGCGTCAATTGCTGAACAGATATCATTCTGCATATCGACAACGCCATCGCGCAACCGAGAACAATCAATAATGACACGATGTGAACTGGCCGAAAGGATTCCCTCGCTCACGGCATAATCAAACGCCGCTCGCGAAAGAAGCGTCTTTCCCGTACCACGCGCTCCCGCCAAAAGGACCGGAATGCCCTGAGGTGGATATACCATTGCAGAGCGAAGGCGTTGAACGCATTCCGAGAGGCTCAGATCCCATCCGACTACTGACTCGAAGCTGGCAGATGAATCTGCCCCTGCACGCTCGAATAGCTCGTCAATTGAGGAATAAACGTTGCGGGACACGGGAGTCTGTAAATAACGCTCAAGACTGCGCCTATGGAAATAGTAAACGGGCTTTCCGCCGGCCTTCACCGCAAGATCGGCACGCACAAGACCGTTGAGATATTGACTTGCCAAATTACGCGAAATCACCAGTGACGATGCAATCGAGGCGGTGGTGAACTGATCCAGTTTGCAATTTCCAAGTTCACGCGTCAGCCCATCAAGATAAACAAGGACATCTTTTTGCGTCTCGGGAATGTTCATCATCTGCCTCCTTTGCTGATTTGCAGACTACTATTGTCTTGCACCAAGACGTTGAGCGACGTCGCATTTCGCCACACGTCCCGTTCTTTCGCCACTTTTCGCATTTTGCTGTGCATGTTTTCGACACGTACGGAAACGCACACGACAAACCACATCGATAGCTTTACTCAAATTAGTAAATAAAAAAGCAGGCACCGCTAAAGTACCCGCCTTTCGAGTATATTTGCTGCTTGAACCTACGCTCAAATGACTTCGTTCATATGCATTGCCTCTTACGCGCGGGCGATACCGCTTTCGCGCGCGACCTCGGCAACGGCATTTGCAACCACCGGAACAACCGCTTTATTGAACACGCTGGGAATGATATTCGTCGCGCTGAGCTCATCACGCGGAATCATCGATGCGATCGCCTGCGCAGCCGCAACCAGCATATCCTCGGTGATATCCGACGCTCGAACGCTGAGCGCGCCCTTGAAGATTCCTGGGAAGGCAAGCAGGTTGTTGATCTGGTTGGGATAGTCCGACCTGCCCGTCGCCGCAATCGTGGCACCTGCTGCAATGGCCTCATCCGGGAAGATCTCCGGCGTGGGGTTTGCCATGGAGAACACGATGGCGTCCTTGGCCATCGAGCGGACCATATCCTGCGATACAACGCCTGCCACCGAAACGCCGATAAAGACGTCGGCGTCTTTCATCGCGTCTGCAAGCGTGCCCTTCAAGCCGCGCTTGTTGGTCTTTGCCGCCATCTCCTCAAGAACCTGCGACTGGCCCGGACGCCCCTGGTACACAATGCCGTCGATATCACACAGCGTGATATCGGTTGCACCCATACGCATAAGCAGATTTGCAATAGAGATCCCTGCAGCCCCGGCACCCGAGAACACGATGCGCGCCTCCCCTAGCGTCTTGCCCGTCAATTCACAGGCGTTGAGGAGCGCGGCGGCCACGACAACTGCCGTACCGTGCTGGTCGTCGTGAAAAATCGGGATGTCGCATACCTCTTTGAGGCGGCGCTCGATTTCAAAGCAGCGCGGCGCGGCGATATCCTCCAGGTTGATACCGCCAAAGCTGCCGGCGATCAGCTCGACCGTGCGCACGATCTCGTCCACGTCCTGGGTGCGTACGCACAGAGGGAATGCATCGACGTCGGCAAACGTTTTGAAGAGTGCACATTTGCCTTCCATCACGGGCATGCCTGCCTCGGGGCCGATGTTTCCCAAGCCCAGAACGGCACTACCGTCCGTGATAATGGCGACGAGATTCCCGCGACGGGTGTATTTCCAAACAGCATCGGGGTCGACGGCGATTTCCTTGCACGGAGCCGCGACGCCCGGCGTGTACGCGAGCGACAGCGCTTCAGGGCTGTCAATCTCCGCACGGCTCACGACCTCGATCTTGCCGCCCCATTGCTCGTGTGCTTCGCATGCGCGGCGATTCAGTTCTTTGGTGTCCATATCGACTCTTCTTTCGTATCCGAACTATTCGTCCTCTGTGCCGTTCCGTTTGATGAGGACGCAAAATGCGCACTTAGCATAGTGCGCCGCTCCTTGCAGCTAACCTTATTGCCCCGCCGAGTGATATACGGCCCCAAGGACGGATTTTCGACACATTGCTCGTATTTTCGGCATGAACAGGCAGCGCAACACACATCCCTTGCACCCCAAAGGTTGAAGCAAGTCAAACGTTGCGCGCGGCAATTTGAAGCAAGGTAGATTTGGAACGCGGTAATTCGAAACCAGACCATTGCGACGCATCCAGAGTTGAAACCAGACGGTTGTTGCAGAAATGGGCCTCTATTTGCAACAACGGTCTGGTCTCAAAGGCAAGCATGGCACAACGGTCTGGTCTCAACCGCGCGCCCATTTCGGCACCGGCACCTCGATAAAGGGCGGAATCGCAATTCAGCGCCTATGCCAAAGCCAGGGCAATCCTCAATGCCTCAAGCAGGCTGGCCTCATCGGCCACGCCTGTCCCCGCTATGTCAAAGGCGGTCCCATGGTCAACCGACGTGCGGATTACGGGCAGACCCACCGTCATGTTGACACCCTTCTTGAAATCAAGAACCTTTAACGGGATATGACCCTGGTCATGGTACATGGCCACCACGAGATCGTATTGTCCTTGGCTCCCCTTAAAGAAGACCGTATCGGGTGGCTCCGGACCCACCACGTCGATTCCCTCTGCCTGGCACTCGTCAATTGCGGGAATCAGCTGCGTTTGCTCTTCGTCACCGAACAGCCCGTGCTCTCCAGCGTGAGGGTTCAGTCCAGCTACCGCAATACGAGGCCTTTCGATTCCCGCCCTCTTTAAGACCTGGTCTCCCAAGCGGATGACTGTGGCAACCCGCTCTCTTGTTGCAAGGTCGCAAGCCTGCCGCAGGGATACATGAGTGCTTACATGGATTACCTTGAGCGCATCGCTCCACAAGAGCATCGCATAATCCTTTGCACCAGTTAAATCCGCTAAGATTTCCGTGTGCCCGGCATACAGATGTCCGCCCATGTGAAGTGCCTCTTTGTTCAAGGGGGCTGTAACCACCGCCGTCACCTCGCCGGACTGCGCCGCACGTACAGCAGCCTCCAGGTAACGATAGGCCCCATCGCCGCAGCGAGCGCTCAGTTGGCCAACGGTAAAGTCCTTCATCGTAATGGGGCAAGGATCAACAACGTTGACAACTCCATCCACACATTGCGAAGCGGATGAAACCTTCTGAAGCGTAAGGCCCATGTTCCATTTCTCGTTATAGTGGCGAAGCACGTCAAATGCACCATATACGATGCATTGTTCCTGATATTCGGGCCGTGCCTTCATTGCCTTTAAGATGATCTCCGGTCCTACGCCCGCGGCATCCCCCATGGTAATTGCTGTCTTCGGCATTGTTATCCCTCCGGGTGTAAATACTTTTTTGCGATTTTGCAGATATAGGGGCTAAAGGGCCCATCATCCCCGTGAAGCATTGTGCAGCGAGCCTCCATCACCTGCCCTAACAGCAAGTATGCCTCCTGCGGCTCAAAGCCGTAGCCGTCGCACATCCAAGCAATCAACTCTCTGGCTGCCCCGCAGAAAGAGTCCTTCATTTTGTTCTCGTTGGCGATTGTCATAAGATATTCGTCGTTCTCAGCCCGCAACCACTCGTGAGCTTGATAACCCTTTTTCACCGTTAGCCGCAACGTGACCGTCGATCGACACTCGATTCCGCCGCCATGAGGAATCTCTCCGTCACCCATAATGGCGTGAGCATCGCCCACATGCAGGAGCGCCCCCTCCACACAAACGGGCAGATAGAGCGTTGTGCCAGGACAGATTTCCTGAACATCCATATTCCCGCCGGTGTGGTAGGCGTATGCATTCGTTAGCCCTTCTCCGGCGGGCGCCGTACCCATCGTGCCGATCATAGGCTTTATGGGCAACTGTAGTCGGTTACTCCAATTAACACCGTCTTCGTCGATTGTCACGGTCCGCGTTACGACGTCCCAATCATTAGGCCAGATTTGCTGACTCAACTTCGTCCGCCACCCTGCAAAGCCGGTGTAACCAACCCCCTCGGGCTCTATGTTTAGAATCTCTACCGCAAGCGTATCGCCAGGCTGCGCCCCCTCTACCGCCACGACGGTGCAGAGGTTCGGCCCCTTGCTCTTCGATGGATCCCAACGGTCCTCAGGACTTTGAAGCCAGGAACCGCCGTTTAATTCGGTCTCAATCTCAACCGTCTCGCCTGAGGCGACAATCGCCGCCGGCGGATGCGCTTTATCCATGGTGTTGTACGTTACTTTTCTCGTAACACGCTGCATGCAATGCCTCCTATCGAGAACGCCTCTGCATTGCCCTCATTTCACCATAGTTTTCGCTGAGATGCCATTTCGTTCGTCAGACGGTTGTAATCAGGCAGTTGCAATCGGGCGGTTATATTCAGTCGGTTGCAACAACCCAAACAGCCGAGTGGCCGCACTGCCTAAACACGCTTCTCACCCAAGTGGTCGCACTGCCTAAACGCGCTCCTTACTCAAACGCTCCACGATGTAGTCGTAGTTCTCCACGCGATGTGGCAGCGTGCAGGCGCTGCAGTCCTTAATGCGCCCGCCGTCCGCACCGACTATATAGGTGAAGTTTCCGCCGCACCCCTCGCCCAACGCGTAAAGCGGGCAATAGCAAAACAGACAGTTGAGCTGGTCGGCGGGCATATCGTGGCAAGGATAGAACTCACACGCGGTATGGTTGAAAAACCGATACTGTCGCAGTTCGGATTCGCGCGGTACCGATGCGGGTCCAGGCGCCCCGCCCATCGGCCCACGCCCACGCAACTCCACCGCAACCGCGCCCAACTCCGACGCAACCGCACCCGGCTCCGCCACGGCCGCGCCCAACCCTAATGCAACCGCACCCGGCTCCGCCACGGCCCCATCCTCAGGCATGCCGCCCATCAAAGTGCCCTACTTCGCCGTGATGATACGCGGGCGCATGGAACACCCCACCGCCAAGCGATACCCGCGCACGATCTCCCGCGTCTTCCCGACCATCTGCTCGGCATATTCGCTTGCAAAGTTCATGAGCGACATGGATAGCATCAGGTCGATATCGATGATCTCGTTGATATCGCCCGAGAGGTACCCCGTATCGATGCAGCGCACGGTCTCGTTGAACATGCCCTGCGACATCGTCACGGCGATCTTCAAGCGCTCCGACTCCTCCGGAATGCTGCGGCTCTTCAAGATCTCGACGAACTGCTCGTGTTGCACGCGCACCTCTTCGTCCGACACCTCCGGATACTGGATGATGCCCACATAGAACCGGCGAAGCGCGTCGTTGCGATACAAAAGCTCAAGCAGCAGATGCTCGAGGATGCAATACGAGAGCATGGGGTCGTCCACCGGAAAACGCCTGCTCACCGTTGCACGAAGCTGCTCGACAAACTCCTGGTAGATGATGGCGACCAAATTGGCGTGGCTGCCAAAATGATACGAGACGAGCCCGCGTTGAACCTCCGCGGCGCGGCAGATCGCGGCATCGGAAACAGCCGTCACCCCTTGATCGAAAAAGAGATTGCGCGCAGCGTCCTTGATGCGCTCCTTCGTTGCGTCGCCAGCGGCGTAGGTGCCCATGGCTCTCCCCCTTACTACGCCCCGCACTATGCCCGCACGCCCAACATGCAGATGGGGCACCGTTGTCCTCGGCACCCCATCCTATCAAACGTTGGTTGCAATGGCATCGCAAATACCGCGAGGCGCGCCTTACCTTAGAACATCATAACGAGCGCGATGCCGGCAGCGCAAACCGCGCAGCCGATGATGCGGGTAAAGCTCACACGTTCCTTATAGAACACGGCACCGATGACGAGCAGGCACACGGCCAGGATCACATACAGGACCAGGCAGGCGATACTGATGTCCCAACCCGCGCGGTACTGGAGCAGAATCGCGACTTCCATGAGCACGAGCGAAAGACCCATGGCGGGAGCAGACCAGTTGCACTCTTTGAGGGCACGCGGATACGACTTGTCTTTCGCCGTGGCGAAAAATGCGATGAACGAGAAGACGCAGCACACGGTATAGGTCAGGAAGACCGACGCGAGCGCGTTGATGTTCTCGGGCGTGAGCTTGGCAACGATGTTGTAGGCGACGTTGACCACAATCATCATGATAACGGGGAAGAAATACGCGAACCCGTGCTTCTTTGCAGCTTCAGACATGATAGTTTCCTCTCAATGCAGTCTCTATGCGGTCTCTATGCGGTCTTGTCGTACACGATGCGGCCGTCGATGAGCGTGAGCTCCGATTCGGTCTTTTGGATCAAGCCCGGGTCGCAGGTAAACAGGTCGTGCTCAAACACCGCGATATCCGCACGCTTGCCCACCTCGAGCGAGCCCTTGAGCTCTTCCTTGCCCAGCTGGTAAGCGCCGCCCCAGGTGAATGCCCACAGCGCCTCGGACACGCTGATCTTCTGCTCGGGGTTGATGCCGCCTTCGGGCTTGCCGTCGTTGAACACGCGCTGCGTGGAGCGGAACACCTGGTCGAGCGTTCCCGCAAAGCCCACGGGAGAGTCGCTGCTGAACGAGATGTAATCGCAGTTGTCGAACATCGTTCGGTTCGCCCATGCGAGCTTGTACACCTCGTCGCCAAAGAACGGGCGGTAGAAGTCGGTCTCATAGGTGGGCGTGGGGGCCATCATGTCGGGCTGCAGCGCGGCAACGATCCCCAGCTCGCGGAAGCGCGGGAAATCCTCGGCGCACACGGTGTCGCAGTGCGTGATGACATTGCGGCGGCTCTTGTCGCAAAGCCCCTGATCGAGCGCGGCCTCAAAGCAGTCGAGGCCGTGACGCACCGTCGCGGTGCCGCACGCGTGGATGTGGACGGGGAATCCGGAACGCTCGCACTCGAGAATCCGGCGCTTCATATCCTCGGGATCGAGCAGGCAGCCACCGGTGCACGTGGGGTCGTCGGCATACGGCTCGACCATCCAGGCAGTGTGGGCGCCACCCACGCCATCGCCGATGACCTTGTAGCCCCAGAACGTGATGAAGCGCTCTTTGTCGCCGTAGCGCTCGGCGAGCTTCTGCGCCTTCTCCACAAAGTCATCGCCCTCGTTGATCAGCACGCAAGTGTTCACCCTGAGATTGAGATCGCCATCTGCCTCAAGACCCTCGAGCGCCTCATACCAAGTCGCAGGCGTGTCGAACGCATCCCAGGTCTCGGTGACGCCGCGGCGGTTGAGCAGGGCGATGGTCTCGGCGAGCTTCTGCTTGCGCACCTCGGAGTCGGAGATGGCCATCTTGAGCACGGTCGGCTCGATGCCGATGGCGGCCTGCTCCTCCAGGTATCCCGTGGGCTCCCCGTTTTCATCGCGCCAGATCTTGCCGCCGTCCGGATCGGGGGTCTCGGCCGTGATTCCCAGCTCGTCGAGGAACTTCTGGTTGACCCACGCGCAGTGCGTGTCGATGTCCATGAGGAACGCCGGGTTGTCAGGCAGCGCCTCGGTGAGCTTCGCCTTGTTGGGAACCTGGCCGCCCGGCCAGTTGGCCTGGTGCCAACCGAAGCCGATGACCCAATGGGAGTCGGGGTTGTCCTCGTGCCACTTCTTGACATTTGCGACGCACTCCTCCTCGGAGGTCACAAAGCGCAGCACGGGTCCGCACTCGCACAGGATGGTGTTCTCCAAATGCAGATGCGCATCGCAGAGCGCGGGCATGAGCAGTTTGTCCTCGCCAAAGCGGCGGACGTCGGTGTCCGGGCCGATGAACGGCTCGATCTCCTCGGAGGTTCCCACGGCGACGATCGTGTCACCGGCGATGGCGACGCCGCCCGGCGCGGGCGCCTCGTCGCGGCTCGTGGCGCGGAACATGGTATTGGCAATGATGACGATATCTGCAGGTGTGACTGACATGGCGTCTCCTTACGTACACGTTATGGAATTGCGCAAGATGTTTTGACGGATGTTTGATCTGGATATGGATGCGCCGCCCGTTGGAGTGGCGGACGACAAGCGCCGCGCGTTTTAACTTGCACGGAGATGGGGTTGCGTTGCGACTTGAACTGCGATGCCGTCAAAACACGCGTGGTTCCTTAAGCCGTAACGCCTGCCGTCATGCCGCCACTGAGACCGGTTGGTGTCTTAAACTTCCGATTCGGCGGTTTGAGACTGGGCCTGCTCCGCGGAGCCGACCGTAGCCTTTTCCGGACGATTCACGATGTAAAGGCCGGCGATGCAGACGAGAATGCCCACGATCTTGATGGGACCCAGGGACTCGTGCCAGAAGATGACGCCGATGACGGCCAGGCAAAGCGACAGCGAGATATTGCCCACCAGCGTACCGACGCTGAGATCCCAGCCCGCACGGTACAGCAGGATGATTGCCACGTCGCAACCGACGATGCACAGGCCGAGGGCGTAGGATGCCCAATTTGCCTTCGCGAACTCGGCAACGATGTTGCCGCCGCCCGACGTGACCATATAAAGGATGAATGTCGCTGCCATGCCCGCCGCGTACGTGAGCGTCAGCGATGCGAACGTATTGGCATTTTCGGGCGTGGATTTGGCAAAGATGTTGTACAGGATGTTTCCCAGAACACCAATCGCAAGAGGAACGTAAAAGAGGATCGATTCCATGATGGCTCCTTGCTCGAATGTTGGACAATGCGCGCATCCGATGGCTTCAGTCTAAGCTCATTTATTTTTTTGTACAAGCAAAATTTCGTATACGCGAAGTTTAACGTTCACATAATTTATTTTTGGCACTACATAATTTATTATTACCTGCGTGCTGTACGGTTTATTATTTCCGCAGGTAGATGGCAATTTATTGAGTTGTATAGACAATTTGTTTTGTTGTAGATACCGAGATGTTTTACCGAAAGATAAACGGTCAAAAAGAACAGGCGAACGGCATTTCAGTCGCCGTTCGCCCTTATGCGCTTACATCCTGTTTGCGGTTGTCTGCAACCATCTGCTATTACCTATGGACAAGTGCCTTTTAGAGTCCCCAAAAACGCAGAAAACCATAGGGGACGGACGGGGACCGCAAACAACAGGAGCCGATAAAGGATTGGACGCGACCCTTACAGCTCTCCGCCGGAAAGCAAACCGCGCAGTACCTTCTCCGGATCGGCGCTGCCGTCGCGCGGGGCTAATGCGGTAATGCGCTTCTGCATCTTGAGCTCATGTAGCTCTTCCTCAAGCTGACGCATGCGAACGCGCATCTGCTCATTCTCGCGCTCGCGCTCCTCCGCTCGCTCCTTCATGTCGAGGATGCGAACCACGCCCGCCAGATTGATGCCCTCATCGGTAAGCTGATTGATGAGCTCCAGTCGCTCGATGTCGGCCTGCGAATACAGGCGCGTATTGCCACCCGAACGCTTAGGGTTCACAAGGCCCTTGGACTCATATACACGCAGCGTCTGAGGGTGCATGCCCGTAAGCTCCGCCGCAACGGAAATCATATACAGCGGTTTTGTGCGAGCCGATTCGTCGGACATGCGCATTCCCCTTCCTCAGTAAACACCGCCCACCATTGTACGGTGAATTGGGGATGTTTTGACACGTTTCGGAGCACTTCCAGCCCGAAAAATACGTCAAAACATCCCAGATACAACCCACAGTTACAGCTTCGCACGGTACGGACGCTCGTCTGCCTCGCGCAGCTTTTCCAGCGCGGCGCGCTCCTTATCCGTGAGGCTCGTGGGAACCTGCACCGAAATAGTCGCAAGCAAAGCGCCCATGTGGTCCTTGCGCTTGGCATCGGGCATGCCCATGTCCTTGAAGCGGAAGCTCTTGCCCTCTTGCGTGCCCGCAGGCACCTTGAGACGCAGCTTTTTGCCGCTAGGCGTTGGCACGTCAACCGTGCACCCCAGCGCCGCCTCGTATATGGAAATCGGCACGTCAATGGTCACGTCAGCAGTCTTGCCCTTGCGCTTAAACAGCGGATGCTCGGCTACGCGGAACTCCACGAGCATGTTGCCGCGCGGCCCTCCGTTGACACCGTATTCGCCATGGTTCTTAAAACGCAGCTTCATGCCGTCGTAGCAACCCGCGGGAATAGTCACCTCGAGGGTGTCCTGCTCGCCAGTGGACGGGATACGATGCGTGATGTTGCGCTTGGCACCGTGGAGCGACTCTTCGAACGAAACGTCGATGACGGCCCTGAGGTCGCTGCCCTTACGAGCGCGACGCGCCCCGCCGCCGAACATGTCGCCGAAGTCGAAGCCCGCGGAGTCGCCGCCGTACGAGCTGTAGGCACCACCCACGCCTTCGCCGCGGAACATGCTGCCGAAGATGTCCGCCATAGACGGACCACCGGCACCGCCGCCGTATGCGTATCCGCCCGCACCGCCAGTGCCGGGAATGCCGCCGAACTGCAGCATCATGTCGTATTCTTTGCGCTTATCCGGATTGGACAGCGTTTCGTATGCCTCGGAAATCTCCTTGAACTTGGCCTCGTCGCCACCGCGGTCGGGGTGGTATTTCTGGGCCAGCTTACGGAACGCCGATTTAATCTCTTTGTCGGAGGCGTTCTTCGACACGCCAAGGACATCGTAGAAGTTCTTGCCTGCAGGCATAAGATCTGCCTCCTTTCGTAAAACGGGCCCCGATCGTAACCGAACAGGGCCCCGCGTTATCTCAACCTACCTGCGCACGTTTGCGGTGTGCCGCGCACTCCACGCGCCGAACGCCACGCCGCGCGCAGGGTTACTCCGCCGCCTCGTCGGAAGCCGCCTCGGGCGTCTCCTCAGGTTCGGGAGCAGGGCGCTTGTCGCCACCGTAGGTCACCGTCACCATGGCGGGGCGCAGGACCTTGCCGCCCATGCGATAGCCCTTCTGATACACGTCGTTCACCGTCTCGTCGTACTGGGACGCGTCCTCAACACGACCCACTGCCTGGTGAATATTGGGGTCGAAAGCATCGCCCTTGGGGTCGATGGGCTCCACGCCCTCGTGGTCGAACACCGTGAGAAGCTTCTCGCGTACAGCATCGACGCCATCCACGAACTGGCGGAAGTCATCGGCGAGCTCCTGGCTGCGCGCATGGTCGAGCGCGCGCTCCATATCGTCCACCACGGGAAGCAACGCCTCGACGAGCTTCTCGGTTGCACGGGCACGCTCGTCCAAGCGCTCCTGCGCAGTACGGCGACGGTAATTCTCCCAGTCGGCCTGCAGGCGTGCATGGCGATTCACCGCGTCAGCAGCCTTTTCCTCGGCGGCCTTCTGCGCCTCCGCAGCCTTCTCAAGCTGCGTGCGCACCTCGGTGAGCTCGTCTTGCGCCTTCTCAAACTTGAGCTTGAAATCGTTATCGGCGGCTTCCTCGCCCGCGCGAATGGCGGCCTCGACCATCTCTTCTTCTGTCATGACGTCAGCCTCCATCTCTTTCTCTGCCGGGGCATCCGCATCGTCGACAACGTCGGCAGCCTCTGTGGCTTCTGCTTCCGCGCCATCGGCCTCTGCAGCCTCAGCATCCTCAACAACCTCGAAGTCGGGCTCTGAAGCCTCCATAGGGTTCTCAACGGGAATCTTCATGTCCGTCTCCTTGAAAAAACGGGGCGGCCGGCAACCCAACCGCCCCAACTCATACGCGCAAGCGAGCGCTTACTCCTCGTCGTCAACAACCTCGTACTCTGCGTCGACCACATCGTCGTTGCCAGCGCCGGCGGGAGCGTCCGTGGCAGTGGCGGCCTGAGCGTCGGCGTAGACCATCTGCGCAAGCTCGTAGGCGACGGACTGCAGGCTGTCCCCGGCGGCCTTGATAGCCTCGATGTCGGAACCCTCAAGCGCCTTCTTGGCGTCGGCGATTGCAGACTCGGCCTTGCTCTTGAGGTCGGCGGAAACCTTGTCGCCCAGCTCGTTCAGGGTCTGCTCGGTGGAGTAGCACAGGGAGTCGGTCTGGTTGCGGGCCTCGACCTCCTCCTTCTGCTTCTTGTCCTCCTCGGCATGGGACTCGGCGTCCTTGACCATGCGGTCGACTTCCTCGTCGGATAGTGCCGTGGAGCCGGAAATCGTGATCTTCTGCTCCTGGCCAGTGCCCAGGTCCTTCGCGGACACGTTGACGATGCCGTTGGCGTCGATGTCAAAGGTGACCTCGATCTGCGGGATGCCGCGCGGCGCCGCCGGAATGCCCGTCAGCTGGAAGCGGCCCAGCGTCTTGTTGTCGCGTGCGAACTCGCGCTCGCCCTGCAGGACGTGGATCTCGACGGAGGTCTGGTTATCGGCCGCCGTGGAGTACACCTCGGTCTTGCGGGTCGGGATGGTCGTGTTACGGTCGATCATCTTGGTCATGACGCCGCCCATGGTCTCGACACCCAGCGAAAGCGGGGTCACGTCGAGCAGCAGGATGCCCTCGACGTCGCCGGTGAGCACGCCGCCCTGGACGGCAGCACCGTTGGCCACGACCTCGTCGGGGTTCACGGACATGTTGGGCTGTTTGCCGGTCATGTTCTTGACGAGCTCCTGCACGGCGGGCATACGGGTGGAGCCGCCCACGAGGATGACCTCGTCAACCTCGGACAGAGACACACCAGCATCCTTCAGGGCCTTGGTCACAGGCGCCTTGCAGCGCTCGAGCAGGTCGCGGGTGATCTTCTCGAACTCGGCGCGAGTGAGCGTGTAGTTGAGGTGCAGCGGGCCAGTCTGGTTCATGGTGATGAACGGCAGGTTGATAACGGCCTGCTGAGCAGCGGAAAGCTCCTTCTTGGCGTTCTCCGCGCCCTCCTTCAGGCGCTGCAGGGCCATGGGGTCCTTGCGGAGGTCGACGCCGTTCTCGGACTGGAACTTGTCGGCCATCCAGTCGATGACGCGCTGATCCCAGTCGTCGCCGCCCAGGTGGTTGTCGCCGTTGGTGGCCAGAACCTCGAACACGCCGTCAGCGAGGTCGAGCAGGGACACGTCGAAGGTGCCACCGCCCAAGTCGAAGACGAGGACCTTCTGCTCCTTGTCCTGCTTGTCAAGGCCATAGGCGAGTGCAGAAGCCGTAGGCTCGTTGACGATACGCTTGACCTCGAGGCCGGCAATGCGGCCGGCGTCCTTGGTAGCCTGACGCTGGGCGTCGTTGAAGTAGGCGGGGACGGTGATGACTGCCTCGGTGATGGTCTCGCCAAGGTACTTCTCGGCGTCGGCCTTCATCTTGGCGAGCGTCATAGCGGAAATCTGCTCGGGCGTGTACTCCTCACCGTCGATCATGACGACGCAACGGCCGTTGCTGCCCTCCTTGACCTCGTACGGCACGGTCTTGAGCTCATCCTGGACCTCGGAGAACTTACGGCCCATGAAGCGCTTGATGGAGAAGACGGTGTTCTTGGGGTTGGTGACGGCCTGGTTCTTAGCTGCCTTGCCGACGATGCGATCGCCCTCGGCGCGGAAGCCGACGACGGACGGCGTGGTGCGGTCGCCCTCGGCGTTCACGATGGTGGTGGGAGTGCCTCCCTCGAGAACCGCCATGGCGGAGTTGGTCGTACCCAGGTCGATACCGAGAATCTTGCTCATAGTTACATCCCTTTCGTTGGGTTTTGCGTGGCGCTCGCTCGCGGATGCACGCGGCGCTTCGGCGTTTGTTCACGGCATAGTTTATCCCCTTAAGCGGACAAATATACAAAATCTAAGTCAATCAATATAAGATTTTCTGCTGTTCATATTGATATGGTGGTTTACCTGCGATTTTCGTGCAAAAGTACGTTCAGCTTCGTGCGCCGCGATGGAAAAATCTCCATAACGTATCAACGCGCATATAAATACAGTCGTTTATCGAAGAAACAACGGCGCCATTGAGCAAGTCGGTGAACGGTAGCGAGAAAACGGCGGTGAGGGGTTGCGTCAAACGCGGCGCGTGGTACCTTACTGAACATACAGACCCGTTGCCTCTTCGGTTTTGGCATCGGGCATAACTGAGGAGGTTTATTATGGCTCATCCTATTATTGATGCTGACGAGTGCATCGCTTGCGGCGTTTGCGTCGACTCCTGCCCGTCCGGCGTTCTCGAGCTCGAGGACGTTGCCACCGTCGCCGACGGTGACGCCTGCGTGGCTTGCGGCGCTTGCCTCGACGCCTGCCCTGCCGGCGCCATCACCGAGATCGCCGAGGACTAACTCATCGTTCCTTGCGTTTTCCTGAAGCGCAAAAGGCCCGACTCCCTGCGGAGCCGGGCCTTTTTGTGTGCGCGACGGAGCACCTCGAATTGTGGTCAGATCAATTGGAACCCTGTGCTGAAAAACGCTGTTTCCAACGTAACGCCAAACGATGTGCAAAACCTAACGTGCCTATGCAGTGGCTCTGATGATCTTCGCTATCTCGAGAGCGGCGTCCTCGGTTTGCGGTCGCACGCCAGGCCACTCAAAGAAACCGTGATCACACCCCGCATAGCGAATCGCGGTCACCGTCGCACCAGCATCCTGCAGTTTCTTCGCAAATTGCTCATCTTGGATACGCAGGTAATCGTATTCCGCACTCACGACAGTTGTCGGCGGGAACGCCGCAAGCTGTTCGGTCGTCGCGTACATAGCAGAAATCTTTGGATCCAAGAGCTTGTCTGCGTCCGCGGTGTACATAACGCCAAGCATGTCCTGAGAGCCGCGCAGGCGATCAACGCGTCCGCGCGCAACTTCGGCGTGCTCGGGAATAGCAAAGTATCGATCGTAACTCCATGATTCGCTCTCAGGGCCAGCATCCGTTAACGGATACAACTCAACCGCTGCAGCAAACGCACCTTTAGGTAGCTCAAGAATGCATGCGTTCGTCAGGCTTCCACCCGCACTGTCGCCCGCCACAATCAAGCGCGCAAGGTCTATACCATATTCTCCCGCATGGGAGGAGATATGGCGGATACACGTCAGGCAGTCCTCGATAGCAAGTGGAAAGCGCGCCTCGGGTGACAGGCGGTACTCAGGAAAAACCACAAGCGCATCTGCCTGCTCGGCAATATACGCCAAGGCACGACGATATTGCGTAACGTCACCCGACGTAAAACCGCCACCGTGGAGATAGAACAACACAGCAGAAGGGCGCGTCCGTGTAGCGGGTTCCCATGTATACACGTTAATCAGATGATCGTCAGCATCTACTAAAAACTCGTTAAAAACGATATCGCTCGATACTAAATCATTATCCGCTTTAAGTGGACGACGGCGCATACCGAGCAGGCTCGTCAACGAGGGTGGCATTGAGGCAGCTGTGCCCGCCGCGGTCTTTTGCGCGCTCGCAAAGACGCGGGGGTCCACAACGCCTTCCCGTTCGTCATCGGGAACCGGCTTGACAACAACCTCAAGCCCATCGACGTTGACACGTCGGCAGTCGTTCTGCAAAACGTCAATCAAATCGGACGTGTATTCGCGCGACATGTCAGAGTTCCAAACGATCGAGTTCGGCGTCGAGCGCGGCGATGTCGCCATCATCCAGCTTCCAGTCGAACGCCGCGCAGTTTTCATCCGCGTGCTGAATGGTGCGCACGCCGACGAGCGAAGTCCCCACATAGTCCTTCTGGCAGCTCCAGTTGAGCGCCACCTGAGAAACGGGGGCGTTGTGCTTGTCCGCAATGACGTCCATGACCTTGAGCAGCTCCTGCACCTTGGAGAACTTGGGCTCACGGAAGTAGTCGTAGAACGTGAGGCGTGTATCGCCCTCGGGGAAATCCGGGGTTGTGCGGAACTTGCCAGACAAAATGCCCGCACCCATGGAGCCATAGGTCATCGAATCGATTCCGCGCTCCACACCCCACTTCATAAGGTCGGTGAACTGGCGATCGACCATGGAAAACGGTGGCTGCTGCACATCGACTTTGCCGTACTTATTGCATTCTTCAATCATCTCGACGGTGAAGTTCGACACGCCGATGAAGCGAATCTTGCCCTGCTTGCGAAGTAGCTCCAGGGCGGTCATGGTCTCGGCGAACGGCGTGTTCATATCCGGCCAGTGGATGAAATAGAAGTCGATATGGTCGGTCTTGAGGTTGTAGAGAGAACTTTCGACCTCGCGCATGACATTCTTGAAGCTCGAATCGCGATCGTAGCCGTTCGCGCTGGTCACGAGGCCGAACTTCGTGGACAGAAGAACGCGGTCGCGATAGCCGCCCGCAAGCGCATCGCCGACGACTTTTTCCGCGTAGCCGTTTCCGTAACACGGTGCCGTATCGACCAGGTTGACGCCATTGTCAATCATGCGGCGAATCGCCTCGACGGAGGCCCCGTAATCAACTGGTCCGTAATTGTCTCCGCCGATCGCCCATGTGCCAACGGCAACCTCGGAAACATCGACATCTGCGTTGACGAAATGCTTGTAGCGCATAGACGCCCCTTTCGTATATGGGAATTGCGGCAACTGACAACAGCCGACTCCCCAAGCGGCAACCGGCTGTTGCGAGATAACCTATGATACCGTGCTGGCGCACTTACACGATGCCAACGAAGCCCATGATGAGGGCTGCAACCATCACACCGACGAGAATCCAGTTGACGTTGACGTTTTTCTTGAGCAGCCAAAGGCAGAACAGAGTAAGGCCCAGGGGAATAATGCCCTTGAAAATCGAATCCAGATACGTTTGGACCATGATGGGATCGGCGTCTTGGACGGGGATGGACAGAATGGTGTTGAAGCTGACGTTCGCCGCCGTCATGGCTCCAATCATCACAAGGCCAACAGTCGAGGTCGCCTTGGTGATGAGCTTCATGAGACCGCCCTCATAGAGCTGGGAGATGAAGTTCGTTCCCATCTGGAAGCCAAGGTAAGTCATGAAATAACGGCACAGAATGGAAGGGATGTTGTAGATGAGCAGGAACATAATCGCGCCGAGCGGTGAGCCGCTCATGGCAAGGTTGATGCCGATGCCCGCAGCGATGACGCGCAGAACGCCCCAGAAGATGGCATCGCCGATGCCGGACATGGGCCCCATGAGCGAAACCTTGATGCCATCGATGGATTCGGTATCGAAGTCATCATGCTCGGAGTTCTCGTGCTCCATGGAGGCAACGAGGCCCATGGCGAACGTGCCGACGTTCTGGGTGATGTTGTACCACGTGGTATGACGACGCATCGCATCGGCGAGCTTTTCCGGATCGTCCTTGTAATAGCGGTTGAGCGCGGGTTGGATGGAGTAGAGCCAACCGTCGGCACCGCCCTTGACCGAGCCGCCGGCGCAGGATGCAAACACGGAGAAGGAGCGCAGGAAGATCTTGTTGAGCATCTTCTTATCTTCGGCGCTCGTGGTTTTGGTCATAGTGCTCATGCGAAGAAATCCTCCTCATCGGACTTATCGGAACCTGCGGCGACAACGGCGACGCCCTTGTGCTCCAGATCGAACAGCTCTTTGTCGCGGAGCGCTTGGATTACGGCGAAGACCACGCCGATAACCGCAATGGCAATCATGGGCATACCCAGATAGATGTAGAGGACAAAGCCCAGGAAGAAATAGACAGCAAGCTCCTTGCTCCAGAGCATCTTAAGCAGCAGGGCCATACCGACCGCAGGGAGCAAAGCGCCCACCGCGTTGAGACCGGCCATGACATTTGCCGGGATCTGGTCGACGATAGCGGCAACGGGCTCGGCACCAAGGTAAACGCCCAGGAACGCGATCAGGCCGAAGAGGGCGTACTTCAGGAACCACAAAACGTAGTGCTGGACCGCCAAGCCGCGTTCGTTGCCCTCGGCGGCGAGCTTGTCAAAGCTCGCGGTGAACAGAGCCAGGACGATGTTATTCAAGAAGATGGACGCGAACGCGGTCACAACGCCCACGGGAACGGCGAGCGTGATCGATGCGCCCTGGTCGATGCCCGCGCCGACGGTGAATGCAACCGCGAGGGCAGTCGCGGTAACGGGCTCGGCGGAGATGGCACCGCCGATGTTCACCGCACCCATGAAGATGGCCTCGAGCGAGGCTCCGATGACGACGCCGGTCTTGACGTCTCCCATAAGTATGCCCGCGATGAGGCCGACCACCAGGGGCCTCTCAATCATGCACTGGCCGAGCAGCCAGTTGCCGCCGTAGCAAATCACTACGGTCAGCCAAGCCATACATGCCAAACCGATCATTTCAGCTTCCTTTCCCTTTCTCTTTGCCCCAGTGGGGCCTTACACACGTATCGAATGAGCCGCTTCTGAATACCAGACCTATTTCTCGGCGGCTTTGATGAGATTCGCAATCGGCGTCTTCCCATGCTGAGGGATGAGCTGGTGGAACACGGGGATACCCTGCTCGCAAAGCTCCTTGGTGGCCGCAAGCTCATCGGGGTTGAGCATGATGGTGTCGTTGAGCTGTACTTTGAGTGCAGGATCGGACTTGTCGAACCGGCCGACGTTCGCCACGTTCACCTCGGCGACACAACCCGGGGCACCCTTGACGAGCGCGAGGACATCCCTCATGCAGTTGGTGAGCGCGAAGATGCGCATGTCCTTCGCGCGGGGATCGCTCGCCACGCGCGCTGCATCCTCGACGGTCTTCACCAAAAGCTTCTGCCCCGCAGGCGTCGCCATCTGCAGCGTCATGCGAAGGGCGTCATTTGCCACCGCCGCATCATTCGCCACGATGATGTGTCGGGTATTGAGCTCCTTGCTCCACACCAACGCAACCTGCCCATGGATCAGGCGGTCATCGACTCGAACTTGGACAATCATGCATTTCTCCTTTCTGTACGCCCCTGTTGGCGTCGTATTCGTTCTGGGGCTTGCAAGCGTGCTACCCGAAAAACCCATCGTCGGACGAGGAGTCCTCGTCGGCGGCGGCAAGCTCTGAAACCGGCTTGACGCGCTGCATGAGAGCCGAGGCGCCGGACACGATCTCGTCCATCACCTCGGGCGTAAGCGGGTCGGTGCGAATGAGGGCCTCGATGACCGCCGCTAAATTCACGCCCGTCACGTGGACGATGCCCTTCTTTTCGGGCTCGAGCAGCGCTACCTTTTGGAACACGCTGCCACCGTAGATATCGGTGAAGATGACCGCATCGTCTTCAGGGGCGACCGAGTCGATGAACTCCTGGATGCGCGGCGTGTAATCGCTCTCGTCCACATAGGCGTTGACCGCCGTGATGAGGTCTTGGTTGCCCGTGAGGATGCCCACCGAGCTCTTGATGCCGTCGGCAAGATAGCCGTGGGACGCCACAAGGATCTTTTTCATGCCGCACCCCTTTACAGCGAATAGCCGTTGGGATTGAGCAGGCGAATCTTGCTCGCAACGAATGCCGTCATGTCGGCACCGATCTCGTTGAAAAGCCCGAAGCCGTTGCCGTCATATACCTGGCTGTCGATGTTCTTCTCAAGCGAGCGGTACATGGCGCGGAAGTACTCCGTTGCGATGTTGTACTTGCTCATGCCCAGGTTCACGGTCTCCTGGAGCTGCTCATCGGGAATATCGGAACAGCCGTGCATGACCAACGGGACCTCGACCGCAGCACGGACATCCTTGATGCGCTGCATATCCAAGTTCGGGGTCTTGACGTACGGGCCATGGGCGTTTCCCACGGCGATAGCGAGCGAGCCGCAGCCCGTGCGCTCGACGAACTCCGCCGCCTGATCCGGGTCGGTGTACATGTCAGAGCCGATGAAGTCATCTGCGTTGGAGCCATCGCCGACATGCCCGAGCTCGGCTTCTATGTCGACGTCGAAGACCTTGCCGACTTCTGCGACCGCGCGGGTCAACGCCACGTTCTCCTCGTACGAGAGGGAGGAGCCGTCAACCATGACCGAGGGGAATCCGTCACGGATGCCGCCCACTGCGATGTCATAGCCGGCGGAGTGGTCGAGATGGACTGCCACGGGAACCGACGCGCGCTCCGCATAATGGCGGGCGATGGCGGAGACGAGTGCAAGCGGGATGTAGTCCTTGAATCCCGGATAGTACTGAACGATCACCGGCATGTGTTCCTGCTCGGCACCCGCGACGATATACTTAATCGTCTCGAAGTTGAATGTGTTGATCGCCGGCACGCCATAGTGATGCTCCGTGGCATCTTTGAGCAGCTCGTTTACCTTTACAAGCGCCATTGCAATCTCCTTTCCAATTGCGATCTTTTGCCACCTACGACTATTGACAGACGGCCCAATAGAGCCGATTTGTCCAACAGGACCGGTTGTCCCCACTCAACCTGTCGCCATCGATTGACGATCGACCCCGCTCATCCGATATGCGCAGAACACGACAAGCGTTCCAGCAAGAACCAGACCGGCAATGAGGAAAAACGCCGCCCGCATGCCGAACGCGTCTCCAATCACCCCACCCGCCAAATTGGCGACGAGCATGGCGACGCCGCTTTGGACCATGACGAGGATGCCCTGAGCCTGCGACTGATGACCGGAAAGCGCTTCTTTTGAGACGTATTGGGTGCAGGAATAGTAGACGGTCATGTACGTGATGCTTTGCATCAGCTGCCCCGCAACCATGGACGGGATTACGCCGAGCCCGATGAGGACAACGCGCACCACCATGAAGAAACACGAGGCGATGAGCAGCTTGACCTCGCCAAAACGACGGACGATCGCATCGGCGAACAACAGGATGGGAAGCTCGCTCAGGGCGGAGATCATGCTGAGCGTGCCCACGAGGCCTTGGCCATATCCAAGCTCCACGACGTAGCGACCCAAAAAGCTCCCTGCAAAACCCAGGCCAATTTGACTGACCAGGGCAAAAAGCAGCACGTAGATGACTTCGCGCGTGCGAAAAACTCCGAAAATAGGACGCACGGGCCGTTGGGATATCCGCTGCCTATCGGAACAGGTCGCCGACGCACATGAGACTTCAGCGCCCCGGTCCTGCGAGCGCGGCGCGCCCGGCTTCGCGGGCAACAGGACTATGGCACCCAGGAATGCGATGCACAACAGGGAGACGATTACAAACTGGACTTCGGGATGTCCCTCAAGATACATACCGATGACGAAAACGACGAATGCGTAGCCGAGTGTTCCGCCCATGCGGATACGGGCGAACTCGATGCCCCGCTCGGAACATCCCTCTATTACCAGGGCGTCGCACAGGGGAAGGAGCGCGGAGAAGAACGACGCAAACGCGATGGTCGCAATAAGGGCGACCGAATAGCCGGTCCCGGCGTAATACGCCCAGACCGTAAGAGCCGAGAGCGCAGACAGCAGGGCCAAAACCGCTTTGCGTTTTCCCGTCCTATCGCTGAGGCGGGCCCAAAGCGGCTGAATGGCGATAACAGCGACGGGCTGGATGATGAGAAGCGTTCCGATTTGGGTCGCAGATAGCCCAATCGACGTAAAGTACGAGCTCAGGAATGGAGAATATGCTCCCGCCACCATCCAATACGAGACGTTCGCGGCAAGAAAGCGAAGGGCTGCTCTAGGAGACCCCCCCCCCGCGTGTCCGCCTTCAGACTGGGAAGGATGCAGAACTGCTGGATTATCAAACTGATCTTCACTCATGCAATCCCTCCCTTTATCTTGGTGTATCCTTGTTTCATTCAAATTAGTTTTTACTTAACTGTGTTTCATATAGTATTCTTCAGATGAAACAATGGTTCATTCCTTCCGCCAACGGTAGGAAATAGACGGTAAGCGTTTTAGAAAGGTCGATATATGGGAACTAATCGAGACGTTATCGAGGCCCTCTGCACCTCATATGACAATCTCTCAAAAACCGATCAGAAAATTGCCGCGTTCATTCTTGATAACCGAAATGATGTTCCTCACATGGCGATGCGTGAAATTGCCCAGCAATGCGGTATTTCGAGCCCCACAATCTCACGTTTCATCAAACGGCTTGGCTATGCAGACTTTAATGACTTACGGCTTAATCTCGCACGGAGCTCGAACGGCGGCGCCGCGACGCCATCCCTAGTCGGCAAAAGCACCGGCACTATTTCGCTCGACCGTTTTCAGGAGTCGTTGCATTACATCCTGACGTGTAAAACTGCTGAGCTCGCTGATACCGTTGCGCAGATCGATGAAGATACGATCGTTCGTCTTGTTGAGAAGCTCAAAAAGGCAAGAACGATTGTGGTCACGGGCGTCGGAAACACCAAAACGCTCGCCGATAACATGGCTTTCAAGCTGAGGCATATCGGACTTCCAGGAATCTCGTTTTCAAGCGCATCTGACGCTATTGCATTCATCCCGACAATGACAAAAGAAGACATCTTGGTCATTATCAGCTCGTCCGGCATTTCGCGCAGACTTAACGTGCTTACCAAACTGGCAACAGAGCTCTCTGTCCCCATTGCGCTCATAACCTCAAATCCTGAGTCACCCCTCATCGGCACAGCAAACTATCTCGTTATGTCTACACAACGTGATCGTTTGTTCGCATATGGAGTTCCGTTCTCACATAACTCGGTCAACTTCATCATTGAGATTCTCTTCCTGTTTATTCACGCAAGCAGCAAAGAGGCCCGTGAGCACGTGCTGCGCTACTCGAACGTCCAGGGCCAAATCGACCGGAACTTGAACATGTCAACGGGAGAGTTCGTTCCCGTCGAAGAATAGCTGGGATTTTTTCTCGCGTTTTCCGAAGCGCAAAAGGCCCAACTCCCCGCAGTGCCGGGCCTTTTCCGTACGCAACAATACCCCCCCTCTTTTCCGAATTGCCGCTTGCGACATGAAATGTCATCGCGTGGGTATACGAAACCCATACGTTACGCAAGGACGCCGCCCCTCCAGCGGGCCATCAACTCATGAAGGAGTCAGAACATGAAAGTCGTCATCATCGGAGGCGTCGCAGGTGGAGCCACGGCAGCCGCGCGCCTAAGGCGCTTGGATGAACGGGCCGAGATTGTCATCATCGAGCGCACCGGTTATGTCAGCTATGCCAATTGCGGCCTGCCCTATTACGTGGGCGGTACCATCACCGACCGCCGCAAGCTCACGCTCCAAACGCCCGAAAGCTTCCGCAGCCGCTTCCGCATCGACGTACGCGTAAACCAGGAGGCAACGGCAATCGACCGTGATGCTAAAACCATCACGGTGCACCGCCTCGACACAGACGAAACTTACACGGAGAGTTACGACAAGCTCATCCTCTCCCCCGGTGCGCACGCCACAATTCCCAGCACTCCCGGTATCGACGGTGAACGCGTATTCACCCTGCGCACCGTCGAGGACACCTTCCGTATCCACGACTTTGTGATGAGCGAACATCCGCGTTCCGCCATCGTGGTCGGCGCCGGGTTCATCGGGCTTGAAATGGCTGAGAACCTGTGCGATCGCGGCGTGGACGTCACCGTTGTCCAGCGCAGCGGGCACGTCATGCCCACGCTCGACGAGGACATGGCCGCCATCGCCCACAACCACATACGCTCGCATGGCGTGCATCTATTGCTCAACACGCAGGTCGAGCGGATCGATCACGAGGACAACTCGGTTCGCGCCCGGCTCGTGGGCGGCAAAGAGCTCACGGCGGATATGCTCATCCTCTCCATCGGAGTCACGCCCGAAAGCACGCTGGCAAGCGACGCCGGCCTTGAACTCGGCATCCGCGGCTCCATCCGCGTTGACGAGCACATGCTCACAAGCGATCCCGACATTTATGCCGTGGGTGACGCCGTACAGGTCAAACACTACGTAACGGGCAACGACGCGCTCATCGCCCTCGCCGGTCCCGCCAACAAACAGGGGCGCATCGCCGCTGACAACATCTGCGGCATCGCGAGCGCCTTCACGGGTAGTCAGGGCTCATCGGTCCTCAAGCTGTTCGACCTTACCGTTGCGACAACCGGCCTCACGCGACGCGCGGCCCAAGCCGCAGGTATCGACGCTGCACACGTGATCCTCTCGCCTGCCAGCCACGCCACGTACTATCCCGGCTTTGGCAACATGACCATGAAGGTCGTATATGAACCTGCAACGGGTCGCATTCTGGGTGCGCAGATTATCGGCACCGACGGCGTGGACAAGCGCGTCGACGTGGTAGCAACCGCCATCCACGCCAACATGACTGCCGCCGATCTCGCCGAACTCGACCTCGCCTATGCGCCGCCCTACTCGTCCGCCAAGGACCCGGTGAACATGGCAGGCTTTGTGATTGAGAACATCCGCGAAGGGTGCGTTGACCAGCTCACCTGGGAAGAGGCACTTGCGCTGCACGCCGCTGGAAATGGGGACGGCACCCAGAACGCCGCCGCCCCGAACGACATCACAGCCGAAGCTGCCGAGAGCGCCGCAGCCGACATTGCCAAACACGCCGGCACCGTCCTCCCAACGGTTTTCCTCGACACGCGCACGACCTATGAGTTCAACGCCGGGCACATCGCGCACGCGTTGCACATCCCCCTCGATGACCTGCGCGATCGCTTGGACGAACTGCCGCGCAACACGCGTCTGCTCACCTACTGTCAAAGCGGTCTACGCAGCTACGTTGCCTGCCGCATTCTCATGCAACACGGTTTTGCGTGCACCAACATCGCAGGTGGCTACGGTTTCTATCAGGAAACGCTCCTGGATCAGGAAACCCGACGCGTCGGGGTGGCCGATTGCGGCATTGCTCTCGAGTCGTAGCGCCCGAACAAAACAATTAATCCGATGACGTAACGTGCCAAAATTTAGGCGCGAGCACTTAAGATATAAGGTGCAGGCTTCCATACGGAACCGCCGCGCCAATCCATTCGCAGCAAAAGCCGTCGACTCTCTAGATGCAGGTGCTCCGTATGGAATCGCCACCATATCCGGTCCCGATTCACGGTTGCGCGTCTGTGAGAGGCGCATGCATTCCGCACAGAACCATGGCCTCGATTATCTACGTTAGGAGCTCCCATGTCCGATCTCATCAAGCTCACGCCCGTGTTCCATGACAAGGTCTGGGGCGGCCGCAAACTCGAAACTGTTTTTGGCTACGACATCCCCGAAGGCCCCATTGGTGAGTGCTGGGCGATTTCCGCGCACCCCAACGGCGACTGTGTCATCGCAGAGGGCACTTACGCTGGAAAAACGCTCTCCTGGCTGTGGAATAACCATCGCGAGCTATTCGACAACTGCGAGGGCGACGAGTTCCCGCTGCTTGTCAAAATCTTGGACGCCAAAGACGATCTGTCCATTCAGGTTCATCCCAACGACGCCTATGCCGCCGAGCACGAAAACGGGAGCCTCGGAAAGACTGAGTGCTGGTACGTCCTCGATTGCGACGAGGACGCCACCATTATCGTGGGCCAACGCGCGCATGACCGCGCCGAAGCGGCTCAGATGATTGAAGAGAGTCGCTGGAACGATATGCTCAACGAGCTGCCCATTCATAAGGGCGATTTCTTCCAAATCGACTCCGGAACCGTACACGCCATCAAAGCAGGCACGCTCATTTTGGAGACGCAGCAGTCGAGCGACGTGACGTACCGTCTGTACGATTACAACCGCCCCGGCAGCGATGGTAAACTGCGCCCGCTGCACATTGAGCAGAGCCTGGATTGCATCGACTTCAACGTGACCGCCCCCGTGTCGGGGGCCGTCGCCGCACCCGAGGTCGACGGTGTGACCGAGCTGGTGAGGAATAGCATCTACACCGTGGATCGTGTGCGCGTGAACGGCGCCCGAACGCTTGAGAAAGCATGGCCCTTCGCGTGCCTCTCGGTACTCAACGGCGAGGGAGCCGTGTGCGGTGAGCCCGTTCACAAGGGCAGCCACCTGCTCGTACCCTCAACCGTCGCGACCCTCGAACTCGAGGGCACCATGGAGCTCATCGTCAGCCATCCGTAAAGACGCACTCTCGGCGACGCAGCAAAACTTTGCCCCATATAAGGCGCTGAGACCAGATTGTTATTACAGGCAAAACAACGAGACCAGACCGTTGTCACGAAAAATGGCCGATTTTCGCATCAATGGTCTGGTCTCAAATTTCGCGTTGCAACAATCGTCTGGTTTCAAATACTCAGGCGTAACAATCATCTGGCTTCAAACACAAACATTCACGCCGCGAAGACGCGTGCTCACCAATGCGGCAAACCTAACGCAGCCCGAAATGCTCGAGTGCGGTTGCAACGCCGTCGTTTCCGCAGGTGTCCGTCACATAGGTGGCGGCATCTTTCACGTTTTGCGCCGCCTGCCCCATCGCAACCGCTTCGTCGGCAACGCGCAACAACGAGATGTCGTTCTCAGAATCACCAAACGCGAACACGCGTGAAGGCGCCACGCCATACGCATCGGTGATTGCCGCGAGAAGCCTCTGAGCGCCTGCGCCCTTACTCACACCGGGCATGACGAGCTCGTGACAGCCGTCGGCAACATCGTAATAGACGAGCTCACGCACCAGATACTCACTTTGCAGGTAGCGATTGTAGTCGATGCCCGCAAAATCGATCTTCCCAAAACGCAAATCGGGCTTGGCGCGCGCCATGTCCTCTAAATTGCGCGCAAGTGGAACCCCGGCATCTTTATACGGATCGCGACCATCGGGACTCAATTGAACGCAAACTTCCGTACCTTGGAAGAACGCTGACATGTTCACGCGGCACATCTCCTCGACGATGCGCGTGAACAGGGAGTGCGGGAAACACTCGTCATACACCACCGTGTCCCCCAAGCGCACATGAGCGCCATCCATAGTTACAAAGCCCAAAAACGGCATCTGGTTGCGAACGTCGTCGAAACCGCACATGGAACGACCTGTCGATAGCACGGGGACGCCACCCGCCGCCGCAAATGCGCGAACCGCTTCGACCACACGCGGACGTGCTTTGGTGCCTGGACCCGACTCAGGCGTACGATAGACCAGCGTGCCGTCGACATCGAAAAACGCAACCACGGGGCCCTTGGGATCGCGCGCAGCTCCAACCGCCGCTTCGCCATCCGCCGCCACCGCATCAGTCGCAGCCGCATCGCCAACAACCGCCGTAGAGCACCCCATGACATCCGCAGTGGAATCTACGCCCATGCGTCGAACTCCTCCAAAACGTCCTCGATCCAGCCCTTGGGCATCTGCGTCACGTAGCTCTCGTAGCTCGTGCCTCCAAACGTCGAAGCCGGAACGAAATAGCCCTGGTAATCGTTGGCATAACCGACAACAACGGGATGCGCGCCGTTCTTCGACACGCTCTTTTTGACCATCGCGCCCAATGCGCTCGCAAGCTCACCGGGGAACGTCGCAAACGCAACCGAGCCAAAGTCTACCACGACCATGCGGATATCGAACTCCATCTCATGGCGCTCAAGCTGCTGCTCCAGGGCTTCCTTTTCCGTGGTGGCGAGCTTAATCTCGTCAAACGTGGGATTACCGGCCAACAGCTCATTCACCTCGGCAAGCTGGCGCTCATACTCGGGATAGAAGTCCTCGTTGTTGTACTTCACATGGTGCATGAACGTGCGAACCGTAGGCGCTGAGAGCTCAACCGGCTCAAACGCGCCATCCATGATCACGCCGGCGATGCCGTTGCTCACGCGACGCAGCTCCGCAAAATCGTTGCCACGGCGGAATTGACGGTTGCCCAGGTCGCCCGAAGCACCGGTGAAGGTATACGGCACGCAGCCGATCCACTCGGCCACCTCAGCGCGCACGCCGCCGATGACATCGGTTGTGAGCGCATGGTTGAGCGGACCGACCACCGTGGCATGGCAGTTAAAGTTGAGCAGCGCACCGGCCGTCTTCCCCTCCGCCGTGCGGAAACGCAGCACAAATGCCTCGTCGTCAAACGGCAGATCGGCATCGTTGCGGTTGGAATACCAACCGCGCACATGCGTGACAAGCATCTCGGGCGTCGCCTCAACCATCGCATCGCGCAGCTGCGTGGCAGCCTCGACCACGCGGCCCGTCACCATGGACACATAGCCGGGAGTGGTGGGGATACCCATAATCGTGCCATCTTCAAAACCGTTCACGCAGGAATGCGAGTGAATCGAGTTGATCACGATATGGTCGGGGTCGATACCAAGCACCTGCGCCAGACCCTCACGCATCGGGCGAGAGGACTCGTAGCCCAAAATGCACACGTCGACCGAAACGAACAGCACTTCAGCACCGTCCTGCTCCACGAGCAGCAAGATGGCCTGCGGAGCGTCATGCACCTCAGTCGAGGGCTCCTGCCGACTCGGATGAATGTAGCCCTCCATCCAAAACTTGCCGTGCGGCGTGATGTCGACGTTCATGGTTGCGACTCTCATGATGTTCTCCGTATCCGCGTCCATAGTGGGACGCCCTTCACTGCGCCTTTACTAAGCGCGCGATTCAACCCAACAAACAAAAGGCGCCCAAGGCGACAAACCGTCTTGAGCGCCTAAGACTCTCAAATAGCCGTTACTCAACGGCAGCCGTACGCGTCACGTACTGGTACGTGTCGCCCATGGGAACGAACGTGACCGGAATCTCGTCCGTGCCCATCGCCTTGGCTGCCCAATGCGGCAGGTACTCCATACCAGGCTCTTCCAGGTTGAAGTGGCCGATGGTAATGGCGCACTTGCCCTGGCCGAGCATGCCCGCATCGCGAATGTACTCGGAGGTGGTGAAGTCGATAAACTCCATGGTCATAAGGCAGTCGACATCGTGCTCGTCCGCATAGCAGGTCTCGGCGTTGTCGGCAGCCGCAACACCCATCACATGGAACGGAACATGCACGCGGCGTACACGGGCATTCGGATCGCCAATGAGGCGCGTCCCGTTGAGGCCGAGTTTTTCGACCAGATACTCGGCGAGCTCGCGGCCGCTGATCTCGGGAATCTCGAAGTCGAGGCTCATCGCGGTATCTCCCACACGGTAGTCGAGCCATCCGAGCTTCCAAGCCAAGCCGTAGAAGATGCCGTCGACCAGCGAGCCATCCTTCTCAAGAGGCACGCGTGAATGGATATAGTCGTGGTTGCGCCATACCGCGCCGCCCCACTCATCAAGCAGGTCGCGCTTGGCCTGGTAGGTCTTGTTGTCCGCAATGAAATCCTGATGATCGCCATGGTTCCAGAACAGCGCCTCGTGGGCGATGATGAGGTTGGCGCCGAGCTCCTGAGCGCGGCGAATCACATCGGCGTTGGCCCACAGGCAGCTTACGATACCCGTGCACTCCTGATCGGTGTTGCCGTAGAGCACCTGGTCGCGCGTGGTCGCATCGTCGATGGGCTTGCCCGTATCGAACCCGACACCGCTGCTGTAATCCTTGAACCGCTGAATAACCTCGCTGATAAGCATGGTGACCTCCGCTTTCTACACGCTACACGCCTGTATTGCACGCTCTCGCCGAACAGCGATCGAAATATGCCGTCCGCCGCCTGTTGCCCTCAAAATCGATTGCGCTATTCGCCGACGCTACTCGTCGTCCTCGTCATCCACAACCTGAACGGTGTTGATGAGCTTCATGGACTGGCGCGCCATCTCCACGCTCTCCTCGATCTCCTCTACGGTAAGCTCACCGAACTTCAGGCAGAGCTCGACGACGAGCGCCACGTTGACGCCCGCGATCAGGAACACCTTGGGTCCCATGTAAGGCACGAACGCCTGGTTCACGCTGCCCTGCATGATGTCGGTGAACACGAGAACCTCGTCCTCGGGGTCGATCTGCTCGAAGATCTCGGCGACCTGCGGAGCAAGCGGCTGGTCGTCCACATAGGCGCACACGACCTTGAAGTCGTTTTTGCAGCCGAGAAACTCAAGCGTGTCCGCCAGACCTTGGGCAAAATGATGATGGGATGCGAGAATCACGTGACGCATGGCAGTTCCCTCTCTCTCCAATTGAGACGTGACAAATATGACATACGGCCTATACGACCAAGCGTAATCTTTTCCGGCCGCGCAACGGGGCCATATTCCATATACGCGGCCAAGATAACCATCTCAGTGCGAATACCAGCGTGTCAATGGCCACATGGCAGTATCTGCCCTGGTGTTCGCAATGAAACGGTTACCCGGACGGGCGGCGCGTAACAACACGAAGCTGACCGCCCGCCCGGCTAACCAGTAGGGGAGGTTAATCACCCGAGCGAAATGCTAGCCTTACGCCGATCCCTTATGCGAGGATGCCGAAGGCGGCGCACACGCAGCTCACCACGAGGATGCCGATGATGATCCAGTTGAGCTTGACGCCCTTCTTGATCAGCTTGTAGGTGAGCACGGCGACGAGCACGGCGAGAAGGTTCGGGAAGATCGCATCGAGCACGCCTTCCTGAATGCCGAGGGCAACATCACCGAAGGCGAAGGTCAAGGGAGTGGAGATCTTCACCGTGGAGTAAATGAGGGAGCCGACCACCGTAAGGCCCAGGATGGAGGCGGCGTCGGTCAGGACGTTCAGCTTGTCGCCGAACTTGGTGACGACGGAAACGCCCACATGGTAGCCCTGAACGTAGTTCTGCATACGCCAGAAGTATATGACAACCCACAGGGCGAGCCACAGCAGGATGCCGACCGGGCTGCCCTCCATGGCCATGTAGCCCGCAATGGAGCCGAGGATGGTCTGGGGAAGCACCCACACAAACACGTCGCCGATGCCGGAGATCGGGCCCATGAGGCCGACTTTGAGGTCGTTCTCGGCGGACATGCCGTTGAGGTGACCCTTGTCCTCCATGGCGAGGCCGGCGCCGAGAAGCAGGCCACTCACAGGAGGCGTAGCGTTGAACACGCAGTCGAGCTGGTTGAGGATGGACTTGTTGAAGGCATCCTCATCGCTGCCGTAAATCTTGCGCAGGGCATAGTAGGCGGCGAAGGTAGCGCACGGGGCGTTCTGGGAAGAGTAGGAGTAGGAAACGGTGTCCATGAGGCACATACGACGAGAAGCGATCTTGAGGTCCTCGTCGGTCAGGACGGGCTCGTAGCTGCCGTCCTCAAGGGGCTGAGGCGTCGGAGCGTCTTTGAAGTCCTTGAAATCTTTGGGCTTGAAGAATCCGTTACTCATCTTCGAGCTCACCTCCGTTCGAAGCAGCGGCAAGAGCGGGGCCACCCTCAGCCTTGAGCCTGAAGTACTCGATGGCGATGACACCACCCAGCAGGGCGATGGGCAGGACGGACAGGCCGACATAAGCGGCGAGGACGTAGCCCAGGATGAGGAAGGCGTAGAACTTGTTCACGGGCATGAAGGTCAGCAGCATGGCAAAGCCGGTGACGGGCAGGATGCCAGCAGCGATGGACAGACCACCGGTGAACCAAGCGGGCATAGCGGCGTTGATTGCCTCAACGGCCTGCTGGCCGAAGGCGAGGACGATCAACATGGGGATAGCGCCCTGGAGGAACAGGTACAGGTGGGACAGGAAGAAGGACTTGAGCATCATGTTGTAGTTGCGCTTAGCAGCGAAGCCACGAACAACGGAGAACACCCAAGAGTTGAAGATCTTGAACAGAACGTCGAGCTGCACGTAGAGCATGGCGACGACGACGCCGATGGCAAGACCCATGGAGACGTCGGTGGAGCCGGTCAGGCAGGCGATGGCGGTAGCGACCATGCCGGCGATGCCGTAGTCGGGGGCAGAGGAGCCGCCCAGGCCAAGGGCACCCATGGACATGAGCTGGATGGAGCCGCCTACGATCAGGCCCGTGGTGGGGTCACCGAGCACGATGCCGGTGAGCCAACAAAAGAGCGCGTGCATGAAGGGGAACATCTGCGTCGAATACATGTCAGCGGCGCGGAAACCGGACAGGAAGACGAGCAGGGCAATCTGGATTGCTGTAACTTCCACTTTAACCACCTTTCCTTTTACATGGAGATGAACTCGGAGATGGGTACAGGCTTGTCGGTTGTCATATAACGAACCTCAACCGTGGTTCCCGCGGCGGCGATCTTCTGATACACCGGGATGTCCTCCTCGCGGATGAACGCACGACGACCGGCCTTCACACCCGGAGTTCCCTCGGGCGGAAGTTCGGTAAGACCGAGCGTGAGCACGGGAATCTTCTGCCCCTGCTCGATGAGATCCAAGAACGTCTGCGGGTCGGCGGCGATGGCAAACACGGTGTGTCCGTCATACTTGCCGGCTTTGAAGTTGGCATATGCGGTCTCGTGCGAGATGATCGAAAGCGCCTGACCCGAAGGCTTGGACAACTTCATGGCAGACTTGCGCACTTCGTCGTTCGCGGTGGCATCGTCGATGACCATGGTGCGCTGAGACGCGTACGTCGGGCACCAGAAGCTCTGAACAATGCCGTGGAGCAAACGATAGTCGATGCGCCCTGCAATGATGCTCATACCTACTCTCCTTTCCTTTTTCTAGCGAGCCAACTGCGGTGACTCGTATCGCATGGGCTCCTGCCGCCCGTTGCGTTTTGACAGCGACTACTTTACGCAGCGGCCGCGCCATAGACGGTCTCGCTTTTGGACTTCGGCAGAACGCGGGAAAGCTCAACGATGAAAAAACTTTTATGAACAGGACATGAAGCGGCTTCGACACTTCTGTTCGACACTTTTATCGACAGTGTTGGCATCCAAGTGTCGAAAAAGGGATGCCTAGTGCGACGCGAGATGCGCGGCGGACAACGTGTTGGGCGACATGCCCCCAAAGGCGGACGCCACATGCCCGCGGAAAGGCGGCGCGTACGATGCGAACCCCCCAGCTGCAATACCGCTCAGAGTCCATCGCACGGCCCGCAGCGTTACTCGTCCTCAAGGAACACGCTGGTCACAGGGTCGCGATCGCCCGCTTCGCTCATACGCATATGCAGCATGTGATGCACGTAGGCAATTTCGCTCACGGGAATCTCCACGCGGTAGCGGCGCGTCATGTCGTCAAACGCCTCTCGGAACCAACCCACGAAGTCCATGTGCTCGGCAACGAATCCCTCGATGTCGGGATAGGTGTCGACAAAGCTCCGCGTCACTAAACGCTCGATGAGACCGCACAGGTGCACGTACACGCCGATGCGACGGCGCGGATCGATCTGCTCGCCCGACAACTCGCAAAGGCGCTGCACCGCATGATCGGCCTCAACGTAGAGTGTCTCGGGGTTGAGGATGGTGATGGACGTGAGGACGTTGCGCAGCGTGAGGTTACGCAGCAGGTTGGCGCGATACTCCGCCAGGCCGTCGGGGCCGAGCGAGGGGAGCAACACGTCGTCGATGATGTCCGAGCCGCCCTGGTACAGGATGTCCTCAAGCGCCACGAAGGGAACGCCCGCAATACCGGGGTCGCGCGTGCCCACCAGCACGCGAACGCGATGCGACGCGAAGATCGAGGCCTGGACCCCATTGCGCTGAAGATCAGTGAAATCGCAGGTAATGAGCCGCGTCTGCGCATCCCCCGGGATGCTGTCCTGCACCAGCTGCCGTATCTTGTCCGCCGTTTCGATGCCCAGCTCGGAGCAGAACACCATGGCCTGATCGATGTTCGTGCACCGCACTACCGTGTGACTCGGTACGCAGGCGCTCGACACGCGCTCGAACACGCCGTCCAGGTCCTCGTGCGCAATGAGGGCGCTGCCCACCTCGAGCGCGAGCGCCGTCGACACGTTGTTCGCCACGTGTACGTCGCAGTTGGTAAGGTCCACGATGGCATCGTTGATCTGCTCGAGCGAGCCCATGTCAACGAGGACGGCGATGGTCTGGCAGTGCGAGAAGCGCTTGAACAGTCGCGAGAGCTGACCCACCGCATCGGAAACGTCCTGATCATAGGTCATGTCGATTGCCTCGAACACGTGTTGGCGCAAGATGCGGTCGGCGGCGTCGGCAATGCTCGTAGCCGTGGAATAGCCATGGCACATGATCACGCCCAGGAAGTCGCGCGGGCCGCCCGATGCCCTCAACGCATCGGCGACCTCCACGTACAGCAACGCGAGCGACAAATCATCGAGACCCAAGCCCAGAGCGGTTTTGACCTTGATGGTGATTTGATCCACGATCACGCCCGCGTCCTGCAGGTTCTTCGCCAGGATGCCCAAGGCGCGCTTGATGTCCAGCGCATGCTCCTGGCGCCACGAGGCGAGCATCTCCCCGCTCATGAGCTGCGTCAAAAACGACTGCGCGATGGAGCGGGAGATGCGGCGCGTGAGCTCGATGCCGTATGCGCGGTTGATTTCCTCCACGATAGGGCTGATGAGCTGCTCGTATGACACGATGCGCGGGTTGATGGTCTGACTTTCGAAGTTCATGTAATCGCCGTACTCGCGCGCCGCAAGCGTGGCGTTGACCATGAACTCGTTGAAGCTGATCGTGCCCTCGCGATAGGCCGCGACCGGGTCGAGCAGGCGCTGAAAATGCGCGATGATGCGCGAGAAGAGATCGTCGCCCCCCTTGTCGCCACTCACCAGCTGATCGTCATCGGGGCGCGCGTCGATGGCGCCGAGGATATTGGACGGCAGGTTATACGTGTGGATGATGAGCTCATCGTCCTCGCGATTAAGGTACGCGCTCGCACAGCAGTTGGTGATCGTGGAGCGCAGACCGTCGACATTGTCCTCGAACACCGCGTTTGACAGGGCGCGCAGGGCACCGCGGCTGATCTGGATGTCCGCTGCAACGCGGCGGCCCTCCATGCGCAGGAAGTGCAGGGCAAGCTGCGTGCGCTCCTCGACCGTGCGCTCCGCCAAACTCGGAAGCTGCACCACGATGGGAACGGAGCGGGCTATCTCCTTGACCACGCTGCTCTCAGATGAGCGGGCGGTTCCGATGAGGAAACGCGCAGGAACCCCCCCCGCTCGGCATGTTCCGCACCCGCATCGTTCTCTGTGATACGACGCAAAATCAGCTCGCGCGCGGCATGCGAAAGGTGGTCGAAGCGCGTGATGAACACCACGCCGCCCGCGGCCTCCTCAACCGCGCCGACATGACCGTTTTCGCCGAAGATGTCGCGCTCGACATTCAGGTCGGATTGTTCATAGCGGGCGCAGTCCACCAGCACATAGCGGGCGCCGACCGGAAGGATGCCCTCGTTCACGCCGAACTCGAAGGTGAGCTCGCTCATGAGCTGCTTGCCCGTGCCGTGATCTCCGATGAGCAGAGCGGGCAGGCCGTGCGGGGGATAATGAATCGCGCGTTTGAGATGGTCGACGCAGGTGTTGCAGGAAAGCTCATGGCCGATCGCCTTGTCAAAGTCGCGCTGTGTGCGCATGCCGATCGATGAGAGCAGATCGCGCATGGAGTCGAACTCCGTGCGGGAGAGCTGGTTTTGCAGGTAGCGCTCGAATGCACGGCGATGGAAAAACAGGACCGGTCGTTCGTTGACCTTGATCGCCGCGCCCGTTCGCACGAATTCGTTGAGGTACTGGCTCGCCAGGCTGCGACTCACGTGGCATTCGCTTGCGATGCGCGTAGTGGTGAACGTGGTGTAGGTCGAGGCACTCACATCGCGCGTCATTTTGTCCAGATGTGCGAGGACCTCGCTTTTCGTATCCTGAAACCCCATAACGACCTCCATACGAACATGCGTAAGCCATGGTGGTGTGGCGCGTGATGCCGCAGTCGCGCCGTGTGGCACCCGCCACAACGGACGCGCAAGAACGACATCGAACGGCGTCGGCCATGGCATTGATTATGCAAGCGCGCGAGGATTTGCAGGGCAGAGACTCTCTCGTTCCAAATTATGAACAAATTATCAAGGCTTCAACACAAAGAAGGACAACGTAGCGTATTGCGTTGAAACAGCTCGTACACCGAGGAGAGATCGCGCATATGCCAAGAGTTTTTACGTATGCTCGAGGCTAATTCCCAAGGGTCGAAAATCAAATCTTTCCGGACACCTCCTGGGCATCCAATTTCTGTTCACGATTCGTCCCACCACCCGATAATCTCAAATATTAGCTATTTACCTGCGTTATTTTATAATTGTGGCACATCTTACTTAGAGATTACGGTAATAGTTACTTTATAAAAATGGTAATCTCTACTTATTAATTGCGGTAAAAACTACTTTATATTTGTGGTATTCAGTGCATTATTCCAAAGAAATGGGCGGCAATTTCGTCCAACCGAGGCATTAAAGCACGATTGCCAACGGCAATGCGCAGGAGGTAAGACATATGATTGAACGAACTGTAGCTTCAACACTGCGGAACATGTCGAAATGGTTCCCCATCGTTTCGCTTACCGGTCCGCGCCAAAGCGGCAAATCAACCCTCATCAAGTCCGTTTTTCCTGAGTATGAATACCTCAACCTCGAAAACCCCGAAACACGCCGCGCAGCCTTGGAAGATCCGGTGGGGTTCATCAAGCGACGCCCCGAACATCTCATCATCGACGAGGCGCAATACGCACCGGAGCTGTTCAGCATGATTCAAGTGACCTCTGACGAGCGCGGAGGAGTCGGTCAATACGTGCTCTCGGGCTCGCAAAACTTCCTGCTCATGCAGAATATCCGCCAGTCTTATCCTCATCCAAAGAAGAGAAAGAAGCAATTTCAAGATCATCTTCATCCACATTGTAAGCATCGGTACCAATCTTTGTTACCGGAGCAACGAAGAGCTTGGAATCATCATTTAAATCCCAGCTACCAAATACCTGTGTATCTTCGTTATATTTATAGCTGTCAGAAGATGCTACAGTAAAATTAGCTCCCTGCTTTGCAAATCTTAACTCTGTAATTTCATTGCTAGAATTGGTTTTATATGTAACCATCCTATCTTTAAGTTTTTTCTGTGCAGCTTCTTCTGTTGTTTCGTCAGCAACTAACTTTTCAATCGTCTCGAAATACGTATCCTGTGTTTTGTCGCTTCTCTTGTAATTTTTATAATCGTCATAAACCTTTAAATTAGCAGCAACTGTGTAGGTTTCCAGAGAATTATCAGATGTAAACAGCTTTAGCTGATGTGTGTTAACACCGAAAGTTTCGTCTGCGCCATAAGCAACGATAAAGGAATAATTCTTGTTTACTACAGAAGCAGCATCAGAATCAAATACAAGGCCGTCAATTGTGATATAGAAGATACCTTCATCACCAACTTTGAGGGCTGCAT
>OLVZ01000292.1_pt1 | contig 51357 bp, 53 predicted proteins | sample 1673341 | NCBI WGS metagenome assembly OLVZ01 (sample SAMEA3178944, study PRJEB25190) | human gut metagenome | biome: human gut; feature: human-associated habitat; material: faeces | place: Austria | collected 2013 | reverse complement strand
TATCTTCTCCGAGGCATCGCTGCCCGATGCCATGCGCCACGCCTCACCCAAGTTGGTACAGACGAGGCCGATGAGCACATACGGCAGATTTGTGAGCACGAGTTTCTTGACGTTCATCGCTCAAGCTCCTTGCGGCGCTCCTTTTGCGCGCTGGGGATGGGCGCGAGCTCGCGCAGCTTTTGCAGCAGCGACGGGCGCTCGCTTTTGCGCTCTTTTGCGCTTGAGAACTCCTTGAGCGCCGCCATGATTGCGTCTGCGTCGCGCCCCTTGAAGAACACGAGGAAGCGCGGGGTATCTGCCGAGGTGTCCCGCCTCACAGCGTAGTCCACGCCGTACTTGCGCGCGATGCGCTCAAACTGGCGCAGATTCGCGTCGTCAATCTCCATCGTGTTCACGCCCTGCCCCTGCTGCGTGAGCTGTTTCACGCTTTGCTTGCCCTTGGGACGGACGTTCACCTTCTTAGCCTTCTGGTTGCGGCAAAAGGCCACGAACTTGGAGACGGCATTCTTAAGCACCCGCCCCGAGAACTTCGTGCCGTTAATGACCAGTGTCAGTGTCCGCTGCTCAACCTCCTCCTGCATTTTGCCACCTCCATGTCAGCGCTCCTGAGTTGGCTGCTTGTGCGTACTCTCGCGCGGCTTATCCTGCACAGCGACGAGGTTGCCACCAACGGTGAGGAACTTCTCCGGCCAGCGGAATTTTTCAAGGTACTTGGCCTGCAAGTCTTTTGGTAGGGAGCAGAAATCGTCCTCTCCGAGGCCGCAGATAAAGAACGTCCCGGCGATGGCATCGTAGATTTTGCCGTCCTCTCCGCGCAGCGCGCGGTTCAGCGGCATCTGCATAATTTTGCCCTCGTCGTTACAGACGAGGACTACCGGGTCGTAGAAAGGGTAGATGGCCTCAATATAGCCGCCGACTGCGGCCTGCAAGGACTTGAGGTCGTTGCCGATCTCGGCAATCCGTGCCTCCTTGCCCGGTTCGACCAGCAGCACTTCCATCAGTTCGCTTCCTCCACCACGAACACCACCGTCAAGACCTGTTCGTCAATGCCGACGGAGGTAGCCGAGACGTTGGCATCGTAGTCCAGCGGGAGGGTGCTGCCCGCGTCTATGTTCCAGTCGCCGGTGAGCGTAAGCGCCTCGCTGTCGCCGTCGTTCACGGACTGCGCGCCGCCAATTGCGAAGCCAATGAGCTTGCTGTCTACCTTTGCACCCGCCATGTTGTACTCAAACGGCACGAGCGTCCAGCCGTTCTCGGTTTTGAGCGAGATGCCGGTCACGCGCACGTCACAGGTGGAGTTGTTGGCGATTGTTGCGTCAGTGCTGGACGTGACCACGCCGTCCTCCGTGACGGCAAGGGGCAAACCGGCGGGAACCGTGACTGAGAACACTTTAGTGAGCGTCCAGTGGGCATAGAGCGTGTGCGCAGACTTGTTGTCTACCTCAGTGCCGGCCTCGACCAGCGTGCCGCCGTCTTTCTCGGTGTACCAGCCGTCGAAGGTGTAGCCTTCGCGGGTAGGTTCAGGCAGCTCGCCGTAAGTGTCACCGAAGATAACGGTAACGCTATCGTCCTCAAGCACGCCTCCGCAGGCGTCGAGGGTTACATCGACGTAAACGGTCAGCTCCTTGGAGCAGCCGTCGCATTTGCCGTCGCCGTTCGTATCAGCGTGGTCGGCGTACTCGTAGGTCGAGTAACCGCAGGAGCAGGACTTGGTGCGGCGGTGCTGCGTGTCGGAGTAATTCTGCCAGCTACCATAGGTGAAGCTATGGCTGGCATACTCATAGATGCTGTATCCGCAGGTGTTACACGTTTTCGTGCGCCTATGCTGCGTGTCGGAGCTGTTCGTCCAGCTGCTGTAAGAAAAGCTGTGGTTGGCGTAGTCGTAGGTGGAATAGCCGCAGTCGCGGCAAGTTTTGGTTCTCCTGTGCTGAGTGCCGTTGTAGTTCTGCCAACTTCCGTAGCTGAAGTCGTGGCTCTCGTATGTGGCACTGCCTACGTTGCTGTCACAGGTGGAGCAGTAGCGATTGACGCGGTGCTGGGTACTGGTGTAGGTGCTGTACTTTGTGGTCGTGCTGTGACGCCCATACTCGTACTCACCCTCGCCGCAGTCGGCGCAGTAGGCGTAACGCCTGTGCTGGCTGGAGCTGTAATACTCCCAATCGTCGTAGACGGTCACGCCGTGGCTGACGCCGTAGTCCACCAGCTCGCCGCAGTCCTCGCAGTATTCGTACCAGTAACAGCCGTCCCATTCGCGGTACGTCCAGTCGTGGTAGCAGACGTCCTCGTAACCGCAGTAGATGCACTCCCCGTTGCGGAAGGTGTGTTCTTCCATGAGCACAACACCGGCAGTTATTCCACAACCGGTACAATAGACGCTGTACAGATGGTTCTCGCTGTCCTCCGGCCTGTAGTTTGTATATGCGTAAGTGCAGTGTCCAGTACAAGTGCAGTAAGATACGCCGCAGTCGGATGAATCGGCAAAAGCGCTCGGCACGAGCGTGAGCGCGAGCACAAAGACGAGCAGCAGGGATACTAAACGTTTTTTCATATGTGGACGAATATTCCGGCGACAGCCCACCACATATATAGCGGGCTGGGATCCTGCCGCAAGAACTGCAGACACTCCGGCAGCACGATAGAGCCGCCGACCAAGAGAAAATAACGGCTTATGTACAGCCCTCCGAGCCGCATTACCGCAGCGATCACGAGCGAGGCTATCGTGAGAGCCTTGCCCGGCCTGCGCTTGATGTCAAGTCCAAATCCTATCGCCCCGCAAACCAGATACGAAATCAGCAGAGCAATGATCGGAACAAGCGTAAATGCGCGAACAAATACGAGAATAGTCGTAGTCAAGCCTCCAAGAACTTCATAAAACTCATACTCATTGTAGTGACTGGGGCATAAAAATACCACAATAGAACTTTGTGTCAAAGTTGGAAATATAATCAACACTTTTATGCCGCCATTATTGAAATTGCACAATTTTCCAAAACCGCTCCTGATACAAAGTCAAGACTATAGCGGGAACTCCTTGTGCGCCAAGCGGTTCCGGGGTGGTATTGCGGCCTGGCTGACGCTGTACCCCCTAATCCACCTCCCTTCTCTGCTGCGGTGACTTGGTTATACATTTTCACTTGACAGCTATTGACACGGATGCTGCGGTGTGATAATATACTAGAGCAAATGGCTATGAAGGGGAAAAGTAGCGCCCCGAGCCGGCCGCAGAGAGGTTTCGCCTTTGGCTGCAAGCGAAACTGGCCTGGCAGAGCGTGAAATGCGCCCCGGAGCCGCGGACGGAGGAAATGCCGTCCCGTGCCGGCCGCGTTAAGGCCGACCCGGTTATCTGCCGGAGAGTGATAAGCGAGAGTGGAACCGCGTATTTTTACGCCTCTCATGCCCCAGGGCATGGGAGGTTTTTTCGTTCTCGCCCAAGCTCCTCCTGGCCATCATTTAATTAGGAGGAACGAAAAATGTTCAACGACCTGAGAGAGACCATCGCCGCCTACAAAGCCCGCGACCCCGCCGCGCGCAGCTCCCTGGAGATACTGCTGCTGTACCCGGGCATACGGGCAACGCAGAACCACAAGATAGCGCACTGGTGCTACGAGCACGACCACAAATTCCTCGCGCGCTACATCTCCCAGCGCACGCGGCACAAGACGGGCATTGAGATCCACCCCGGCGCCAAGATCGGCAAGCGCCTGGTCATCGACCACGGCATGGGCATCGTGATCGGCGAAACCGCCGAAATCGGCGACGACTGCCTGCTCTATCAGGGTGTGACTCTCGGCGGCACCGGCAAGGAGACCGGCAAGCGCCACCCGACAATAGGCAACAACGTCCTCGTAGGCTCCGGAGCGAAGGTGCTCGGCCCGTTCAAGGTCGGCGACAACTCCCGCGTGGCGGCCAACAGCGTCGTGCTGCGCGAGATACCCGAGAACTCCACCGCCGTCGGCTCCCCGGCGCGCATAGTCAGGCAGAACGGGGAAAAGGTCAACTACGTCGAAAACGTCGAACAGATACACGTCACCGACCCCCTGGTGCAGGAGGTCGTGGCGCTCAGGAAGGAACTCAACGAACTCAAGGCCACGCTGGCGGCCGCCGATAAAACGAAGGAGAGGGAAACTGCATGAAGCTCTACAACAGCGCCACGCGCACTAAGGAAGAATTTGTCCCCAACCACCCCGACATCGTGAAGATGTACACCTGCGGGCCCACCGTGTACCACTACGCGCACATCGGCAACCTGCGCAGCTACATCATGGAGGACATACTTGAGAAGTACCTCCGCTACCTCGGCTACAACGTCAAGCGCGTCATGAACATCACCGACGTCGGCCACCTCAGCTCCGACGCCGACACCGGCGAGGACAAGATGCTCAAGGGCGCCAAGCGCGAGCACAAGACCGTCATGGAGATAGCCAAGTTCTACACCGACGCCTTCTTTGACGACTGCGCCAAGCTCAACATCAAGACCCCCGACGTCGTGGAGCCGGCCACCAACTGCATCGACGAGTACATCAAGATAATCTCCAAGCTCATGGACACCGGCTACGCCTACTTCGCCGGCGGCAACGTGTACTTCGACACCAGCAAGCTTGAAAAGTACTATGTCTTCAACGACTTCGACGCGGACGATCTGGACGTCGGCGTGCGCGAGGGCGTCGAGGAGGACACGAACAAGCGCAACAAGAACGACTTCGTGCTCTGGTTCACCAAGAGCAAGTTCGAGGACCAGGCGCTCAAGTGGGACTCCCCCTGGGGCGTCGGCTACCCCGGCTGGCACATCGAGTGCTCCGGCATCAGCATGAAGCATCTGGGAGACGACCTCGACATCCACTGCGGCGGCATAGACAACGCCTTCCCCCACCACACCAACGAAATTGCCCAGTCTGAGAGCTATCTCGGCCACAAATGGTGCAATTACTGGATGCACGTCCACCACCTGAACACCACCAGCGGCAAAATGAGCAAGTCCAGCGGCGAGTTTTTGACCGTAAGCCTGCTCCAGGAGAAGGGCTACGACCCCCTGGCCTACCGCTTCTTCTGCCTGCAGAGCCACTACCGCAAGAACCTGGTGTTCAGCTGGGAGAACCTCGACAACGCCGAAAGCGCCTTTGAAAAGCTCATCGCCCGCATATCCTCTCTCAAGAGCGGCGACGGCGAGGTCGACGCCGCCGTCCTCGCGGAGCTGAAGGCCAGGTTCACCGACGCTCTGGACAACGATTTGAACACCTCTTTGGCCGTCACCGCGCTCTACGACGCGCTCAAGGCCAAGACCAACGACGCCACCAAGCTGGCCGCCGTGGCCGACTTCGACCGCGTGCTGAGCCTGAGCCTCATCGAAAAGGCCGAGGATCTGCGCAAGAAGAACGCCGAGCCGGAGGAGGAGCACGACGAGCGCATCGAGGCGCTGCTCGCCGAGCGCGCCGCCGCCAAGAAGGCCAAGAACTACGCCGAGGCCGACCGCATCCGCGACATGCTCGCCGCCGAAGGCATCACCATAATCGACACCCCGCAGGGCGCGAAGTGGAAGCGCAGCTGAGCTTCCCCAGCCCCAAACACAGGCAAAGGCCGCAAGCGAACGCTTGCGGCCTTTGCCGTATCCACAGTGTTCAGAGCGTGATGCTCTCTCCCGCGTGGAGGTAGCGCACGCGCTCGCCCATCAGCTCTTTCAGCCGCGCATAGCTGGGCAGACCCGTGCAGTGGCCGGTGTAGTAGACCGTGTCCGGGATGGCCAGCAGCCGTTCGGCCGTGGCGTCCACCAGCGCTTCGTTGACGTCGGCGGTGCCCGGGATGGCCAGGTGCATCCCGCCCACGACGGCGGTCGGCGCGGCCTGGAAGATGTTGAAAACCCTGTTGATTATGTTAACAACGCCCCTGTGCGCGCAGCCGGACATCAGCACGCGGGAGCCGCCCTCGACTATCCACAGGCTCTGCTCGTGCGCAAAGGCGTCCGGCGTCACGCCGTCCGCGCCCATAAGCACGTCGTTGGCCGGGGAGTGCAGCTCGTCGCCCGTGACGCCGGAGACGAGGGTCATGCCCGGGCAGAGCTCAAAGGTCTCTCCCGTCTCGACGATGCGCCCGTCCGCCTCCAGGGAGCTGTCCAGGCCGATGTACTCCCTGGCCATGCCGGGCTTGTTGGAGTAGCGCGCGCCGAACGCGCCGGAGCGCACGTAGACCCTGGCGCGGGAGTTCGCGCGCAGGAAGGCCGCAAGGCCGCCGCCGTGGTCGTAGTGGCCGTGGCTGACGGCGCAGAACTCCGCCTCGGCTATGTCTATCCCCAGCGCCTCGGCGTTTTTGATGAAGGCGTCGGTCGCGCCGACGTCAAAGAGGAATTTGTGGCCGAGCGCCTCCACCCAAAAGCTCAGCCCGTGCTCGGCGGCGAAGCCGTCCAGGGCGCAGTTGTCTACGAGGCAGGTTATCTTCATGCTCAGCCCTCCGCGCGGATGACAGCCTTTACGAAAGGCACGTCCTCGGGCTTTTCGGCGCCGATTGTATAGGCTCGGCGCAGCAGCTCGGCCGCGCTCTTTGCGCTCGCCTCGTCGCGGGCGTGTATGGTCGCAAGGCTCTCGCCGGGGGCGACGGCGTCGCCGCGCTTCTTGTGCAGAACCACGCCGACGGCCAGGTCGATGGTGCTCTCCGCCGTCTCGCGCCCGCCGCCGAGGTGCATGCTCACCAGGCCGACGCCCTCGGCGTCTATGTGCTGCACATAGCCGGCGGACTCGGTCACGGCCTCGTACTTCACCGGCGCGTCGGGCAGCATCGAGGTGTCGTACACCGCGCGTGAGTCCCCGCCCTGGGCGGTGATGAACTCGGCGAACTTCTCCAGCGCGCTGCCGTCGGCTATGCCGCGCTCGAGCATGGCTCTGGCCTCGGCGTCGTCGGACGCCGCTCCGGCCTCGGTCAGTATGCAGCCGCCGAGGGTCAGGCACAGCTCCTTGAGGTCGCCGCCGTACTCGCCCTTGAGCAGCGCCACGGCCTCCTTGACCTCCAGCGCGTTGCCCACTGCGTTGCCGAGGGGCTGGTCCATGTCCGTGATGCACGCGACAGTCCTGCGCCCGGCCAGCTTGCCTATCTCGACCATCTCGCGCGCAAGCTCGCGCGCGTCGGCCTCGGTCTTCATGAACGCGCCGGAGCCGACCTTCACGTCCAGGACTATCACGTCCGAGCCCGCGGCCAGCTTCTTGGACATGATGCTGCTCACGATGAGAGGTATGCTCTGCACCGTGCCGGTCACGTCGCGCAGGGCGTAGAGCTTCTTGTCCGCGGGGTCGAGGTCGGCCGTCTGTCCGGCGATGGCGAAGCCCACGTCCTCCACCTGGCTCAGGAACTGCTCGTGCGTCAGCGCGCTGGTGAAGCCGGGGAAGCTCTCCAGCTTATCCAGCGTGCCTCCGGTGTGTCCCAGGCCGCGCCCGGACATCTTCGCCATGTGCACGCCCTGGGCGGCCACCATCGGCAGCAGCGCCAGCGAGGTCTTGTCGCCCACGCCGCCGGTGGAGTGCTTGTCGGCCTTTACTCCGGAGATGGCGCCCAGATCCAGCGTGTCGCCGCTGTGCATCATCGCCAGGGTCATATCCAGCGTCTCGCGTCTCGTCATGCCGCGCCACACGATGGCCATGAGCAGGGCGCTTGTCTGATAGTCGGGTATGCTGCCGTCGGTGACTCCGTCGATGAAGAACCGTATCTCCTCCGCCGACAGCTCCCCGCCGTCGCGTTTCTTACCGATTATATCGGTCATCAGCATATAGCTTACCTCCCGGTCTTATCTTAGAAATTTACTGAAATTATACCATACTCACCTGGGAAATACAACGTATTCCCGCCCGTTTATGTACTGCACCACTCCCTGCGCCCAGTCGGGGACGCGCACGTTTTCGCTGGGCAGCGCCACCAGCAGCCGCCTGCCGTCAAAGCGCGAGAGCGTCCCGTCGGGCGAGGAGTACCACAGCACCCCATCGTCCACGGGGGGAGCCGTCTCCGGCTCCCCCTTCGCTTCGGCGTCCGCTTCGGGCGCATCTTCGTCCGGGCGCGGCTCGGCGCGCGGACTGCCTCCGGACTCGGCGGCGTACTCCGGCTCGGCCGGGAACGCGGCCAGCTCGCTGCGGGTGAATCTGCGCGTGAGGGACACTTCCTCCCCGTCGGGCGCGAGCACGCCGAGGACACCCTCGCCCCCTCCGCCGTAGAGCGAGATGCGCTTCAGCTCCCCGGTGTACAGCGCACGCGCCGTGAACACCGTGTACGCGCCCCGTTTTTCCGCCGTAACAAAGCCGCACTCCACGCCGTCGAGTATCAGCGGCCATCTGCCTTCCACATGCGCCACCTCCCTTGGGAGTGTATGAGCGCGGACGGGCGCCTTATGCCCGCTCCGGCTCCGGGAGGGCGCGGCACAAAAATTTTACAAATTCCATCATTTTTAGCTTTAAGTTTGCCTCAGGCTGTGGTATAGTTGTATCTGTATCACTATGTGCAATACGGAGGCGCGAGATGGAAGACGAGCGCAGGAACGATCTTATAGAAGGGCGCAACGCCGTGAACGAGGCCATGCGCGCGGGCAGAGCCATAGACAAGCTCTTTGTCTCGCGCGGCTCGAACGACACGGCGCTCGGGCGCATAATTTCCAGGGCGAAGGAGCACGGCATCGCCGTGGTCACGGTGGACAGGCGCAAGCTGGACGAGATGAGCGTCACCGGCTCGCACCAGGGCGTCATCGCCATCGCCGCCGTAACCAGCTACGCCACGCTGGACGACATACTCGCGCTGGCGGAGCAGCGCGGCGAAGACCCCTTCGTCGTAGTCTGCGACGAGATAAGCGACGTGCACAATCTCGGCGCCATCATACGCTCGGCGGAGTGCGCCGGGGCGCACGGCGTTGTAATACCCAAGCGCCGCAGCGCGGGGCTCACCGCCGTGGTGGACAAAACCAGCGCCGGAGCCGCAGAGTACCTGCCCGTGGCGCGCGTTCCGAACATCCCCGCCGCGCTGGAGGAGCTGAAAAGCCGCGGGCTGTGGGTCTACGGCGCGGCAGCCGAGGGCTCCAGCCCGATGTGGCAGACCGAGCTCACCGGTCCAGTCTGCCTCGTGATAGGCTCCGAGGGCGAGGGGCTCGGCCGCCTTGTGCGCGAAAAGTGCGACGTGCTGGTCAGCATCCCCATGCACGGGCGCGTCAGCTCGCTCAACGCCTCGGCCGCGGCGGCTGTGCTGATATACGAAGTCCTGCGGCAGAGGACCGCCTCTGCCCGAGAGCGGGAACAACTCCGCTGACGATTCTGCCTGACATATACACGCTGCCCGCGGGCAGTGAGAGGTGTTACATAGTTGCTCGATTTAGACAACCTTACAAACAACAATAATACGGATATAGATGATGATTTGAGCCTGGAGAGCATACTCGCGGAGTATGCGGATTTTGACGAAGAAAAGGCCGCCTCCCGAGAGACCGAAGCCCGCTCGAGGCAGATAGTCTACGAGGCTCTGGGCGAGACGGAGTTCTCAGGCGGCATAGACAGCCGCGAGGCCGAGGACACGGTGGACGCCTACTATCCCGAGCCGGAACCGTCTCCGGAGCCGGAGCGCGACTATTACCGCACGGCGATGAGCTATTCCAACCGGCTGCGCCGCAGCTTCGAGCGCTTCGGCAGCCGGATAAACGTCCCCGCCGAGGACGAGTACACTCCCGAGCCCGCCGGCGAGCCGGACTTCGCGCTGGACGACGACGTCAAGGTCTACCGCCCGCGCACCCAACTCCCCGAGGGCGACGAGGACGTCAAGGTCTACGGCGCGGAGAAAAAGCGCGGCCTGGACAGCGTTATAGCCGAGGCCGAGCGGCGCAGCTCCCGCTGGAACCGCGAAGCGCCGGAGCGCGAATTCGTCCCGGCGGACGAGACCTACGGCGCGGCGGACTACGACGTCCGCGACTACGGCGGCGAGGCCGCAGCCTACGGCGACGGGAACTTCGCCTCCGACGCCGGATACGACGCCGACTACGACACGGACGCCTTCAGCTACGCCGACCCCGACGGCGGGATACATGAATACGGCTACGACGAGGGCGGCGACTACGAATACGCCGCGCCCGAGAGCGAGAACGCGCCGAGGCGCGAATACGGCAAGGCTCCCCGAGCCAACCCCATACTCGGCTTTTTGGCCGTGCTGGGCGTCAAGCTCAAAAACGCGCAGACCGCCGGAGCCGCCGCCACCGTGGAGGACGCGGAGGAGCTGGGCGAGGAGATGCCTGCCAAGAAGGCGGCGAAGTACTACGCCGGGAGCGTGAACTCTCTGCGCACACGCTTCAAGCTCTCGCTGTTCCCCGCGCTGGCGCTGCTGTGGATATCGCTGGGTCTGCCCGCCTTCGGCGCGCTTGGCAGCGATCTGAAGGTCACCAGCCTGGTGTGCCTGGTGCTCGAGCTGGCAGTGGTCATGCTGGGTCTGGACATATTCACCTCCGGGATAATGTCGCTCGTGCGCGGCCGCCCGGGTATGTGGACGCTGGTGTCCGTCGCCTGCGTCACCGGCGCGCTGGACGCCGCCGTGGCCTACGCCGTGGGCACCGCCGGATGGGGCTACCCCATGTGCGCCGCGTCGGCGCTCTCGATGGTCTTCGCGCTGTGGGGCGCGCTGCTGGAAGCCCGCGCGCTGCGCTTTTCCACCAAGGCCAAGGAGCTGGCCGTCGACCCCATGACCGTCACCGCCGAGAGCGGCGTAGACGGTCGGGAGGGCTCCGTGCTGCTCAAGTCCCGGCGCAGCCTGGACGGATGGCTGCACCGCTGTGAGGAGCCGGACGCCGCAGAGAGCTTTTTCTCCACCGCCTCGCCGTGGCTGCTGCTGGCCTCCGTAGTTCTCGCCCTGGCCGCCACGGTCATCACCAGGCAGTGGACGTACTTCTTCCGCGTGCTCGCCGCCACCACGGCGTGCACGGCGCCCTTCGTGGCGTTCATCGCCTGCCCCCTGCCCTATTTCCTGCTGGCTCTGCGCGCGTACAGGCGCGGCGCCGCCGTCGCGGGCTGGCCGGGCATGCGCGAGATCGGCCGCGCCATGGGCATGGTCGTCACCGACAGCGACCTCTTTCCCGGCGACAGCATCAAGATCTCGTCCATCAGGATACTCGACGGTACGGTGCCCGAGCGCGTGATAGCAAACGCGGGCAGCGTCATCGTCGCCTCCGGCTGCGGGCTCTCCCCCCTGTTCGCGGAGCTTATGCGCCGCAACGGCTACGCTATGCGCCGGGTCGAGGACTTCTGCTGCCACGAGGGCGGCGGACTCACGGCGCTGATCGCCGGAGAGGAAGTGCTCTGCGGCAGTGCGGCCTTCATGCGCCTGATGGGCATAATGGTGCCGCAGAAGCTCGCGGACAAGAGCGCCGTGTTCATCTCCATCAGCGGCGTGCTCTCCGGGATATTCAACATCGAGTACACCCCGGTAAAGAGCGTGGGCAAGGCGCTGGCCGGCTGCCTCAAGCACCGCCGCGCGCCCATCTTCGCCGTGCGCGACTTCCTGGTCACCCCGCTCATGCTGAGCAGGAAGTACCACATCCCCACCGAGGGCTTCGACTTCCCGCTCTACGCCGTGCGCTACGCCGTATCGGCCACCGAGCCGGCCGAGGACAGCGTCGTCTGCGCCCTGCTGGCGCGCGAGGGTCTGGGCGGATACATGGAGGTCTCGGGCTGCGGCCGCCGCTGCTATCTGTCCGCCAGCCTGGCCACCGTGCTCTCAGGCGTGGCCGCAGTCGCGGGCGTGCTGCTCGCCTTCGCGCTCTACGCCTTTGGCGGCGGCCTGACCACAGCCTGGCTGATAGCCTACATGGCCGTCTTCCTGCTGCCGAGCCTCATCGCCTCCTTCGTCAGCGCAAGGTTCTGAATAATAAAACACGCACGCAAAAGCCGCGTGCGTGTTTTTTCGTATGCGAAAACGCCGGCCGGGCGATTGCCCGGCCGGCGCATTTCAGTTTGCTTAGATCTTCATGCAGACGTCCCACGCACGCCAGATGACGGTGCGGAGGTTGCCGATGGAGACGCAGTCGCCCACGAGGTGGACCTTGCGGCTCGGCTTGGCGACGGGCGTCGGGACAAAGCCGATGGCGTTGACCACGTTGTCGCACTCTACCTCGGTGACGGAGCCGTCCTTGCCCTTGATGACCACGGAGCCGTCCTTGATTTCGCTGATGGTGCTCTCGAGGTAGATGGGCACCTTGTGGAACACCAGCGCCTCGCGCAGATAGCTGGCGTTCGGCAGCGGAACCGCCGGGGTGGCGATGAGGTCGACGGCGTACTCGACGACTATCGGGTGCTTGCCCTCGAGCACCAGCTCGAGCGCCGCCTCGCAGCCGGACTGGCCGCCGCCGAAGATGACGACCTTGTCGCCGACGGGCTTCTTCTCGCGCAGCAGCTCGGTGAGCGTCATGCACTTGTTGAAGCCAGGGATGGGCATCGTGCGAGGCACGCTGCCGGTGGCGACGATGATCTCGTCGAAGCCGCCCAGGGTGCCGATATCGTTTATCTCGGTGTTGTAGCGCACCTCGACGCCGGCCTTGACTATCTCACGGCGGTACCAGTCGATGAGCTCCTTGTCGTTCTCCTTGAAGGACATGCTGCTGGCCGTGATGAACAGGCCGCCCAGCGTGTCGGTCTTCTCGAACAGCACGGGCTTGTGTCCGCGCTTGGTGAGCATCAGCGCGCACTCCATGCCGCCGATGCCGCCGCCGATAATGGCGACCTTCTTCGGCTTGGTGGTGGGGACTATCTTGTACTTGTTGTGCTGCATCGTCGGCGGGGTCAGGGCGCAGCGAGCCAGGTGCATGGTGTCGTCCATGCTCTGGAGGTTGACCGTGCCCTTATACTTTGCGAAGTTGAAGCAGCCGTTGTGGCAGCGGATGCAGGGCTTTATGTCCTCCTCGCGGCCTTCCTGGAGCTTGTGCACCCACTCGGGGTCAACCAGGTTCTGGCGCGCGATGGCCACGGCGTCCAGCTTGCCGGCGGCGATTTCGCGCGCGGCGACTTCGGGCTCCATCTTACCGGCACATACGACCGGGATGTCGCAGAAGTTCTTGATGTGCTCGACCTCGGCGAGGTTGCAGTTGTTGGGCATGTACTGTGGCGGATGCGCCCAGTACCAGGCGTCGTAGGTGCCGTTGTCGCAGTTGAGCATGTCGTAGCCGGCGTCCTGCAGCTTCTTGACGACGATCTCGCTCTCCGCCATGTCGCGGCCGAACTCGACAAACTCCTCGCCGGGCACCGCGCCCTGGAAGAAGTCCTTCGTCTTGGAGACGACGGAGTAGCGCAGGGAGACGGGGAAGTCGCTGCCCGCGGCGTTCTTTATGTTCTTGACTATGTCGGTGGCGTAGCGCAGGCGGTTATCCAGGCTGCCGCCGTACTCGTCGGTGCGGTAGTTGAAATTCTTTATAGCGAACTGGTCGAGCGTGTAGCCCTCATGCACGGCGTGGATTTCGACGCCGTCCACCCCGGCCTCGCGCAGCAGGCGGGCGGTCTTGCCGAAGGCCTCGGTGCTCTCCTTGATCTCGGCCACGGTCAGCGGGCGGGACTTGTAGTCCTGCTTCCAGCGGTTCGGCGTGGGGGAGGCGCTTGCGCACAGATATTCGGCGTCCATGACGAACTTGCCCGCTTTTCCGAGGGCCGGGTGGTCAAGCATCATACTCATCAGGTGGTTGACGCCCATGGAGCGGCCGCAGCCCGCCGCCAGCTGCACGAACAGCTTGGCGCCGGTCTTGTGGAAGTCGACCATGTACTCCTTGAGCTCCTCAAACATGCGCTTGTTGGTATAGAGCCAGCGGTTGCCCATGACGTCGCGCACCCACTGCATGCCGGGGAGTATCAGGCCGACGTCGTCGCGCGCGGTCTGCAGCAGGAAGTGAGCCGCTTCCTTGTCGAAGTGGCACGGCTCCATCCAGCCGAACAGCGAGGTTCCGCCCATGGAACACATGACAAGGCGGTTCTTGATCTCTACATTGCCGATTTTCCACGGTGTAAATAAGGCGCTGTACTTCTCGTCCATTATACATCCTTCCTTCTTTAACAAATTTACGAAGGCCGCAAAGCCGTACAGCCCCCGCCGTTGAGCGGGCATATTCAACATCTCTACCCGCCATATTGTCATAAGCATAACACATCTTTGGTCAAAAAGCAATCATAAAGCGCAGTTTTATCCAGAGTTTTTATAAGATATTTCAAAGCTTTTAATCTTTTCTCAGACCCTGGTCAGACCATCTGTCAATTTGACGGGGAAATTCGGGCAATTGGCTCGAAACGCGAAATTTTAGTTGACAAGCCACGTCTGGCGTGATATTATATCAAGGCCGCATTGGCAGGGTACCATAAAGTGAGTCACGGGAGGGCGTGCGCTCCACCCCATAAGCGAGTCTCTTACAGAGAGGATGAAACAAATGAAGCATGCAGTTATCGAGACCGGCGGTAAGCAGTACCGCGTCGCGGAGGGCGACGTCATCTATGTCGAGAAGCTCGACGTGGAGGCTGGCGCCACCGTAAAGTTTGACCGCGTTCTCGCCGTCATCGACGAGGCCAACACGGTGTTCGGCACTCCCGTCGTCGAGGGCGCCGTTGTCACCGGCAACGTCGTGAAGAACGGCCGCGGCAAGAAGATCCGCGTCTACAAGATGAAGCCCAAGAAGGGCTATCAGCGTCTGCAGGGTCATCGTCAGCCCTACACCAAGGTTCAGATCGAGAGCATCGGCTGAGAGACGCGAACGCGATTAGACTTATTGGAGGTGTAACGAAATGGCACATAAAAAAGGTATGGGCTCGACCAAGAACGGTCGCGACAGTGAGTCCAAGCGCCTCGGCGCCAAGCGTGCCGACGGTCAGTACGTCCTCGCGGGCAACATTCTCGTCCGCCAGCGCGGCACCAAGATCCACCCCGGCACCAACGTCGGCAAGGGCAAGGACGACACCCTGTTCTCCCTGGTCAACGGCACCGTGAGGTTTGAGCGTTACGGCAAAGACCGCAAGAAGGTCTCTGTCTACGAGGAAATCGCCCAGTAATCCAAGTGCGGACGTACTTAATGTGCGTCCGCACTTTTCTATCCTCAGCCGGCTCGGCAAACTATCCACACTATCAAACAGGAGGACGCCTGCATGGCATCACCTTTCGTCGACAAAGTAACCATAAACATCAAGGCCGGCAAGGGCGGCGACGGCGCCGTCTCCTTCCACCGCGAGAAGTACGTCGCGGCAGGCGGCCCGGACGGCGGCGACGGCGGGCGCGGCGGCGACATCGTCTTCCGCGCCGACACGCACATGAACACGCTGATGGACTTCCGCTATAAGCGCAAGTTCTCCGCCGGCAACGGCGCTCCCGGCGGCGCCAAGCGCTGCACGGGCAAGGACGGCGAGAGCGTCATACTGCGCGTCCCGCCCGGAACGGTCATCCGCGACGCGGACACCGGCGCCATCATGCACGACATGAGCTCCGGCGGCGACTTCGTCGCCTGCCGCGGCGGACGCGGCGGCTGGGGCAACAAGCGCTTCGCCACCGCCACGCGCCAGACCCCGCGCTTTGCAAAGCCCGGCCTGCCCGGCGAGGAGCACACCGTGCTCCTGGAGCTGAAGCTCCTGGCCGACGTCGGCCTGGTGGGCTTCCCGAACGTGGGCAAGAGCACTCTGCTCAGCGTGGTGTCCAACGCCCACCCCAAGATAGCGAACTACCACTTCACCACGCTGTTCCCCAACCTCGGCGTGGTGTACGTCGGTGAGGGGCAGAGCTTCGTGCTGGCCGACATCCCCGGCATCATAGAGGGCGCCAGCGAGGGCGCGGGGCTGGGTCACGACTTCCTCCGCCACATCGACCGCTGCCGCCTGCTCATCCACCTGGTGGACGTCTCCGGCAGCGAGGGGCGCGACCCCGTCGAGGACTTCGACGCCATCTGCGCCGAGCTGGAGCAGTGGAGCCCCGAGCTGGCCGGACGCCCCCAGCTTGTGGCCGCCAACAAATGCGACCTGCTTGAGCCGGACAGCGACAACCTCGAGCGGCTGCGCGCGCATGTGGAGGGCAAGGGCTTCCGCCTCTTTGAGCTGTCCGCCGCGACAACGCAGGGCTCGCGCGAGCTGATGCTCGCCGCCGCGTCCGAGCTTGACCACCTCCCCCCTGTCACCGTGTACGAGCCGGACTACGTCGCGCCGGAGCCGGAGCTCAGCTCCCCCGACGACATACGCATCGTCCGCGACGGGGACACCTGGTACTGCGAGGGCGAGTGGCTCAGCCGTCTCGTGGCCGGCATAAACTTCACCGACTACGAGAGCCGCATGTACTTCGACCGCCGCCTGCGCCAGGCCGGATTCTTCGACCGGCTGGAGGCCGAGGGCATAGCCGACGGCGACACCGTCAGCATCTACGACGTGGAATTTGAATACCAGAGCTGAGGCCGCGCGCCAAAGCCAGCCGCCCGTCTCCCGTGAACAGCCCGGGGACGGGCGGCTTTTTTGCGGTGTATCACTTATTCCGGCGCAATATGCCGCACTCGGCGCGGTTGTTCACCGGGTCGAGCCAGAAGTGCAGTCCGCGCGGCTCAATCACGCGGAACATGTGCTCCAGCTCCGGCATGTTCGGGCAGTAGTCGGCAAAGCGGTTCGGCTCGCCGTCGAGCAGCTGCGGGCGGTAGGCGACGGTGCGCGCGTCGTTCCACACGGCGCAGTAGAAGATGTCGGCCTCGACCAGATCCTGGAACATGTGGCTGCCGTAGCTCAGCTCGGGCATGTACCCCGCGCGGTCGTCGCTCACCTCGCACACGCCGGCGAAGCCGCTGATGTCCGCAAAGCTCACCGGCACGCCCAGCTCGGGCGAGCTGGTGCCCAGACGCCCGGGCGCGAGCAGCAAAATCTTCTTGCCGCTGTCGCGCAGGGCGCGGTTTATGGTTCCCACCGCCTTTGCCGCGAGCGGTTTTTTGCTGTAGGGGAACTCGTAGTAGGCCTTGGCGTCTATCTCTATCACCAGGTCTATGTCCGTGCTGGTCGCGAGACCCATGGAGGAGTCCTTGAGCTTGAAGAACGTGTCGCTCTCCGGCAGCTCCGGCATCGTCACCTTGCCTCCCGGCTGGCCTATGTACAGCGGCCTGCACTGCAGCAGGTTTATCACGAAATCGCCGTATTCGTCGGTGTTCACGGCGTACTCTATGTCCACCGGCGTGCCGTAGACGTTCTCCAGCGTCTTGAGCAGCGAGCGCATGATGTTCGGAAACTCCGTCCGCTCCAACAAGCCCTGGCAGCTGACGTACCAGACCTCGTCGCGCATACCGAACTCGCGCAGCTCGGCCTCGGCCTCGGTGTCCCTCTCGAACATCAGCCGGCAGAACCAGCCGGGCAGGCACTGCCGCACGCTCTCGGCGTCCACGCTGCGGAAGGCGCGCCGCTCGCGGTCAATGACGTCTATGCTGTGCTGGGAAAAGCGGTGCCGGTACGCGGTGCTGGAGTGGCTGCGCGCGGCGGGTCTGTCCAGGTTCACCAGGCGCGGGTAGTCGTCCTCCGTGCGGTCGACGGCCTTGGTGCCCAGACCCACGACAAGGCGGAGCATCCCCGCCTCCGGGTCGACGTCCTGGCTGGTGCGGTACAGGCAGCGGCTGTAGCCCACGCCCGCCACACCGGGCAGGTAATACGGCCCCGCCCAGGAGCCGGAGACGCGCTGGACGAGTATGCTCATCTGCTCGTCCAGCTTCTCCAGTCCGCGCTGGAGCCGGTACTCCAGCGCGCTTGGGTCCATCGTGCTGGCGTAGACCTGCCTGACCGCGTCCTCAAACGCGGCCAGCCTCTCCTCCAGCGAGCCGAAGTTGACGCAGAACACGCTCTCATACTTCCCGGCGAAGGCGTTGCCGAAGCCGTCCTCCAGGAAGCTGGACGAGCGGACTATGATGGGGCTCTGTCCGTAATAGCTCAGCATCGCCTTGAACTGCTCGCGTATCTGCTCGGAGAACTCGCCGCGGAGCATGGCCTCGCGCAGCTCCGGAGCTTTGGTGAAGTAGCCCTCCGGCGTGCGCTGCTCTATTCTGAGCTTCCAGCAGTTGTTGTTCACGAGGTAGGTGTAAAACACGTCTGAGCCTATGAAAAAGCTGTCGTGCGGCTCGGCGTGGTTCCTGAACTCGGGCAGGCACTCCTCGGCTATCTTCCTTGCCAGGAGCATACCGCAGGCCTTGCCGCCTATCGCGCCGGAGCCTATCATCCGGTCGCGCACGGCGAAGTAGTCCTTCGCGTCAAAGAGCTGGTGGATGAGCCTCTGCACGTTCGGGTCCTTGCTCATCATGCTCTCGAGTATGGTCAGCTCCGTCTCGTCGCGGAACTGGCCGCGGCCGTACTCCAGCTTGGCCTGGGCAAAGAAGCGGTCGTGGCTGTCGTAGTTCTGGTCCTGCGTGTGGGAGGAGATGTCGTCCAGCAGCCGGTAGTACCGGCTGACGGCCACGCCGCCGTCCAGCGGCTTGAACGGGCCGCCGTTAGTGCTCACGTGCGGGATGTAAACGTTGTTGCCGTCGCGCTCCTGCGCCTTGAGCGTGTGTATGTACACACGGTTGTCGGAGGTGTAGACGTCTATCAGAAGCTGCGTCGTGTCGCGTATGCGCGCCACGGAGTCGAAGGAGTGGCGCGAGCGCAGCAGGGGGAAATACGCCACCGTCTCCAGCTCGTAGAGGTAGGGACAGGTCACGCGGAAGAAGTTGGCCATCATCTGGTCTGTGTACCAGGCAGATTGCAGGTCGCTCAGGCTGTCAAAGACGTAGAACGTGCCCTTGCCCTCGGCGGTTATGCGGTTGTATATGGCCACGGTGAAGGGCTCAAAGCCCATGTCGGGGTCGAACTCAAATATCTTCAGTCCCGGCCTGGCGGAGAGCAGCGGCTCGTGGTGCGTGAAGTGCATGTACACCATGTTCCGCCCGTCGGCGATCGCCCGGTCGGCAAAGGGCTGGGCGAAAAGCCGGTACTCGGCCAGCTCGGTGACCTGCCAGACGACGTTGTCGCCCATGCGTATGTTGTCGAACACCTCGTCAGCCCCGGGGTATCCGCTGGGTATTCTGTCAAATAACATCTGTGTCCCCCCTTACATTTTATGCTACAAGTATAACAGCTGTCCGGGCTCTTGTCCATAATCCGGGTACCAGTTATTATAATAACGTACTCCGCGCCCGGGCATAAACATGCTCCGCCGGCATCATGCCGGCGGAGCCTCACTCATTTGTTACCTATTCTTCTGCGCACCTCGGCGATGGTCAGCCCGGTTTCGCGGGCGATGCGCGCCAGGTCGTCGTACTCCGGCTTGCTCTTTTCAATGCCGAAGCCGCTGCCGCGCTTGATGCGCACCGCGCCGAACTCCGTCTCCACCGTCTCCACGCTGCGGTGGAGCTTCATGCGCTCGGGCGTATAGATGCGCACGCCGAGCGTGGGGGTGTGCATCAGCATCAGCCGTGCGAACTCCTCGCGCCTGTCGTAGTCGCACAGGCAGCACAGCAGCGTGCCGGGGCGGCCCTTCTTCATGCCCACGGAGGCGGTAAAGACGTCCAGTGCCCCGGCGGCTAGCAGCGCCTCCTGGGCGTAGCCTAAGTCCTCCGCCGTCACGTCGTCCAGCGTACAGAATATCTCCGCCACGTCGGCGCCGCGCTCCTCGCTCTCGCCCAGCACCGCGCGGACGCAGTTGGCGGCCGAGAAGTCGCGCGTGCCCATGCCGTAGCCCACCGCGCTCATGCGCATCGCGGGCATCTCGCCGAAGCTCCCGGCAATCGCGCGCACCAGCGCCGCGCCCGTGGGAGTTGTCATCTCGCCCTCTATGTCGCCGGCGAACACCGGTATGTCCTCGAGAATCAGCGCCGTGGCGGGCGCGGGAACCGGCAGTATGCCGTGCGCGCAGCGCACCTGGCCGAAGCCCGTGCGCACCGGCGAGACCACTATCCTCTCCGGCGCAAGCATGTCCAGCAGCCAGCTCACGCCCACCACGTCGGCGACCGCGTCCATCGCGCCCACCTCATGGAAGTGCACTTCTCCCACCTCGCGGCCGTGCACGGCGCTCTCGGCCTTGGCGATCTCCGTATAGACCGCCGCCGCACGCTTTTTCACCGCATCGGGCACGTTCAGGCCGTCTATCACCGCCGTTATGTCCGCGAGCGAGGCGTGATGGTGGTGCCCGTGCTCATGGTGGGGGTGGTCGTGCTCATCGTGGCCGTGCCCGTGCTCGTGGTGGGGATGGTCGTGCTCACCGTGGCCGTGTTTGTGCCCGTGGTGGGGATTGTCATGTTCGCCGTGGGCATGCTCGTGAGCGTGGTGGTGGAAGTCCTCCTCGTCCTCGCCGTGCACGGTGACGGCGACGTGCGTGCCCATGACGCCGCACTTGGCCGTGCGCTGCATAGCCGCGTGCACGCCGGGGATGCCCAGACCGTTGAGCTTATCTATGAAGCCCTGCCGCTCACCCTCGGGCAGCAGCTCCAGCAGGGCGGCCATGAGCATATCGCCCGCCACGCCCATGCGGCAGTCCAAAAAAAGTATTTTCATGCGTCACCTCACAGGTGGTTTATCATGCTGGCGAGGTAGCCCGCGCCGAAGCCGTTGTCTATGTTCACGACGGACAGGCCGCTGGCGCAGGAGTTGAGCATGCTCAGCAGCGCGGCCACGCCGCCGAAGGCCGCGCCGTAGCCCACGCTGGTGGGCACGGCTATGACCGGGCAGTCGGCCAGGCCGCCGATGACGCTCGGCAGAGCGCCCTCCATGCCCGCGACGGCCACTATGCAGCGCGCGGTCATGATGTCCTCGGCGTGGTCGAGCAGGCGGTGTATGCCGCTGACGCCCACGTCGTAGAGCCGCTTGACGTTGTTGCCCAGCGCCTGGGCGGTCAGCGCGGCCTCCTCGGCCACGGGGATGTCCGTCGTGCCGCCGGTGGCGACCACTATCGTGCCCTTGCCGTCCGGCTCGGGCAGTTGACCTATTATCCCCACTTTGGAGCGAGGTTCGTAATTTAACTCGTATATATTCCCCACATACTCCGCCGCTTCGGGCGCCATACGGGTTATGAGCACCACATTCTCGCCGCCGCGCATCAGCGAGCCGGCGATGGCGGCGATCTGCTCCGGCGTCTTGCCCGCGCCGTAGATCACCTCGGCGATGCCCTGGCGCAGCTCGCGGTGCAGGTCGACCTTGGCGAAGCCCATGTCCTCAAACGGCTCCAGCTTGAGCTTGGTCAGCGCGTCGTCAGCGCTGAGCCTGCCCGATTCGACTTCGCGGAGTATATCAAGTACAGCCTGTTTTTTCATTGTTTACCTCCCTTTCAAATCCATAACCACGCGCTCGAAGTCCCCTCCCAGCGCATCCAGGATGCCGCTCCGCCGCTCGACGGCCATGGGCATCTGCTCCGGTCTCAGCTCCAGCCGCGCTGCGCCGTCTTTGGCGATGCGCACGCGGAAATCGTCAAAGCCCATCGCGCGCATGGCGTCCTCGGCGCGCTCCACGCGGCGCAAGTCCGCCGCAGTGATGGCAGTACCCGTGCTCACCCTCGTGGCCAGGCAGGCGTAGGCGGGCTTTGAGGCGGTGAACAGCCCCAGCTCGCGCGAGCGGGCGCGTATGTCCTCCTTCGTAAGGCCGCACATGCGCAGCGGACTGAGCACTCCCAGCTCCTTCACGGCGCGCATACCCGGCCTGTCGGACGCGTCGTCCGAGGCGTTGTTGCCGTCTATCAGCGTGTCATACCCGTCCGAGAGCGCTCTCTCGCGTATCAGCGAGAAGATGGCGCGCTTGCAGTAGTAGCAGCGCTCGGGCGGGTTTGCGGCCACGCCCGGCACGGAGAGTATGTCGTGCTCCAGCACGGTCAGCTCCGTCCCCAGCTCGCGGCAGACCCTGCGTGCGTCTTCCAGCTCGAACTCCGGCTGGAACGCCGTGCGCACGAAGTACGGCCGCACCTCGACGCCGCACTGCTTTGCCGCCGCAAGCAGGTACGACGAATCCACGCCCCCGGAGAATCCGAGGGCGCAGCGTGGATGTTCGTTGAAAAATTGTTGTAATGTCACGGGTTTTAGTCCTCTTTAAGTATTGCGGACCGCGCCGGGCGTCACACCCAGCAGAAGCGGAAGCCGCCGTAGCCCATGCACATCTCGAGCAGGCACAGCCCGAGGCAGAGCTTGTTGATGCCGCCGCCCTGCGGAAAGCCGGAGCGCTGCGAGGTGTAGACGGTTCCGCCGCGCTGGAGCTCCTCCAGGAACTCGCGGTACTCGGTGTTGCCCGGCTCCATCTCCACGGCGCGTTTGGCGTACTCCATCGCGGTTATGCGGTTGCCGAGGCCGGAGTTCGCTATGCCGGCGAGGTAGTACCAGCGTGCGGTCCGCTCGCCTGCGGGCACCTGCGAGAGCGCCGTGACGGCCTCCTGGAAGTGCCCGGCGCGGATGTAGTTCTCCGCGGCGCGGATCTCCGTGGCCTCGCCTGAGGCGTCGTAGCCGCCGCCCCAGCCCTGCTGCTGCCAGCCTCCGCCCCAGGCGCCCCAGGGGTCGTACTGCTGCTGGGAGCCGTAGCCCCCGCCGTAGCCATATCCGCCGCCGTAATTCGTGCGGTTGGCCTCGCCGGACTTTATAGCGTCGTAGGCGGCGTTTATCTCGTTCATCTTCTCCGCCGCAGCCGGATTGTTGGGGTTGCGGTCTGGATGATATTTTTTGGCGAGCTTGCGATAAGCCGCCTTTATTTCGTCGTCTGAGGCGTCGCGGGACACGCCCAGCACCTCATAGGGGTCACGCTTCAACGGCATTGTCTCCCTTCTTCCCATGCCTGCGGGACATCTCGGCGTCATAGCGCAGCCAGACTCCGGAATAGAGTATGTTCCTCATAATGTCCGCATCCTGTACTATAGGCAACAGCTCAAACACCGCCGCGCACTCGCCTATCAGCATGGTCAGAGTGTCGTGCAAGTCCTCCTCCGTCTTGCCCTTTGCGTACTCGGCAAGCGGGTTGTAGCGCCCGTGGGCGGCATCCCCCTCGAGGTCAAGCACCGCGTCCATTATATAGATGAATTCGCCCAGCTCCTCGCCGAAGCGGCGCAGGCGCGGGCTCCAGACAGTGTCGTCCGGGTAATAAACAAACAGTTCGCCCATCAGCCGGCCGAAACACCTCGCGCCGGCGTCCGGGTCGGTTTCGCCGCGCGACTCCAGTGCTGAGAGCTCCTCGAGGCACTGCTCGATGAACCGGCTCTTTTCCGGGTAGCGCGCCGCCGTCTCTTTATACCGGCCGGCGAACACGGCGGCCTCCGCCCTGGACATATAGCTGTGCTCGTCGCGCCAGTCGTCCATGAGGTTCTGGTACGCGAGCAGTATGTTCATGTCCGCGGCGTACTCCGTGACGGCGCTTGCGCTCCAGCCGTGCGGATGCACCGGGTGCGCGATGCAGCGCTCCTCCCCGGTCTCCGCCTCCGGCTCGTACATGCTCTCGAGCAGCAGCACGAGGAAGGTCATGTCGTATGTCAGCGTCAGGCGCGAGACGGAGCCGTGCCTGGCCTTGAGCGTGCGGCAAAGCCCGCAGTAGCAACTCTTGTACCGGGCAAGCTGCTCGGGCGTGAGCGAATCGGGATTGGCTATAACGTATCCGAACATCAGGTGTGTTTGATAAACGAGTTGCCGCATTTGCGGCAGACTATCTTGATCTTGCCCTTGCCACGCGGCACACGCAGCAGCGTCCCGCAGCTGGGGCAGCGGAAGAATTTGTACTCCCTGCGCTGACGCCAGCGCTCGCCCAGGCTGCGAAACCACATCCGGATAGAATAGGTGCGCCGCATATACTTTGCGTTTTCCGCCCGGCGCTTGGCCACGTTGCGCGAGAACATACGGAAGTACATGTACACGATACCCAACAGCACCAGTATGAAAAGCACGCTGGAGAGCCGCCCGCTTGTGAACATGCTCAGCAACAGAAGCACCAGAGTGCCGACCATCACTGCGCGTCCGAGCTGGTCTACGCCGTTGCGTCCCGCCATGAATCTTGCAAGTTTTTCCCGCATGATATCACCTTTCAAGCCCCTGGCGCCCGATGGGCGCCCGCTTGGGGAAACAGAGTTTTTTCTAATGATAAATGATAGCACCGGGCGGAAGAAAGTTTATCAATAATCTGTTAATTTCGCGGCCATTTGGGCTTGTTTGTGGCGTTAACTTTCTGTGTCGGTTGTTATGTCACCCTGCGGCTTTTTCAGCTGCGGGCTGTTGTCCTCGCCCTCGAGGTCGCCTACCAGCAGCTCTATCAGGTCGTTTATGGTCACGATGCCGGTGACGCCGCCGTACTCGTCGCAGACGACGGCCAGCTTTTTCTTCAGGCGGCGCATCCGCTCGAGCAGGACGTCGGCCTTGATGCTGTCCGGGACGAAGTACGCAGGCTTGACGCACTCCTTGAGCGCGGCCTGCGCGCTGCGCTCAGGCAGTGCGAAGTAGTCTTTTATATCCAGCACGCCGATGATCTTGTCCGTGGTGTCCTGGCAGATCGGGTAGAAGGAGTGGCGCGAGGAGAATATTTCCTTTTCCCACTCCTCGGTGCCCTCGTCCGCCCAGAGCACGGCCATCTGGGTGCGGTGCGTGCAAAAGTGCTCGGCGCTCTGGTCGTCGAACTCAAAGAGGTTCTGGATAAACTCGTTCTCCTCCTCGCCGATGCTGCCCTTCTGGCTGCCGGCGATGGCCATCATGCGTATTTCCTCCTCGCTGTACTCGTCGTCCTCGCTGTTGGGGTCGACGCCGAGCAGGCGGAGCACCGCGTTCACCGACACGCTCAGCAGGCTGACGATGGGCTTGAACACCTTGGAAATGGCATACAGCATCCCGGCCAGCTTGAGGGACACGCCCTCCGGGTTCTTCATGGCCAGGCGCTTGGGCACCAGCTCGCCGAAGACCAGCGTGAAGTACGAGAGTATCAGCGTCACCAGCACGACCGCAATGGAATTTATCACGGAGGGGCTTATGCCGATACCCGTGGAGACCACGGCGTTGGTGATGAGCCCGGCGAAGTTGGTGGCCGCCGCGGCGCTGCCCAGATAGCCGGACAGGGTGATGGCTATCTGTATGGTTGAGAGAAATCGCTCCGGCTGCTCGGTGAGCTTGCCGAGCTTTACCGCGGCCTTGTTGCCCTCGCTTATTAGCTGCTCAAGGCGCACGTCCTTGACAGAGATGACCGCTATCTCCGCGCACGCGAAGATGGCGTTCAGCCCGATAAGTACGACCTGCAATACCAGCTGCCAGATTAGTGTTGTGTCCAAGTTTTACTCCTCCTGAAGTGTACGAAAAAGGCTTCTGCACGTCTCACGGGGCAAAAAAGAACGCAAAAACGCCCGCCCCTCAGTTTTGAGGCGCGCGCGTCAGTAAAGGTATTCGGTTTGGTGACAGGATGAGCCGTCGTCCATGATTTACCGCATTTCTCCTTTGACGTATATTGAAACATAAAGCGCGCAGTTTGTCAAGAGGAATTGACACAGCTCCGTACAGGCGGCTTTTACCTGTACGCCTCGTGCGAGCCGTTTTCGTCCCATTTCGCGATCAGCAGCAGCGCGGAAAAGGCCCTGGGTATGCCGATGTACGGCAGAGCCTGCACAAGCGCCGCCGTGACCTCCAGCAGGCTGTTGCCCGCCCTCAGCGCGCCGGAGATGTGCGCCGGCAGCTGCGCCGAAGCGCCTGTGGCCGCGAGCGTCACCACGCTCAGCAGCTCGCGCGTCCTGACGTCCAGGCCGCGGCGCGTGTAGAAATAGCCGAAGCTGTCCGCCGTCAGCAAATGCGGCACGAACCGGCCAAACTCTCCGGGCAGGTTTGCAAACACCTCCCTGACCTCGCCGCCGTAGAGCGGGGTCTGGATGGCGGCTCCGGCCTCCTCGCGCTCCTCTGCCGTGACCGTGGCCGCGTCCTCGAGCGGAAGCGCGATGCCGCGCGCCTCGAGAGCCTCGTCCATGGCCGACACCGCGTTCAGCGCGCCCGGCCAGCCTATGTACAGCGCGCAGGAGTACACCGCCTCGCGCACCTCCAGCGGCGAGCTGCCCGCGTTCAGCGCCGCGCCCACGTGCGCCTTGAGCTGCGGCAGCGCGCCCAGGGACGCGAGCGCGGTCACCGTTATCAGCTCGCGCAGCTTGTCGTCCAGCACTCCGGTGGAGAACACCTCGCCGAATATCTCGTTTTGCAGCATCGTCAGCAGCTCCGGGTCGCGCGCGTCCGGCTGCGGAGCGCGTCCGAACAGGCGCTCATATGTCTCCCGGGCCGCTTTTGTCAGCTCCACGGCGCTCATTTCAGGCTCCTTCCCAGCTCGTAGGCCTCGCGCATGTGCGCCGAGCGGCGCGTCATCGCCGCGCTGCCGCAGCCGGTGCCGTACACCGCGCCCTGGTCGCTAAAGCTCATATAGCGGCAGAGCGTCTTGTAATAGGCCTCCACCACCTCCATCGTCCAGTAGTTGTCGTCCCACGCGGCCACGATGAAGGCGGTCTTCAGGCGCCTCGCGGTCAGCTCGCCGGTGAAGCTGTAAAAGCGGTCTATGACGTGCTTGAGCTGGCTGGAGACGTTGTAGTAGTAGAGCGGGGTCACGAACACGGCCATGTCGCAGCTCATGAGCTTGTCCCGGAGCGTAAGCGTCATGTCGTCCTTCTGTACGCACGTCCCGGCCATGCCGCAGGCGTTGCAGCCCCGGCAGGGCCTGATGTCCGCGTGCGCGCAGTCGAACACCTCGACCTCGTGCCCGGCCTCACGCGCGCCGCGCATGAACTCCCCGGCCAGCGTGTTGGACGCGCCGCTGGCGTGCGGGCTGCTCTCGATCACAAGTATCTTCATGTCTATCCCTCCTGAGTGCATTATAGACCGCTCCCGGGGCGCATGGCAAATACCTGTTTTCTATTTTGAACCATGCCCTGAACGCATTTCTGCTCGACAACCCTCGGGTTTTGGGGTATAATTGGCGCAGAAAGGGTGGTACAGTGGAGATACGTGTGCTTAAATACTTCCTGGTCGTGGCCCGCGAGGAGAACATCACGCGCGCGGCGCAGCTGCTGCACATCACGCAGCCGACGCTGTCGCGGCAGCTCATCCAGCTTGAGGAGGAGCTGGGCGTGCAGCTGTTCCGCCGCAGCAAATACCGCATCATCCTCACGGACGACGGTATGCTGCTGCGCCGCCGCGCGCAGGAGATAGTCGACCTGGCGGAGAAGACCGAGCGCGAGTTCCTGCGTCAGGAGGAGGAGCTGAGCGGCGAGATATCCATCGGCTGCGGAGAGACGAACTCCATGAGCTGGCTCTCCGAGCGCATGGCCGCCTTCCGGCGCGAGCACCCGCTGGTGAGCTTCAGCATCTACAGCGCCACCGCGGACGACATAAAGGACAGGCTCGAAAAGGGTCTGCTCGACCTCGGCCTGCTGGCCGAGCCCGTGGAGATAGGCCGCTACGACTTCATACGTATGCCCAGGGAGGACGTCTGGGGGGTGCTGGTGCGCCGCGACAGCCCGCTGGCCGAACTGGACTGCGTCACGCCCGAGGACTTGACCGGCGTCCCGCTGCTCATGAGCCGCCGCCAGCAGGTGCGCGACGAGCTGGCCGCCTGGTTCGGAGACAGCTTTGCGCGCGTGGAGCACGCGGGGAGCTTCAACCTCATCCTCAACGCCGCCAACATGGTTCTGCACGGCGTGGGCGCGGCGCTGGGCTTCTACCTCGCCGACATCTCGGACGAGCTGCGCTTCGTCCCGCTCTCGCCGGAACTGCGCACGGGCACGGTGCTGGTGTGGAAAAAGGACATGGCCTACTCCCGCGCGGCGGGCGAGTTCCTGCGCGCGCTGAGAAATGTCCGCGAAGCATGACGTTGAATTCGCTATAGGTATTGGACATTTTTCTGAATCAGGGCTAGAATACAGGCGTCCGGCAGAGGACGTCTGTATTCTTTTGAGGTGAGCATATGACCATAGACGAAGCCAGCGAGCGCTATTCCATCCCCCTTGACATACTGCGTGAATACGAGAGCTGGGGGTTGTGCGGCGCGGTCAAGAAGGTCATGGGCGCCTGGCAGTACGATGACACCGACCTGGAGCGGCTGAGCACTGTCATGACGCTGCACGACCTGGGCTTCAGCCCGCAGGAGGTCGAGACCTACATGCGCCTCATGCTGGAGGGCGGCTCCGACGCGGAGCGGCTGCGTATGCTCGACAGGCGGCGCTGCGCCTGCCTGGACGACATACACTTCCGCGAGAAGCAGCTCGGCCGCCTGGACTACCTCCGGCACCAGCTCAGGAAGGGCAAGTCCTGACGTCCGGCGGAGCAAACTGTGTTCAAAAACAAAATCTATATAAAAGGAGCACCTTACATGTCTGAATTCACCACGATTTTCCCCCGCGGCGAGGAAAACAAGGCCTTTGAGCAGTATTTTATAGGCAAGAGCTATCTCGCCCCGCTCAGCACGGAGCAGATAGGCATAGCGAACGTCACCTTCGAGCCGGGCTGCCGCAACAACTGGCACGTCCACAACGCCAGCAAGGGCGGCGGACAGATCCTGCTGTGTACCGGCGGACGCGGCTGGTACCAGGAGTGGGGTCAGCCCGCGCGTGAGCTGCACGCCGGCGACGTGGTCAACATCCCCGTGGGCGTCAAGCACTGGCACGGCGCCGCCAAGGACAGCTGGTTCGCGCACGTGGCCATCACTGTCCCCGGCGAGGACGTGTCCAACGACTGGCTGGAGCCCGTTGACGACGCACAGTACGCCGCGCTGGAGGCCTGAATGATGGATCGCAAGGAACAGTCCCGCGAGGTCATGCGCCGCCTCTACGGCCTCGCCAAAAGCCCCATGTCCGCCACCGACCCCAACTTCGCCGCTATAAAGGAGCGGCTGGTCTACGGCGAGGTCTACGAGCACATCAAGCTCGACGCCAAGCTGCGCGAGTTCATCCTCCTCGCCGTCGCCGCAACGAACGAGACGCCCGACGAGGTCGAGCTTCACACCGCCGCAGCGCTCTCCGTGGGCGCCACTCCGGCGCAGATAAAGGAGGCCGTGTACCAGAGCGCGCCCTACATCGGCATGGGCAAGACCGAGATGGCCGTCAAGGCCGTGAACCGCGCCCTCGCCGCCAGGGGCATATCCCTCCCCGCCGGGGAGCGCTTCGGCACCGTCACGGAGGACAGCCGCCTGGACGACGGTCTGGCCACGCAGAAGTCCATCTTCGGCGCGAGCATAGACGCCATGCGTGAGAGCGCCAGCGAGGACACCAGGCACATTCAGGACTACCTCAGCGCCTGGTGCTTCGGCGACTTCTACACCCGCGGCGGCATCTCCGTCAAAGACCGCGAGCTGCTGACCTTCAGCATACTCTGCGCCCAGGGCGGCTGCGAGCCGCAGCTGCGCGGCCACGTGGGCGGCAACGCCGCCGTCGGCAACGGCCGCGATGTCCTGCTCGACGCGCTGACGCTCATCATCCCCTACATCGGCTTCCCCAGGACTCTCAACGCCCTGAACGTCATAAACGAACTGCTCCCCGCCTGAGGCGGGAAAAAACGACCGGCTCCGCCGTGATGGCGGAGCCGGTCGTTTTGTCTGAGTTCGGTTTACATAATAATGCACTTCTTGGGGCAGACCTCGTGGCAGGTGCCGCAGCCGATGCACTTTTCCTCGTCGAGCGTCCACGTCTTGGCGGCGCGGTCGACGGTGATGGCTCCGGCAGGGCACTTCTTGGCGCAGAGGGTGCAGTAGACGCACTTGCTCGGGTCGCTCACCGGCAGGCCGTCGTCGCGCGGCTGCACGGCCGGGGTCTCCGGCTCGGCCTGGCAGGACTCTGCGGCCGGGGCGGCGGGCTTTTTGGGCGCGGGCTTTTTCTTGAGGTAGGTGCCCTCGACCACCAGCTCGCTCTCGTCGCGGGCTACCATGTGGTAGTCTGTCGTGAGCTCGATGGCGTTCTTGACGCAGAAGTCGGCGCAGTTGGCGCAGAAGGTGCACGAGCCGAGGAAGAAGCGGCGGGTAATGAGCTGCCCCTCCTCCGTGTCCACGGCGGTGGTGCTGATGGCGCCGCCGGCGCAGACCCGCTCGCACATGCCGCAGGAGATGCACCTGTCGGCGTGGAAGACGATCCTGCCCCTGTAGCCCTCGGGAGCCGGAGCGTCGACCGCGGGGTACTTCTCGGTGCTGGGCTTGGAAAAAAGCTGCGTCACGGCCTCTTTGATGAAAGGCAGCATTTACTTCGCCTCCCTTTTCTCTTTGAGTATCTTCGCCGCGAGCGCCAGGCCGTCGATGATGGCCTCCGGCTTGGGGGCGCAGCCCGCGATGGAGACGTCGATGGGCACGTACTTGTCCAGGGGGCCGGCCACGGAGTAGCTGCCCTTGAACACGTTGCAGCTGCGCGGGCAGGAGCCGAGCGTGACTATGACGCGCGGTTCCGGCACCTGCTCTATGGTGCGCAGGACGCGATCCAGGCTCTGCACGGTGACGGGGCCGCTGACCACGACGATGTCAGCGTGGCGCGGCGTGCCGGCCAGCTTGAAGCCCAGACGCTCGGCGTCGTAGCGCGGCGTGAGCACGGCGACAAGCTCGATGTCGCAGCCGTTGCAGCTTCCCGCGTTGATGTGGAAGAGCCAGGGCGACTTGCCGGCCGCCTTGTCGACTAACTTTTTGAACATACCGACCCTCCCTAGCAGAACCAGACCAGCAGCAGGCTTATGAGCGCCAGCCCGCTGACCACGGTCCAGAAGAATTTAAAGAGCTGCTCGACCCTGAAGCGCGCCGTTATGGCGTGCAGCAGCGACATGCAGACCAGCGTAACCACGGTGCAGAACGCCAGCGTTATTATGACGTCCAGCCAGAGCATGCCCGTCGTTATGCCGCCGAGGAACAGCGCGCAGAACAGCGCCGTCATGACGAACATCTTCACGGCGTGCGAGAGCTTGAACACCGCGAGCGGGGCGCCCGAGTACTCGACCAGGGGGCCTTCGCAGATCTCAGTCTCGGCCTCGCCGACGTCAAACGGCTGCTGCCCCACCTCGCAGGGGACAACCAGCAGCATGGCTATCGCAGCGGGGATCAGCCTCCAGTCGAGGATGAACGGGTCAAGGAGGTACTGCGCCAGGGTTATGTGTCCCAGCGAGAAGGTCACGCCCATCCCGGCTGTGGCAGCTCTGCCGACGGCTAGGAAAATGAGTATCAGCGGGAGCTCGTAGCTCATTATGGCGACCATCGTGCGCGACGAGCCCACGCCCGCGAAGGGCGAGCCGGAGGCGCTGCCGCCGAGTATCATGGCCAGCGTGGGTATGGTCATGAGGTAGAGGATTACCACCGTGTCGCCGTTCACGCCAAAGGCCTGATAGCCGCCTATGGGTATGAACAGCACGGTCACGACGAGGCTCGCCAGCCCCAGCCAGGGCGCGGCCAGGAAGGTTGTGCGCGCGGCCGTGGCCGGCACGATGCACTCCTTGCCCATCAGCTTGAGGAAGTCCCAGGCCGGCTGGGTTATGGGCGGCCCCTTGCGCTTTTGCATACGCGCCACGACCTTGCGGTCTATGCCGGCCAGCCACAGCCCGAACAGGCAGGTGAACAGCAGTCCGGGGAAGATGAGGATGTTGACTGCGTAAATCAAGATGTCAATAATATCCATAGTCAGCCCTCCTCACAGTACGAACACGAAGCAGTAGGCGATTATCACGGCCGTGGCCGTCACGCCCCAGAGCACGTAGTCGTTTGTAACGCCCGTGTGTACGCGCGACATGAATCCCAGGTAGTGCCTCAGATTGTGCTTGAAGCCCCAGAACAGGTCGCCGCCGGAGATGTGCGAATACTCGGCCTGCTCGCCGCCGAAGAACACGGCGTGCTTACTGTCGCTCTCGGCGCCGGAGGCGCGGTTGGAGCGGCCCATGAGCGAGCAGAGGAACAGCGCGGCCAGCACCACGACGAACAGGATAAGCCAGCTTATCGGCTGCCAGGCGCCTATCGCGGTCAGCCTGCCGTCCATGAGCGGCGCCGTGCTCGCGAGGTGTTCGGCGGCGTAGCCGCTGCCCATCGCGGTGTCGATATACGGCACGGCGTTGTACACCGCGTTCGTGGCGGGGATGATGATGTAGTTGAGCATCAGGTTCGGGAACAGTCCCGTCAGCAGGCAGAGCGCGGCGAGTATCCACATCGGTATGCGCATACCCAGCGGCGGATCCTTCACGTCGGCCAGCTCCGGCCGGCTCTGTCCGAAGAACACGCTGTGCCCCACCTTGATGAAGCTGGCCAGCGTGAGCACGCTGGTGACGACGCACACCACGGTGACGAGCGCGTAGCCTATGCTGCCCGTCTCCGCGGCCTTCTCAAACGTGGCCTGGTAGATGAGCCACTTGGAGTAGAAGCCGTTGAACGGCGGTATGCCGCTTATGGAGAACGCGCCTATCAAAAACAGTATCGTGGTCTTGGGCATCTTCCGCGCCAGGCCGCCGAGGTTTTCAAGGTAGGTGGTGCCGGTGGCGTACAGCACGCTGCCGGCGGTGAGGAACAGCAGCCCCTTGAACAGCGTGTGGTTGATGGCGTGGTACAGTCCGCCCGCGATGCCCAGCGCGGTGCACAGACCCAGGCTGGTGAGGACATAGCCTATCTGGCTTATCGAGTGGAAGGCCAGCAGGCGCTTGAAGTCGTGCTGGTTGAGCGCCATGGTCACGCACACGAACATGCTCAGGCAGCCGATGAAGACCACCATCGTCTGCACGCTGGAGAGACCCATCGTGCGGAACAGGAAGTAGCTCACTCGGATGATGCCGTACACGCCCGTCTTGGTGAACACGCCGGAGATCAGCACCGAGACGCTGCTCGGCGCCGCGCCGTGCGCGTCGGCCGCGATGGGGTGGAACGGGAACATGAAGCTCTTGCAGCCGAAGCCCGCAAAGAGCAGGGCAAAGGCCAGCACCGTGGTGGGGTTGAGGTTGTCGGGGAGTATCGCGCTTATCTGAGCCAGGTTCAGCGTGTGGCACTGCGCGTAGATCAGCGCCGTGCCCAGCAGCGCGCAGGTGGAGCCGATGGAGCCGACCACCAGGTACTTGAACGCCGCCTCCCTGGCGTTGGGGTTCCAGGTGCGGAAGGCCGTCAGGCCGACCGCGGCGAAGGTCATGACCTCGAGCATGACGTAGATGTTGAACAGGTCGCCCGAGAGGACGATGCCCAGCACGCCGCCGGAGAGCATCAGGTACAGCGTGAAGTAGCTGCCCCTGGCGTCGTCCTGCCGTATGTACTGGTAGGAGTAGAAGCACGAGCAGGCCACGGCGATGGTGATGAGCAGGCCGAAGAACAGGCTCAGCGCGTCTACCTCTATCGCTATGCCTATGGCGTAGCCCTCGACAGGCTCCCAGTTGCCCATCCAGTAGACGATTATCTCGCCGTCCACCATGACGGGCTTCACCAGCAGCGCGAGCAGCGTGAAGGCTATCAGCACGGCGCAGCCGGCTATGATGTTCCTCGCCCGCTCGTGCTTGCCGACCAGCGTCACGAGGAAGGCGCCGACAAACAGCGTCATGATGGCCAGCACGGGGAAGTGCATGTAGACGTCGTAGTTCATCCGTGCAGCCTCCTTATCTCATGCGAGTCGACCGTGCCGTACTCCTTGTAGATGCGCACGCACAGCGCCAGCGCCATGGCCGTCACGCAGGCGCCTATGACTATGCTCGTCAGCGTCAGCGCCTGTGGCACGGGGTCTACGAAGTACATACCGCTGGTCAGCTCGCCGAACGTGAAGATCGGCGCGGTGCCGCCTTCGTTGAAGCCGATGGAGACTATCATGAGGTTCAGGCCGTAGTCCACGATGCCCATGCCGACGACTATCTTGATGATGTCGCGCTTGGTTATCATGGCGTAGAAGCCTATGACGATGAGGGCGATCGCGCCTATGTAGTTGGCCAGCATCATTTGGACGCGCCCCCTTCCTCATGCTCGGTGGTGGTGATGGTGCCGTCGTGCTCGTCGTCCTCGCCCGTCGCCAGCAGGGCGATGATGAGCAGCAGCAAAAATCCGACGCCCGTCAGCACCTTGAAGCCGACGGAGTAGTTCATCAGCGAGATCGTGCCCGCGCTCCACAGATCGCCTATCTCGCCGCTGTTCCAGAGGACGTTGCGGCAGAAGTTGTATCCGGCGAAGATGCCGAGCATTGCAAACAGCACGTAGGCTATCGCGCCCACGGCCTCCAGCTTGTGCATACGCTCCATGTTTATGGCCGTGGCCACGCCCCTGAAGCCGTAGCCCAGGTAGAGCAGCAGCACGCCGCTGGCCGCCAGGACGCCGCCCTGGAAGCCGCCGCCGGGGCTGAGGTTGCCGTGGAGGATGACGTAGAAGCCCAGCACCAGCGCAATGGGCAGATAGCTGTCCGCAAGGCTCCTGACTATCAGGTCGTCGCGTTTCCAGTTCTTTTTCACTTCTTGCCGCCCTCCCATCTGTCGCGCTTGCGCCGGAGTATGACGGTCGCGCCGGTTATGGCGATGAGCAGGACGAAGCTCTCGCCCAGGGTGTCGTAGCCTCGGAAGTCGAAGACTATGGCGGTGACGTTGTTGACAGCGTGGGTCTTGGCCAGGTTCTCCTGGACCATGATGCTGGCCACGCCGTCGGGGTTCGACGTGTCGTAGTTTTCGGGGTTCTGCTGCAGCTCATACACGTCGGTCCCGCGCCCGTCGTAGGTTATGGGGATGTTGCTCTGCATATAGGCCACGGAGTAGATGCCGACGCCCAGGATGATTATGAGCGAGATAGCCATTATCAGCTTTTTCACTTCTCGTCCTCCCCCTTTCCGCCGGTCTTGCGCAGCGCCACGACGAAGATTATCGTCGTGAGCACGACGCCGACGGCCGCCTCGGCTATGGCCACGTCAGGCGCCTGGAGCATTATGAACTCCAGCGAGACGAAGGCGCCGCAGCCGGCCATGCAGATGATGCTCGAGAGCGTGCGCTTGACCGTCACGGTCAGCACGGCGCAGACGACTATGCCGAGAATGATAAGCGTATTGAGGATGTATACCGGGGTTATCATGCCTGCTCACCCTCCTTTTCCACCGCAGGGAGCTCAGCGGCGGCGTCCTCGGCCGCCTCCGTCTCCGGCTGCACACATGCCTCGGGGTCTGCCAGGTCGTCGATCACCAGCTCGCGCTGCGGCCTGATGCCTATCCTGTAGGCCGCGCGGGCTATCGCGTGCCCGCCGACGGGGTTGGCCAGCACGGTCAGCACGCCTATCACGACCACCTTCGCCGCGCTGCCCCAGCTGTGCATGACGAAGATGCAGTACAGCAGCGCGCCTATCAGCGTCAGCAGCACGCCCAGCGTGGTGATGTTGGTGGAGCTCTGCATACGCGAGAAGGTGTCCGGCATACGCACTATGCCCACCGCGCCGGCCAGGGCGAAGAAGCAGCCGCCGAGGATGAATATGTCGATGATGACTCTGAGCACGATGTTCATAGCGTTCCCTCCAGATACTTACCGATGAGCACCTGGCTCAGGAAGCCGAGTATGGCGGTGACTATAGCTATGTCAAGGTAGATGCCGCGCCCGGAGTACATGGCCACAAGCACCAGCGCCATGTCCGTGAGCACGTCCACGCAGTCGCCCGCCACGACCCTGTCGGGGGCCGAGGGTCCCTTTATCAGCCGCCATATGACTATGAAGCAGCAAAGCACATAGAAGATGGCAAAGTAAACAAGCTCGATCATTGCCATATCCTCCTCACCCATTTTTCCATGCGTCCCTTGATGGCGTCTCCGGCGGCCTCACGGTTCGTCTCCTGCACGTCTATCCAGTGGATGTAATACCAGGTCTGACCCTGCCGCTCGTCTATGTCCATCGTGATGGTACCGGGCGTGAGCGTGATGGAGTTGGCCAGCATGGTCTTGCCGTACTCGGTGGGGACGTCCACCGGGACTCTGACTATCCCCGGGTTTATGTTCAGCTTGGGGCTGAGCGAGCGCTTGGCCATGTCCCAGTTGGCCTTCAGCAGCTCCCAGGGGAAGATGGCCACACAGTACCAGATGAGGATGAACAGGTGCTTGCCAAAGAACCAGTACGGATGCTCGTGCACGAACCAGCGCGCCGAAAACAGCGCCACTCCCGCCGACACTATCGCCCCCGCGACCAGCTCCTGCCACGCGAACGAGCCTGTCAGCAGTATCCAGAAGAAGTAGCACAGCACGAACGTGGCCAGCCACGCGCCGAACGTCGTCTTACGCTTAGTCTCCAAATCGACACCTCCTATTTATTTACTCTACTTCGATCGAATCGATGTAAAACTCCCTGCCGTGCGTGAGCCTGTATCCGGCTCCGCCGCAGCCGGGGCACTCAAAGCCCTGAATTTCCCCCGAGTAGCCGCAGTCCGGGCACTCTATGGAGGCGGGTATGACTCGTGTCGTGAGCTTCGCCCCCTCGGCGACCGTGCCGGCCGCGGCGGCGGGGAAGAACTCGAACATGCACTCAGGCACTATCCCGCTCACCGCGCCGACGGCGAGCGCTATGGTCTTCACCCGCTTGAAGCCGTGCTTTTCGGCCTCCCGCTCGCACACGCTCACGACGTTTTGCATTATAGCCAGCTCGTGCATGTCACCTGTCCAGGCAGGAGAAGCACGGGTCTATGCTCGCTATTATCAGCCCGGCGTCGGCCACGGTGTTGCCGCGCAGCATGTGCGGCACGGTGGGCGTGTTCTTGAAGCTCGGCACGTGTATGCTCACGCGCTGGTTCATCTGGCTGCCGTTGCCCACGACCAGATAGCTCAGCGCGCCGCGCGGAGCCTCGTGGCGGCCGAGAGCCAGCCCCTCTTTTATCTTCGGTATCTTCTTGCCCAGGTTGATCGGCCCCTCGGGCAGAGTGTCCAGCGCCTGGCGCAGTATCTTTATGCTCTCCACGCACTCGAGCAGGCGCACGACCACGCGGGCGAAGACGTCGCAGCTGGGCCAAACGGGCACGTCGAAGTCGAAGTCCTCGTAGCAGCAGTACGGCGCGTCCCGGCGCACGTCTATCTTCACGTTCGAGGCTCTGGCGTGCGGTCCCACCGCGCCGAGGCGTATGGCGTCCTCGGTGGTCATGACGCCCACGCCCTGAGTGCGCATGGCGATGGTCTTGTCGTTCATGCAGATGTCCACGATGCGCGCCAGCTCCGGCTCAAACTTGTCGAGCCTGGCAAGGATATCGCGCCGCAGCTCGTCGGAGATGTCTCGCCTTGCGCCGCCGATGGTCACCATCGAGTAGTTCACGCGGTTGCCGGACAGCTTTTCCAGCGCGTCCATGATGCTCTCGCGCACGTCCCAGGTGTGCATGAACATGCTGTCGTGGCCGATGATGTGGAAGGCTATGCCCAGCCAGAGCAGGTGCGAGTGCAGCCTCTCCAGCTCGGCGGTGATGACGCGGATGTACTGCCCGCGCTTGGGCGGCTCCGTGCCGTTGATGCCCTCCACGGCGAGGGCGTAGCTCAGCGCGTGGGAGTGCGAGCAGATGCCGCACACGCGCTCTACCAGCACCAGCGTCTGTATGGCGTTGCGCTCGGTACACAGCTTCTCTATGCCGCGGTGATTGTAGCCGACGAAGACCTCGGCGTCCTTGATGACCTCGCCTTCGGTGTAGAGCTTGGCGTGTATCGGCTCCTCGAGCGCAGGGTGGTAGGGGCCTATGGGTACGATATAGCTCATTGCTCGGCCTCCTTTCTCTGCTTTCCGGCGATGTTCTCGTCACGCTTGGCGACCAGCTCGGCCAGGGGCGTGACCAATATCTGTCCCTTGCCCTGAGTCTCCAGCAGATTCTCGGGCAGGAACAGGCGCTTGGAGGTGTCAAGCCCCTCAAAGTCTATGCCCAGCAGCTCGTTGAGCTCCAGCTCCGGCCAGCGCGCGGCCTCGTCGTAGACGTCCGCCACGCTGGGCACGCTCTGCTCGCCCAGCACGTAGTAGGACTCCACGGCCGGGTCGACCGCATAGTCCCAGGAGATGCGCAGCTGCCCGTCCGTCTGCCAGAAGGCGTGTATCATGACAAGCTGGCGCCCGTCATGCCGCATACGCAGCGCGGTCGGGACGATCTCCTCCTTCGTTATCTGAATTTGCTTGTACTCCTGCATTTTGACCTCCTACTCGATTTATTGAAGCGTGTTGTATTCCTTCAAGCCGCCGGAGCGGCCTTGTTCTCAGCATATCCTGGGCAGCTGCGCGCCCGAGAGCTTTCTCAGCACCCTGGCTCCGCCGGTGCGCGTATTGAGCGTGACGCGCCTGCCCTCGGTGACGCGGCCTATGATCGCGGCGTCCGCGCCCAGCGGGTGGGTCTTCATTGCCTCCAGCGCCGTCTGAGCCGCCTCCTGCGGCACTACGCAGAGCATCTTGCCCTCGTTGGCGCTGTACAGCGGGTCAAGCCCCAGCAGCGCGCAGGCGGCCGCGACGCTGCGCCGCACGGGTATGTCCCACTCGTTCAGCTCTATGCCCAGCCCGGCGCTCTCGGCGAACTCGCATAGCGTGGTGGCCACGCCGCCTCGCGTCGGGTCGCGCAGCACGTGCACGTTCGCGCCGGAGGCCAGCACGGCCTCGGCGAGGCCGTTCAAGGCCGCGCAGTCGCTTTTTACCTCCCCGTCCATCAGTCCGCCGCGCGCGAGCATCACGGCCGTGCCGTGGTCGCCCGCCGTGCCGGAGAGCAGCACCGCGTCGCCGGGGCGCATTGCCTCCGGGGCGAGGTCGGGGTACCTGACAACGCCTATGCCTGCCGTGTTGATATAAAGCCCGTCTCCCCTGCCGCGCTCGACCACCTTTGTGTCGCCGGTCACTATCTGCACCCCGGCCTCACGGGCAGCCGCCGCGGCGCTGAGCACTATTCGGCGCAGCGTCTCCGCCGGCAGCCCCTCCTCGATGATAAGCGAAAGGCTCAGATACTTCGGCTGCGCGCCGCACATGGCGAGGTCGTTCACCGTGCCGCACACGGCCAGCTTGCCTATGTCCCCTCCGGGGAACTCCAGCGGCGTGACCACAAAGCTGTCCGTGGAAAACGCCAGCCGCTCCGCCCCCGGGATAAGCGCCCCGTCGCCCAGCGCGTTCAGCGCGCTGTTGCCGAAGGCGGGGAGGATTATCTCCTCTATCAGCGCGGAGGTCTTCCTGCCTCCGCTGCCGTAGTCAAGTGTTATGATGTCGTCCATACGAGTCTCACTCCATGTACTTGTACGCCGCCGCGCAGGCGCCCTCGCCGGACACCATACACGGCCCAAGGGGGTCATCGGGCGTACACACGCGCTCGAACATCGGGCAGTCCGCCGGGCGGATGCGCCCGGTTATGACGTCGCCGCAGCGGCAGGGCGTGGTCTCCACGGCGGGGTGTATCGTTATTTCAAAGCGCCTCTCGGCGTCAAAGTCCGCAAATTCGTCTCTCAGCGCAAGGCCGCTGCGCTCTATTTCGCCCAGGCCGCGCCACACGTCGCGCCGCGGCGTGAACACGCGCTCCATGGCCTCCTGCGCCAGCGCGTTCCCTCCGCCGGAAACCGCGCGGCCGTAGTCGTTTACCAGCGCCGGCTCGCCCCGTGCGAGCATGTCCAGCAGGTGGTATATCGCCAGCAGTATGTCCTCCGGCTCGAACCCCGCGACCGCCGCGGGCAGGCCGCACTCCGCAGGCAGGAACGCGAACTCCTCCGCACCCGTGATGACCGCCACGTGACCCGGGCAGATGAAGCCGTCCACGTCAAAGCCCTCGGCGGCTATGAGCGCGCGCAGCGCCGGCTCCACGCGCTTGAGCATGGAGAACACGGTGAAGTTGCCTGCCCCCCTCCGGCGGGCTTCCATGACTGCCGCCGCAGTGCCCGGGGCGGTGGTCTCAAAGCCCACGCCGAGGAAGACGAACTGCCGCTCAGGTTCGGCGACCGCCATGTCCAGCGCGTCCATGGGCGAATACACTATTCTCACGTCCGCGCCGCGCGCCCGGCGGTGAGCCAGGTCGTCGCCGCGCCTGGTGCCCGGCACGCGGAGCATGTCCCCGTAGGCCGCGATAGTTACGTTCTCGCGCCCGGACAGCTCCAGCGCCGCGTCCATGACCTCGCCCGGCGTCACGCACACCGGGCAGCCAGGCCCGCTCAGCAGCTCCACGCCCTCGGGCAGCAGCCGCTTTATGCCGGCGCGGGCGATGCTCATAGTGTGCGTGCCGCACACCTCCATCAGCTTCACGCGCTGCGCCGGCAGGGCGTTTATGCGCCGCAGTATCTCCTCAGAGCGCATTTTGCACCTCTGCCCAGGCCTCGATGTCCTCCAGCGCCTGCTTCTCCGGCAGCCGCTCTATGGCAAAGCCCGCGTGGACTATCACATACTCGCCCACCTTCGGCTCCCTGATGAAGTCCAGGCGCATCCTCCTGCGCAGACCCTCCACCTCGCCGACGGCGTCAAGTCCGTCTATCTCAACTATCTTCAGCGGCACCGCCAAGCACATAGTTTGCCTCCAATATCATAAGCTGGCCGAGCGAGATACCCTCGTCGTTCGCCGACACGCGGCTGTGTGTATAGACTTCCAGCCCCTGCGCGCGCAGCCGCTCCGGGAGCCGGTCCATTATGTACATATTCTGGAACACGCCTCCGGACAACACCACGCGGTCAAGCCCGGTCTCGGCGGCGAGGCGCGATAGCTGCTCCGCCGCGGCGCGGATGAGCGTGTTCATAAACCTTGCGGCTATCACGGGCACCTCGACGCCGCCGTCCAGCTCCGATGTCAGCGCCCTGACCGTCGGTCTCCAGTCGAGCGTGAGCACTTCCCCGCCGCACAGCTCATACGGGTACGCTCCACCCTCGCCGGCGCGCGCGGCGGCTTCCAGCAAAACTGCGCCCTGCCCCTCGTATCCGGCCTTGCGGCGTATGCCAAGTATCGCCGCGACGCCGTCAAAGAGCCTGCCCATGCCGGAGCTCTCCGGGCAGTTGGTGCCGGTCTGCAGCATCTTCAAGACGGTCTCGTACCCGTCCTCCCCGGCGAAGCGGCTCGTGTCCAGGCCGGAATCGCGCAGCAGCGCCAGTCCCACGCGCCAGATGCCGTCCATCGCCGCGTCCCCTCCCGCGAGGGCGACGGGGCGCATAGTCCCGACGCGCCTGAAAGCTTTGTACCCTCCGGCGAGCACCTCGGCGCCCCAGATACGCCCGTCCGAGCCGTAGCCGGTGCCGTCCCAGATGAGGCCGAGGCAGTCGCCGTCCAGACCGTTGTCCGCCATGCAGGCGGCCATGTGCGCGTGGTGGTGCTGCACTCTCAGCAGCGGCACGGCGTCGCGCTCCGCGCGCTCCTCGGCGTAGGCGGTGGAGAGATAGTCCGGGTGCATGTCGCAGGCGATGGCCTCCGGCGCCATGTCGTACAGCGCCGAGAAGTGCTCTATCTGCCGCTCCCAGTTGTCCAGCGTCTGGGCGTTCTTCAAGTCGCCCATGTGCTGGCTGGGGAAGGCGTGCGAGCGCTTGGAGAGGCAGAAGGACGCCTTCTGCTCCGCTCCGCAGGCCAGGAGCATATGCTCCACCGGCACGCTCACCGGATACGGCACGTACCCGCGCGAGCGCCGCAGCGGGTAATCGCGGCCGTTATATATACGTATAAGCGAGTCGTCACACTTCGTGACGATCTCACGGTCATGCAGTAAAAATCCGTCGGCCACCCCGGCCAGTTCGGCCAGGGCTTCGGCGTTGGAGCTGATGATGGGCGTCTCGGATATGTTCGCGCTCGTCATCACGAGGCAGTCTATGTCCGTGCCCATCAGCAGAATGTGCAGCGGCGTATACGGCAGCATCACGCCGACGCACGCGTTCTCGCTCAGGTGCGTCAGCGCGCTGTAGTCGAGCTTTTCAAGCAGGACGATGGGCTTTCTGTGCCCCTCCAGCGCCGCGGCCTCGTCCGCGCTCACGCGGCAGATATCGCGCGCGCAGTCCACGTTGCGGCACATCACGGCGAAGGGCTTCTCGTCCCTGCGCTTGCGTGCGCGCAGCTCGCGCACCGTTCCCGGCTCGGGCAGGCAGGCCAGGTGCATTCCGCCCAGCCCCTTCACGCAGACTATCTCCCCGGCCTTGAGCGCGCGGCGCGCCAGCTCTATGGCGTCGCCCGGCACCGGACGCCCATGTCCGTCCAGGAAAAAGTACTCAGGCCCGCACTCGGGGCAGCAGTTCGGCTGCGCGTGATAGCGCCGGTCGCGTATGTCCGCAAACTCCGCCGCGCAGTCGCCGCACATCGGGAACGCCGCCATCGACGTGCTCGCGCGGTCATAGGGCACGGACTTTATGATAGTGAACCTCGGTCCGCAGTTGGTGCAGTTAATAAATGGATATCTGTACCTGCGATCCGCAGGGTCGAGCAGCTCACGCGCGCAGTCGGCGCAGATGCCGACGTCCGGAGAAACCAGCGTCTCCATGTGCCCCGAGCGCTCGCTCTCTATGATGCGAAAACCGCTGTATTCGCGCGCTTCTACGGCGGTATACTCCACGCCCTCGATCAGCGCCAGGGGCGGAGGAGACTTTTTTAAGTCGTCCAAAAAGTGCAAAAGAGCCCTGCGCGAGCCGGCAAGCTCGAGTTGGGCCCCGTAAGAGGTGTTCCGTATCCAACCGGAAAATCCATATTTCTCCACCATCTTGTGCACGTAGGGGCGAAAACCAACGCCCTGCACAATTCCCCTTATCTCAATCCTGAAAGTTGTCAACGACGCCACCTCACCGACCCAGCGCCGGTTACATTCATCCTGCTCATTGTACCACTCGCAGCTCCATATGTCAATAAATTAACGTCGTTGCCGTATGTTATTTTATGTGATAGAATTATCATAATTTCCGCGACCGACTTGTATTTGAACACCATTTGAATTGGGAGGATATGTTAATGTCAGCTTCTAAAGTATACTTCTCCGACCTGCGCACCAGCCCCAACCAGCCCACTCTCGCGCAGAAACTGCACCGGCTCATGAAAGCCGCCGGCTTTGAGGACATCGCCTTTGACGGCAAGTTCACGGCGGTCAAGATGAACTTCGGCGAGCCGGGCAACCTCGCCTATCTGCGCCCGAACTGGGCGAAGGCCGTCTGCGACTATGTCAAGGAGCTGGGAGGGATGCCCTACCTGGCAGACTGCAACACGTTGTATGTCGGCGGCCGCCGCAACGGCCTGGAGCACCTGGAGAGCGCCTATTCAAACGGCTTCAACCCCTTCCAGACCGGCGTGCACACCATCATCGCCGACGGCCTCAAGGGCAACGACGACGTCCTGATACCGGTCGAGGGCGGCGAGTATGTCAAGGAGGCCAAGATCGGGCGCGGCATAGCCGACGCGGACGTGGTCATCTCCCTCAGCCACTTCAAGGGTCACGAGCTGACCGGCTTCGGCGGCGCGGTGAAGAACCTCGGCATGGGCAGCGGCTCGCGCGCCGGAAAGATGGAGATGCACTCCGCCGGCAAGCCCTTTGTGCGCTCCAGGCTCTGCATAGGCTGCGGCATATGCGCCAAGAACTGCGCGCAGGGCGCCCCCGTCATAACGGACGGCAAGTGCACGATCGACCAGGACAAGTGCGTCGGCTGCGGCCGCTGCATAGGCGTGTGTCCCAAGGACGCCGTCACCGCGCCCTTCGACCAGGCCAACGACGTGCTCAACTGCAAGATGGCCGAGTACGCCAAGGCGGTGTGTCAGGGCAAGCCCTGCTTCCACATCAGTCTGGTCATCGACGTCAGCCCCTTCTGCGACTGCCACGCCGAGAACGACGCGCCGATAGTCCCGAACGTGGGCATGTTCGCGAGCTTCGACCCCGTGGCGCTCGACCAGGCCTGCGCCGACGCCGTCAACGCCCAGACCCCCATCGCCAACAGTATGCTCGGCGAGGCGGAGCACTGCCATCACGACCACTTCACCGACATCTCCCCCACCACCAACTGGCGCTCCTGCCTGGAGCACGGCGAAAAGATCGGCCTCGGCTCGCGCGAGTACGAGCTGGTCACCGTGAAGTGAGGGCGGCCGCATGATAGACTTCGAAAACGCAGATTTCCTGAAGCTGCGCCCCGTGGACTACGAGCGCTACGCCGACAAGGTCGACCAGCTGCTCATAGACGGCGAGGAGCCGATCGCCGCCTTTCAGACCGTGCGCGACGGGCTGGTGTTCACCAACATGCGCGTCATCGCCATAAACATCCAGGGCGTGACGGGCAAGCGGCGCGACTTCACCAGCCTGCCGTACAAGCGCATCCAGGCCTTCTCCATCGAGACCTCGGGCGTCTTCGACATAGACAGCGAGCTGGAGCTGTGGTTCAGCGGACTGGGCAAGGTGAGGTTTGAGTTCACCTCCAGCGCCGACGCCGCGGAGCTGTGCCGGATAATCGCGACCTACACGCTGAATTAAAGTGAAAACACCCGGAAGCCTCATGCTCCCGGGTGCTTTTATGCGCGGGCGTTACTAACACGTTACTAACAAGCAAAAATATGCGTACGAAGAAAAATAAGAAAAGCCCTGTAGTCCGCATGACTACAGGGCTTTTTCATGGTGGAGACTGCTGGACTCGAACCAGTGACCTCCTGCGTGTGAAGCAGGCGCTCTAACCTGCTGAGCTAAGCCTCCGTATGTTGGTGACCCGTACGGGATTCGAACCCATGTTACCGCCGTGAAAGGGCGGTGTCTTAACCACTTGACCAACGGGCCGTATAGCGACGGGGCGCCAGAGGCGCCCCGTATGGTAGCGGCGACTGGATTCGAACCGGTGACACTTCGGGTATGAACCGAATGCTCTGGCCAACTGAGCTACGCCGCCAAAAGGCAAAATGGATTATACCTGAGGCAAGCCATTTTGTCAACAGTTTTTTGAATATTTCCCGGAACTTTTTTCGCGTGGCGGAGCGAGTTTACATAACTCGCTCCGCCACCCCCATTTCACGCGGCCTGGTGGGTCGTCCAGTTTTCCTCTGCCGTCTTGGTGTAGTCGTGGGTGTTGGACGCCTCCATGACGTCGTAATACGCCCAGTGCGTCTCAGCCAGGTCTGTGTACGTCACCAGGCTGTCAGCATTTTCATCTACGTAATCCTCATCTGCGCTGCGTTCCAGCATGCGGTTCACGGCCGTCGCCACCTCTGCGCGGGTGATGTTTGCGTCAGGCTTGAAGGTACCGTCGGGATAGCCCTCGAGCCATCCGTAGTAAGCCGCGCCTGTGACGGCCTCGAAATACCAGGCCGAGGAACTGACGTCCGTAAACGGATTTCTGTAGCTGCCGGGCTTGTCCGCGAAGCGCATGGACATCGCGACAAACTCCGCACGGGTTATAGTGTCGTTCGGGCGGAATGTGCCGTCCTCATAGCCGTTGATTATGCCCAGCGCAGCGAGAGCGTTCACCGCGTCGGTATACCAGGCGTCGGCCGGGACGTCCGAAAAGCGCGTATCGGAGCTGACATCTTTGTCGAGCAGGAGATTGTAGAACATCTGCGCCGCCTCGGCTCTGGTCATGTCGTTCTCCGGCCTGAAGGTGCCGTCGGGATAGCCGCTCAGGTACGCGTCATGCTCGCGCATGTCGAGCCAGTCTCCCACGCCGGTATCTCCGTCATCCGGCTCCGGCTTGGGGTCAACGGGCGGAGTGATCGGGTCTGACCCGGTATCTCCCCAGACCAGCACAAAGGGCGAAAACTCACCGGGTTCCACCGTGAAGCTTATGCCGTATTCGCCGCATGCAATGGCTACGTTTTCGACGTTATCCCAGCCGCTTACCATATCGGCTGTCAGGTGCGAAGTGCCCCTGTGCAGGCCTTCGAAATGCAGCAGAGTAAAGTCGGTGTTCTGGTCAGTACCCTCGGGGTAGCCCCAATAGACGGTCAACGCATTGCTGGCCTTGACCCAGGCGTTGCCGTTGTTGACGTCCACTAGGTCGAGATACTTGGCCTCGTATTCCCTGTTGTTTGCGGCGCCGCCCAGGATTTCATCCACTCTGTCAATTATTGCATCCGCAGCGCCGTCGTCCTCGTAGATGTCATCGAACAGGAGGCCTACGCCATCAGACTCGACGGTGACATTGGTTTCATTAAAAGTATAGCTTGTATTTTCGGGGGCGGTTATTGCGGCTTCGCCTGCGGCAACCGTTTCGCTGACCTCCGGCTCTACTCCAACAACTACGTCTTTGTTTGCGTTATCGACGACGTAGCGAACAGAGAGAGTGCCGGTTCCATTGGAAACTATGTAGAAACGGTCGCTATCTTTGCTCACAGTAACGACACCGGCTCCGCCGGAATATATGTTTATATCATATTCGGCGGCGAGACCTGAAAGGCCGTCAGGCGTGAAAGCATCGCTTATTACAGTTGTTCCATCGCTGTTCGTAAACGTGACGCGTACAGGGTCGGTATTATTTTCGCCAGGCACGATGTAATACAGCGTTCTGCCGTTTTCATCGGTGCCAGCTACATACAGAGTCCAGGTGCGGCCACGGTTCCCGGCAAAGGTCACGTCTTTCACATTCATTCCGGTGGGCAAATCGACGTAGAACAGAGGGGTCGGCAGGGAGTTGTTTGTGCTTCCCGTCCCGCTGCCGCCTACAACGGCTTCGTATCCGTCTTCACCGCCCATGTATATTACCATGTCGGCCGGAGTGATGGTTATCGTGCCAAGTACGGTATCACCTTTCTCCTGAACCAATACGACCGCATAGCCGTTTGTATTTCCGGGCAGGTCGAGCCTAAGGCGGCCGTCGGCGCCAACTGTTACTTCGCGGAAGGACACGGATGCGTCGCCAGCCGGATTTCCGTCCGCTCCGGTCTCGATTATGGCCGCGTACAGAGGCTCACCTTGTTCATAATTACTTGCAGTAGGCACTGTTCTGACAAGCTCTATGCCCACGTTGGACTGATACCAGAAGGAGTCGATGAGAGTGTTAAGATCGTAAGGCTCGTCAAGTGCTCTAGTAACTGCATTTTCGCACTCCGCCGAGGCGTTGCCAAGCTTGACATTGTTAAGCCGCTCGATGTAGAAGTTGTACTTCTCCATGTATATATCGTTCGCAATTGTAGCGGTATCGGTGACGCTCATATTAGTTGAAATATTCGATAGCGCTCCTTCTCCCGTTGCCGCTATATCGTTTGAAATACCGTCTTCCGCAACACAAGTACCTGTGTCAGGGTCGGGTATAACAGTGGCATTCATGCAATTGTCTTTCACTTCTCCGCCTGTTATTTCCAGACGTCCGCCACCAGATTGGAACGCAATTCCGCCTCCGACCTGTGCGGTGTAATTGCCAGAAATGGTGCCGCCGCTCATAATAAAATTGCCGCGTTCACGTGCAAACACGCCGCCTCCATCTAAGGCCGCAAAATTCCCAGATATTGTTCCGCCATACATAGTGAACGCTCCGTCGCTTACGAGCAGAGCTCCACCCGTCTCCGCTGAATAGTTTCCTATCATCTCAGCGCCATCATACATATAACCATAACTAGCACCATGATTCGTTATTGCGATAGCGCCTCCACGGTCAGTGCTGTAGTTATAATTTATTTTACCATATACATGTATATTATTGCCGCCTTGTATGTATAAGGTACCATAGTTTACTCTGTTATGATGAATATCTGCACTTGCACCTATTTGTATTTCCGAATTGCCAGCCTGCATAATGTGGTTACCATTTGTATTTACGTGGCCGATTTCGCCATTTATTGTGACTTTGCCGCCATTTGTTTGAATACAATTTCCGTTCCACATCATATCATGTATTCTGGCTCCGCTATTCATCACAAAGCTGCTGTCTAGAATAACATAAAACATCGAACCTTGAGTATTTGAATAGTCAGAAAAACCATTGGTCATATCAAAACCTGCATTGAGCGTGCAGCTTGCTCCAGTACGCAAATGCGCAATCGCACCGCCTGTACCTTGCCACATATTATCACTGCTTTTAATATTACTTATACTTCCGGCAAGTTCAATTGAGCCACTGTCGACGTAGGCCACCCTGCCAGTCATATTCTTTATCTCTGCGCCGTTTTCCATTGTAAATGTGCCGCCCTGTACCCAAACAGCTCCAGCCGGACCGTAAAGTCCAGAACTGGCACCTTCAATGGCTTCCCCTTTCGAATGCACTACATTATCGTCATCATAGATTACGCTGCCACTTTCCATCGTCACACTTCCGCCGGAAATCCTAACGGCGCTCATGCCGCCGAAGTTTTTCAGCGTAGTTCCGCTGCCGAGGGTAATGGTGGAAACTCCGTTATACGTAGCTATTATCGCGTCCTGTACGATGGCGGTATTATCTATCGTCAAATCTCCAAACACAGTTTTTCCGTCGCCATCTGAGTCTGCCTGTATAAAATACTTGCCGGCGTGTTTTCCGCCGTCATCAAGCGTAATATTATACAGAGCCAGGGACGCGCTGTCTGCGGAGCTGCCGTTGGACTCTATCAGCGCAGGATTATACCCCTTTCTGGCAGCGTCGCTTGCGGTTTCAAAGTTATCGTCGCGGGTTATGGTGTATATCGCATCCCCATAACTCATAAGCGTTAGATTCTTGTCCCAGGTGCGCAGGCTGCTGGTAGCAGTTATATCCGCCATTACATATACAACGAAGTCACTGTCATCAGAATCGCTGATTATGCTGCTCACCTTTCCCAATGTCGCGACAGGCTTTTCCGGCGAAAGTCCATCATAGCTATCGCTCGCGCCATTGCCACCGACATAGATTGCCGTGGCGTTTTCCGGCGCGGCGAGTGCTCCTACTGTCAAAAAAGTGGCGATTATCACCGCAAGCGCCAGTAGTATTGACAATTTTTTCTTCATTTTCTCGTCCTCCCCTGAGCTTTAGTATTGGCCGCTGGGCTTGGTGGGAGCCAGGCGGTGGTCATTTGCTCCGTCTCGAGCAATTGTTCATAGGTTTTTACGGCGAGCTCCTCCAGTCTCGCGCGTATCCCGTCCTGGGTGGCCTGGTACAGCTCGCGCAGGCTGCGCGGATTGCCCTTGCTCTCAAGCACTCCGACCTCGCGGCAGAACATCCGTATGCTGTCCGACACGTTAGTGCGGCTGACCGGCTCGCCGTTCCTGTTGACAAAAATACTCCCGCTGAACACGCCGCGCCTGTTGCCGTAGCTCCTGAGCTCGGCGCGCAGGGCGGGCGGTATCTTCACGGGACTCTCACCGGCCTGACCGCGGACTATCTCTCCGTCCTCCACGGCCTCCGCCGTCACCAGCGGCAGATCCTGCACCGCTATGCCGGTCTGGGCAAAGAGCTTTATCAGCAGGTACACCCGCTCCTTCCCCCGCTCCCGCGCCGCGCGCAGCAGGTACAGGTATTCCTCGCGAGTGAGCGGCGGACGCTCCCGCCTCCTCAGCTGCAGCCCCGGCTCCAGCTGGAGATCCCGGCGGCCTATGTACTTGAGATAGCTGTTGACGACGGATATCTCGGCGCTGATCGTGTTGGGCGAATATCCCCTATCAAGCTGCAAATCCCGCCAAAGCCCCAGCGTTCCCGCCTCTATCCTACCACCGAGCTCTTGTAGATCTTTGTAGAAATGGCGCATTGCCCGCAGATATGCCTTGTTGGAATCCACCGTTCCGCCCTGCTCGCTGCGGTAGCGCATGAAGCTGTCTATGTCTTCCGGCGTCAGCGTCAGCGCCTCATCCGCCATAGTCATCCCTCCCAAATGCTGTATTGAGACGGAATCATTCTTCCGTCCTGCACAACTGGTGCGCGCTTACATATAGGTTCACACATTTTATCACAAAATTTTCCTTGAAGCAAGCATTTTCACTATTTTGGACATGAAAATTAGGCCGGCCGATGGTAAAAATTTCAGCCGGCCGGCTTTGGCATGTCCTCAGCTGCCCGTGAAGGGCAGCTTTTTTATTATATTACTTTGTTTCCTGCCTATGTAAATAAGCGCTGGGACGGAAGAATGATTCCGTCTATGAGACCAGGTTCAGGCGGTCGAGCGCTTTTATGTGCTCGCTGCCTGTTGAAATCAGGTAAATGCGCGTGGTCTCGATAGAGCTGTGTCCCAGCACGTCGGCCAGTTTGGCCACGTCCCGGCTCGCGGCGTAGAACGTGCGCGCGAACAAATGGCGCAGATTGTGCGGGAACACCTTGCTCGCCGCCACTCCCGCCAGCGCGCACAGGCTCTTCATCTCCGCCCAAATCTGCTTGCGCGAGAGGCTCTTGCCGCCGCGGGTCACAAACACCTCGCCGGCGGTAATTTTGTGCCTTTTGGCGTAGGCGAGCAGCTTGCGGCTGAGCTTGGCGGGCAGCAGTATTACCCTCACCTTGCCCTTGAGCCGCACCTCCGCCCTGCCGCTGCGCGCGGCCTCCACGGTGATGTACTTCACCTCGCCCACACGTATGCCCGCGGCGCACACGGTCTCCATGACCAGCGCGAGGCGCTCACGCCCGAGACTCCCGGCGGCGGACACCAGGCGCTCATACTCCCGGTTTGTCAGCTCGCGCCGGTCTTCACGGAACATGCGCCTTTGCATACGCAGCGGCTTTATCTGCATCTCCGGCGCCCCGGCAAAGCGGAAATAGCCGTTCACTGCGGCCACCATCGCGTTGACGGACGAGACCGCGTACCCGCTCTCGACCAGGTGCTCGCGCCACGCGGCGGCGCTCTCGCGGCTCGGCGAGCCGCCGTCCAGCCAGGTCATGTATGCGCACAGGGCGCGGACGTATTTTTCCACCGTCGCCTCGCTGCGCTCTGCTCCGCGCAGCCAGCGCGCGTACTCCCCTGCCAAACCTGCAAATTCTTTCTTCGATGACATTACATCGCCTCCCGGGCTTAAAAGTTACGTGTATTTTATCCTCTTTTTTGCCCAGAACACAGACGCCTGGCTATTTGATTTTTTACTTGACAAATTTGCCGTGTTGCTATACCCTTTTATAAGTAATATCCCGCCCTTACGGGCTAATCTGATACATAGGAGTGTATTGAAATGAAAAGGATAAAGACCCTCGAAACCCGCAACCTCTGCGAGAGCGCCGTCAAGGGCGGCTGCGGCGAATGCCAGACCTCCTGCCAGAGCGCCTGCAAGACCAGCTGCGGCGTCGCCAACCAGCCCTGCGAGAACAAGAAGGCCTGAGCGCTTATCGCAAAGCCATAGCTCCGCGCCGCCGGTGGCGACGCGATGGCTCTGCGCCTCACTGCGCACAAAGTAATCCACCAGTTTGCGAACTGGTGGATCGGGACTGTCAAAAAAGGCCTCGATGTAGGTTTACGATACAAGTGCAACAAAAAAGAAGTGACACAAGGCTGGAGAACTCCTAAAATGGTGTTTGCGCACTACCAGTAAGGAGGAACAGCCATGCGTCACTACACACATCTTAGCATAGAGGAGCGAGAAAAGCTATACCTGAGGCGCGGGCAAGGGGCTAAATTGCGCGAAATTGCCCGGGAGCTTGGGCGCTCGGTATCTACCATCAGCCGAGAGCTGAAACGCAACGAACGCCCCAGGCATCCGTACAGCCCATCACAGGCACAAAAGCGCTATGAAAAACGGCGAAAAGCCTGCGGCCGAAAGCATATCCTCTGCGAGGCG
>OLVZ01000277.1_pt1 | contig 53003 bp, 30 predicted proteins | sample 1673341 | NCBI WGS metagenome assembly OLVZ01 (sample SAMEA3178944, study PRJEB25190) | human gut metagenome | biome: human gut; feature: human-associated habitat; material: faeces | place: Austria | collected 2013 | reverse complement strand
CCTTCTCACTATGCGAATATATCAACAGATATAACTCCCGACTATGAATATCCGAAGAGTGGGAATAAAATTACAGAGGCTGTTATCGTAGACATAGAAGAAAATACCGATATCAAAGTCAATCGCCTGGATACTTACAACGAAAAAGAGCTTAAAACCCCCTGGCTGATAAAAGCACCGCACAATGGCTCTCAGTTCAAATACTTTGGGGATATGCAAACTCGTACGAACAAAGATGCCTCTCCTGTAATGAATAGTACTCCACAGGTCACAGATATCACTGAATATGGGTGTAATGTTACATTTGACCAAGGTGAAGATGATTCTTTTATATGGCACTACAAAGTTGAAGCTATCGATACACATACACAAGAAATAAAATATACTCGTCTGGTATTTTCTGATTTCTACTGGAGAAACGGTACTCCCGAAACATTAAGTTGTTCGATCGGGGGACTAACTCCCGACACAGAGTATAAAATTAGTATAAAAGGAGTGGATTCCTTCTTCAGTGAGTCACAACCAGTAGAAAGTACTGTATTTACAACCAATGCTTTACCCCCAGTAGATCCGAGCGTTGAAGCCCCTAAAGCAGATTTGGTCGACATCGTATTTACCAATACAGAAGCTCAAAATGTAGCAGCATCAGGATTAGCGGTAACTAAAAAAGGGACCGGTACCCCAATAGGTTATAATACAGATCTAAAGATGTACGTAATCAAACCAAATACCACAGGCTCCATATCCAATTATTATATGGTAGATTACAAAGGTAATACAACTTATACGAACGGAGTTAAAAACGGATTTACTTACGAAGTTTATTGTAAAACTTCAGATATAAAAACAATGCAATATCCTTTGAGTAACTTACAAAGTGCAGGTATGGGATTTACATTTAATGAAACATACACGGATCCTAAAGGTGCTACATATCATAAACTAAATTTCATGAAAGCCACTGATGTAAAGGCAAATACATATTATCATTTGCTGTTTACATGGAACGGAGAACAGATCTGTTTATATTTAGACGGAGAATTCGTGGCGTCAGATGTTTGCAAAAAGCTGACGATGCCTAGCGGAGACGCACAATACATTTGTATTGGAGCAGATTCTAATAGTAGTCCATCCTCTGCCGCTCAAAATGCCTTCAAGGGTGAAGTTGCCATAGCACGTGTATACAGTAAAGCTGTCAATGCCAGTGAAGTAGCCAGCCTCTACAAGCAATTAACTACACGATCAACTATTGCAGAGTTTACCACACTCAACTCCTTATTAACGAGTGGCTCCTTAAGCCAAGAGTTAGCAACAGAAGGTTGGGCATTAATGAATAATATAGCTACTTCTAAGGAAGAACTGGATGCTTTCATCACTAAAGTCAATTCGAAGTGAAATAACCTGAATAATAATATAATGCAGATTGATATCTCTAAAACAGATATTAATCTGCATTTATTATTGTCTTTATCATAAAAAACGCTATATAAAGATACTTTTGGACAAATAGCAAATGTTTTTATACAAATAGAATAGTCTTACAAATTACCATTCCTTATTTTTGTTACCATAGAAACATTTAATTAATAACAAACTTGTCGGTAGAATTACATATTCAACAAATTAATGATACCGGCGACATAAAAAAACAGATATGAAAATTTCAAGAAGAAACTTCCTCAAGAAAGGATTAGCAGGAACATTATTTTTAGGTACAGCTACCTTGCCTCAACCATTACAGGCACTAACAACGGAAGCCTTTGCAGCAGCTCCCAAAAGAGCCAAACGTATCGTATTGATTAGCTTGGACGGTATTTGTGTTGCAGGATTTAAACAAGCAAAAACACCTCATCTGGATGCGTTACTTGCAGAAGGGGTTTTGTCCACAAAAACTCGGGTAGTAATGCCATCAGTTACATTACCCAACTGGACAAGTCACCTGACAGGTAGCGGACCGGAACAACACGGAGTAACAGACAATGCCTGGACAGTGTCTAAACACAAATTACCGGCAATTGAAAAAGATAATGAAGGATATTATCCCTCCATATTTTCTGTATTAAAAGAAGCTATGCCACAAATAAAAACAGCTTTCTATTATAATTGGGGGCCTTTGATCAACCCTTATAACCGTCGACACCTGGACGAAATAGGTTTCTTAGAAAAAGACGCTTATATAGAAAATTATGAGAAAGCATTCAACTTCCTGATTGAAAACCAACAAAGCCCTACATTGGTATTCCTTTATTCCGTACATACAGATCATGCCGGACATCAACACAAATGGATGTCACCGGAATATATACATTCCATTGAGGAAGCGGATGTGGAAATCGGAAATCGCTACCGAGTGGATTCAGGAGAACCGTGCAGGCGGCCGTGCCAAGTTCCTCGCTACCCGTGCGCTGGAAGCAGACACCGAGCTCGAGAAGACCGGCAAGAAGCTGCGCGGCATGATGAGCTGGCTGAAGAAGTAAGTAAAGCTGCGCTTGTGCTTACTTTTTATAGGGGGCTTCAAAAGCCCCCTATATACAAATCATGGTTCCGTAGAAACCATGATTTGATACCCGAATGACGCGCTCCAAGAGCGCTGAGTCGGGGTGTAAAAAGTCAGGCGCATGTCCTGACTTTTTACGGCACACTTTGTGTGCCGAATGATTGCCGCAACCTTTGGTTGCGGTTAGACGTGAAGCATTTCGCGTGCTGATCGTCAGCTTTTAGTTACCCCGAACGGGCGGACGGATTTTCCCGTCCGCCCGTTTTTTCTATCAGGCAGTCTGCTGGACTGCTTTCAAAGGAGGAAAATCCCCGTGAGAAGAAGTGATAACATCACTGCAGGACCCGAGCGCATGCCGAACCGTTCGCTGCTGCGCGCCTGCGGTATGACCGACGAGGAAATGAATCAGCCGATCATCGGTGTGGTTTCGGCGTATTCCGAGATCATCCCGGGCCATATCAACCTCGATAAGATCGCGGATGCGGTTAAGGCAGGCGTTCGCATGGCAGGCGGTACGCCGGTGCTCGTTCCGGCCATCGGCGTATGCGACGGCATTGCGATGGGCCACATCGGCATGAAATATTCGCTGGCAAGCCGTGAGCTGATCGCGGACAGCGTAGAGACGCTGGCACAGGCGCACCAGCTGGACGGTCTGGTGCTCATCCCGAACTGCGACAAGATCGTTCCCGGTATGCTGATGGCTGCCGCTCGTCTGAACATTCCGTCCATTCTGGTTTCCGGCGGCCCGATGATGGCAGGCCATTTCGGCGGTGAGGAGGTATCCCTGTCCAAGACCTTCGAGGCGGTCGGCGCTTACAAGGCCGGCATGATGGACGAGGCAACGTTCTACGAGGCCGAGTGCAATTCCTGCCCGGGCTGCGGCTCGTGTGCAGGCATGTACACCGCAAACTCGATGAACTGCCTGTCCGAAGCGATCGGCATGGCGCTGCCGGGCAACGGCACGACCCCGGCGGTTTCGGCTGCCCGTATTCATCTGGCAAAGCACGCCGGCATGAAGATCATGGAGCTGATCGAGAAGGACATCAAGCCGCGCGACATCCTCACGCCGGCAGCATTCCGCAACGCGCTGACCTGCGAGATGGCGATCGGCTGCTCGACCAACTCGGTTCTGCACCTGCTGGCAATCGCAAACGAAGCAGGCGTTCCACTGCAGCTTGAGACCCTGAACGAACTGTCCGGCAAGGTGCCGAATATCTGCCATCTGGCTCCGGCAGGCCCGCATCACATTGAGCAGCTTTACATGGCAGGCGGCGTTCCGGCCATCATGAAGGAGCTGACCAAGCGCGATTTCCTCGACCTGTCGCTCATCACCTGCACCGGCAAGACGGTCGGTGAGAACCTCGAAGGCGTTGTCAACAAGAACCCGGAGGTCGTTCGTCCGCTCGAGAATCCGTATTCGCAGACCGGCGGCATCGCTGTTCTGTGGGGCAACATCGCAAAGAACGGCTGTGTTGTCAAGCGTTCGGCTGTTGCACCGGAAATGATGGTGCACGAAGGTCCGGCACGCGTGTTCGACTGCGAGGAGGACGCAATTTCCGCCATCTACAACGGCAAGATCGTGCCGGGTGATGTTGTTGTCATCCGCTACGAAGGCCCGAAGGGCGGTCCGGGCATGCGCGAGATGCTCAACCCGACCTCTGCGCTGGCCGGCATGAAGCTGGATACCACGGTTGCGCTCATCACCGACGGCCGTTTCTCCGGTGCGTCCCGCGGCGCATCCATCGGCCACGTTTCGCCGGAGGCTGCTTCCGGCGGCGAGATCGGTCTGGTGCAGGAAGGCGATATCATCTCCATCGATATCCCGAACAGCAAGGTAAACGTAAATGTTTCCGACGAGGAGCTGGAGGCACGCCGTGCCAAGTACGTTCCGCGTGAGCCGAATGTCAAGTCCGGCTGGTTGTACCGCTACTCGCGTCTGGTCACCTCTGCGGATCAGGGCGCTGTGGTTCGTTGATTTTGGCGTAATGAAAAGAAGTCCGAAAGTTTTTCGGACTTCTTTTTTGCTGAGTAATGGAGAATTGAGAATAGAAAATGGAGAATTAACTCGATGGTTTCATTTGTGTGAATGGATTGGGCAATTCATCGGCATCGGTTATCCCGTAGGGCGCACAGTGTGCGCCCGCATTGCCGTTAAATGGGTGTGGGCGAATAATGTTCGCTCCTGCGATGCAGTTTGTGAAAATTCGTTTGTGCGGTACACCGATTGCCAATCACGTTCATTCTCCATCCTCCATTTTCAATTCTCCATTCCGCAGCCGCAAAATTTCTGCTCCAAGCATAGACAGAACTGCACCGCAGTGCTATAATAAAGTAATTCTTAAAAAACGAAAAAGGGAGGTCATTTATTATGAAAAACCCTGAAAAGCTGCTTGATCTGCTGGCGCAGGATGCCCGCCTGACTCCGGCACAGCTGGCCGCGATGCTCGGCGAAAGCGAAGAGGACGTTGCTGCCGCGATCAAGGCCTACGAGAAGAATTCGACGATCCTCGGCTACAAGACCGTGGTCGATTGGGATAAAACATCCAAGGAGAGCGTAACCGCGCTGATCGAGGTCAAGATCACCCCGCAGAAGGGTATGGGCTTTGATGAAATTGCCCGTCAGATCTATTCGCACCATCAGGTGGAGAGCGTGTATCTGATGAGCGGCGGCTTCGATCTGACCGTTATCATCAAGGGACGCACCATGCGCGAGGTTGCCCGTTTTGTTTCCGAGCAGCTGGCGCCGATGGAGAACGTGCTGTCCACCGGTACGCATTTCATCCTTAAAAAATACAAGGACAACAGTGTGGAATTCGATCCGGCAGACAGCGATAAGAGAGAGGTCATGGCATGGTGAACTACGAGCAGATTCTCTCTGCGCGTGTAAAAGAAGTGCAGCCTTCCGGCATTCGCCGCTTTTTTGAACTGGCGGCTAAAATGCCGCACGCGATCTCGCTCGGTGTGGGCGAGCCGGATTTTGAAACGCCGTGGCAGATTCGCCGCGCCGGCATTCAGTCTCTGGAAAAAGGACAGACCTTCTACACCTCCAACTGGGGTCTTGCCGAGCTGCGCAATCAGATTGCCGCGCTCGTGCGCCGCAAGTACCGCCTGTGCTACGATGCGGACAAGGAGATCCTTGTGACGGTCGGCGGCTCCGAGGCGATCGACAACACCATCCGCGCGATTGTCAACGTGGGCGATGAGGTGCTGATTCCGGAGCCGAGTTTTGTATGCTACAAGCCGCTGACGCAGATGGCGGGCGGTGTTCCGGTGCCGCTGCCGACCCGCGCGGAGGACCAGTTCAAGCTGACGGCGGACAGTCTGCGCGCCGCTATTACGCCGCGCACCAAGCTGCTCATCCTGCCGTACCCGAACAACCCGACCGGCGCGATCATGACGCGCGATGAGCTGCAGGCGATTGCAACGGTCATCAAGGACACGAATATCGTTGTGCTGTCCGATGAGATTTACAACAGCCTGACCTACGGTCCGGATCGCCACGTCTGCTTTGCGGAGCTGGACGGCATGAAAGAGCGCACCATTGTTGTGGACGGTTTCTCCAAGTCCTACGCGATGACCGGCTGGCGTCTCGGCTGGGCAATGGGTCCGAAGGAGCTGATGCGCCACATCTGTAAAATTCATCAGTTCGGCATTATGTCTGCGCCGACCACCGCACAATTTGCCGGCATTGAGGCTATCCGCACCGGTGAGGACGACATCGAGCGCATGCGCGAGCAGTACGACCTGCGCCGCCGCTACCTGCTCGGGGAGCTGCGTTCCATGGGCCTCGAGTGCTTTGAGCCGCAGGGCGCGTTCTATATGTTCCCTTCAATCGAGTCCACCGGTCTGTCGAGTGACGAATTCTGCGAGAGACTGCTGCATGAGCAGGAGGTCGCAGTCATTCCGGGCAGCGCCTTCGGTGAGAGCGGCGAGGGTCATGTGCGTATCTCGTATTCGTACTCGATGAACCATCTGAGAGAGGCTTGCAGCAGGATTCGTAAGTTTTTGCAGACGCTTTGAATAATGGAAAATTGAAAATGAAGTAATACAATATAAGTAGATGCCCGGTGGTATGTAACCAACGGGCATTTTGCATAGAAAGCATCAGTGTTTTAAGTGGGGGATGAGAAGAATGTTTGATATTATCCTTGAAAATGCGTGCGTATTTGCCTTTTATTTTGGATTGGCATATTTTATTGGTATCATTGCAAGTGATGCGACAGATGGAATGATAAAACAAACGATTGAAGAAAAGAAAGCATGCAGCAAAGCTGTATCTAATCGCGCTTTGAAAATTGCAGTAGTAGTTGCAATTATTAGTACATACATGAATATTGTCACGACGAATGGGGTAAATAATCAGATAAAAGATGCGCAAAAAGAAGGCATAGAGTTAGTCAGAGAAAATCCGACCGAATATCTTGATAGCGATGTGTTTCAGCAGTATATTGCAGAACATATAGATGATATCAAATTAGATTACGATTTGTTTTCGTATGATGATTTTGAATAAAAGAAAATACAAAAAAGAACGCTCGTTTGAGCGTTCTTTTTTGCTTCATTCATAAGACCACATAGAGTCGATAAAGTCATCTGCATAAGACTGAGCACCTTTTCTCAATCCAAGAGAAATCCTATCGTTTTGCATAGTAGTCAACAACGATGAAGAAGGAAAGTTTACATAGGACACTGCATTGGCAGCTGCGGTTGCAACTGCTTGCCGTTCGTATCTTAAAGCTGACATACAATTATTGATATCACTTAGATAAATATTGCTGTTATCCTGCAAAATTTTATATGTGCTTTCAATTTCAGACATTGTTGTATCGCCAGAATTTACTAAATTTTGAATATCTGTATTTGCTTGGTATACGGATATTATGTTATCGCGTCGAGCGGTACAAGTCGAATAAAGAGCATCAATAATGCTGTGCATATGTTGGCTGGCTTCCGCAATCTTATGCGCAAAAACGATTGCCTCGGTATCGTCTTGATACACGATAGCAGTTTTTGTGCTTGCATCATAGCCAACGTAGCTACCCATGTTTTCAGCTACTGCACGAATGGGAACATAAGTTGTGCCGTTGTAGGTGAACGGCTCAACGGTTTTACCGTTCACATCAGTCAAATTAGCCTTGTTGCCATTGATTTCAAGGCTAATACCGTAATTTGCGGTAATGGATTTTTGATATGCCGTTGCCGCAGCGGCGCTCGTCACAAACATGGCCATCATCGTCGTGGCTGCTACAAATCTTTTATTCATATATGACATTCCCCCAAGTCATTTTAGCGGCTTAGAACACGCAATACTGCTTCATATAAGCATCCATCAGCGGCAGGAGATGTGCGTACTCCTCCTTATCTGCAAGATACTCACGGATATCCTGCACGGTAACGAGCGCGTGGACCTTGATGCCAAAATCCTCGCCGACCTCCATAACGGCGGTCTTGCCCGGGTTCTGGCCGACCTCACAGCGGTTTACCGAAATGAACATATCGGTAACCTTCACATCTGCGCAGCCCTTGAGCACCGGCATGGTCTCACGGATAGCGGTGCCTGCGGTGATTACGTCCTCGATGATGATAACGCGGTCGCCGTCCTGCGGCTTGTAGCCGACGATATTGCCGCCTTCGCCATGGTCCTTGGCCTCCTTGCGGTTGAAGAAGAACGGCTTGTCGATGCCGTAATTGCGGGCCAGCGCACCGGAAACCGAGGTAGCAAGCGGGATGCCCTTGTACGCCGGACCGAACATTGCGTCGAACTGATCGCCGACGGTCTCCTTGACCAGAGCTGCGTAAAACTCACCCAGACGGGAGTTCTGCAGGCCGGTCTTGTAGTTGCCGGTGTTGACGAAATACGGGGTCTTTCGACCGGATTTGGTCGTAAAATCGCCGAAGCGCAGTACGTCGGCACTCATCATAAATTCGATAAATTCCTTTTTAGCAGCAGTAAGCATGATCGTTCCACCTTTTTCTATCAATATACTTATCCTCAGTATACCAGAATTTTCGGCAGGGAACAACCCTTTCTGTCAGGCCGTATCTGCAAAATTGCATAAATACACAGCTGAATTTACGGCTTCTGAACACAAATCACCAAAAAGCCTGTTGCGGAAAGCGCGCAAACGAGGTAAAATATACTCAGGCAATACTGCCGATATGGCGATTCGGAATCGTCAATCCTACAAAGGTGGCTAAATACACAAATGGCATTTCACGGTTTTTCCGCAGAAGGCGTGGATCTTCTGCAACTGAATCGCCTGCAAAACAGCAAAGAATTTTACGATGCACACAAGGACGAGATCAAGCGGTTATCCATCCGGCCCTTTCACGAACTGATCGCGGAAATGACGCCGGAGATGGTCAAGATCGACCCGCAGTTCGTCACTGTGCCGTCCCGCATGGTATCCCGCGTGCGGCGTGATACCCGATATACCAAGGATAAAACACTCTACCGGGCGAACATGTGGCTGTTCTTCCGCAGAGCACGGCGGGAACGCGAATCCGTTCCCGCATACTATTTTGAACTGCATCCCGAATACTGGGCCTTCGGCTGCTGGGGCGCGTGGGGCAGAGGCGAAATGGAAGCGCTGCGCGAAATGATCCTCGCAGAAGACAGGCTGTTCCTTGACGCCTTTCGTGCGGTGAACAGCTGTCCGCAGGTGCACCTCGCGGGCGAGATGTACAAGCGCCCGAAATTCCCGGACGCAAAGCCGGAATATCAGGACTGGCTGAACCGCAAGGAGATCGGCGTGGACTACACGAACGGTGAGGATTTTACTCCGGTGCTGGACGGCACGTTTGTTCCGTTCATGCTGAAGACCATGCGGCAGCTTGCGCCGCTGTACAGACTGCTGCTCGCGGCGAAGGAACGCGCAGACGCGGCCGGACGGGAGGCGCTGCAATGAGATATCTTGCACTGGATTTCGAGACCGGAAACGCCTCGCCGCTGAGCGCGTGCGCACTCGGCGCAAGCGTGTTTGAGGATAATCAGCTGGTGGATGAGAAAATCTCGCTCATCCGTCCGCCGGAATGCGTGGGCAGGTTCCACTGGGGCAATGTACGCGTCAACCACATCAAGGAGAAGATGGTCGCGGACGCACCGTCGTTCGCCGAGGTGTGGGAGCCGCTCGCCGACATCGCGGAGGGCAGCGTCATCGTGTGCCACAACGCTATGTTCGATACGAATGTGCTTTGCAGCTGTCTGGCGCATTACGGACTGAAAATGCCCGAATGCCGGTACTTATGCACGGTAAAGGTTTCCAAGCGGGTATGGCCTGAGCTGGAAAATCATAAACTGGATACGGTATCCGCCGCGCTGCACATCGACCTGAACCACCACGAGGCCGGGTCGGATGCGCGGGCTGCGGGACTGATCCTGCAGGCGGCTCTGCGCAGGACGGGCAGCGCGGACGCCGACGCACTGGCAGAAAAAATCGGCATGCGGCTCGGCCGGATTTCCTCGATGGGGAAAACGCCGTGCAGCATCGCCGGGGACCCCAAACCCAGGGAGCACAGACGGACAGCACGTCCGCGTAATACGGTAAAACGAAAAGGAGAGAACAAGCTATGAAAAACTATCTGGACAGTATCGACCGCGCTGCACTGCGCAGTCGTGCCGAGCAGATGCTGCACACCGCAGGCGACGCCTGTGATCAGGCAGGACGCTTTATGAACACCACGACCGAAAAGATCCGCGGCTTCTCGCTCATCGAGTTCTTCATCTACGAGACCTGCCTGCTGTCGTTCGGTCTGTGGCTGGGTACCTGCTTCTCTAAATTCTTCAAGAAGTTCCGCGCGATCATCTTCGCAGCGTTTGCCGCAACGTGGCTGTACCTGCTGTGGCGCGTGTTCTTTGATGAGGATGAGGACTGAGCGTATTCAATCTTCGTTTTCATCCTTTGACAGCTGACAGGAAGGAGTTTATTGTTGGAAGATCCCAATCAGGAAAAAAAGTCCCGGTTTGACCTGCAGCCGCACTATATCGAGTGGGGACTGACTGCGTTAGGTGTCATTGTAGCCTGCGTGCTGGTCGTGTTCGTGCTGTTCCGCATGACAATGATCTGGGGCATAATCAAGAAGTTTTTCAGCATCCTCAGCCCGTTCATCTACGGCTTTGTGATGGCGTACCTGCTCATGCCGGTGTTCAACATGCTGTACCGTAATCTGCAGCCGCTGATGTCGCGTAAATTCAAAAACGGCACACGGCTTGCTAAAGGCTTGTGCAGCGCGCTGACGCTGGCCTTCGGTCTGGCGGTTGTAGGCGTGCTGCTGTGGATGGTGCTGCCGCAACTGGTCACGAGTATCACCTCGCTGGTAGACTCGATGGACCTGTATATGAACGAGATATCCGGCTGGGTGGCGTCGCTGCTGCACAACAACCCGGAAATTGAGCACAGCTTCATGCGCCTGTACGATCAGTTCTCCGCACAGATAATGAATTGGGCGCAGAATGACCTGCTGCCGCAGCTCGGCAACATGATGAGCGGCGTTGTTACGACCGTAAACGTGCTGATGAATCTGCTGATCGGTGTCATTATCGCGCTGTACATTCTCAACAGCAAGGACACCTTCTGTGCACAGGCGAAAAAGATGACGTACAGCCTTTTCGCGGTTGAAAAGGCGAATGCCATCATGGCGCGTGTGGCGCATATCCACCGCGTGTTCGGAGGCTTCATCACCGGCAAACTGATGGACTCGTCGATCATCGGCGTGCTGTGCTTTATCGGTATGCGTCTTATGATCTCGTTCGGCTGGATGACCATGCCGACATCGTACGCGCTCCTGATTGCGGTTATCATCGGCGTGACCAATATCATCCCGTTTTTCGGGCCGTTCATCGGTGCGATTCCGAGCACCATTCTGATCATGGTCATCAGTCCGGTGCAGGCGCTGTATTTCGTCATTTTTGTGCTGCTGCTGCAGCAGTTTGACGGCAATATCCTCGGACCGAAAATCCTCGGCAACGCCACCGGACTGTCGAGCTTCTGGGTCATGTTCGCCATTCTGCTGTTCGGCGGCGTGATGGGCTTCGCGGGCATGGTGGTCGGCGTGCCGCTGTTTGCCGTGCTGTACAGCATGTTGACCGAGAAGATCAATCATCTGCTGAAAAAGCGCGGTCTGTCCGTGGATACGAACGACTATCGCGGGCATAAGCGCATCGACCCGGAGACACACGCGTTCGTTGAAGCGCAGGAGACTATGCCTCCGGTGAGCGCAAAAGAGCGCCGCCGTGCGGCACAGCAGAAAAATCAGGAAAACAAAAACCAGTAATATGCGCAAAGAGGGACACTGCGAGGCAGCAGTGTTCCTCTTTTGCGTTCAGGTGCAGAATGGCAGAGTGTCGCTTGCGAAGCGAGGAAATCTTGCCTGCCCGGCAGGGGCACAAGAGGGTAGACATCTGCGCTGACGCCGCGCGGGCGCACAAGAGGGTAGACACCTGCGGTTTCCACCCTCTTGTGAATCACCCCTTTCCCTTGGATAGTCTGGCGCAGATTGCCGACATGTGACCGCTGCGAAAAGGGGAACGGCAGAGGATTTCTTCTACCGTGTTTTTTTAACCTATTCGCAGTGCCAGATACTGTTCTGCTACACAGGCGGTTTACTCTGAGCAGGCGCAACATAACAGTGTTGCGCAACTCGTTTGCGCGTTGTTACGGACGGCATCTACGAATTGTATCTGATGTAAGACTATACCGTAGGGTGCGACGACTCGGCGCACCGTATCAAACAACCTGCACACGCGTAACCGTAGGGGCGGTCATTGGCCGCCCACGCAACAGAAAATCGTCACGTCAATTTTCCATTCTCCATTATTCAACCGCATAAAAAAAGGGCTGACCCATCGGGTCAGCCCTTTTCTCTGTCCTGCTGTTTTGTCTGCCGTTACTTGATGATGTTTTCGCACCAGCGCTGCATGATCGCTGCGATCTCGGCACGGGTGGCGGTGCCGGTCGGTGCCAGACGGCCGCCATTCTTACCGTTCAGCACGCCTGCGCCGACTGCCCACTGCAGAGCCGGAATCGCGTACTCACTTGCCTGCTGAACATCCACATAGCTGAGAATATTGGTATTCTCACCCACACTTACGTCGATACCCTTGCTCTGGGCGTAGCGATACAGAATCGCTGCCGCCTGCTCGCGGGTGACGGCTGCATTCGGTCGGAAGGTACCGTCTGCATAGCCGGTTACGACCTTATTGGACGCTGCCCAGCCGACTGCTTCGGCATACCATGCGTCAGCCTGCACATCCGAGAAGTTCGCTGCTGTGCCCTTCGGCTTGCCTTCCAGGTTATACAGGATCTGCACGAGCATACCGCGCGTCAGGTTGGCATTCGGTGCAAATGCACGGCTCGATACACCGTTCATCATTTTGTGCGTGAGCACATAATCAACGGACAGATGATACCACTTTGCAGTATCTACATCCGTAAACGGTGCGGACGGACAATCCTTGCCGCCATCGCACGGCTGGTCTGCGGTGGTCTTGAAGCCCACGCTAACCTTAGCCGACGGCATCTTAAAGGTGTATTTGCCGCTGCCGAGGTCGGTCAGCGCAACGGACTTGCCGTTTGCGTCCGTGACAGTCAGCGTACCTTCTCCGGCAGCAGTCAGCGTTACGGTGTCGCCTGCAGCCGCCTTGGTCTTATCCGCCTTGACGGTATTCGCCAGTGCGGACGGGATCACGATGTCGTAAGTGGTGGTGGCAACGGCTCCGCCGCCGCCACCACCACCGCCGCCGCCCGGCGTCGGCGCGGTATACTTCGTCCAACTTACGCCGAACGGAGACAGGCTGGTTACATGGAACCGCAGGCCATCGGTCTCCTTGGTGATATGGGTAAACTTCTCGATCTTGCCCTCGGAGCCGGTCTTGGTCAGCATGTGGACGATTTGGAAGGTATCCTTGCTGTCCGTACCGTTCGGATACGGCAGAACAACGTCTACGCCTTCCGCCGGGAAGTTGTTTTCGTTTACCGGAATCCACTTGCCGCCGTCATAGTATTTAAGCGCGATGTCGTAGAACGCCACGCCATCCTTCCTGCCGGTCAGTTCCGCTGTCAGCTTTGCCTGAATCTTTTCGACTGTATCCAGTTCCGGAATATTTTTGAATTTCTCCGGAACGGTCAGACTGCCGATGATTACCTGATGCGCTTCTACGCTCATATCCGGCTCTGCCGTTACGTTCTTGATCGTGACGGTGTAACTGCCGTTTGCGTTCTTCCTGGCTTCCACTGCATCACAGCCGTGCAGCGTTGCATGTTCGACAAGTTTGCCGTTGATGCAGTCGTAGCCGTTGATGACCAGCTTGCTGATTACCGTGTAGTCGCTTGCCAGACCGACTGTGAATGTCAGATTGCCGTTTTTGCGGATTTCGCTCATCGGCAGGGTATCATCCGGTACGCGCTTCACATCGGAGACCTTCCAGCCGGTGTCGCCGGTCGGAATAGCGAAGCCTTTGTAGGGAACGAACTTGACGGTTACATCGGTCTTGCCGGTCAGGCTCGGGATAACCAGCTCGTTAGAGATGTTATTCTGATCTACATCGTTTACCGTCCACTGTGCGACCATCTGCTTGTTTCGTCCGTTTTCTACGGCAGGCGTTGCCGTGAATACGACCTTGCTGCCGCGAGTAACACTTGCCGGACTGTTCTTCTGCGGCGTAATGGCCTTGCCGTTTGCCGCTGCAGCAACCGTTGTGCCGGTATCTGCACCCTGAACATCCAGGGTTACATCGTAGTTGATCGCGCCGTCAAATACGGCCTTGACTGTGGTATTTCTGCGAATTTCCGTCAGTGCCAGCGTATTGCCGGAGGCAGCCTGTGCAGTACCGCCGTTAACCGACCATTCCTTGAGATAGTAGCTATTGCTGCTCGGTACTGCGGTAATGGTCGTGCTGCCGCCGCGCTTGACGCTTGCCGGTTCTGCCGACGCCGTGCCGCTGCCCTCGCTCGTTACCGTAATGGTGTATGTCGGGCGCTCAATCAGCGTTGCGGAAACCTCAGTCTTTGCGGTTACATTCTTGACCGTATAAGTGAGCGGTGCATCTGCCGTATCGGTCATCTCAGCGACTGTCGAGCCGTTCACCTGCCATGCCTGCACCATATCGTCCGTATTCTCCGGCGTTACGGTGAAGGTTACGTCCGAACCGGAGGAAACATAGCCGTCCGTGATTGTCTTGCCGTTTGCGGTGATGGCGATATTGCCGTTTCTGCCGTCCCGCACGGCGCTGACCGGAACCATTGCCTTGAAGGTGACTGCAACCGTGCTGTTTTCGGTTACGTTCAGGGTGTAAGTGCTGCCGCTGTTGGCAACCGAATGACCGTTTACCGTCCACTCGTCAATCTCATAACCCTTATCGGGTTCTGCGGTGAAGGCAACCTTAGTACCGCCGTTGACCTGTGTGCCGGCTGCAACCGATGCACTCAGCGTGCCGCCCGCCGGCTGGCTATACGTTACTTCGTACTCTCCTGCGCTGAACTGTGCTTCAACATGATATGCCGTTACGTTCGGCTTCGTGAGACAGCCGTTCTCGACCGTCCACGTCAGCGTATTGCCGTTACCGGCAACTGCCTCGCCGTTGACCGTCCAGCCGGTCACATTCTGACCTGCCGGCGGTACTGCCGTAAAGGTGAGCGACTCGCCGCCGCGTGCAGTTGTGCTGTTCTGTCCGTTTACGGTGACGTTATCGCCGGTGGTGATGTCATACTCGACCTGCTGGAACTTCGGTGCAATGTAAATCGAGTTTGCACTGGTCGTATTCGGATAGGTATAGGTTTCCGAATTGCCTGCTTCCTCGTCACGCACATTGTTAACGTACCAGCCCTCGATTTCGTAACCCGGCTTTACTTCTGCCGTGAACTTGATTGACAGACCTTCCGCAATATTGGCACCGGTATCTGCGCTCTCAAGAATCGACTCATTATTGTTTACCAGATTTGCCGCACTGATATAGCCTCCTTCGCTTGTTTCGTCCGTCGGACCGAAGGTGATGCCGGTCACCAGCTTGACAAAGCGAACCTGAACCGTCGTTTCACCCTGCAGATTGCTCAGCGTCTTGCTCACTGCGGTATCCGCTGTGGTCTGGCCGTTGATGGTCCAGTCCTGTACGCGGTAGCCTGCGTTCGGCACCGCCGTGATCGTGATATCCGAGTCGCGGTAGAAGCTGTGCGTGCCTGCTTCGAGGTTCTCCTGCTCGTATGCGCGCATGCCCTTGCGGGTGATTTCTGCGGAAACCGTACCGCCGTCACCCTCGTCACCGAGCGAATCAACGGACAGGGTGAAGTCGTACTGCGGGATCGCCTTAGACGTTGCATGAACTTCTACATTGCTTTCGATAGAGCCACTCTGAGTATAAGTGGTATCGTCGTTTCCATCGACATTCGTCCAACCGTTAACGGTCCAGTCATCAGTCTCATAGCCCTCATCCGGTGTTGCCGCGAATACGATATCGCCGCTGTACTTCTCGACATAATCGCCGGTGTTCAGCATCTTGCTGTCTTGCTGTGCCGTTACATGGATGTGAGTGTCACCGCCAAAGGTTACCGTCGGCTTCTCTGCAAAGATTACCTGAACCAAGGTATCCTTTGTAATCTGGATATCATCCTTCGTTACCTTACCCGGCTGATAGTCCTTCGCATTGTCGTAATCGAATGTCTGCGTTGCACCATCAGCCGTAACCATGATTTTCTGCACGAAATAACCGTCGTTTGGTGTTGCTGTAATTGCTGCCGTGCTGTTCATATTCACATGACCGTTTTCACCCTCAGCACCAGTCAATACAACATTCTGGATACCGCGTGTGCCAGCAACTTTGATTGTGCCGTTGACCGGCGCTGCCACCGTCACCTGCGGCTTCTCCGCGACATGCGCGATAACTTCAGTGGTCTTTTCCAGACTTGCGATGGATGCCTTTGTCGAATCCTCCGCATCCGCTTTCGCACCGGTCCATTCAGAAACGTAGTAATTCTCGTTTACCGCAGCAGCAAACTCAATCGTCGAATAATTGCCGACCTTACTGCCGCTGGTAATCGCATTGCCGTTTTTAATCTTTGCGGTAACGGAAGCAATGTCTGCGTTTATCGGGTCACCCTTTGCATCCACTGCCTTGAAGGTCAGCGTTACCTCCTGCGCCGCATTGATCACAGCCGTAACCGTATGCATTCCAGTGATATTGCGCAGCGTAAACTGCTTCTGCGTACCCGAATTTGCGGCTTCCTTACCATCCACCTTCCACGTCTTGACCGTGTAGTTGCTGCCCAGATTTTCCAGTGCAAACGTTACTGCCGCACCGTCCGGCACCGCATTCAGATCTGCCGCTGTGCCGTCTGCCAGCTTCGCCGAGGTCTGCACGGACGGCAAGGTGCTGCCGGTTTCCGACTCGATGTTGAAGGTGAGCTTATAGGTGCCTGCCTTGCTGAACTCTACCGCTACCTTGCGGTCCTTCTGCACATTTTCCAGTGTCAGTGTGGACTCACGGTACAGATCGGTCGTACCCGGCCAGTAATACTGCTTTTCGTCCACCACCCAGCGTGCTACCGACATACCGCTGTTCGGCGCAGCCGTGAATGTCACATTTGCGCCTTCCGCAATCTTCTGTCCGGTCGTGACTGCACCGCCGTCCTTCAGTGCTGCGGTCAGCTTACCGCCTTCGCCGCTGCTGAAGGTAATCGTGTGCGAATCACTGCTGAAGGCTACTTCTACGTCCAGCTTTTCCGTCAGCGCCGCTACCGTCAGTCGTTCGCCAACCTTTTTGCCGTTCGACAGAATCTCCGTCACCTTGTACTTTGTATTACCGGTAATGGGCTGACCGTTGACCTTCCATTCCTTTACAATGAAACCGTCGTTGCTCTTGGCATCAAACATCAGCCTGGTGTTCTTAGCGATGTTCTTACCGCTTTCAAACTTCTGGTCGAGGTTGCCGCTGTTGTAGCTTGCACTAAGCGAGCCGCCTTCACCGGCGCGATAGGTTACGCTCAGGGTGTCCTGCTTGACAACCAGCATGCGCTTGGTCAGATTCAGCTCGTACTTCTCGAGCAGCGACTTCACAGCCGCGTCCTCACCGTTGACCGCAATCGTTACCTCAAAGCGGCCGCTGACGTTCTTTCGTTTGCCCTTGTCATCATACAGCGCACATACGGCTGTAATTGCCGACGGCAGGGAGTCACCTGTCTCCAGCGCATCCGCCTTGACCACCAATGCGCTCTTGCTGTCCGGTGCCTCTGTCGAAGTATGCTCGCTGTTATCCTTATCCCAGGTTACATACAGCTCCAACGGCTTGCGCTTTACCGTAATGGTCGTGGACGCCAGCTTGGTGCGCTTGGAAGTATCGCTGTAATTCTGGTATGCCGTGATGATATAGGTTCCCGCCTTCTCCGGTCGGAAAGTGCTGCCATTGATAGCCGTTTCCTTACTCTCGCTCTGACCGGACTGACGCCATGTGTAGGCGATATCTCCCGTAACCTCTGTTTTGCTGCCTGCGGTAACAGCGTTTCCGTTTTTCGTTACAGTCTGCTGCTGCACGGTCAGAGCAATCGGCGTACCGTATACGCTCGTAATCTTGTTTTCTTTGCCAACAGTGCTTTCAAGAGTGTAAACGGTCTCCGTTGTGCTGGTCTCGCCGTCCTCTACACTCTGCACGCCTGCCAGATAATATACCGTATCACTTGTCAAGCCGCCGGTCGCGGTGGTCGTGATGGCATACAGACCGGCTGTCGGTGCGGTCCACGTTTTGCTGTCCGTGCCGCTGCTGTCTGTTCTGCCGACAATCGTGCTGACCGTGCCGTCCGACGTGTTCGTAATCGTCAGCGTGTACTCCACATTGCCGAGTGCAGAGCCGTTCTTTTCCGCCTTTTCCGCCGTTTTCGTCGTCAGGGTCAGCGCCGTACCGGAACCAGGCGTAGATGTAGTAACCTTATTTTCAACTGTCGCTTGCTCGGTTACCAGTGTGAAGGAAGGCTCCTCATAATCGCCCAGCTTCGTCTGCTGTGTGCAGGTCAGCTCGGTCCGTTCATAGCTGTTCTCTGTCTTCTTCACCAGCTGATAATACTTGACAGTATAGGTGTCCTCTTCCGCACCGGCGCTACCACTGGTCGACTTAGCCATTGTACTGAGAATATAGCGGTCAAACGTGGTTTCGTTCTCCGTCACAGTATCCTTACCGTGAATCAGGTACTGCTCGCCGTTCCGGTACTTGCTTTCGTCGTATTCCGCGTCTGTCGGTACATTCGTTGCACTGTTCAACGTAAACGCTTTTGCTTTTGCTTTTTCGTTTTCGTTTTTGTCTATCACCACGGTTTCCGGCGTAATCGTGCTCAGCACTGCTGCGTCTGCATCACCGTTCTTCCACTGATAGGTGGTATTCATGGTGAGTTCCGAACCTGCGGTATACGTCTCGCCAGTCTTTGTTACGGCGTAGTATACGGTCAATACCGAACCGTCATCTTCCTTCTTTTCACCGATGCCGACATATTTTCCCTCTTGATTGTTTACCTTGTAAACATTCAGCGTCAAGTCGCCGACTTTTACGGTGCACGGAACGGTTGTCTCTACGGATTCTGTCGTGGTTTTAACCGTGTTGAAATTGCTCTGACCGATATACGGCTTCTCCTGAGTGCCGCTGCCCTCCAAAGTACCGGATACCGTCAAACCGGCGGTTGCCTGCGGTGTACCGACCGTCAGCGTTGCCGCATCACTGTAGAACGAAATCGGCGTTGCCGACTTGGTATAACACGTTACCACGCAGCGGTACATCGCACCATTCAGTTCGCTCGTTACCGACTTTACGGTATAGGTGTCCTGCGTAGCACCTTCAATATCCGTCCACTTTCTTCCCGGCAGACGCTTCTGCCACTGATAATCCGTGCTCGAAAATTCTGCCGGAGTCGAAGCCTGCACACGGAAAGTTGTCGAGCCGTTCAGCGGAACGGTTACTTTGTCCGGTCCATTGATAATCGGACGGCTCATCTCATTCGCCAGCGTCTTGCCGACAACGATCTCGCTTTCAACCGACTCTTCCTTACTGGTATAATATCCGGAAGTGATCGTATACTGATACTCTTCGTTCGACGCAAGATCCTTCAGCTGATACGCATATTCACCACTCGGTGATTCCGATGCGTCTACGGTGTCAATCAATACGAACGGCTTATTCTTATTGTTCTCAATGTAGCGGTAAATCTTGTAATACTCCGCCGGACGGTCGCCGGATTCCCACGACAGCACCATACTGTTGGTGGTCTGCTCACTCAGCGACAGATCCTGCGCCGGAGACGGCGGTGCCGTCACATTGCTGACAACATAGCCCAGTACCGGTACTTCATCGCCGTTGAACGGTACCGTCCATGTGCCGAAGCTCCAGTCAAAGTTATAGCGCGAATCGCCGCCGCCGGTAACAGAGCCCAGCTTGGTAATCTCCTCAGTGTTTACCTTTTCGGTTCCGGCGCTTGCTCCCCAGTGATAACCGCCGCCAGCCTTGAAGCCGCCAACTACACCATACATCTGCACCGAACCCTCATAGGTGTAATCAAAGGTTACGCCGCTGCTGGTTGCAGCCGTAAAACTCTGCAGCTGTGTACCCGAATCTTTGTAATGACCAACTTTACCGGATTGCTCCGAATGGGAACCGCTCGGCAGACTGGAACGATAAGTATTCGGCTGACCGGACGTGCCCAGATGCAGGTTGCTGCCAATCTGCTGCATACCCTCGTACGCCGAAGCAGCCTTATTATAAGTATCTACCGAAACCATGTTCATCGAAGGATTACCCGGAACCGCCAGCGTCATAGAACTGGTCAGCTTCGGCGAATTGCCCTTCTTTGTGCCATCCGGATACTTCACCTGATACTCGTAATATGTCATCGGTGTTGCATACATGAGCACCATATTGTCGTTCGTATCATTAGAATACTCGACCGTTATTTCCTTGCTTGTAGATTTTGTTGCACCAACAGTAAAGGTATGACTGGTATTAAATTCAACACCGCCGCCGGTCTCAATCAGCGGTGCAACATATTCAAAGCCCGCCATGATATCAAAACCAAACGAACCGGATGCCGTTACTGCTACAGTATTATCCTTACTGTATCCGATTCCGGTCTGCGAGTTTCCGATATCGCCGTCATTCACCTCCGCAAAGTGCGGCGACGCTTCCAGAATCGCCATTACCTTCGGATCGGTGTAGCCGGTGCTGACGCTTTGGATCTTCGCAAGCATGGCATCGTTGTTTACATCTGCCGTTGCAATCGCCAGATTGCAGTTGCTCTTGTCATAGTATGTCCAGTCATCCTCCCAGCGGCTGAACGTGCTGTCCGGCGTAACCGTTGTCTGACCGCCCGAGGTGCTCGTACTCGATTTTTTATAAAGCTGACCAATCTTCAAAAACTGCTTGTCGAAGGTCTCCTGCTTGCGGTACTCAACGTAGTATACCTGTTCCATGCCCTGCTTGTTGCCGTTAAAATTGCCGACGGCATAGTCCAGAATACCGCTGTTGTTGATTAGTCGGCCGCCCAGCCAGCGGTCATGGCCCTTATCCGAGCCGTCCAGGATAGACAGCTGCTGACTGCCGTTCACCGTGCCGACTTTATACATACTGCCGGAAATGAACAGATATTCCTGGGTGTTCACGCCGTCCGCCGCAACAGCCGCTACCGCGATCGGATTCTGCACATCGTCACCCTTGGTGCCGGTATTGGTAAAGCCGTTGGTGACAACTTCGGTGGCCTTGCATTTCTCTGTCCACGAATTATCCTTCGTGCTGTACTGATAGCTGTACGCCAGCAGCTTGCTCTTGTCGAAGTCGCAGTCCTGATAATTACCATTCTTATCGTAGTAGCCTACCGCAACAACTTCCGGCGGCATACTGCCGCTCGGCGCATTGCTGACATAACCGATGGTTACGCCTGCAAAGCGGGCGCGACCGCTTGCACCGTCATTGCTGTTCAGCAGCTTCTTGTTCATCATCTGCTTCCAGCTTTTATTGTTGTTGTAATCGTAAACCGTCAGATAGGATTTCTCGTAGTCGGTATGACCGTCATACGATTTCTCCTTCAGGTCATTGACGTTGACCGTCATTGCCAGCTCGTCGATACCGTCCATATCCACGTCGCCGACTTCCATATCAACGCTCAGATGCGCACGCAGCTCGTTATCGCCGTTGCCGTCGTGGTACAGCATGGCCTTCAGCGCGTCTCGGCCGCCGTCGATGACGTCACCGAGGTTGATCACGCGACCGTTGTCAGTCAGTGTGCTGCCGCTGAACGTATACTCCTTAATGCTGTCTACAGTAGCCGTATCCTTGTTATTGCCCGGCGTATAGATCATCAGCGTGTCCTTGCCGTCACCGTCAAAGTCGCCTGCGGCCAGACTCAGCATAGCGCGGGTCTGGTAGAATTTCAGTTTCTTGATGTATTCGGTGTCGTTACCATCTCCAATCTGGACAACATTCGATACTCTGCGGTCCTTGTTCGTCACATACAGACGAAGCCGTGCCGAACTTTTATCAAATACCAGATTCGCAATGTATTCATCCTTGCCGGTGCCGTTCGGATCAAACGCCACAGTCGCAATACGCTCGGCATTGCCGACCTCGGTCGAGTTGCTCCACCGGAATGTGGACATCTGACTGCCCTTGCCCTTGCCCTTGCCGTTGGCGGCGCCGTTGGCTGCGCCCTCGTATGTCGTCTGGAACTCATCCGAGTCCACACCGGCTACAACCAGCTCGTGGTTCTGGAACAGCGGAACCCATCCCAGCGTGCCGTATGGGTTATTCCGCAGTGTGGCTGTGTCTGTTATGCCCGTTTTTTCTTCCGTGGGCAGACCAAAGCCGTCTCTTTCTGCAGCAGTATCCGCTGCCGCCGCCTGCGGCAGCACGATCTGCGGCAGCAGACCCGCCAGCATACTGCATATCAGCAGCAAACTGCAAATTCGTTTTTTCATCTTTCTTCCTCCTTGCCTTATGAAATAAACGGTTTCCACGGCTTTCCCCTTGCTTTACCGCGGAGCACCGTCCGAGGATACAGGTATTTCACCGTACTTTCAGTATAAGGGCAAAAAGGCGGCGGACGGCGAAGGTACCAAATTTGTTACCTTCGCCGTCCGCTGTAAATATTCAATTATTGCTCCTCGAGCCGATATCCGCTGCTGCGGTACGAATTGACCGTGACCCTCGCATCCTCGCCGCCGAGCTTCTGCTTAAGCCGTGAGATCGTCATGCGCACGGCATGCGGGTCGGCTCCCATCGGCTGCTGCCAGACCGCCTCGTACAGCTCCTGCGCGCTGACGCTGCGGTTCGGGTGCCGCGCCAGATACAGCAGCGCCGCAAATTCCTTCTGCGTCAGGTTCAGGTCGGTCTCTCCGATGTACGCGCGTCCGCTCAGCAGATTCATCTGCAGCGGGCCAAGCCGTACTGCGCGTTCCTTCGGGTGCGCCGCACGCAGACGCGCTTCCACGCGGGCCATGAACACCTCCAAATCATACGGCTTTGTCAGATAATCGTCTCCGCCTGCGGTCAGACCCTTGACGATATCCTCATTTTCGCCCATAGCGGTCAGGAACAGGATCGGCACATCGTATTCCTGCTTGATCTCGCGGCACAGCGCCACACCGTCGCCGTCCGGCAGAAGAATATCCAGCACGATCAAGTCCACCGCGTGAAAGCACAGCAGCTCCCGGCACTTGTGTGCAGTTTCCGCCTGCAGGGTGCGGTAACCGCGCATGTGCAGTGCCGCATCGTTGATCGCCATGATGTGCGGGTTGTCCTCCACCAGCAAAATCAGTTTATCTTCCACAATCGTTCTCTCCTTGTGTTTTGAGCGGCTTTTTCGGCAGTTCGAGCCGGAACACCGTGCCGTCTGCATCGGTGTGCTCCACCTCGAGCAAGCCGTGGTGAATCTTCATTGCATCCGCGCAGATCGTCAGGCCGATACCGCTGCCTCCATCACCGCTGCAGCCCTTCTCAAAGATATGCGGCAGCAGGTCGGGCGCAATGCCGCTGCCGGTGTCGCTCACACGCAGGCACACCCGCTCGCCCTCGTCCGCAATGCGGTAGGCGATCACGCCGTTCTCCGTGTGACGGTTGGCATTGACCGTCAGATTGATGAGCACCTGCAGCAGCATTTCCGTATTGCCCCAGAGCGTAATGCCCTCTCCACTGTCGCTTTCCAGCCGGTTGTGCTTCTTTTCCAGCATCGGACGGCACACATCCACCGCGCCGGACAGCAGCTGCGCCGCGTCAATGACGCCCATCTCAATATCGGGTGAGCCGCCGTTGGCGAGATCGATCAGCCGCGATACCAGCGCAGAAAGCCGCTGCGCCTCGGACGAAATGGTCTGCATGTGTTCATGCGCATCCGCGCTGACCGCTCCGGTGCCAAGCTGCCAGTCGGTCAGCTGCGCATAGCCGCTCATGACCGTGAGCGGTGTTTTCAGTTCGTGCGCCATCTGGTGCAGAAATTCGCTTTTCAGCCGGTTGAGCTGGGTCAGCACCTCGCGCTGACGGCGGCTCTCGGACAGCTCCTGTTCCCGGCGGTTGATCTTCAAACTGATGGCTCCCGCGATCAGGAATACGAACACCAGCAGATACGGCGGTGCCGCTCCGTGGCGCGTAATGGTCGTCACGATACGGCCGAATACCGCCTCGTATACATTCGACCCGAGCAGCAGCAGATAGCCGAGCAGAACGAGCACGTCGTCCCGCTCAAACCGCCGGATACGCCAGAACCGCCGAATCAGCTGTACGACCAGATACAGGAAAAACGGCATCGAGAGATAATACCCGATCCTGCTCAGCGGTGCGATATCCTGCGTCGGCAGGATAAAATGCGCCGCCGCCAGCACGGCATACAGCACCGCATAGCACCGCACAACGATCGGCTTCGCCAGCTTTTCGTACAGGCTTTGCAGCAAAAGCAGCAGAAAACACGGCTGCAGCGTAATCATCAGCACCAGAAACCGATATGCGACCGCCCAGTTGTAATTTGCAGGCAGCAGATGCAGCACATAGAAATTCTGGTCGCGCAGGCCGAGCAGCGCGCAGATAACCGCGAGGAAAACATACTTGATCTCGCCCTGAAAGACCGCAAACAGCAGAAAATACATGCCGAACAGGCACAGCGAACCGCCAAGCACCAGCGAATACAGATTCCGGCTTCGACTCATGCGGTCGATGTTCTCCGCGGTGGACAGGTGCATCTGCGTCAGACCGCCGCCTTCGCGGTGCACGAAATTCGCATACTGACAGACCACCTCGACCTCGCCATCCTCGCCGGTGTAAATTGGTATGAGCATGTAGTCGATGCGCGGCTCAGACTCCGCCGCAGACGCCCCCACCTTGCCGATTTCGAGCACTTCACTGCCGTTTACCAGCACGCGCGTGCTGTAATCGAATGAGTAGCCGCCGAGTGTCAGGTATTGTTTCGGCTGCGCGTGTATTTTCAGCCGGTATGAGCCGTATGGAATGGATTCGTCGCGTTCTCCCGGTTGGGCAGCGTCCAGCTCTGCGCCGCTGCCGAGCACCTCAGGATAGAACGTCCATTCACCGTCTATCTCATATACCGCCGACGAAAAATCCGCTGATGTTGCATCCAGTACGCCGTCCTGCGCTTCCATTGCGCTGAAATCTCCCGATCGGTTGGAAAACAGCAGCATCAGCAGCACAAAAACCAGCAGGATAGCCGCCGTTATCGATATATAGCGCATTCGTTTGTTCTTCATGGGCAGACCCCCCTTCAAATCTCATTATAGGAGAAAAAGCCCAATGATTCAACAAGTTAATTTTTCGATTGACATAATGGAGAATGGAAAATGGAGAATTGAGAATGAACGTAAAGATTACGTTATACTGTAGGGCGGGGTGCCCTCACCCCGCCGTTTGTAAATCACTTGCAATCGTGTAACCGTAGGGGCGACCAGTGGTCGCCCACGCATCCATTAAACCATAGTGCGGGAGGCCAATGGCCTCCCCTACGAGATTAATGCTGCCGATGAATTTACATCCGGCGGGGTGAGGCAGAAGGTGAATTGCGGCAAAGCCGCAAGAGAAGCCACTCTGGTGTACCCCGCCCTACGATTACATTTCATCTTCCATTCTCCATTTTCAATTTTCCATTTTCGTATCATTACATCTCAATTTTCCCAAAGAAAAACCGGCCGCTCACGCAGCCGGTTTCAATTTCACAAAATGCAGGGAATGTTATTCCTTGTTCAGCGCCTCCAGACGAGCCTTATTCGCTGCGATAACCTTTTCCTGTACCGGAACCGGTGCCTCATCGTAGCGCTCGAACTGGGAAACAAACGAGCCTCTGCCCTGCGTCATGGAGCGCAGCTTGATCGCGTAATCGCCAAGCTCTGCCATCGGGCACTCGGCTACGATCTCCTGCTTGCCGCCGTCGAGCGGATTCATGCCCATGATGCGGCCGCGGCGCTTGTTCAGATCGCCGATAACATCGCCCATGTAGGAATCCGGGATAACGACCTTGAGCGAGCAGACAGGCTCGAGCAGAACCGGATTTGCCTGCGGGATACCAGCCTTGTAGGCCAGACGGGCCGCCATCTTGAAGGACAGCTCGTTGGAGTCTACATCGTGGTAGGAGCCGTCGAGCAGGGTTGCACGCAGACCAACCATCGGATAGCCGGCCAGAACGCCATGCTCCATCGCCTCGCGAATGCCCTTGTCAACTGCCGGATGGAAGTTCTTCGGTACGGAACCGCCGAAAATCTTCTCCTGGAACAGGTAATCGCCCTCGGCATACGGTGCAAATTCCATCTTAACGTGGCCGTACTGACCATGGCCGCCGGACTGCTTCTTATGCTTGCCTTCTACCGTAACAGCCTTGCGGATCTTCTCGCGGTACGGAACGATCGGGTCGGTCAGCGTAACCTCTACGCCAAACTTATCCTTCAGCTTGGAGCACAGAACGTCCAGATGAATATCGCCGGCACCGGAGATCAGGTGCTGCTTGGTTTCCGCGTTGAACTCGGTATCGAAGGACGGATCCTCATCATGCAGACGAGCAAGACCGGTGGAGATCTTCTCCTCAACGCCCTTTACCTTAGGCGCGATTGCCTGCGTGTAGCACGGCGGCGCAATCTCGATCGGCTCAAGCTCAACCTTGCGAACGCTCATCGAAAGCGTATCGCCGGTCTTGGTGGTAACCAGCTTGGAAACCGCGCCGATGTCGCCGCAGCCGATCACCGGAACCTCGGTCGTCTTTTTGCCGCATACAGTGAAGATGTGGCCCATCTTCTCGTTTGCATCGGCACGCTTGTTGACCAGCGTCATATCCTGCTTGACCTCGCCGGACATAACCTTAAAGTAGGAGAAGCGGCCGTACTGGTCAGCGACCGTCTTAAATACAAATGCACAGGTAGAGCCGTTCGGGGTGCAGTTGATCTCAATCAACTCGCCCTTTTCGTCCTCGCAGATCTCGACCGGCTTTTCATCGGGAGACGGCATGTAGTCCGCAATGCCCTTGAGCAGTGCGTAGGAGCCGATACCGGTTGCAGCAGTGCCGCAGAATACCGGCGCGAGAACCAGATCCTTCACACCCTGACGGATACCGGCGATCAGCTCTTCATCCGAGAACTCTTCGCCTGCGAAGTAACGCTCCATCAGGTCCTCAGACAGCTCGGCGATGTTCTCGCACAGTGCTGCACGGTGCTGGTCGATACGGTCCTTCATGTTGTCCGGGATCGGGATCTCGACACGCTTGTTGCCTTCCATGCGGTACGCCTTGCGGATAACGCAGTCCACAATGCCGACGGTATCGCGGTTGCCCTCAAAAATCGGGACAACGATCGGCGCTACCGATACGCCGAACTGCTTCTGCAGCTTGTGCAGAGAGTTATAGTAATCCGAGTTTTCCTCGTCGATCTTGGAGATGTAGAACATACGCGGCATTGCGTGCTCCTCACAGTGAGCCCAAGCCTTTTCGGTGCCGACGCCCGGACCGGACTTGCCGGTTGCGACGATCAGTGCGGACTCCGCAACGCGCAGTGCGCACTGCACTTCACTTTCAAAATCAAAGAAACCCGGGGTATCGAGCAGATTGATCTTGCAGCCGTTCCACTCTACCGGCGCTACAGCCGTGGAAATGGAAAACTTGCGCTTGATCTCTTCGGGATCAAAGTCACAAACCGTGTTGCCGTCCGCGATCTTGCCAACGCGGTCGGTTACACCGGCGATATTGAGCAGGCTCTCGACCAGCGAGGTCTTGCCGTCGCCGCCGTGACCCATCAGACATACATTACGGATCTTGTTAACCGGATAATTCGCCATAGTTTATATTACACTCCCCTGCCCTAACCTGTCATCGTGCCCTGCCGGCACGTTATACTCCTGGGCGCTTTGTTTCGCGGGAGCAATCCTCTCTTTGCTGGATCGTTCCCCTTCTTCGTTATTATACACCATACAAACCAGGTATGCAAGCAGTTTTTTGTGCAATTTTCATGTAGCATTTTTCACAACGCCGTCGAATAACAGCGGCGGCCACTTAGTGTACGTTTCGCACACATTCTGATAAAAAATCCGAATTTTCCTTTGTTTTTTGCATTTCTGAAAGATTTTCAGCAAAATCACTCGCTTTTGTTTATTTCTTACAAATAAAATGATATAATTTTAGTGCTACTTCACAAAGGAAGAAAAAACACCCTTCGCACAATCTGACAAAGGGAAGCCTGTGACGGCATTTTGCACAGCTGGCCGTTCCGCCGATCTCAGGCAATATTCTGCCGCAGTTTTACAACACGATAGACGCATCTCCGGCGGTCAAGCATTTTTGCGGTATCTCGAATATCGCAGTAACTGAGAACGGAGAATTAACATAACGGTTGCATTCTCCATCCTCAATTCTCCGTTTTCCATAAAAAAGCCGCTTACCTGTCGGTAAGCGGCTTTGGGCTTCTTTAGTTCAGGAAATCCTTCAGCTTCTTGGAGCGCGACGGATGACGCAGCTTACGCAGCGCCTTTGCCTCGATCTGGCGGATACGCTCGCGAGTTACGTTGAATTCCTTGCCAACCTCCTCGAGGGTGCGGGTATGGCCGTCCTCGATGCCGAAGCGCAGGCGCAGAACCTTTTCCTCACGCGGCGTCAGAGTCTTGAGCACCTCAACGAGCTGCTCCTTGAGCAGCATAAAGGAGGCCGCCTCTGCCGGTTCCGGCGCGTCGTCATCCGGGATGAAGTCGCCGAGGTGAGAATCCTCCTCCTCGCCGATCGGCGTCTCGAGCGATACCGGCTCCTGCGCGATCTTCAGGATGTCGCGCACACGGTCAACCGGCATGTTCATCTCCTTGGCGATCTCCTCCGGGCTGGGATCGTGGCCCAGCTCCTGCAGCAGCTGGCGGGAAACGCGGATAACCTTGTTGATGGTCTCAACCATGTGTACCGGAATACGGATCGTACGCGCCTGATCCGCAATCGCACGGGTGATCGCCTGACGGATCCACCACGTTGCGTAGGTAGAGAACTTAAAGCCCTTGGTGCTGTCGAACTTCTCAACTGCCTTGATCAGACCGAGGTTGCCCTCCTGGATCAAATCGAGGAACAGCATGCCGCGGCCGACATAGCGCTTTGCAATAGAGACAACCAGTCGCAGGTTCGCCTCAGCCAGACGCTTCTTTGCACGGTCGCCGAGCTTGATATCCTTCTCAAGCTGTGCGCGCTCCTCCGCCGGAATGGCATCGCCTTCGTTTGCGATACGCTCTGCGGCCTCGTTGCCCTTCTGCATGCGCTCTGCGAGCGTTACCTCCTCCTCAGGAGACAGCAGATCGACCTTACCGATCTCCTTCAGATACATGCGGACCGGATCGTCAATGGCGAACGTCTCAGCCATGGCAGAGGTATCGACCAGCTCTTCCTCCGGAACCTCTTCCACTTCCTCCGGCTCAAAGGAGTCGTCATCGTCACCGATGACCTTCTCCAGCACACCGTTCGTCTCGACCTCGATGCCCATGGTCTCGAGCGTCTCGTACACCTTGTCGATGTCCTCGCTCGACAGCTCCAGATGGCTCAGTGCATCCGAGATCTCCTTGAGGGTCAATCGGCCGTTCTTCTTGCCAAGCGCGAGCAGGTCGCGCAGGATCTGCTGCTGTGCTGCCTGCTGCTCCTGTGCGTTTGCGGCTGCATTTGCGTTTGCTTTCGTCATATCGTTTGTCCTCCCGCGTTTTGTTTTTTGATGCGTCCGAATGTAAGCAGCGGGTCCTCTCCCGCCTGCGTAATGGTTCCATCCTTGACGCGCTGCATTCGTATGGTGTTTATGTATTCCTGCAGTTCCCCTCGATGCTCTCCGGCCGGAATGCCGGGTTCGAGTATCGCGGACAGCAGGCTCATTTCGTTAGGCTCCAGCCATCCCTCAAAGGACAGCACATCGACCATCTGGTCGTTTCGGTTCAGCTCCAGCACGCGCTCGTATATCTTACGCAGCACCGGTGCGGAAAACCACGCCGGCTGCAAGTCCTTTTCGGCAACGGCAATCAATTTCTGGTCCGAGAACAGAAGTCTAAGCACGTTCTCCTCGGCCTTTGCGGATTTCATGTCGGTATACGCCAGAGACCTGTCCTTCGGCTGCGCCAGTCCGACCGGAGAGCGTATCTCACGCCGTTCGGCGGCCTTTCGCCGCTTGCGCTGAATGCCTAGTTCGCGCCGAACCTCAACGTTCATGGCTTCGGCGGTCACGCCTGCCATCTTGGCGGCACGTCCGGCGTAGACCTCGCGCTCGATGGTGCTCTCGATGCCGGCGAGCATGCGCGCTGCATCTCTAAGGAACAGCACGCGTGCTTCATCATCCTCAAGATCGTACTTTGCGGCGATCTGTTCAATGCGGAACGCGTTGTGGTCCTCGCTGCGTTCAATCAGATTGCGGAACGCATCCGCGCCGCGTGCCTTGATGAATTCATCCGGGTCCTTGGCCCCCGGAATACGCAGCACCTTGACCTGCAGATCACATTTTTTCAGAATATCGATCGCGCGCTGTGCCGCCGCCTGACCGGCTCCGTCCGCGTCATACGAGATGATAATGCGGTCGGTATGCCGCGCGATAATGCGCGCCTGCTCCTCGGTCAGCGAGGTGCCAAGCGATGCAACCGCGGAATCAAATCCCGCCTGATGCAGCGCGATGACATCCATATAGCCCTCGGCTAAGATAAAATAATCGTTCTTCGTGCTTTTTGACAGGTTGAGCGCAAACAGATTGCGGCTCTTGTGGAAGATCGGCGTTTCCGGCGAGTTCAGGTACTTCGGCTTGGAATCATCCAGCACACGGCCGCCGAATGCGATCACATGACCGCGCACGTCGATGATCGGGAACATGACACGATTGCGGAACCGGTCGTAAATATGTCCCTTTTCGCTGCGGCTGACCAGACCGGCGTCCATGAGTTCCTCGCGCGTGTAGCCTTTGGCCGTCATCGCATCGATGAGCGCGTGGAAGGAATCCGGTGCATAGCCGAGTCCGAAACGGTTCATCGTCCTTCGGGACAGACCTCGGTTGATAAAATACTGCTGTGCGGTTCGGTTTTCCGGCCGCCAGAGTGTGTCATAATAATAGCGTCCAGCATCCCTGCAGAGCGCGTACAGACGCTCTCTGTGGCGCGCCGCTTTGCGCTCGGCTTCGCCCTGTTCGGGTATCTGCATGCCCGCCCGCTCGGCGAGATAGCGTACCGCATCCGGGAAGGTCAGACCTTCCGCCTTCATAATAAAGGTGATGACACCGCCGCCTGCGCCGCAGCCGAAGCAGTGAAAGATCTGCTTGTCCGGCGAAACCGAAAACGAACCGGTTTTCTCATTGTGGAAGGGACACAGACCGAAATAGTTCGCGCCGCTCTTTTTCAGCTGCACATATTGCGAAACGATCTCTACAATGTCGTTCCGCGCTGACAGCTCGTCCAGAAATATACGGTCAAACGGCATTTCGTGCCCCTCCTTCCCTATTTATCGAACGAAAACGAATATATGATACCCATTTTCGTTAATCCTCAATCTTATTCCAGCTTTTCGGAATAAATAAATTCTTATAAACCGCTATCGAGTAGCGGTCGGTCATGCCTGCAACATAGTCGCACGCGATCCGCTCGAGCGCCTCCCCCCGGGCCTGCAGCACGAAGTAATCATCCGGCAGCTCGTCGGGATGCTCAATAAAATATTCATACAAACTGCGCAGCATGGATTTTGCGCGTTTTTCCTCGCGCTGTGCAGCCGTGCCGTGGTACACATGATCGAACATGAACTGCCGCAGCTCCATCATGTCCGCGTGCATCTGCTCGTCCATGCCGATCTCCAGATACCGCTGACCGTACTCGATCATCGCCGTCACCAGCGTGTCAATGCGCTTGCCGTGCGTCTCACCCAGGCGTTTCCTCAAATGCTGCGGAATATCGTTCTCGCGGATAATGCCCGCGCGTACCGCGTCATCAATATCATGGTTGATGTAGGCAATGCGGTCGGCAAAGTGGATAATGCGGCCTTCCGGCGTACTCGCCTTGCGCCTGCCGGTATGGCAGACAATGCCGTTGCGCACCTCGCGCGTAAGGTTCAAATCCTCGAGCACATCCACAACGCGCAAACTCTGCTCGTTGTGCCGAAACCCGAATGGACAAGCCTCGTCAAGCGCCGCCTCTCCGGCGTGGCCGAACGGCGTGTGCCCGAGATCATGTCCAAGTGCGATCGCTTCGGTCAAATCCTCGTTGAGTCCGAGCGCCCGCGCGATGGTCCTCGCAATCTGCGCGACCTCGAGCGTATGCGTCAGCCGAGCACGGTAGTGGTCACCCTCCGGCGAGATAAATACCTGCGTCTTGTTGCCCAGCCGCCGGAACGCCTTTGAATGGATAATGCGGTCCCGGTCACGCTGAAAGCAGGTGCGGTACGGACACGGTTCCATCGGGCGCAGCCTGCCTGCGGAGCTGTCCGCAAAGGTCGCCCACGGCTCAAGCACCGCGTGCTCGCGCTGTTCGTTCTGCTCTCGAATGGTCATATGTACCGCCTCCTCAGCCTCGGAGAATCCGTCACATAATAGTTATACGAAACGAAATCTGAAAATCCTCTTTTTTTCACAAAAATTTTTTCAGAATTTTGTGAGCCTTGCAAGCCGATATTTACTTGACACGCCGACCCATGAATCGGGTCTCCATGACCTCGGCGTAGACCTGCCCTGCCGTGGCTTCGGCAAGCGCCCGATTGAGCTCGTCCTCCCGACCGGCGGGCAGCGTCACGGTCAGCGTTACATCCGCGCCGTAGTCGGTCTCCTCGACCGCGCAGTCGTGATCAGGCAGCAGGTGCAGAATAATCTCGTACAGATTGTACGGGCACGCGATGAGCGCCACCGTGTACAGGCTCATTCTCTGCGCACCGGCCGCCGCGACAGCCACCTGCGCACCCTGCGTGTACGCGCGGACCAATCCGCCCGTGCCGAGCAGAATACCGCCGAAATAGCGCGTGACAACGCAAACGCAGTCGGTCAGGTTCTCGTGGCGCAGCACCTCAAGGATCGGCATGCCTGCCGTGCCCTGCGGTTCTCCGTCATCCGAGTAGCGCATCACATTGCCTTCACGGAGAATGTAGGCGTAGCAGTTGTGTGTCGCGTCCCAGTAGGTCTCGCGCATCTCCTTTATCTTCGCTACCGCCTCTTCGGCGGTTTCAACGTGCCACAGCCGTCCGGTGAACTTGGAGCGTTTTTCTTCAAATTTGTCCTCGCCGTAATCGGCAAAAGGCACAAAGTAGTCTTTTTCCATCAGCAAATCCTTAAATAATTAGGAATTAGTAGTTAGTAATTGCGGTATCGCGCCATGCGCGATGATTCAAAATGCGCTTCGCGCACCTTAATTTCTAATTTCTCATTACTAATTACTCATTATCCATAATGTATGTCGAAACTCTGCCGTAGGTCTTATCATCCACGACCGCCTCGACAATCGTGCCTTCCGCGGCATAGTCGGTCGAGTCGATCTGCGCTTCACGGTGCAGCATATCGAGCACGGCGCCGTCGCTGTACGGGATGCACAGCTTTACCTTATGCTTGCCCTTGCCGAGCGCCTTTTCGATGGCAGTCAGCAGGTCGTCAATGTCCTCGCCGCTCTTTGCGGAAATCTTCACGCCCTCATCCGGCCGAATGAACGGAATGACATCCGGATCGCACTTATCCGCCTTGTTGTACACCATCACGCGCGGAATATCCTGTGCGCCGAGCTGTGCCACAACCTTATCCACAGTCTGTGCATGAATCTGCCAGTTTTCGTCCGAAACGTCCACAACGTGCAGCAGCAGATCGGCATACGCCAGCTCCTCGAGCGTTGCCTTAAACGCCGATACGAGATGATGCGGCAGCTTGCGGATAAAGCCTACGGTGTCGGACAGGAGTATCTCCTGTGTGTCCGAAATGCGCTTTTTGCGCGTGGTCGGGTCGAGCGTATCGAACAAGCGGTCGTTCGCCTCGATGCCCGCACCGGTCAGGGTGTTCAGCAGCGTGGACTTGCCCGCATTCGTGTAGCCGACAATGGCAACCAGCGGCAGCTCGGCCTTTTTGCGCTGGCGACGCTGCACGGAGCGCACCTGCCGCACCTGCTCCAAGTCGCGGCGCAGCTTGTCAATGCGGCTGCGGATGTGACGGCGGTCGCTCTCCAGCTTGCTCTCACCGGGGCCGCGCGTGCCGATGCCGCCGCCGAGACGGCTCATCGCCTTGCCCATACCTGCCAGACGCGGCAGAATGTACTGGTACTGCGCCAGCTCGACCTGCAGCTTGCCCTCGCCGGTGCGCGCACGCTGCGCGAAAATATCGAGGATGAGCGCCGAGCGGTCGAGTACCGTGCGGCCGGTCAGCTCCTCCAGATTGCTCATCTGCGACGGCGACAGCTCGTTGTCGAACAGGATCAGACTTGCGTCGTTCATCTCGGCAAGCTGCTTAACCTCTTCCGCCTTGCCCTCACCGATAAACGTGCGGGCATCCGGCGCCGGACGGCGCTGCAGCGTCATCGCAACGGCCTCCGCACCGGCAGTCTCCGCCAGCGCGCGCAGCTCGTCCATCGTGCGCTCGTCCGCATCCTGATCGGTGTTGAAGCTCGGACACGACAGACCGACCAGAACCGCCCGTTCGATCTGCTTTTCTTCTGTTTGATTGGTAAACGGCATGGAAAATTCCTCCTTGCTGTTAAATTGTCCTCTATATTTATTACACCCAAACGCAAAACCGTACAAGACTTGATTTTCCGTCCGATTTGCGGTAATATAAAGGTAAACAAAGTGAATATTTTTCCGTCACGGTTGGCCGTGGCGGATTTTTTGTTATATAGAAAATGCCCTATCGTTGTAAGTCAGCGCACCCTGCGGTAACATCTGTTATCAAATTAAACTCGTAGTTGCTGTCCATAACAACGCGTAAACGAGTTGCGCGGCACAGATATGCCGCGCCTGCGCAGAGTAAACCGTCTGTGTAGCAGTATGGTATCCGGCACTGCGGATAGCTCGGGACATGGGAGCACACTGTGCTCCCCTACGGTAGAAAAAATCCTCTGCCGTTCCCCTATTTCGGAGCGGTCGCCGGTCTCTGGTCTGCGCCAAGCTAAGAAACAAAGGGAAACGGGAGTTAAGAGGGTAGAAACCGCAGGTGTCTACCCTCTTGCCCACCGCCGTGGGTACGGCGAATCTCCTGCCGTCCGCAGACGGCAACTCTCCGCTGAGGTTCAGCAAAAAACTTTCCGCCCGGACAGAGAGTATTGCTAACGCGACTCGTGTACCCCGCCTAATCGGTGCAGAAAAAGCCTGACGCCCGGACAGGATGAACCGCCTGCGCGGTTCAAGCGCACCAGACCGCCTGTGCCGCAAACACCCTTCCGCAATCTGCAAACAGATAACGAAAAAGCCACCGAAAACACGTTTCGATGGCTTTTCTCATTACTTGTCCAGATTGAAACGCTTCTTGAAGCGATCAACACGTCCGCCGGTGTCTACCAGCTTCTGCTTACCCGTGAAGAAGGGGTGGCACTTGGAGCAAACGTCAACGACGATGTTCTCCTTGGTGGAGCCGGTCTCAATGACATTGCCGCAGGCACAGCGGATCGTGGTCTGCTTGTAGTCGGGATGGATGCCCTGTTTCATGTTGTTTCACCTCTTTCCACGGATATGTTTACATATCTCCAACAGTCGTAAAATTATCTTACCACATGTTTTCCGAAAATGCAAGCATTATTTTTCATAAATCAGATTTTCTTCTTTCCAGCCCTCGAGCACGGGAATCATGGACGCAGCAAGCTGCTTTGCGCCTGCCAGATCGTGCAGCAGATAATTGCCGCACTCAATGCGGCTCGCGCCCGGAATCTCGCCTTCGTAAGCGGCGATAAACGCCATGCTCTCCTGCACGAGCGCAATCGCATCCGACGGATTCATATCGCGCACGAGAAAATAAAAGCCGGTCTGACAGCCCATCGGACCGCAGTAGATGATCTGATCGGCAAACTTCGAGTTGCGCGCATACGTTGCAAACAGGTGCTCGAACGTATGCCCCGCCGCCGGCTGGATGTAAGTGCCCGCATTCGGGTACACCATGCGGATGTCATAGGTGGTAATGTCACCGTCGATACGCGAGGTATACATACCCGGCTTCAGTTTGTCATGGTTCACTTCAAAGCTGGCAATTCGTTTCATGCCTTTGCCTCCCTTTCAATACCGAGGAATCGAAGCTCCGTGCGGTATTCGCGCCAGAGCAGAATATACGAGATAAAGAATGCCGCGATCTCCGCGATCGGGAACGAGTACCAGACGGCATTCAAGCCGAACTGCTGACCCAGAATCCACGCCGCCGGAAGGATAACGACCAGCTGACGGCAGACAGACACGATCAGGCTGTTCATGCCGCGTGCGGTGGCCTGAAACAGCGTGGAGTTGATGATGCCGAACGCCGCGCCGAGGAACGACAGGCTGATGGTCTTGAGCGCCGGAACGCCGACCTCGATCATCTCCTGTGCTGCCGCCGCATCGGACTTGTCCACAAACAGCATGAGCATCTGCTCGGGCAGCAGCTGGAACAGCACCAGACCAAGCGCCATAATGACGACAGCCGCCGTCAGCGTGATCTTGTACGCCCCCATCAGACGCTTGCGGTTGTGTGCGCCGTAGTTGTAGCCCATAACCGGCAGCGCACCCTGATTGAGTCCGAATACCGGCATAAAGACGAAGGTCTGCAGCTTGAAATACACACCGAGTACGTTGACCGCCGTCTGCGAGAAGGCGATCAAAATGCCGTTCATGCCCGCCGTCATAACGGAAACGACGCTCTGCATGACAATACCCGGCAGGCCGACACGGTAAATGTCCTTGATCGTCTGTCCGCGCCACTTGAACTCGCGCATGTTGACATTCAGCACCTTCTGTTGACGGAACACGCCCCACAGACCAAGCGCCATGCCGAAGATCTGGCCGATAACGGTCGCGAGAGCCGCGCCGCGAATACCCATCTCCGGGAACGGACCGATACCGAAGATCATCAGCGGGTCAAGGATGATGTTGATGATCGCACCGGTCAGACCCTGACACATCGGGATGATCATGTTGCCGCCGGACTGCTGGATCTTCTCGCACATCATCGAGATCATAACAAAAATACTCATGCCGACCGCAAGGTGCGAATACTGAACCGCAAAGGTCGAAACCGCCTCGCTCGCACCGAATGCGCCGACGAATACACCCGAAAATCCCCAGCCGAGGATGAAGAATGCGATACCGCCGACGACTGCCAGCGCAATGCCGTGCTCTGCCGCCGAGTCCGCGTGCTTCTGGCGCTTTTCGCCCAGACGGCGCGCAATGAGTGAGTTTACGCCCACACCTGTGCCGACACCGATCGCCACGACCAGCATCTGCAGCGGATATACGAGCGAAACCGCCGCCAGCGCATCCTGCGAATACTTGGCCACGAAGATACTGTCTACGATATTGTACAGCGAGTTGATGATCATGGAGATCATCGCCGGCAGTGCCATCGAAAAGATCAGCGGACCCATTTTGGCGGTGCCCATTTTATTCTGTTGTTCCAAAAATTTCAGCCTCCCAACGTAAAAGGAAGCCGCGTTAGGATTTCTAACGCAGCTCCATACTCTCTTTCCTATATATAATAGGACATGATGCGTTATATTGCAAGTGTTTTTTACAATTTATCCGCAAGTTCGGCAAAGGAATGCTCGACGAACACATCGCTGACCTGCCGGAGCGTGTCTTCGCCCTCCGCGTAGGCGGGTTCGGCCATGCCGCAGAGCGCAAAACCGGCTTTTTTCGCCGTTACGCCCGCATACGGCGCATCCTCAAATACCATGCACTCGCCTGCTGTCAGACCGAGACGGCGGGCGGCTTCAAGATAGATGTCCGGCTCGTACTTGGGCACGCCCACGTCCTCGATGGTGAGCATGAACTCGAAATATTTCATCATGTCGCGGTCGATGAGCGCCTTCTCCGCGTGGCGGCGTGCCGTCAGCGTAGCGATGGCCATTTTGATGCCGCGTGCACGCAGACCTTCGAGAAAGTCGATCACGCCGTCCTTCGGCCGGGCAATCGTCTCGTAGCGCGAGGTGATCATCTCGTCCATGCCGTCGAGCATCTGCTGCTGGGTCAGCGGCAGGTTTGGATAGCGTTTCAGAAAATACTCCGCGACCTGCGGCTGGGAAAAGCCCTCGCATACCGCGTAGTCCGCGTCTGTGATGTGAACGTCGAACTGCGCAAGGTAGCGCTGTGTCAGTCGTTTCCAGACCGGCATGGAGTCCAAAAGCGTGCCGTCCATGTCGAAAATTGCACCTTTGAAATTCTGCATTGGTTTTGTTCCTTTCGAGAACGTATATCGTAGGGCGTGACGACCTCGGCACGCCGCCTTTTCAGCAACTGCACATGATTTACACGGCGCGCCGAGTCGTCGCGCCCTACGGATGGTTGGTTATTTGGTTTTTCGGTCGATATATCTCGGCTGGAGCTTGGAATAGATGATCTTCTGTTCACTGTACAGGCCGTAGTAGCCGGAGAGCATATACGAGATGGCGATGACCAACGCGAACAGCGCAAGGCTCTGACCGCCGAACAGCTCATACGCCAGCAGAATGGATGTAAGCGGCGAATTGGTCACGCCGCAGAACACAGCCGTCATGCCAAGACTGGCCGCAAAGGACGGCGCCAGACCGAAAAATCCGCCGTAGGCGGCGCCGAAGGTCGCGCCGATGAACAGCACAGGCACGATCTCACCGCCTTTATAACCGACGCCGATGGTAATCGCCGTCAGCACCAGCTTGAGGAAAAACGCCTCGTAGGCCGCATGACCGGCAATCGCGCGTTCAATGACCTGCATGCCTGCACCGTTGTAGTCTCGGGTGCCGAGCAGCAGGCTGATGAGCACAACGACAGCACCGCCGACCGCGATGCACGCGTACTGATTCGGCAGAAAATGCTTGAACAGATGGCCGATTTTATGGAAGATGATGCACACGAGCGTACTCAGTCCGGCGCAGACCACGCCGAACGCCACCAGCTTTACAATAAGCAGCACATCTGTATTTTCCGGCACACCGGAGAGCGTAAACGCGGTCGTGCCGCCGCCAAGCTGCAATGCCACCTGATGCGCGATCACGCTCGCGAGGATGGACGGAAACAGCGCCGCGTAGTACATCACGCCCACGCTGATAACCTCCATTGCGAACACGCTCGCCGCAAGCGGTGTGCCGAACAGTGCCGAAAAGCACGCCGCCATACCGCACATGGTAATCGTGCGGGAATCCTTGTCGTCCAGGTGCATCAGATGTCCGATATTGCCCGAAATCGCACCGCCGAGCTGCAGCGCCGCACCTTCTCGTCCGGCAGAGCCGCCGCAAAGGTGGGTCAGCACCGAGGTGATGAAAATGCTCGGCGCAAGGCGCAGCCGTACCGGATGATCCTGCCGCACCGAGGTCAGGATAAAGTTAGTGCCGCGCTCAAGCGGCATATCCATTTTACTGTACCAGAACGCGATGAAAACACCGACCAGTGGCAGAAAATACAGTGTCCAGCTCTGCTCCTGCCGGGTTTCGGTCGCCCATTCAAGCGCGTGCTCAAACGCCGCGCCGACCGCGCCGACGACCACGCCGATGATTACCGCAAACAGGCACCATCTCGCAAAAATGCTGATATTATGCCGCACGCGGTACCACGAGCCGTACAGCTGCCGCAGCAGACGGCGTCCCGGCTTGTTATTCTGAGGCATAGCGCCCCTCCCCCTTCATGCAATCTCATTTCCGATAAGAATTGCCCCGCAGAGATAACCTGTGGGGCAATTTGTGAGTAAACTATGCTTATTTGCTCGTAGATGAGGTTTCCTTGAGCACAACATCGTGTGCGCCGCCCTCGACGATCGAGGTTGCGGATACCAGCGTGATCTTTGCCTTCTTCTGGAACTCCGGAATGGACAGAGAGCCGCAGTTGCACATGGTGGAACGTACCTTGCTCAGGGTCAGGCCGAGGTTGTCCTTCAGCGAGCCTGCGTACGGAACGTAGGAGTCAACGCCTTCCTCGAAGGACAGCTTCTTGTCGCCGCCCATGTCGTAGCGCTGCCAGTTGCGGGCACGAGCAGAACCCTCGCCCCAGTATTCCTTCATGTAGCTGCCGTTGATGTTGACCTTGTTCGTCGGGGACTCGTCAAAACGAGAGAAGTAGCGGCCGAGCATGAGGAAGTCAGCGCCCATAGCCAGCGCCAGCGTGCAGTGGTAGTCGTGAACGATACCGCCGTCCGAACAGATCGGAATGTAGATGCCGGTCTCCTCGAAATACTCGTCACGAGCGGCTGCAACCTCGATCAGAGCGGTAGCCTGACCGCGGCCGATGCCCTTCTGCTCACGGGTGATGCAGATGGAGCCGCCGCCGATGCCGACCTTGATGAAGTCCGCGCCGGCCTCAGCGAGGAAACGGAAGCCCTCACGGTCAACAACGTTGCCCGCGCCGACCTTTACACTGTCGCCGTACTTTGCGCGTACCCAGGACAGGGTGCGGCTCTGCCACTCGGAGAAGCCCTCGGAGGAGTCAATGCAGAGAACGTCTGCGCCCGCCTCAACCAGTGCCGGAACACGCTCTGCGTAGTCGCGGGTGTTGATGCCTGCGCCGACTACATAACGCTTGTGCTCATCGAGCAGCTCAAGAGAGTTTGCCTTGTGGCTGTCGTAGTCCTTACGGAATACCATATAAACAAGGTGCTGCTTGTCGTCTACCAGCGGCAGAGAGTTCAGCTTGTTGTCCCAGATGATGTCGTTTGCGATCTTGAGGCTGGTATCTGCCGGAGCGGTGATCAGCTTGTCAAACGGAGTCATGAACTCCTCAACCTTAACGCTGCGCTCCATGCGGGAAACGCGGTAGTCGCGGCTGGTGACAATGCCGAGCAGCTTGCCGTTAGCGGTGCCGTCATCGGTAACAGCCATGGTGGAGTGACCGGTGCGCTCCTTCAGCTTGAGAACCTCCTCAAGGGTGGTGTCCGGCTTTACGTTGGAGTCGGATACGATGAAGCCTGCCTTGTAGCTCTTTACGCGGGAAACCATGGCAGCCTCGCTCTCGATCGACTGCGAACCGAAGATAAAGGAGATACCGCCCTCCTGCGCCAGTGCGATTGCCATACGATCATCCGATACCGCCTGCATGATTGCGGAAACCATCGGAATGTTGGCATACAGCGCGGATTTCTCGCCCTTTTTGTACTTAACGATTGGTGTGCGCAGGCTTACGTTCGCCGGCATGCACTCCGCAGAGGAATACCCCGGTACCAGCAGATATTCGTTAAAGGTATGCGAAGGTTCACTGAAATAATACGCCATTTCGTCGTTCTCCTTTTCTCCAAATAGGTCGTTTTTGATAGTTAAGTTTATTATATTCTTTTTGCCCTGTAAAGTAAAGCGGGCATATGACGGTTTTTCACGATTTTTGCCGCATGCGTGTTATGCAATCCGTGCAATAAACTGCCGCGAAACTACAGTTTCACCGACACGCAGGAACGAACCGTGGGCCGTTTCAAAGTCGTCCGGAAGTTCCCATACGGAAACTTTCTCCCTCTCAGGGTGTAAAACCTGCGCTATCCTTGCGCGGATTCTTGGACGCGCTGCGCCGATACATGCTCCCGGTTTGCTCTCATTAAACATTTTTAAGGATAGAGGCCTACGGGCTACGAATTTGCACAGCAAATTCTATTTTATGCACGCTATCGCGCTTAATTGATATAGCCTGTTCCTTTTCGATAGATTAGAGATAGAAAAATCCGCAGACGTTCCCGTCTGCGGATTTTTCATTTGGAAATGAGGAATGAATGATGGTGGCATATTGAAGTCCTGCGGAGCCGTCCGGTATTTTTCCGGTGCCCCTTCGCTTTTGTTGTACTCAATTTACCATCGTGCGGCCGCAATGTCAATGCATGCAAATGAATCTTAACACGCTCTTAACTGCCGGGCGGTCAAATGCTGTCAGTCCTCGTCAAGCGACACCCATTCGGTATCGCCGGTGTGGAAAAAGTACAGCACGCAGGCGCGGACCGGTCTGCCGTAAATCTCATGCACGGCACGCGCGTAGGCGGCCAGCTGCGGACGGTACTGCTCGGCTCTCTCGACCGCACCGCCCTTCTTGATGCGATCGGTCTTGAAGTCAAGGATAACAAAACCGTCCCTGGTTTCGATCAGGCAGTCGATAACACCCTGCAGGAGCACATTTTCCTCGGGTGCGTCCGCCGCAACCGGAAAATACGCTTGCGCCGGAACGAGCACGGAGAACTTGAACTCACGCCGCACCTTGTTTTCCGCCATAAAGGTTTTGTACAGGTCGGAGGCGAAAAACCGTTCGATCTTGCGTTTATCCACAGCATGCGCCTGTTCTGTGGACAAAATCTTCTTTTCCGCCAGACGGTTCAGCTCGTTTTCCACGCCGTTCGGCGCACAGGCGGCGTCAAAGTCGCAGAACTGCATGAACAGGTGGTGTGCTGTGCCGATCTCGGCCGGTGTCAGCTTTTTTTCTCCCTGCTCGAACAGCGGCGCGCGCAGCTGCACCTCCTTCCGCGGAGGCGGTGTCTCCTCGGCGGCCTCGTCTGCGCGGTAGCCGCGGCCGACACCGGTGGCGGTCAGCTTGCTCGGCAGATCCGCGAGGTAAGCATGCGGGTAGTCGAAGTGCGGCTGCACGGTGCAGTTGCCGGTCTCCCTGTCCTCGAAACGCAGGATTTCAGTTTCCTGCGGCTGCAGGTCGCTCGGATAATACACCTTGAGCGTGAATGCGTCATTGTCCGTGCCGTGCTCGGGCACCTCAGGCGCATACTCCTCGCGGAACGCACGCGCGCACGGATGCCGCAGCAGCGGTGTCAGAATCCACGCAAGCGGCGTGCGCACCGCGCCCATGGCGTACTGCGGCAGCTCATCGAGCGATGCCAGCAGCGACCATTTTTTCAGCGAATTCCGCAGACTGCCGGTGGCTGCCGTCAGAATCAGTTTTTCCTTGGCGCGCGTCATCGCTACATATAATACGCGCAGCTCTTCGGATATCATCTCGCGGCGCATCTGCACCGAGACCGCAATGCGCTCGGCGGTGTCATACTGCACACCGCGGTCACGGTCGCGGCACTTGCTGCCGAAGCCGAGGTTCTGGTGCACGAGCACCGGCTCCTTGAGGTCGCTGTCGTTGAACTGCTTGGCGCAGTCTGCCACGATAACGACCGGAAATTCCAGTCCTTTGGACTTGTGGATGGACAGAATGCGGACCGCACCGCCGGTGGCCTCGGCACCGACCGTCTGGAAATCCTCGCCCTGCTCGAGCATGCCGCGCAGCAGGCGCACAAAGTCAAACAGGCCGCGGAAGCCCTGTCCCTCAAACGAGCGCGCCCGCTCGAAGAATGTCAGCAGGTTGCTCTGGCGCTGTGCGCCGTTCGGCAGCGCGCCGTACAGGCCGAGTGCACCGGTCTGATCGTAAATTTCCCACAGCAGGCGGTACACCGGCTGATCGCACGCAAAAGTGCGCAGAAAGTCCAGCCGCTGCAGAAAGGTTTCCACCTTCGGGAAATCCGTTCGCGACTGCAGAAGCGCGTCATAATAGCTGATCTTGCGATCCACAAGGCGAATATCTGCCAGTTCCTGCTCGGTGAAGCCGAACAGCGGCGAGCGCATCACACCGATAAGGTCAACGTCCTGCCTCGGATTATCAATGACGCTGAGCAGCGACACCATCGTGCCGACCTCGGCAGTCTCCAGCAGGCCGCCGCGCTGCTCGGCGCTGGCTGTTACGCCGATACGCTCCAGCTCCGCAATGTAGGTCGGCGCCTTGCTTCTGGGCGAGCGCAGCAGGATTACGATGTCACCCGGCGTGACCGGACGCAGCTTTCCGGTCTGCTTGTCCGTCACCGGAAAGCCTTCATCGAGCAACGCACGAATCCGCTTCGCGGCAAGCCGCGCTTCGAGTTCGGTCTTGTCCGGCGCATCATCGTCTTCGCCGAGTCCGTCCGCATCCACGAGCAGGACTTCGGTCTTGTACCGCTCGTTTCCGGCCTCCGGATAGTAGTCCGCACCGAGGTGCAGCGCCTCCTTGTCCGTGTACGCGAGGTCGCCCACGGTCTCGCCCATGACGGCGGCAAACAGGTAGTTGCACGCGTCCAGCACAGCCGCCCGCGAACGGAAATTCTGCCCGAGGACAACACGGCGCGGCTGCCCGTCGGCGGCATCCGCCGCCTCACCGAAGCTGCGGTATTTCTCCAGGAAAATGGACGGGTCCGCCAGTCGAAAGCCGTAAATGCTCTGCTTGACGTCACCGACCATGAACAGGTTGGTCTCGTCTCTGGAGAGTGCGCGGAAGATGGCATCCTGCACGGCGTTGGTGTCCTGATACTCGTCTACCGCAATTTCGGTGAACTGCTCGGACATGGTTTTCGCCAGTGCGGACGGCTTGCCGTCTGTGTACAGCAGACGCACGGCAAAGTGCTCCAAATCGTTGAAATCCGCAGCATTTCTTGCACGTTTCGCTGCCGTAAAGGCATCGTCGAAGGCATTTACCATGTCGATGAGCGCGAACAGCGCGGGTGCTGTCAGGCCACGGTCGTACTCCGCCTCTTCTGCGGTGACGGTCAGCCATTTCTCCCGAATATTATTGGCAACGCCCTTCCACTCCTCGCGCATGGCCTTGATCTGCTCGAGGAACGCCTTGTCCTCAAATTTTCTCGCGGCCTTGAGTCGGTCAAACGAGATCGACCGGGCAGCCTTCACGCAGTCGTCCCAGCTGCCGTTATACAGCGCATCAAGCAGACGCTCGGCCTGATTTAAGTCGCTCGTCAGCGCGGGCAGATAGTTGTCCGCCAGCTCGTCAATGCCGGTCAATTCATCCACAGCCATGTGCAGAAATGCCGCACCGTGCTGTGCCGCCGACCTTGCCTGCTCGCGCAGAACACAGCCGTGCGGCGTGTCCATGCCGCGCGTGTACAACCCCGCACGCACGTCCTCAAGGAACGCCCGCGGATCGGGATGCGCCTGAATTTTCTCGTAGGTGCCGAGAATGACCTCGCCCAGCTTTTTATCGTCGCGCCCCGCCGTCAGCAGGTCACAGAGCGCGAAAAACTTCTCGTCCGCCTGCTCGTAGGCCGTGTCGAGCACTTCTTCGAGCACCTCGGCGCGAAGCAGCTTGCCCTCGTTTTCGTCCATCAGGCGAAAGTCGGGCGCGATGCCGAGCACCGCCGCCTGCTCGCGCGCGAGCGACAGGCACAGCGCATGCACAGTCGTGATTTTCGCGCGGTGCACGAGGAACAGCTGCCGCCGCAGACGGGTATCCCGCGGGTTTGCGGCTACGGCCGCACCGAGGGCCGCACCGATTCGCTCACGCATTTCGGCTGCCGCTGCATTGGTAAAGGTAACCAGCAGCAGGCGGTCGATATCGACCGGATCGTTCTCGTCCGTCAGCCGCCGGAGCACACGCTCGGTCAGCACGGCTGTCTTGCCCGAGCCGGCTGCCGCTGAAACCAGCAGTGCGCCGCCGTGGTCGTCGATCGCGGTCTGCTGATCAGGTGTCCACTTCGGCATTGTCGTCCCCTCCTAACTGCTCCCAGAATTCCTTGTCCTTGATGTTTTTCAGCCAGCGCATCTTGTCTCCGGCGGTCTCATCGAACCGGCAGGCTGCCCGGAAATCACACCATTCGCAGTAGCTGCGGTCGGTCTTGCGCGGGTCGGCTTCAATGCTGCCGTTTCGCAGAGCCTGTCCCATTTCGAGCAGCTTTTTCTGCGTGTAGCGTGCCAGTCTGCCGAATTTCGCCAGATCAGCTACCGCAGACTTGGCGGCAAGCGTCGGCTCATCCTCGCCCTTCCTGGTCTTGATAGAGACCGGAATAAACCGTCCGTCACCCTCCAGACCGTGCTCCATTGCCTCGAGCAGCGACATATCGTCGCTCAGCAAACCCGAACGCCGCAGCGCCTTATCGCGCAGGATGCGCAGCCCTTCCTCGTCCGTGTCGCGCGCCGCGTCCGGCAGCTCATCGCGCACCGGAACGTACAGCACGCCCGCCGGTACGATTTCGTTCAGCTCGGCAGTCAGGCGGGCACGATAGCGGCCAAGACCCTCCTGCTGCAGCGCGTACAGATAGATGATAAGCTGCATGTTGAGTCCATACCAGATGTCGGACAGCGAAAATGACTTTTTTCCGCTTTTATAGTCCATAACGCGCAGATAGAGGCGGCCGTTTTTGATGTAGCCGTCCACGCGGTCCACCTTGCCGGAGAGTGAAACCGACACATCGCCGTCCTCACACTGCACGGGCGGCAGGTCGCCGCTGCGCGAGAAGTCCAGCTCATAGTCGATCGGCGCAAAGTCGGATACGCGAAGTTCTTCGATCACGTTGTCGAGGATCTGCTCCACGGCGCGCACCAGTCGGCGGAACAGGTACTGGAAACGCGCGGTTTTGTTCTCCAAGCCGCCCAGTTCCTCCGCGACATACTGCCGTACCGCTTCACGGCAGGCTTTGCGCACGGTCGGCTGATCGGCATGGGCGGCGCCGCCCTCGCACTTTCCAAGAGCATCCAGCGCATGCTCGAGCACATAGTGGATGAACGTGCCGGTCGAGAGCGCATCAAACTTCGCCACGCGGCGCGGCTTGGCCTTCAAACCATACTGCATAAAGAATGCAAACCGACAGGAATAGAACGTATCCACACGCGAAGCGGTCAGATTGAGGCTTTTTCCGTACAATCCGTCAATCGTGTGCGGACTGCTCAGCGGTCCTCTGCCGCGCCGCTGCGCCTGCGCGTTTTTGACGCGCTCATCATCCTTATAGTAGTCATAGGCAGCCCGCACGGCGGCTGTCCGGTCGCCCGAAAGATACGCACACGCGAGTTCGACCGCCGGTCGTTCTGCCTGCAGGCGGTCACGCACGGTCTCCGTCCGGTGGGTGGAAAACGGCACATCCGGCAGCAATTCGCGCACTGTGTTTACGAAGTAGGACGGCCGCGTTTCACCGCCGCCTGCGTCGATGGTATGATACGTCAGCAGCAGCTCGTCCGTCGGGCACGCGAGTGCTCGATAGAGCGTTTCCTGCTCCATCAGCAGGCGTTCCTCGCCGTAGGCTTTGAGTTCCACGCCGAGCGCGTCCATTTTGTCGCGGTCCATGTCGCTCAACAGCGAGGTCGAGGACGGGGTTTTCGGTATCAGGCCGTCGTTGACGCCCAGCAGGATGACATATTTCGCATTTTCCGTACACGCACGCTCGATGTTGCCGCAGGTCACGCGGTCGAGCGAAACCGGAATCGTACCCACATCATACTCGCCGAGCACCAGCCGGAACAGCTGCGCGAAACGGTCGAGCGTCAGCGGCATATCACCGCACACCCATGCAAACTGCTCCATCGCAGAGACCAGGATTTCCCACAGCTGGCGGTACTCGTCAGCCAGCTGCAGACGGCCCGCCTGCTCGTGTCCGGCGGCGCGGTCAGTCATGCGCTGCGGCGCATCCACCGCGAGAAGAAATGCATAGAGCGCACGCACGCAGTCGCCTGCAGGCTGCTCACCTGCAAGTGCCTCGCGCAGTGCGGAGAACGGCGCGATTGCCCGTTTGCGGAGTGTGTTCAGCTCGGCAAGCTGTGCCTTCGCGTTCTCGTCGATGGATAGACCGTAGCCTTCCGGATGCTCGGTCCACTCGCGTTCCCATGCTCCGCCACGGATGTTCCAGGTGAGCACATAGTTCTCTAATTTGTCAATTTCGTCCCAATCCAAGCCCGCGAGTCCGGTCTTGAGACAGGAGAACAGATCTTCATATCGGAAGTGATTTCGCACCGCTTCCAGTGCATTCGTGACCAGCGCCATCGGCGGACGGGACAGCAGATCCGGCTTTTCCGCGAGGAACACCGGAATGTCGTACCGCGCCATCGCCATTGCAAGGAACGCGCTGTACGGCTCGATATCGCGTGCCGCAACCACAAAATCGCGGCAGCGCGCGCCTTCGTCCCGCACCTTGCGCCGAATGTAAGCCGCTGCATGCTCACACTCGTCAAACGGTGAAGCCGCCTCGTACAAACGAACGCCGGCTGCGCTCTCCTGCGGGGTGCGCACCGGCAACAGGCTTTCGCGTTCGAGCGCAGCCAGTCCCTCTGGTCGGGCCACCTTGCTTTCGCCCAGTTCGATGCGCTCAACCGTCTGGTTATGATGCTTTGCCATCCGTGTTAATTTCTGCACTGTTTTACAGCCGGTAAGGAAAATCTCCGGGTAATCCGTATCACAGGTTACCGCCGCAGAGAGTGGCACACCTGCCGCCAGCATGGCATCAACTACTGCACTTTCCTGCACGGTAAAGCCGAGAAATCCATCCAGATAGACCGCTGCGCCGTCCAGCGTGTGACTTTCTGCCAGACGGTCGCGCAGGTGTGTCAGACGGTCTCTCGGGTCAGGCAGGGACTCATCGCACAGGCGCTCATATGCCGTCAAAATCTGTGCAAGGTCGGACAATTTTTCTGCAAGTACAGCGTCCTCACTCTCCTCGGCAGCCGCAAACAGCGTCTCCGGTGCGACTGCACAGGTTTTGCACTCGTCGATCAGCCGCAGTGCCTCCTGCAGCAGCTCCGGCTTGTCTGCCAGACCCTTCCACGCACTCAGCCCGCCCTGCACACGGCGTGCCGCCTCCTGCAAGGTCAAAAGCTGACCTGCCGGTGTCAGCATCTGCTGTGCCAGTCCGCCGACCTCAGAGAACACACGGTCAGCCAATCGTGAGAACGTCAGCACCTCGGCCGTGCGTGCGCCGTGGTTGTGCGTGGCCGCGGCAAGCCGCCGCTCCATCAGGTGCGAGTTCAGCTCGGGCACGAGCAGAATCTGCCGTCCCTCTCCCTTTTCGCTCAGCGCCGCGATCTCCCGCAGGATGGCCGTTGTCTTGCCGCTTCCCGCTCGTCCGGTCCAGATCCGCATGGCACACTCTCCTTTCGTTTCATAGCTATTTGATTATAGCACAACCGAAGCAAATTGAAAATGGATACACCCACCGCAGTGGGCGTCCAGCGAGCAACCGCCCATAGGGCGGCTCTTAGCGAGTCGGAATAGAAAACAGGAAATTATCAATAAAGACCGCGCGGTCGTTTTATACTTTTTTGTGAGTTATTCGCTTATTTTTCAGTCTTTTTTGAACTTTTCCGGTGTTTTGTTTGCATTCTCATATTCTGTAAAATTATTTTTTCAAAAAACTCTTGCATTTTTCTCCGCTTGGGACTATACTTTCCTCAGGCAGAGTAATAAAGGCTTTGCCCCGCAAAACCAAATATTTGATTCTTCAGGGCAGGGTGCAATTCCCTACCGGCGGTACAGCCCGCGAGCGGATGCCATTCGGCGGAAGCATGATTCGGTGAAATTCCGAAGCCGACAGTATAGTCTGGACGAAAGAAGAATGCGCGGAAAGACCTTCCGCTTGTTTGCTGTTCTGAAATGCTGATTCGGTGTTTCAGACTTTTTATTTTCACAATGCTTTTCTCAGCGTCCCGAAGATTCTTGTCTTTGGGACGTTTTTTATGGCTGTCGCCAAACTATCGTGAAATTTTCTACAGAATTATATCAGGTGATTCTATGCAGGAGCAAAAACAGGAATATATGCGTCGGGCGCTGGCGCTGGCCCAGCGCGGAGCCGGTCACGTCAACCCGAATCCGATGGTCGGCTGCGTCATCGTCAAGGACGGAAAAATCATCGGTGAAGGCTGGCACGAGCACATCGGCGGCCTGCATGCCGAGCGCAATGCATTCGCGCACTGCACCGAGGACTGCACGGGCGCAGACCTTTACGTCACGCTCGAGCCGTGCTGCCACTGGGGACGCACGCCGCCGTGCACAGACGCAGTCATCGAGCACAAGATCGGCCGCGTGTTCGTTGGCTGCCTCGACCCGAACCCGCTGGTAGCCGGCAAAGGCGCACAGATCCTGCGCGACGCAGGCATCGAAGTCGAGACCGGCGTGTGCGAGGACGAATGCCGCCGCGTGAATGAAGTTTTCTTTCACTACATCACGCACAAAACGCCGTTTGTGACGCTCAAGTACGCGATGACGCTGGACGGCAAAATCGCCGCGCACACCGGTGACAGCCGCTGGGTTACCGGCGAGACCGCCCGCCGTCATGTGCACGAAACGCGCAACCGGCTGCCCGCCATCATGGTCGGCATCGGCACCGTGCTTGAGGACGATCCGCTGCTCACCTGCCGCATTGACGGCGGGCGCGATCCGATCCGCGTAATCTGCGACAGCCGCGCAAGAACGCCGATCGACAGCAGAATCGTACAGACGGCGAACAAAATCCCGACCTATATCGCGGTCATCGGTCAAAATGAGCGCACCGCTGAACTGGAACGGCACGGTGTACACATTCTCGAATGCAAAACGAAAAACGAGCGCGTAGACCTTGCCGACCTGATGCGCCAGCTCGGCGCACTCGGCATCGACGGTCTGCTTCTCGAAGGCGGTTCGGCACTTGCGTTCTCCGCGCTGGAGGCCGGTGTGGTGCACCGCGTGCAGGCGTACATCGCCCCGAAAATCATCGGCGGTGCAGGCGCAAAAAGTCCGGTCGGAGGTCTGGGATTTGACAAGATGGTGCAGGCGCTTCCGCTGAAGGACGTGACCTGCACGCCGATGGACGAAGATTTCCTGATTGAAGGGAGATTGTAATGTTTACTGGACTTATCGAAGAAATCGGTACGGTGCGGCGCATCGAGCGCGGCGCAAAGGGCGCTCGGCTGACGATTGCGGCGAATACCGTGCTCGAAAATACAAAAATCGGCGACAGCATTGCCACGAACGGCGTATGCCTGACCGTGGTCGCGCTGACGGACGACAGCTTCAGCGCCGACGTGATGGCGGAGAGCCTGCGGCGTTCCGCGCTCGGCAGTCTGCAGAGCGGCTCGCCGGTCAATCTGGAGCGCGCGATGCCTGCCGACGGACGGTTCGGCGGTCATATCGTATCCGGCCACATCGACGGCACCGGCTCGGTTCTCTCGCAGCGGCGCGAGGACAACGCCGTGTGGGTGACGATCAAAACACCGGCTCCCCTGCTCCGGTACATCGTCGAAAAAGGCTCGATCGCTATTGATGGTGTCAGCCTTACCGTGGCGGCTGTGACGGGCACCGACTTTTCGGTCTCCATCATTCCGCACACCGGCGCGCAGACCATTCTGCTCGGCAAAAAGCCGGGCGAGCCGGTCAACCTCGAATGTGATGTGATCGGCAAATATGTTGAAAAAATGCTCACGCCGCACAAATCCAGCGGTATTACGATGGATTTTCTTGCACAACACGGATTTTAACGGAGGTTTTCTCTTATGGAATATCAGTTCAATACAGTTGAAGAGGCGCTCGAAGAGCTTCGCGCCGGACACCTCATCCTCACCATTGATGACCCGGACCGCGAAAACGAGGGCGACCTCATCTGCGCGGCACAGTTTGCCACGACCGAGAACGTCAACTTTATGGCGACCCATGCCAAGGGCCTGATCTGCACACCGATGAGTGAGCAGGTTGCACTCCGTCTCGGTCTCGAGCAGATGGTAAAGGTCAACACCGACAACCACCACACCGCGTTCACGGTCTCTATCGACCATGTGGACACCACGACCGGCATTTCCGCCGAGGAACGCGGCTTTACCTGCCGCAAATGTGCGGATATCCACACCAAGCCGGAGGAGCTCCGCCGTCCGGGACACGTTTTCCCGCTTGTTGCACGCCGCGGCGGTGTGCTGACCCGCAACGGCCACACCGAGGCAACTGTCGATCTGTGCCGTCTGGCCGGACTCGAGCAGTGCGGTCTGTGCTGTGAGATCATGCGCGATGACGGCACAATGATGCGCACCTCCGAGCTGATGGAGAAGGCCCAGGAATGGGGCCTCAAGATCATCACCATCAAGGATCTGCAGGACTACTGCCGCCGCCATGACAAGCACGTTGTCCGCGAAGCCTGTGCGAAAATGCCGACCCGTTTCGGTGAGTTCCGCATCTACGGCTACGTCAACGACCTGACCGGCGAGCACCACGTTGCGCTCGTCAAGGGCGAGATCGGCGATGGCAAGAACCTGCTCTGCCGCGTACACTCCGAGTGCCTGACCGGCGACGTGTTCGGTTCCCGCCGGTGCGACTGCGGTCAGCAGCTGGCGGCAGCCATGCAGCAGATCGACAAGGAAGGCCGCGGCGTGCTGCTCTATATGCGCCAAGAAGGCCGCGGCATCGGTCTGATCAACAAGCTGAAGGCGTATGAGCTGCAGGAAAAGGGCTTCGATACCGTTGAGGCAAACGTAAAGCTCGGCTTTGCGCCCGACCTGCGCGAATACTGGATCGGCGCTCAGATCCTGCAGGACCTCGGCGCGAAGGAGCTGCGCCTGCTGACCAATAATCCGGAGAAGATTTACGGTCTGGACGGCTTCGGCGTAGAGATCGCCGAGCGCGTGCCGATTGAGATTGCACCGCAGAAGGACGACGCATTCTACCTCAGAACCAAGAAGATTAAGATGGGACACCTCTTTAGTGAAACATTGTAATCAATCTATCCCGCAGGGCGGGATGATCTCACCTCGCCCTGCAATATATCTGTTCACCATATTGAAAGGAAGATTTTAAGATGAAGGTACTCGAAGGCAAGTTAGTAGCAACCAAGGGCAAGTTTGCAATCGTTGGTGCACGTTTCAACGAATTTATCGTTTCCAAGCTGATCTCCGGCGCGGAGGACACGCTGGTACGTCACGGTGTGGACACGGATGACATCACGCTCGTATGGGTTCCGGGTGCATTTGAGATCCCGCTGGCGGCGCAGAAGCTGGCGCAGAGCGGCAAGTATGATGCAGTTATCTGCCTCGGCGCGGTTATCCGCGGCTCGACCAGCCACTATGACCTCGTGTGCAACGAGGCTGCCAAGGGCATCGCACAGGTCAATCTGCAGACCGGCGTACCGGTAACGTTCGGCGTGATTACCACTGAGAACATCGAGCAGGCCATCGAGCGCGCAGGCACCAAGGCCGGCAACAAGGGCGCAGATGCAGCGATTGCGGCTCTCGAGCTGGCAAACCTGCTGCCGCAGATCTAAAATTGTGCAGAAAAAA
>OLVZ01000267.1_pt1 | contig 54764 bp, 39 predicted proteins | sample 1673341 | NCBI WGS metagenome assembly OLVZ01 (sample SAMEA3178944, study PRJEB25190) | human gut metagenome | biome: human gut; feature: human-associated habitat; material: faeces | place: Austria | collected 2013 | reverse complement strand
GGATCATCTTGTCCCGTATTCTCGGCGGTGAAGGCATCGGCATCTATCAGATGGCCTTTCCGATTTACCTCTTGGCACTCGATATTTCCAGTGCCGGCCTTCCCATTGCAATTTCCATTATTACGGCTGAAAAAGTAGCCAAAGAGGATTACTTCGGAGCCCAGCGCATCTTTCACGTATCCCTGTCGATGCTGTGTACGACGGCCTTTGTCCTGAGTGTCCTCATGTTCTTTGGCTCCAGCTTCCTTATCGATGAACATATCATCCGAGAAAGCCGGGCTTACTACTCGCTCATCGCCCTGGCACCGGCCATCTTCTTTACTACGATCATCGCCGGCTATCGCGGCTATCTCCAAGGCTGGCAGCAGATGACACCGACGGCCTTGTCCCAAATTGTGGAACAGTTGGTCCGCGTCGTCGTCATGCTGGGCTTTGCCGCTCTCCTGTTGCCTTACGGCCTCGATTATGCAGCCGGCGGCGCCAGTCTCGGTGCCGGAGCCGGGGGCCTTGCCGCTTGGCTGGTTCTCGTCTATTACTATTATAAACTGAAGCGGTCCCTTCCCGTCGACGGACCTGTTTTCGAACAGGAAAAAATCAAGGATATCTTAAAGCGCCTCGTCGTCCTGGCGATTCCTATTTCCCTGTCGAGCATCATGCTCCCCGTCGTCTCCAACCTCGATCTGCTCATCGTACCGCGGCGGTTAGAAGCTGCCGGCTATGCTACCCATCAGGCAACGGCCCTCTACGGCTACCTGACGGGCATGTCAGTCCCGCTCATCAACCTGGCCACCATTTTGACAGCCGCCATGGCCATGAGCCTGGTACCGGCTATCAGTCACAGCTTTACCTTGAAAGAGTACGGTGAAATCCGGGAACGGACGGCAACGTCCATGCGTATCGCCTTTTTGGTCACCATCCCCTTCAGTGTCATCCTCTACGTCATGGCAGAACCTATCGTCACCTTCATCTACAACGCCCCAGCCGCAACAGAAGCGACAAGGGCCGTAGCCATCGCCATCTGTTTCTTAGGTCTGCACCAGATTTCAACGGCCATCCTTCAAGGCCTCAAGAAGCCGAAGATTCCGGTCATCAACATGGCCCTGGCCTGTATCGTCAAAGTTCTCTGCAACTGGTTCTTAGTCGCCATCCCGGCCTTTGGCATTACCGGGGCCGCCTATGCCACCGTCGCCGACATCGGCGTTGCGGCCGTCCTCAACATGTGCTTCATCTACCGTGAGATCGGCTACGTCATTGAAGTCAAGGTCATCTTAAAGAACATCGTCTCGGCTGCCGTTATGGGCGTCGCCATGTACTTTATGTACCCTTACCTTTTCAGCCATATCGGCCTATTCTTGGCCCTCTTCCTATCGTGCATCATCGGATCGGTCATCTACATTGGCGGCATGGTCTTAAGCGGCGGTGTTACCCGTCAAGACGCTGCAAAAATGCCCTTCATCGGACGATTCATCTAAATTCATCGGACATAAAAAAGGAGCTGCCCCTCAGGACAGCTCCTTTTTTATGGAAAATTTGAGAAATCAGTTGATAAGCAATACAGAAGTAAGATTATTTGCGGTATTTTTCGACGAAACGGCCCATTCTCTTGAGCGCTTCTTGGATCGTTTCCATGCTGGTTGCATAAGAGATGCGGACAAAGCCTTCACCCTGTTCGCCAAAGGCCGTACCCGGAACGACGGCAACTTTTTCTTCCTGGACCAACTTTTCGCAGAATTCAGAAGACTTCATGCCCGTGCAGCGAATATCCGGGAAGATGTAGAAAGCGCCCTTCGGTTCAAAGACCGGCAGGCCGATGTCGCGCAGGCCTTTATAGATAACTTGGCGGCGGCGGTCGTATTCCTGACGCATAGCTTCTACTTCTTCATCGCAGTCCTTAAGGGCTGTAATCCCACCGAACTGAGCCGTCGTGTTGGCGCACATGATGGCATACTGGTGGAGTTTTAAAATCGGTGCTAACCCGTCGCGAGGTGCGCAGATATAGCCGAGACGCATGCCGGTCATAGCATGAGCCTTGGAGAAACCGTTAAATACGATGGTCCGTTCGCGCATGTCCGGTAATTTAGCGAAGGTCGTGAACTTAGCATCGCCGTACATGAGTTCGCAGTAAATTTCGTCAGCCATGACGATTAAATCGTGTTTTTTAACGAATTCAGCGATTGGCATTAATTCTTCGGCCGTCATAACCGTACCGGTCGGGTTGTTCGGATAGCCGATGACCAAAGCTTTCGTCTTCGGCGTAACGACTTTTTCCAGAGCAGCCACGCTCAGTTTAAAATCATCTTCCGGATAAGTCGGTACGAATACGGCTTTCCCGCCTGCCAATTCAACAGCTGCCGGATAAGCTACATAAGCCGGGTCAGGAATGAGGACTTCGTCGCCCGGTTCAGTCATAGCCAACAGAGCCATTGCCAAGCCTTCGGAAACGCCGACCGTAACCAAGATTTCATCTTTCGGATCGTACTTGACGCCATAGCGTTTTTCAAAGGTTTCGCTGATGGTTTCACGAAGTTCCATCATGCCAGAGTTGCCGGTATAGCTCGTTTCTTTCGCATCGAGGCTTTTCTTCATCGCATCGATAACTTTGTCCGGGGCCGCAAAATCCGGTTCGCCGATACTGAGGGACAGGACGCCTTCGACCTGGGCTGCAATATCAAAGAATTTGCGAATCCCCGATGGCTTGATAGCCCTAACATTTGCCGCTGTTTTGTCGTTCCAATTCATACTAATACACCGCCTTTTCCTATGATTATTTTTGCACTTTAATATGCATTCTTTACATATATTATATCACTTTTGCAAGAATGATAAAAGGTTTATAACAAAAAAAATACTGTCCTCGTGAGAGGAACAGTATTTTTTCTTATCTATTCGCTTATGGGCTTGTCAAACAGATACTCTTCCCGGCCGACGGCTTTGCCGTTTTTCATATAAACACGGGGAACGCGGCGGGATAAATTGCACATGATTTCATAATTAATCGTACCGCAGACACGGGCGATTTCTTCGATGGAAATGAAGCTGTCGCCTTGCTGACCGAAAAGGACGACTTCGTCTCCGGCGTGAACGTTGGCTTCACCGCTGACGTCGATCATGCACTGATCCATGCAGATCGTCCCGACCTGAGGGACGCGGTGTCCGTGATAGAGGACGTCGACCTTGCCCGACAAAATGCGGGAATAGCCGTCGGCATAGCCTACGGGAAGGGTCGCGATTTTACGGCGGTCCGGTGCCGTATAGTGCCGGCCATAACTGACGGTCGCTCCGGCATCGATGAGTTTGACGTGGGCGATACAGCAGCGAAGGGACATGACCGGCCGCAGGTCGTAGGGCGTAATATCGATTTCCGGCGACGGTTCACAGCCATACATGATGATACCCGGCCGCACCATGTCGCAGTAATATTCGGGAAGCTCGAGGACGGCCGCACTGTTGCAGCAGTGGCGCAGGGCAATGTCAATGCCTTCTTCTTCCATACGCTTACACATCCAGCGAAAATGGCCGTATTGTTCGCGCGTAAAGGTCTTATCCTCACAGTCCGATACGGCAAAGTGGGTAAAGATACCGCGGACTTCGATATTGGGCAGGGCTGCCAAGGTCTTGATGTCGGCGACGCTGGCTTCATTGACGGGAAAGCCGACGCGGCTCATGCCCGTATCGATGGCAATATGAACTCGCAGGACCTTGCCAAAGCGCTGAGCTTCTTCGGAGAAAAAACGAGCATTTTTCAAGTTGAAGACGGCCGGTTCAATATCATAGGTAAGGAGTTCTTCCGTCCGCCTGGCATCGGTATGGCCGAGGATGAAGATTTCCTTATCAAGGTGGGCATAGCGCCGCAGTTCAACGGCTTCATCTAAACTGGAAACGGCAAAGCAGTCGGCTCCGTTTTCGGCAAAGGTGCGGGCCAATTCGACGCTGCCGTGGCCATAGGCATTGGCCTTGACGACGGCCGCTATCTTGACGTTTGGACCGACGTGTTTTCGAATCTGACGCATATTATGGGCCGCGGCATCGAGATCAATCTGGGCCCAAACGGCCCGCCGGGTAAAATTCATCGTACTTTCATAAGCATTCATGTCTATATCGCCTTCCCCTATGGAACTTTCCGTATTGGTATCATCATAGCACAGGGCCTAAAGGCCGTCAATAAAACGACACAGACCGTCGAGAACCCGTTCTTCCCAGATATAATTGGTACTGAAAACGCCGGCGCTTCGCGGATCTTCTTCAGAGACTCCCTCGCCGTTCATGATGTAGGCAAAACCGCTCTTCGTTCCCGGTATGACAAAGATTCCCGACAAGAGGCCAAAGGCCTGCCCCGTGTGTCCCCAAAGAGAAAAATCTTTCTCCCGACAGGGACGAGCCGGGCCGGTACCATCCACCAAAAAGGCCCCTAAGCCATAAGAAAAAATCGTCTGACCACAGGTATCGCCGTTGTGGCCGTCATACTGCCACTGAGGCCGAAACATCTCCCGTAAGGAAGAAGGACTAAGGATTCGCCGCCCTCGATACTCCCCGTCATGAAGGATCATCTCGAGAGTCTGCCCCATTTCTGCCAGAGACAGGCGCAGGCCGCCTTGAGGCGAAAAAAAGGTGGCATTGGTCCCCCGTCGATATCCGTCCAGCTTATAGGTCTGACAGACCGTTTCTGCATAAGGATTTTGAAGGGCAACTGTCTCTTTTTCCGGCTGCCGGCCTTCAAAATCATCGATCCGCCCCTGCCAGCTGCCGCCTTCATCGTCCTTACCGTAAATAGTACCCAGTTTTTCAAATGCGGCTTGCGGCAGGTTGCCCGGCACATAGTCGCCTCGGCAATCGAGATCCTTTAGGATGTGCCCCTTTTGATACTGGTCAAAGCGCTGACCGGTCACGGCTTCGATGACCGTTCCCAAGAGGCCGTAATTTAAGTTGCAGTAGGTAAAATACTGTCCCGGCATTTCTCCCGTTGGAGCAAAGTGCTGTCCCTTTTCCCAATAGGGGCTGTCAGGCTGAAAAAAGGCCTCTGCGGAAACGAATGGCGGGATGCTGTAGACCTTTCCGTCGCGCAGCCCCGACGTATGCGAGGCCAGCATGCGTACGGTCACCGGGATGTCGTCATAGGCCGGGTGGCGCAGGCGAAAGCCAAGATAGTCGCTGACGTCGTCATCAAGAGACAATACGCCCGCTTCGACTAACTGCATGAGGGTAAAAATAGTGAACATCTTCGATACCGAGGCTATGCGAAAACGGCTGTCCATCGTCATCGGCAACGGTTTCGGCCAGAATCTTCGGATACCGCCGGCAAAGCGGTATACCTCGCGGCCCTCATGATAGGCGACGAGGACCAGTCCCGGAACTTGAAGCAATTCATCGCCAATCAAAGATGAAAAATAGAGGTCCCAATCTGGTATCATCATATGCTCTCTCCTGGTAAAAAAGCCTTATAAAGGCAGGATTATCATCAAAAAAAGACTGCCCTTGCAGACAGTCTTCCCTCCGACCGCATCAAGAGTTCCTTCCTCTCTGAAAGGAAACGCTTATCCGCGGTAGTTTTCCGGATAAATGGTGATATCGAAGTGATTCTTATCCCATTCGTGTGTAATTTGATGCTTGTACGGGGCTAAGGCCGCAAGAAGGACTTCATAAGCCTTACTGCCCTGGTAGATGCCGTCATCGGAGATATCGACTTTATAGCCATTTTCATGGGAATAGAGTCCGCTGGCATGGTACCCGCCTTCAGCGCCGCCGGTGATGATGAAGGAAATGCCGGCCAGACGGGCTTCCATGTTCAACCGATCCAAAAAGGCAATGGTCGAGCTCTGGAAATGAACCGTATCCGTCGTGTGATTGCTGTCCCACGGCGTATCCATTCCTTCGGTACTGCTCCACTTGCGAAGGTTGCTCTTGCCAAAATCACGGCGATAGGCGTAGGCATTGGCAATGGCCGCATCATACGAATCGTGCTGGTACTGGTACTCATACTGATCTTCATACTTTTGGCGGTTCCAAGGCGTAACGACCGTCGCTTCATGAGTCGATTCAGCATAATGGTATTTTTCTTCGCCTGTCGTGACTGCGGAAGGAGCGCTCTCTTGATTGTTCAAAATAGCATGGACCCGGTCTTTCAACGAACCTTCATGGTGCGCCGCAGTCTTCGCCGGAATATATTGTTTCTGCGTCTGCCCTTCGTGCTGAGCCTGTTCCGTCGCGCTTACCGCTGCCGATACCGTTTTCTCCGTTCTGACCTGTACCTCTGCTGCCGACGCCGTAGCCGCGCCCACGAGGCAGCATATGGACAAGGCCGCTATAACAGCCTTCTTCATCAAATTCCCCCTTCAATACGATGATGTGTATATTATAGGCAGTTTCACTCAAGAATAACGCCTACAATTATAGCACATCTTGTGGGAATTTGAAAAGTAAATTATTGTGATAACAATTCGCGCTGAGTCAATTCCTGAATCGAGGCCTCATCCTGGTCGGCTTTTTGATTGTCTCCCAGCTTCCGGAAAGCCTGGCTGCGCGTTTTATAGCCATCCTCATAAGGCGCGATAGAAATGGCCTTGGTCAAATATTCAACGGCCTTCTTGTAGTCGCCCTGATCGAAGGCCAGCTGCCCCATACTGTCGTAGACGGCATGGTAGTCAGAATCAGTTTCGGCCAGACGCAGGGCATTGGCATAGTCTTTGCGGGCCTTGTTGAACTGCTTGAGATAGCGGTAGCATTCACCGCGGTTGTTATAGTCCATGGCCGATTCCTTTATGGACAAGGCCTTGGTTAAATCGGCAATCCCCTTTTCCGGCTGATCTAATTTAGCATAGACTAAGCCCCGTACCGAGTAAACTTCCCGATTTCCCGGCTCCTGTTCAACCGCTTTGTGCAGCAAGTTCAAAGCCGTTTCATTCAAATCGCTCTGTTCAGCCATGACACCGGCTAAGAAATAATGGCCTTGGTACATGAGCTCATACATGGTTCCAATATCCATGCGCCGCTTCACCAGCTGCTTCTTCCCTTGCTTCTGATAAATCAGGCTTTCAAGGAAATAATTTTTAGAAAAATAGGGCATCAATTTTTCGCCTTGGCGAATATCTTCCAAGGCCTGATCATAGGCCTCCATCTTGGTATAGGCTCGGGCCCGGTTAAAATAGCCCAGTACCTGATAGAATTCGCCCGGTTTCGCCAAGGTCAAGGCCTGCGTATAATCCTTGACAGCCAATTTATAATCCTGTCGCTGTTCATAGACCGAGCCGCGGTTGAGGTACAACGACGGCTTCTCTGGAGACAGAGAAATCGCCCTTTCACTGTCGGCCAAGGCTTCGTCCGAGCTGCCCATCATCAAATAAATGAGGCCGCGACGTGCATAAAGATCGGCATTGTCAGTGTCGGCTTCAATCTGCCGGTTCACGATGTCTAAGGCTTGTTCATAATTTTTATTCTGAACCGCTTGAGACAGTCCACTATCATGACTGTCTTCCGGCAAGGCCGGCTTCACTTCCGTTTTTGTTTCAGCTTTGGTCATCAACTCGCTGCCGGAAGCGTCCTCTGCTAAAGCAAAATTAGGCAACACCAGCAAACAAGATGCCATCCCGGCCAGCACACATCGTTTCAATCCGTTCATAATTAAGCCCCCTTAGTGGTGGTTACGTAAATACTTACTATATATATTTCGACATATTTACCAAAAATCCTTCAAAAACTTGGCTAAACACTAAATTCACAATTATTTCTTTTCGAAAAAGCGCAAAAAAATCCCTTCCAGTGGGGATATCCGCAGCCGGAAGGGATAAGAATACAGATTTTTTTAAGGCTCAGCCCTGATGAGGGTCAAAGTCAAGTTTTTCTTTTATGAAGGTATTATTTTGCAGTTCTTCAAAGGCCTGCTGTAATTCCTGTTTAGTATTCATGACGATGGGGCCGCCCCAAACGACGGGTTCATGAAGGGCTCGTGACTGCATGACCAATATCTGTGAGCCTCCTTCAGCCCCTTTCAGGGTCAGGCTTTCACCGTCTGAAAGTTTAACCGCCGTCTTAGCTTCTACGGACTCACCGGCAATGACGGCATCACCTAAGAGGGTAAAGGCCATAACCGAGTCGTCGGCCTTGGTGTCGAGGACGAATTCAGCACCGGCTTCCAAATGGATGTCGTAGTAATTGAGAGGCAGATGGTCGCCTTGATGGGCCTTGCGGCCCTTGTATTCTCCGGCCAGCAGACGGATAAAGCCTCCTTCGATCTGGATGTCTTCTATTTCATCATTGCCGATATGGCGGTACGTCGGCCGGCTCATCTTTTCTTTCTGCGGCAGGTTGAGCCAGAGCTGGACGCCTAAAATCCGCGGTGACGCCGGAACCTGTTCTTCGTGAAGGATACCGGAGCCCGAGTTCATCCACTGGACTTCACCGTCGGAAATACTGTCTTCATTCCCCAACGTATCCTTGTGGACCATCTTCCCCTTGTAGAGGTAGGTCACCGTTTCGATTCCCCGGTGAGGATGCATGGGAAATCCCGCCGTATAGTCATCGGGATTGGTACTGTCAAAAGAATCGAGCATGAGGATCGGGTCAAAAGCTTCTACCGTAGCGTTTCCCAAGACGCGGGTCAGGTGGACCCCTGCCCCATCGATGGCTTTAGATCCCTTCACGAGCTTTACAATTATCCGTTCCATACGTTTCCTCCATTTCTACTCATGATTTCACCAATCGGTGATAACACAGACATCTGCCCCAAAGGCCGACCCTTTGCCATCACGCAACAAGGCGTCATAAGAGACAGACAAGTTAATTACACAAAAAGTATTATTTCACGTCCATGATACCCTTTTTCTGCTTTCCGGTAAAGAGGTCATTTTTTCGATTGTGTCTAGAGATTCTTATCGATCAAACGTCGACAAACTCCGCCTCATTCCCGTGTGCTGCAATGAGGGAGAGCAAGTCGTCAGCCGAAAGCCATACCGTCGCCGTATTGTCATTGGGATGAACGCCTATGAGGTGACCCTGAAAGTCGGCATCGACATAGAGATGGACCTGTCTTGCCTCATCGTTGAGGAGACCTAAGGGCGTCACGGCACCGGGAGTCAGATGTAAGATAGCCATCAAGTCATGCGGCGAGGCAAAAGAAAGGTTCCTCAGGCCTTGGGCTTTGCGAAAGGCCTTCAAATCGATCCGCTTGTCGCCCTTGGCAGAAATTTAGTATACCATGGTTTGGGCCATTGTTTGAATGCTAAAAAAAAAGAGTGCCGCCCTCCTAAAAAGAAGGATCAGCACTCTTTCTCCTGCCCTTACGATTATAAAAAATCTCAGAAAGCGTACTCGTCAAGCCTGGCTCGTCGGATAGATGGTCATTTCACTGATGTCGACGTCTTCCGGCTGTTCGATAGCAAACCGGACGCAGGAAGCGACGGCGTCAGGAGAAATGCTGTGGACTTGGTAAAAACTCTTCATCCGCTCTGCTGTCGCCGGTTCTCCGATATGTTGCACAAGCTCCGTATCAATGGCCGCAGGAAACAGGGTCGTCGTGCGAATACGGGTACCCTCCTGGGCCGACTCCATGCGGACGACTTCCATGGCGTTGCGGACGGCAAATTTCGTAGCCCCGTAGACGCCGGAACCGACGTAGTTCTTGAGACCGGCTACGGATGAGGTAGTGATAATATGGCCCCTCTTTTGAGCCTTAAAAATAGGCAGTACCGCAGCGATACCGTGGAGGACGCCTTTGAGGTTGACGTCAATCATGGCATTCCATTCATCGAGGCGGACGTCACTCATAGGCGAATTGGGCATGATGCCGGCATTATTGAATAAGACATCGACCCGGCCGAATTCATCCATTGCGGCCTGTACCAGCCCTTGGACTTGGTCAAATTGAGTCACATCGACCTGATAATACGCGGCTTTCCCGCCTAAATGCTCGATATCGCGGACAAGGGCTTCGAGCCGCTGCGTGCGCCGGGCGCCAAGCATGACCTTGGCCCCTTGTTTGGCCAGCATTATGGCTGTCGCTGCGCCGATGCCTGAAGATGCACCGGTAATGACGATGACTTTATCACGAATAGACATAGTAATTCTCCTTTCTCCTTACGAATCTTCTTTCGTCAGCCTGTGATGGTAGCGGACGACGTTCATTTCTTTCAAATTATCAGGATTGATTTCAATCGTTTCTCCGTAGGGTTCGAGGTAAATACTGTGGTCGCCGCTGATGGACCAGGTGCCGGAATAGATGTTGTCTACATTATGCTGGTTTTCCGTCCACGTGTGATCGGCATTAAAAGTAATCTTTTGGTTGATGTCGGTGTCTATATGATTGATCCATACGCCGACGATATCCTTATCTTCAATGGCCCGTTTTTGGCTGGCCGATGAACTTTCATCGACAGTGGAAGCCTGAGCGGCACTGGTATTTTGCTGCGGCTGAGATGCATTTTGTGCCGCTTCCCCGCAGCCGGCCACGAAGGCTGAAATCAGACCTATCATCAACAGGGCCGTGATTTTCTTCGACAATTTCATGATTATCCCTCCTTTAGGACTTCAAATAAAACATCGGCTTCCCCCATACCGGCAAAGAAACGGATATCGCCGTCGACGTGGCCGATGGGAACCTGTTCAAAAACTTCGCCGTTCTGACTGTATAAGATAACCAGACTCCCGAGAGGCGGCCAGAAAGAAATGTCGCCTACGGCGTAATCCTTATTCTGCGACGCTTTTACAGGCAGGCTGCCGCCACCGAAGCGGTGGCACATTTCCCTTCCGTAGAGGTTGGACATCTTAATGGTAAAGGGCATCTTTTTCAACAAAGCCCTGGCTGTGGCATTGTCCTTCCAATGGGCCCAAAGGATTTTTTCGTGATTAATCGTTACTTTTACTTTCGTATCGTTCATCTTATAGATTCACTCCTAACTTCTCAATCCAGCTGCGGATTTTTTTCTGGCAATGGTTTACTTCATAACTTCCGATACAGAGCCCTCGTCCCAGTGTCGAATCCGGCAGATAGCGCTTCATATCGGCTATCGTATCGTGTAAGTCGCTGCCGCCGGAGGTCGCAAAGGGAATGACCGTCTTCCCGGAAAAATCATAGGCTTCATAAAAAGACCGGACGACCATGGGCTCGCGGTACCACCAGATGGGATGGCCGATGAACACCACATCGTAGTCGTCCATGGCGGCTACCTGAGTTTTCAAAGGCGGGCGGATATCGTCATTTACTTCCTGATGAGCCTGACGCGAACAGGGATCGTGGTCTCGGGGATAGAAACGGTCAGTTTCTATTTCAAACAAGTCGCCGCCGGTCTGCCGGGCAATTTCCCGGGCCACGGCGCGAGTATTTCCGCTATGGGAAAAATAGGCAATTAAAATCGTATGCTTCATCGTTGTCCCTCCTTCTGACAAGGTTATTATGCCACGCCTTGCCTTGACTGAGAATCGTCAATAAGTTACCATAGCATTAACCAAAAGTTTATGGAGGCTATGATGGATATTCAAAACCTGCAAACTTTCCTGGCTGTCGCCAAGCTGGGAAGCTTTACCAAGGCGGCCGAACAGAACTTCATTTCCCCAACAGCCGTCATGAAGCAAATCAATAAACTCGAAAGTGAACTGGACTGCACCCTCTTAGAGCGATCGTCAGCCGGCATCCGCCTGAAGCCGGAAGGCGAGGTTTTCCTCACCTATGCCCAGCAGCTGATTGAGCTCTCCCACGAGGCCTATTTGGCCTGCCATAAGGCGACGAACCAAGTTTTCACCCTACGCCTGGGAACGTCCCTCCTCCATCCCAGCCGCCCCTTTTTATCGATTTGGAACCGCATCAAGGACAAGCTGCCCCAATACAGCCTGACCATCGTCCAGCTCCCAAGCGACCTCGTCACCCAAAACCGGGAATACGAAGCCCTGGGAAAGACCTGCGACATCCTCATCGGCACCTTTGACCAGGCGACGACGCACACCTTGGTCGACGCCGTTCCCTTAGGCTCCTATCGCTTCAGTATCGCCGTCCGGTCGGACAATCCCTTAGCCGAAAAAGACCTGTTAGCCATCAAAGACTTGGAAAATCAGCACCTGCTCATGGTCCCGAAGGGCATCAGCCATAAAAATGATCTGCTCCGAGCTCAGATGGAGAAAGAGTTAGCCCATTGCCAAATTCTCGAAACACCGGGCCGTTACAGTCTCGATACCTTCAATGCCGCCATCGATAAAAATGCTGCCCTCATCAACCTGACGCCGTGGGAAGACATCCATCCGGGCCTGGTCAGCATCCCCTTGGCGACGGATATCACCGTCGACTACGGCATCTTAGCCGCCAAAGATGCACCGTCTCGGGTCAAAGAATTTCTATCGACCATCCGCTACCAGCTCCTCACGCAAATGGGCGAATACGGTCCGGTTACACCTGTCGAAGAAAATCCCTGACAGCCGACTAAAACACGAACTCCACCGTCTCTTGCAAGAACGTTTCCATTTTTCCATTACCGGGAGTGAAAATCATGATTGATAAAATGCTCATTCGCGGCGCCAAGGTCCATAACCTGAAAAACATCGACGTCGATATCCCCCTTCATAAAATCGTCGGCATTGCCGGCGTCTCAGGCTCGGGCAAATCGTCCCTGGCTCTCGGCGTCCTCTACGCCGAAGGCTCCCGCCGCTACCTGGAATCCCTGTCGACCTATACCCGCCGCCGCATGACCCAGGCGTCGCAGGCCGCCGTCGACGAAGTCCTCTATGTGCCGGCAGCCCTGGCCCTCCACCAACGGCCCGGCGTTCCGGGCATTCGCAGCACCTTCGGTACGGGCACAGAACTCTTAAACAGCCTGCGCCTCATCTATTCCCGCCTGGCCAGCCACCGCTGCCCGAACGGGCACTACGTCCGGCCCTCTTTAAACGTGGCCGCCGAAAAAGCCCTCGTCTGTCCGGAATGCGGCGTCCATTTCATGGCCCCGTCAGCAGAAGAACTGGCCTTCAACTCCCAAGGCGCCTGCCCCGACTGCAGCGGCACGGGAACGGTCCGCACCGTCGATATGGCAACCCTCGTCCCCGACGAATCCATCAGTATCGACGACGGCGCCGTCGCCCCTTGGAACAGCCTCATGTGGTCCCTCATGACTGACGTCTGCCGAGCCATGGGAGTTCGCACGAACGTGCCCTTTCGCGATTTGACGGCCGAAGAAAAAGACATCGTCTACCACGGACCGGCCGTGAAGAAACACATTTTCTATAAGTCTAAAAACTCCAACGAAGCGGGCGAACTCGACTTCACCTACTATAACGCCGTCTACACTGTAGAAAACGCCTTGTCTAAGGTCAAGGACGAAAAGGGCATGAAGCGCGTCGAAAAATTCTTGAAAGAAGAAGTCTGCCCGACCTGCCACGGGACCCGCCTGTCAGAAGCTGCTCGAGCGCCTAAAGTACAAGGTATCTCCCTCGATACGGCCTGCACCATGACCCTCTCGGCTTTAACGGACTGGGTTCAAGCCGTTCCGGAATCTCTCCCAAAAGACATGATTCCCATGGCCAACAGCATCTGTGAGGCCTTCCAAAATACGGCCAAGCGCCTCCTCGACTTGGGTCTCGGTTACCTCACCCTCGACCGCTCGGCGGGAACCCTCTCGACGGGAGAACGGCAGCGGATGCAGCTGGCCCGGTCGGTCCGCAACCGGACGACGGGCGTCCTCTACGTCCTCGATGAACCGTCTATCGGCCTTCACCCGTCGAACATCGTCGGCCTTACGGGCGTCATGAACGACCTCATCGCCGACGGCAACTCAGTCATCCTCGTCGACCACGACACGCAAATTTTAAAAGAAGCCGACTGGATCATCGAAATGGGGCCGAAAGCCGGCATCCACGGCGGTCACGTCTTGGCCCAAGGAACGATAGAATCCATCGAAAAAAATCCCGTCTCGCAGATTGGACCTTTCCTGTCAGGCAAGGCCGAGACCAAGGTCCGCGGCGACGTCCCGCCGGATGAGCTCTTCGCCAAGAGTGAGATTCGCCTTTCTACTTCGGCCATTCACACGGTCAAGCCCCTGGACATCACCATCCCCAAGGGACGGCTGACCGTCGTCACCGGCGTATCCGGTTCAGGCAAGACGACGATGGTCCTCGAAAGTCTCATTCCCGCCATCGAAGCCGTCATAGCGAATCGTCCCCTGCCGGCTCACATTAACAGCGTCGACACCGGCGGCATCGAACAGGTAAAACTCATTGACGCCACGCCTATCGGCATCAACGTCCGCTCTACCGTTGCGACCTATGCCGGCGTTCATGACGAACTGCGAAAGCTCTTCGGAAAGTCACCTGATGCAAAAGATAAAGGCTATAAGGCCCGAAACTTCTCGTACAACACGGGCTCCCTGCGCTGCCCCGACTGCGACGGCACAGGTACCATCATCCTCGACGTCCAGTTTCTCCCGGATGTGCACATCCCCTGCCCGACCTGTCACGGCTCGCGCTACGCCCCGGCCGCATCGGGCGTCAAATTGACCAACCAAGAAGGAATATCCCGGACGCTGCCGGAAATCATGGCCATGGATGTCGACGATGCCGTCACCTTCTGCGCCGAATGGAAGGGCGTCTCTCAAAGACTCACAACCCTCAGCCGCCTCGGTCTGGGCTACCTGACTCTCGGTGAAGAAACGCCGGGCCTTTCCGGCGGCGAAGCCCAGCGCCTGAAACTGGCCAGTGAAATGGGGCGAACCCAGACGGCATCCCTCTTCGTCTTCGATGAACCGAGCATCGGCCTCCATCCCCTGGACGTCCAAGTCCTCCTTCGCGTCTTCCAAGCCCTCCTCGATAAAGGGGCAACGGTCGTCGTCATCGAACACGATCTCGACGTCATAAAGAACGCCGACTATATCATCGACATGGGCCCCGGCGGCGGCGAAGACGGCGGCCGCATCACGGCCACGGGCACGCCGGAAGCTATCAAACAGAACAAAGACAGCATCACCGGCCGCTATTTATAACACAAAAGGCCTCATCACTGACTTCTTTATCTTTCCAATAGAGAAATCGATGATGAGGCATCTTATTTTTTACAGCAAATTCCATACAAAAGAACCTCCATCGATCAAGTTGACCGATGGAGGTTCTTTTGCTGTTATCTGCTATTTATTTTTGGCAGCAAGGCGGGAGTTTAGATTTATCCCCCGTCTTTGACTGTCCGCTCGACGAGCAGCTGCCCGAGCAACCGCCGCAGCAGCCGGCTGTTCCGTTGAACAGGCCGCGGACATGACGGATGAAGTACGCTACGGCGATGATGACGACGATAGCGACAATAATCGTTGCAGGACTCATACCAGAACCCCCCTTTCTATGGGATAGAAGGTCTTATGCGCCGAGACCGGCCATAAGAGCTAACTGATAGGTAACGTAAGCCAGGACATAGGCCAAGACGAGGCACATGGCATCGCTGGCGAGGAGCATCTTCCAGGAACCCGTTTCACGCTTGATGACAGCCATAGCAGCGACGCAAGGCATGTAGAGCAAGGTGAAGACCATCAGCGACAGGGCAACAGCCGGATTGAAGTTCGGGTCATCAGCCAGGAAGGTGATGAGGTTGGCTTCATGAGTATCGTCAGCCTGGACGCTGTAAATCGTAGCCAAGGTCGAAACCATGACTTCCTTAGCGGCCGTGCAGGCAACGATGGCGACGCCGATCTTCCAGTCATAACCGAGCGGTGCGATGACCGGTTCGATGAAGTGGCCTAAGCGAGCTGCATAGGACTGGGAAATCTTTTCAGCATTCTGCTGGCTGTCGAGTTCAGTCGTAGCATCGTCAGCAGCGACTTTGGCGTCGAATAAGGGCAGTGCCTGAGCATATACCGTCGGGTTCGAAGCTTCGAGATCGGCAAAAGCATCGGGATACTGCGGTTTTTCTTCGACAGCTTCCGCCTGCTGAACGCTTTCAACGTCTTCTTCTTCGCTGTCTTCTTCTTCAGCGGCAGCGTCGGCAGCGGCAATCATCGATTCATACATGCCGTTCAATTCACTGTTTTCTTCGATGGACGTCAGGCCATAGGTCTGGAGAATACCAGCCTGCTGCTGTTCCATCTGAGCCGTAACCTGGTCTTTAGCGGCATCGAAGTCCTGAGAATACTGGACATCCATCGGATATGCCGTGAGGAACCAAACGATGATCGAAGCGCCGAGGATGAAGGTACCGGCCTTTTTGAGGTACAGTACGCTTCGTTCCCACATGTGCATGAGGACGCCTTTGAGGGTCGGAATGTGGTACGGCGGCATTTCCATAACAAACGGTTCTTGTTCGCCTTTAAAGGTCGTATGACGAAGAACCAAGGCAACGGCAACAGCGACGATGATACCTAAAAGGTAGATGCCGAAGAGAACCGTACCGCCATAACCGGAAGCGCCGAAGAAGGCGCCGATGAGCAGGGTATAAACAGGAAGACGAGCGCCGCAGCTCATGAAGGGGCACGCCAGGATAGTGACCAGGCGGTCCTTTTCATTATCGAGTGTACGAGCGGCCATGATGCCCGGTACGTTACAGCCAAAGCCGAGAATCATAGGAATGAAAGACTTGCCGTGCAGGCCGAGAGCTCTCATCGCGCGGTCGATAAGGAAGGCAGCGCGGGCCATGTAGCCCGTGTCTTCGAGGAGACTGATAAAGAAATACAAGAGAACGATAAGCGGTACGAAACTGAGGACCGAACCGACACCGCCGATGACACCGTCGACGAGGAGCGAGCGCAGCTGTTCATCTTCAACGACCGTACTCAGCCAGTCACCGAGCATGCCGAAACCTTGGTCGAGCCAATCCTGAGGATAGGCGCCGAGGTCGATGACGACGGTAAACATGAGCCACATGAGGCCTAAGAAAATAGGAATCCCCAAAACGCGATGCGTCAGGACACGGTCGATTTTATCAGACAAGGTATCGCTCGTACCGACATTGATAATGGATTTATTAAATACGTCAGTCGCAAATTGATAGCGGCATTGAGCAAAATAAAAGTCTAAATCGAGGTTTTTAGCCAGGGAATCGCGGAGAGAAGCCGCCAGTTCCAAGATATGTTCCGTACCGTCAATAGCCTTGACCTTGGCCACGGCATCGGAGTCGTTTTCAAGGAGTTTAACGGCCAGCCAGCGGATCGGATAATTGATGACGCCAATCTTATCGATGGCATCGGTCAATTCAGCAATCGCCGGTTCGACGTCAGCACCATAATCGACTTCCGCATTGACCAAGTGTTTTGCTTCCATGCTGGAAATGGCGTCGAGCAATTCTTTCGTCCCTAAGTTTTTACTGCCGACTAAAGGAACGACGACGGCGCCGATCTGACGGCCTAACTTTTCGAGGTCGATTTTAATGCCCATTCGTTCGGCAATATCCATCATGTTCAAGGCGATGACCATCGGTCGTCCCAATTCGACGAGCTGAGCCGCCAAATACAAGTTACGTTCGAGATTCGATGCGTCGAGAACGTTGACGATGATATCCGGCTTTTCATTGATGATGACGTTACGGGCAACCACTTCATCGAGGGACCGCGCCGTCAAGCTATACGTACCCGGAAGGTCGACGAAGAGCAAATCCTTGCCGTTAAAGGTGCGATGGCCTTCCTTCTTTTCGACAGTAACGCCGGGATAGTTGCCGACGTGCTGCTTTGAACCTGTAATGTTATTAAAAATCGTCGTTTTCCCGCAGTTAGGATTGCCGGCAAGGGCAATCTTAATCTTTCCTGCATTTTCCATGACTACTAAATACCCCCTTATTATTGATCCACGGCTACCGAAATCATAGCCGCTTCATTCATGCGCAAGGCCATAGCACAGCCTTTAATTTTGACTTCTACCGGATCTCCGAGAGGGGCCTTTTTAAAAACAGAAATACGAGAACCTTTGACGACACCCATATCTACCAGGCGATGTTGGATATTTCCCCGGCCTTCAAGGGCTTCGACAATACCTGACTGACCGACTTTCATGTCAGCTAACGAAACAATCTTCATGACTAACTCCCCTTTGCTTGCCTAGACGACGGCTTCCTCCGTCCTGGCGGCTAGTATAGTTTTCAGTGCACTTGAGCTGCTGGTATGGGAACGGACAATATCCACGTTCTTGCGCTGGGCTTCCTTCAGAGCGCAGCGGACCATACTGTGGCTCACGGTACTGGTAAACAACACCACGAGATCAGGCGACCCGATTTTCGACTTAAAATCACTGGGTACCTGAGTAAATACTTTGGCCTTATAATCGAATTCTTTGCAAATACGTTTATAACGGCACACCATGCAATCATTTCCACCTACGATGACGACACTCATTTACATCGCTCCTTTCAGCTCCGTAAATAATACTCACACATCCCTTCAACTAATGATAATATATTTCATTACCAAATATATTATATATTTTTTCACATACTCTGTCAACACATTGCTATTGAAATTCATTTATAAAAAGAAAGAAGCGCACGAAAGTACGCTTCTTATCTTTACAAAATGCACCTTGATGCATCCTTTTGAATATGTGATTATATATCCTAATTAAGACTTATTCTCTAAAATTAAGACTTTTTAGGCTCGCCGTTTCGGCATGGATGGCCCGAGAATGCGAACACTATTCAATACGACAGCCAAGGTGGCCGTATTGTGGATGACCGCGGCCCAGAGGGGGCTTATCTTCCCTAAGGCACCGAGAAGCATGGCTGCCGAGTTTACAGCAATGGTCGCCGTAAAGTTCTGGTTGATGGCCCGCATCGTTTCCCGTCCGATATGGAGGGCATCATATAACTTAGCCGGGTCTTCCGAACGGATCGTAATGGCTGCCGATTCAGCAGCAATATCGGTTTTGTTTCCGCCGAGGCTGACACCGATATCGGAGAAAGCCAGGGCCGGTGCATCGTTGATGCCGTCGCCAACCATCATGACGTTGCCTCTTTTTTGCATCTTCATGACGTAGTTAGCCTTTTCTTCCGGCAGGATTTCGGCGTAGTACGAGTCGATATCCATATCCTGGGCGACTTCGGCGGCGACGTCTTTCGAGTCACCGGTCAGCATGACCACTTCATCGATACCGAGGCGGCGCATGCGGTTCAAGGTCTTCTTCATGCCCGGACGAATCGGATCCTGAATGGTCAGGAATCCGAGGTACTGGCCGTTTTTAGCGATGTACAACAGGTTCTTGCCCCAGGTCTTATTATCGACAACCGGCATGCCTCCTACGCCCTCTTCGGTCATGAAGCGGCGGCTGCCGACGAGGATGTCCCCGCCTTCGTAGTTTTCAAACGGCGGAACGACAGCCTTCATGCCCCGGGCGACGACGGTTTCCGACGAAGCATGAGGCGGTGTCTGCCAGCCCTTGGCATTGACGTACTTCTGTACGGCTACAGCCAGAGGATGTACGGAATGCATTTCAGCCGACGCGGCCAACAGTATCATTTCTTTATCGCCGACGCCGTCAATCGTTTCGATATGGTCGATCTGGGGGACGCCCATGGTGATCGTCCCGGTCTTATCGAGGACGACCGTATCGATATCGGCTAAGTTTTCGATATAGTTGCCGCCCTTGATGAGGATCCCTTTCCGAGCGGCGACGCCGATGGCTGCCGAAATGGCCGTAGCCGTCGAAAGTTTCAAGCCACACGAGAAATCGATGAACAGCAAATTGAGAACTCTTTGCCAATCTTTGGTCGCCCCGTAGACGATGGCTGCCCCGATAAAGGAGATCGGCACTAAGAGATTGGCCATCTTATCGGCAAAGTTCTGGACCGGCGCCCGGCGGGTCTGGGCTTCTTCGACGAGATGGATGATCTGAGCCAGGGACGTATCGGCGCCGACCTTTTCGACGCGGATGACGAGGTCTCCGGCTTCAATGACACTGCCGGCATAGACCGGCGACTTTTCCTGTTTGATAGCCGGATTCGATTCGCCGGTAATGGAAGCCTGATTGACAGCGGCGTTGCCGTCGACAACGGTACCGTCGACGCAGATCTTTTCGCCGAGATGAACGGCAATGAGGTCGCCCCGCTTCAGTGATTCTACGGGAACCTTGCGTTCCCTGCCGTTTTCGATGATCCAGACGTCGCGCTGATCCAGTTTCAAAAGGCCGGAAATCTGACGGCGTGCCCGTTCGGCAGCGTATTCGGTCATCATTTCAGCCCCGTTCGACAGGGCCAGGAGCGTCAGACTCGATTCCGGCTTTCCGGACAGGACCGAGGCTGCTACCGCCGTTGCCGTCAAGGTATCGGCGCTGGCCTGATGGTCTTTTACCAGGCCGAGGATACCGCTTTTAATATAGCGACGCGCGATGTATAAGGTAAAGAGTCGACGAAACAAGAGCATGGATCCGTAAAATTCCGGATTGACCTTGCGCAGGATGTTCATAGCAATGAAGCCGCCGACAGAGATGATAGCTTCCCGTCGGTACGTGGCAACGTCCATGTCTTCCGGTTTATTTTCCTTTTTCCGGCCGTACTTATCTTCAAAAGCCCGAATGAACAGTTTCAGCGCCCGTACATCCAGGGTTTTACGGTAATAGACGGTAACCTTTTTTTCTTCGACAACGGCCGAGACGATATCCCGCACCTGACGAAGCTTGACGCTCAGGACCGGACGCATGCGGCTGGGAATTTCGCTGTGAAGAAAAATCGTATTGCACAAATACATGATTATTCCCTCCTCAAGAGCGAAAGGGCCCACCACAGCATCTGCGGCCCGGATGGACGATCGCCCATGAATACTGTTTTGCGAAGTCCGCGGATAACCAGGAACAAGGCCGCTAAGGTCGTCAAATCGAGAAGATGCTTCGTTTTTCGGCGAATGACCTTATTGAAGAAATCCCCCGTCGCTCGAGCTACCTTGAGGTACGCCGTTTCATCCGCCCGGCCCGATCCTTTGCGGTCGGCATCATAGACGGCATTGATAATCCCTTCAACGGCGCTGGGAAAGAGGCGGGAACGGAAGAAATCTTCCAAAAGATCCAGGGCAGCTTCACTTACTGCATAGACCAAAATACTGCCCGTAACGGTGTTGACCTCGATGGAACTGATACCGGTCATGACACCGATTTTCTTTTCCATGAATTCGGCCAACCCTGCATTGCCGACAAGGGACGCAGCCCGATAGCGACGACGGCCCGGGAGTGCGGAAACGCAGGCAAACCGCGGCACATCAGCTGCCTTTCCTCCTTGCATCGAAGGCGCACCGGCAAAGGCGCTGCCTCCCTTTTTCTTATTATGGAACAAGTCGTAAACGGCCTTTCCGATCGACGTGCCCACCATAAAACCTGAGGCGTATGACATAATCACCTTCTCCTTTCAGCATGGGTCATGATATAGTTTTCTACCCGAACGAGTTCTCGGTTTGTCCGCAGGACCTGCGGCCGATAGGTAATCAGTACCGAACCCGTAAGGACGTTGATATCGACGTTATCGATTTCTTTATAGCTGGCAATATAGGCGTATACCTTGCGGCCCAATTCAGCATTGCCGATGAGTTTCTTACTGTGCAGGCGAATGCGGCCCGGTAAGTAAGACGAGATTGAGACAGAACGGATGATGAAGTCCCATTTCGACGTCGGAATAAACATAAACGCAGCCCTTTCTATCTTTTTACCCTTTAAAAAAGACCGTTACCGAAAGGCAACAGTCTTCTTTTGACAGTCTGTAATTATTTTGCCTGTGCGGCTTCCTGAGCTGCAATCATGTCTTCTAATTCTTCCTTCTGGCGCTGCAATTCAGCGAGGGGAACGGACGCCGTCAAAGCGCCGGCTGCCGGCTGCTGCATAGCCAAGAGCTGCTGTTCACGTTCGGACATTAATTTGTAGCCGAAAACCCCTGCGACGACACCAATACCTAAGCCAATCCAAAAATCCGTATTCTGAAACATACGACACATCTCCCTTTTTAATAATCTATACCAAAATCTGCTTTTATTATAAAGTGTATTTCTTCACATGTCAATATCGTTTATCAGTTTCATTATAACTTTTTGGTCTAAACAACCATAAAAAAAGATACTCCGCCCATATCGAAGTATCTTTTAGAATGCTCAAACCCTGTATTTTACTGATATTTTAAAGAGGATTCCATTTCTTTTACAGCCCAAATTTGCTATAATCAACTCATACCCCATGTATGAATCGGGTAAATATTGAAACCATGTCTTACTAATAGAACTAAATAGAAAGGTGTGACTCTCTTGTTCAATCCGTCTCTCTTCAAAAAGGTTCAGGAAGTAATCGCCGAAAACCCGGATAAACGGGTTCTCCCCCTTTCTTTCGATGGAATGAACTACTTTATCAAACGCCGCATGAGTAATGGCCGCAACGCCTTTGCCAAACAGAATCCGTCGGCCGCTTTTTGGTGTGAAGCCTATAAAATCATGACTGTCAATTCCCGCCTGCCCTTGGCTCCGAAAATCGTCCTTCTCGACGAAGATTTTTTCGTCATGGAAAATGTCGGCAGAACCCTTCAAGGCGTCGCCAAAGAAGAAGCCTATGCCGACGTCCGTCTCAAAGCCTTTACCAAAGCCGGAGAAAGCCTGGCCCGACTCCACGTCGCCGGACTGCACCACGGCCGCCCGGCCTTGCGGGATATCGCCTATGACCGGGAAAGGGATGCCATTACCCTCCTTGACTGGGAAAACGAAAAGAAATTTATCCATGCGCCGGCCGCCGTCCTCGATCTCTTTCTCTTCGTTCACAGCTGTTTCCGTGAAAACTGGTCCGATCATGCCCTCATCGATGCCGCCATGACGGGCTATACCTCCGTCGAAGGCAGTAAGCGAACCCTGAAGGGGGTGAAAGAGCTCATTCACGACTACAATACCCTCTTCTATGTCTGTCACGTCCTGCGCCCCTTCGGCTGGATCGATGTCGTCTCCGTCGATAAGACGCGACACTACATTTCGCACCTATAATTGAAGATTTGCCGCAGCACAGCGAATATAGCCGCCGGGGAGTTCCTCGACGGCTTTTTTGAGCTGCAGCCGAAGGAGTGTATGCAGCAGTTTGGGAAGAGGCAATCCCGTCGCCGGCAGCAAGTCTTCAGCCGGAATGGCCCGCTCCATCGATAGGGCCGCTAACACTTGTTTTTCCGTCTCATCGAGGTCGACCGCTTCTCCGGCCCCAGCAGCCGTCGGAATGAGCCATCCTCGATTTTGAAAGACCTGTAAAATATCCTCCGTATCGGTAAGAGCCATGGCCCCCATCTGCAGCAGGCGATTCGTCCCCTTACTGGTCTCGGCAAAAATACTGCCGGGCATGGCAAAGACATCACGCCCTTCCTCTAAGGCAAAGTCGGCCGTAATGAGGGATCCGCTGCCAAGGGCCGCTTCGATGACGACGGTGGCCGCCGCCATGCCGGCGATAATCCGATTGCGGGCGGGAAAATGCTGGGCCCGCGGCTCGGTCCCGAAGGTATATTCCGAAAGGATGGCCCCGCCATTTTCAACAACCTCTCGAAATAGCCGCTTATTTTCCCGCGGATAGGTCCGATCGAGGCCGTTGGCCACGACGACAATCGTTCGCCCCTTCCCTTTCAAAGCTCCCGTATGAATCCGCGTATCGATGCCCCGGGCCCCTCCGCTGACCAAGGTGATCCCCCGTTCAGCCAGACTCATGGCCAAGGTTTCAGCAGCGTTCAGCCCGTAGGGGCTGGCCTTTCGAGAACCGACCATGGCCAAGGTATACCGATCGGCTGCCAGCGTTCCCTGACAAAAGAGGACCAACGGCGGCTGGGCAATGAAGGGCAGCCAGCAGGGATAGTCGTCGTCCCACAAGGCAATGGGCCGGACGCCATAAAAAGAAATTTTGCGGGAAAACCCGTCCCAATCAAAAACGTTACGTTCTTCAATAAGTTTACCAAAAGAAGCTGACGAAAATCGAAGCCGACGCCGCAGCTCGTCGTCCCACGGCGCATTCCAGGCAGCTTTAGCCGAACGATAACGGTCGAGGATCGTCTTCAAGCGCCGACTGCCGAGACCGGGAAGGGATTGCAGGGCCGCTGCATACATCGTTTCTTCCGTGATGCCACGCACAGCGTCACCTCCGTTACAGTTTATTGCGGTAGCTGATGGCTTCGGCTACATGATGTTCTTCAATCTCCTCGGCGCCGGACAGGTCAGCAATAGTCTGGGCCACCTTGATGAGCCGGTCGTAGCTGCGAGCGCTGAGGCGAAGAAGGTCAAAAGCCTCTTTCAGCATATCGCGAGCCGGCGGGCTCAAGCAACACGTCTCCTTGATTTTTCGGTGCCCCATATGGGCATTGCAATAACAGTCATAAGGCGACAGCCGTGCCGCTTGCCGCTCCCGAGCCAGAAGGACCCGGTCCCGTATCGTCGCCGACGTCTCGGCTCCACTGCTCGCTACCAGATCACCGTAAGCCGGCCGGGCTACGCGAACGTGGAGATCGATACGGTCCAGCAAGGGACCTGAAATCTTATGGGTATAGCGATGGCGGTTGTTTTCAGAACAAGTACAATCGTCGTCAAATCCATAGCGGCCACAGGGACAGGGATTCATGGCCGCCACCAGGACGAACCGTGAAGGATAGGATAAGGCAGCATTGACTCTGGCGATGTGGACGATGCCGTCTTCCAGGGGCTGACGCAATACTTCCAGTACCGACCGGGGAAACTCCGGCAATTCGTCGAGAAAGAGGACGCCATGATGACTGAGGGTCACTTCGCCGGGATGAGGAATCGTTCCGCCGCCGACAAGTCCGGCCCGGGAGATGGTATGGTGAGGACTTCTAAAGGGACGCCTTTGCATGAGCTGCCCTTCGCGAAGGAGTCCGGCGACACTGTAGATTTTCGTCACCTCTAAGGCTTCCTTCTTCCCCAAGGGCGGCAAAATCGTTGGAATCCGTTTGGCCAGCATAGTCTTACCGCTTCCGGGCGGACCGATCATTAAAATATTGTGACCACCGGCGGCCGCGATTTCAAGGGCCCGTTTGGCTTCGACCTGTCCTTGTACTTCGGAAAAATCGAGGTCGTAATCGAGGATATCGGACAACCGTTCTTGAGCCGTAACGGGCTTTAAAGGCGCCTCGCCCTTCAAATGACCGGCAACACAGGACAAGGACTCGGCCGTATAGACCGTAACGGACGGACAAAGGAGAGCTTCGGCGCCATTTTTCGGACTCACAAAAACGGACTTCACGCCTTGAGCAGCCCCTTCGATAACCATGGGCAGGACGCCGTTTATGGGCCGTATCTCTCCATCGAGAGCCAATTCTCCTAAAAAGAGGCAGTCCGTGCAGGCTTCCAACGGAATCTGGCCGCTCGAGGCCAAGATAGCCACAGCCAGTCCCAAATCGAGGCCGGACGTATCCTTCTTCAAATCGGCCGGTGCCAAGTTGACCGTCAGGCGGCGCATGGGGAACTCATAGCCGCTGTTCTTGATGGCCGCTCGTACCCGCTCCTTGGCTTCTTTGACCGACGTCGAGGCCAAACCTACCAAATCAAAAGACGGCAAGCCGTTGGATATATCCGTTTCGACGGCGATGACGTGGCCGCCGAGGCCCAAGGTCGCCGCCCCTGAAATACGTGCAAACATGAAGTCACCGCCTTTCCGCCAAAAAGGCATGGACGACGTGACGGATGACAGGCTGATCGTCGACTCCCGGCCAGACTTCGATGACGTCAAAGCGACAGGGCTTATCCCATAGTCGGAACTGTTTCAGATAGCCCGAGGCGACGGACGTGATTTTCTGCCGCTTCCGCCATTCGACGGCCTCACAAGGCCTGCCGTAACGCTCGGATCTTCGCGTCTTGACTTCGATAAAAACAAGGGTCCGTCCATGGTCGGCAATAATATCGATTTCACCCATGCGATTGCGGTAGTTGCAGCAGCGGATGCGATAATCCGTCTGATGCCGTATATAAGCCAGGGCCGCCTGTTCTCCATAATAGCCTAAAAGCTTTGTTTCCATGATACCTTCCCCTTTCACGTGGTTATTCCTTCCATTATAACCGTCACGGATTAAAGGGGCGTAAAAAAAAGACCCTCACGGGTCTTTTTTCATGAAAGAATCATTAGATTTTATGAATGGCTAAAAAGATGACCAGGCCGATGAGGAGTACGATGGCGATAATACGAGTAATCGAGGCCAAGGAAATCCGAACAGCCTTCTGCGCCCTTCTTTGCGGCCGACGCTCACTCATACGCCGGGCCATGCCATTTCCTTGCCGCCTAAGATATGGGCGTGCATATGATGAACGGTCTGACCGGCTTTTTCTCCCGTATTGAATACGACGCGGAAGCCGTCCTTATCGAGGTTCATGACCTGAGCGACTTTCTGGATCGCATAGAGCATCTTGCCGGCTATATCGGCATCATCCGGCGTCAGGGCAGCAATGCTCTGAACGTGTTTTTTGGGAATGACCAAAACGTGTACCGGTGCAACAGGATTGATGTCCTTGAAGGCGAAGAAATTGTCGTCTTCCCAAACCTTAGTGCTGGGGATATCCCCGGCGATGATCTTGCAGAAAATGCAGTCTTCCATAATAAATTCCTCCTTCTGGATACGGCAAATCAGGCTTACGAGCCTTTCCTCAAAGGGCCTCGGCCAAGAGCTTCTTGCCATCCGTTCCGACAAGGGCTACGGAAACGACCGTCCGCTGTGAGCCTTCCGGCAGTCCCTTCACGGCGACGCGTTCATAGTTTCCCGTAAAGCCTTCCCCTTCAGTCCCTTCCTGAGTTTCGATGAGAACCGACGCCTTGGTCCCGACGAGAGATTCGAGGAGCGCCGCTTTTTGACGGGCCGACAATTCATTGACCAATTCGACGCGGCGTTTCTTTTCAGCCGTATCGATTTGACCGCTCATGGTCGCTGCCGGCGTCCCTTTACGCGGCGAATAAGGAAAAGCGTGAATATGGGAAAAATTAAGGCGTTTCAAGGTCTCCATCGTCTCTTCAAAAAGGGCCTCGGTCTCACCGGGAAAGCCTAAGATCAGATCCGTTGAAACGGTCAGGCCGTCGATGCGGCTGCGCAGACGAGCAATCAAGGCTTCATATTCGGCAACGGTATAATGGCGGTTCATAGCCTTCAACACGGCATCGGACCCCGCCTGAAGCGGCAGATGCAGATGACGGCAAATTCGATCCGAGCTGTTCATGACGGCAATCATCTCGTCGTCGATTTCCAGCGATTCAATAGAACCCATGCGGATACGGGACACATCCGTTTCTTTGACCAGCCGGTCGAGGATGTGAGCCAGCGACGGATGATCGTCGAGATCACGACCATAGGCGCCGAGATGGATGCCGGTCAGGACGATTTCCTTAAAGCCGGCAGCGACGAGGCGTTTCGCTTCGGCAATGACGGCATCGGGACGGCGGGACTTCAAAACACCTCGCGTATAGGGAATGATGCAGTAGGCACAGAAATTATTGCACCCTTCCTGGATTTTCAGGTCTGCCCGCGTATGCTCGACGGCCGACGGATAGAGGGGAATTTCCTCAAACTCATCATGCCGGCGCACGTCATGGACGGCTGTAAAAGCTTCATCACGACCATTAGCGAGTAAATCACCGACGATAGAGACGATGCGTTTTCGTTCGTTCGTCCCGACGACGGCATCGACTTCGGGCATGGACGAAAGCAACTCCGGGTCAAGCTGGGCGTAGCAGCCGGTGACGATGACCTTAGCCGCTTCGTTGCGCTTCTTGGTCCGCCGAATGAGTTGACGTGACTTCTTTTCACCGACTTGGGTGACCGAACAGGTATTGATGATATAGACGTCGGCAGGGCCGTTAAAATCAGCTTCTTCAAAGCCAGACTGAAGAAATAAGCCCCGTATGCTGTCCGTATCGTATTGGTTGACACGACAGCCCAGGGTCGCAAAAGCAATAGTTGGCATTACTTGAATCCTCTTTCGTACATAATGATAGATAAGGCCGCCAACGACGCCGTTTCAGCCCGCAGGATCCGCGGTCCGAGAGAGACCGTGCGGCACCAGGCAAAGTGCTGTTCAGCGTAGGCGATTTCCTTTTCGGCATAACCGCCTTCAGGACCGATGGCAATGACGACATCACCGGTCCGCACGTCGCGGCAGGCTTCGGCCAGCGGCGCCGTTTCCCGTTCATAGGGAAGGATGCAGCGCGTATCGGCATAAGCGTCGACAAAGTCCGTAAAATTCATGACCGGTGCCACTTCGGGCACGTCGTCGCGGCCGCATTGCTTAGCCCCTTCCAGGGCCAGGCGCTGCCACCGTTCAAGGCGGGACTTCTGCCGTTTATCATCTAATTTTACTACACAATATTCCATTTGTACAGGAACGATTCGGCTGGCGCCGAGCTCCGTCGCCTTTTGGATGACCCAGTCGAACTTGTCGCCTTTTAAGATACCGGCTGCCAACGTGACCGCCCCTGACGACGCCGCCGGCTCGGACAACTTTTTGGCCGGCGTCAAATAAGCCGAATGACCTTCGATGCGAGTAATGAAGCATTCATAGGTCGTACCGGTCACATCGGTGACGGGAATGGTGTCGCCTACGGTGTGGCGCAGGACGAGGACGACGTGACGGGCGTCGTCGGCCGATAATTCAAAGGTCCCACAAATGGGAAAATCCGTGAAAATCTTACGCATGATCTCACCTCGTCAATGTCACGGCATACCAGCCGCTTCGGAGCTGTTCATCAGCCCAATTAAATCCGGCTTCTTCAGCCGCCTGCCTTACGTCATCGATGCGGTCGTCGATGATGCCGCTGACGATGAGCGTACCGCCGTCTTTTAAGTATGGCCCTACTGCCGGTAAGAGAGCCAATACGGCGTTGGTCACCAGATTGGCCACGATAACATCAGCCTGTTGCCCCTTGGGAATAGCCGTCAAAAGGTCGCTGTTGGCGATGGCCATCCGGTCTTCAACGCCGTTGAGGGCCGCATTGACCCGAGCCTGAGCGACGGCGGCGCTGTCAAAATCGACAGCTGCTACGTGAGCGGCGCCCAGCTTTGCCGCAGCAATGGCTAAGATTCCCGTGCCCGTGCCGATGTCAAAAACGACATCGCCCGGCCGCACTGCCTCTTCCAGGTATTGGACACAGAGACAGGTCGTGTCGTGAAAGCCGCTGCCAAAAGCAAGGCCCGGATCGATGGTAAGGACGTCTTCTCCCGGTTCCGGCGATGCTTTTTCCCAAGCCGGTTCCGCCCAGAAATGGCGGGAAATCTTCTTGGGATGGAAATGATCCTGCCAGGCAAAGAGCCAATCTTCGTCGTTGACATTTTTTTCAATGACCTGCCAGTTGCCGAGGTCGGCGCCGCGGCTTTCAAGGGCATTCATTTTTTCTCGAATCGTTTCCACCAAGCCTTCTTGTGTCAGCGGAAAATACGCTGTAATGCGAACGCGGCCCTCCGCGTCCGGCTGCTCATCGTCGATGACCGAGCCGTTGCTGCCGCATTCATAAACAAGAAGGGCCACCAAATCGGTGGCCACTGGGGAAACGAGCAAATCGACTTCATTCCATTGCATCGTCTATGCTCCCTTCATCTTTACAGATCTTCTTTTAATCGGGCCCAACTCCAACAGAAGTCGCCCCATACTTTTCTCAAGCTCTGAAACAGATCGTCTTTCAACTTGTTCCAAACACTTTTCTTGTTTTTCTTAGTATCTTTTTTGGTATTGCTCACAGCACTGTCATCGGCCTTTTTTTCAGCCGACTTTGGCTCCCCCACCCACGTTTCACCGCCGGCATAGGCGAATTCACGCAGGAGTTCCTGCTGTTTGTCATTCAATTTCTTAGGAATGGAAACGGTGACCCGGACGTGGTGATCGCCGCGGCGATTCTTGGCACCGAGGACCGGAATGCCCTTGCCGCGAATGCGGAACAAGGTACCGGTTTGTGTACCGGCCGGAATGTTCAACTCAATCTTTCCATCCAAGGTTTCGACAGGAATCTTGGTCCCTAAGGCTGCCTGGGCAAAGGAAATCGTTTCTTCTGACAGAATATCGCTTCCTTCACGGGCAAACTTCGGATCGCGGCGAACGAAGATGTAGACGTACAAATCGCCGTGACCGCCACCGCGGGTACCCGGTTCGCCTTCACCGGCAACGCGCAGGCGTGCACCGTCATCGACACCGGCAGGAATCTTGATTTTCAGTTTCTTGCGAACTTTTACGGTTCCCGAGCCATGACATTTCTTGCATTTGTCATGGATAATCTTGCCCGAACCGCCGCAGCGGCTGCAAGTACGGACATTGACCATCTGGCCAAAAGGCGTGTTCTGGACGACACGCTGCTGGCCTGTACCGTGACAGTCAGGGCAGGTATCGACCTTACTGCCCGGTTCGGCACCTTCACCGTGACAGTGGTCACACGTTTCTTCCTTGGGAACTTCAATTTCCATTTCCGTCCCAAAAGCAGCCTGCTTCAAGGCGATGTCTACGTCATAGCGCAGATCGGCGCCTCGCTGAGGCCCGTTGGACGACTGCCGGCCGCCTTGACCGCCAAAGAAAGAATCAAAGATATCTTCAAAGCCGCCGAAGCCGCCCTGACCACCCTGGCCGAAACCGCCAAAGCCGCCAAACCCTCCGAAGCCGCCCTGGCCAAAACCGGCACCGGAACCGGCAGCATTCCCATTCTGGAATGCCGCCGGACCGAACTGGTCGTACTGGGCGCGTTTTTGCGAATTAGACAAGACGCTGTAGGCTTCGTTGATTTCTTTGAACTTTTCTTCAGCTGCCTTCGGATCATCAGGGTTGCGGTCCGGATGATACTTAAGGGCCAGCTTTTTAAAAGCTTTTTTTATTTCCGCATCGCTGGCGTCTTTGGAAACGCCGAGCACTTCATAATAATCTCTTTTGCTCATCTGAGAAGCCCCTCTTATCTATCTTACTTCTTATCGTCGTCGACTACGGTGTAATCGGCGTCTACTACATTGTCATCCTGCTTCTGGCTGTCACCGGCATCGGACTGAGCGCTGCCTTCCGGCTGTGCCTGCTGCGAAGCGGCGTCAGCATTCTTATACATTTCGCTGGTCAAGTCGTAAAGCGGTTTGGTCAAAGCTTCCGAAGCAGCTTTGATCTTATCGACGTCGTCGCTCTTTACAGCTTCTTTCAAGTCAGCGATTTTATCTTTGATTTCCGAAACTTTAGCAGCGTCGGCTTTGTCGCCCATATCCTTGATGGTCTTTTCAGCCTGATAAATGAGGGAGTCGGCGTTGTTCTTAGCTTCGATGCCTTCTTTACGCTTCTTATCTTCAGCTTCGTGAGCCGCAGCTTCTTTGACCATGCGGTCGATTTCGCTCTTGTCGAGGCCCGAAGAGGATTTGATGGTGATCTTCTGTTCCTTACCCGTTCCGAGGTCTTTTGCCGAAACGTTTACGATACCGTTGGCATCGATGTTGAAGGTAACTTCGATACGAGGTACTCCACGGGGAGCTGCCGGAATGCCCGTCAGTTCAAAGCGGCCGAGGGTCTTGTTGTCAGCTGCCATTTCGCGTTCGCCCTGAAGGACGTGGACGTCAACGGACGGCTGGTTATCGGCTGCCGTCGAGAATACCTGGCTGCCGGACGTCGGGATCGTCGTGTTGCGGTCGATGATCTTGGTGAAGACACCACCGAGGGTTTCGATACCGAGGGACAATGGCGTAACGTCGAGGAGGAGAACGTCTTTGACGTCGCCTACGAGGACACCGGCCTGGATAGCAGCGCCGATAGCAACGCATTCGTCAGGGTTTACGCCCTTGCTCGGTTCTTTGCCGAGGATCGATTTGATAGCGTCCTGAACGGCGGGGATACGGCTGGAGCCGCCGACGAGGATGATCTTGTCGATTTCGTCGATGCTGAGACCGGAGTCAGCAATAGCTTTCTTGGTCGGTTCCATCGTAGCATGAACGAGGTCTTCCGTCAGTTCGTTGAATTTAGCACGGGTCAACGTCAGGTCGAGATGTTTCGGGCCCGAAGCGTCAGCCGTGATGAAAGGCAGGTTGATGTTGGTCGAAAGGACCGTCGACAATTCGATTTTTGCTTTTTCAGCAGCTTCTTTCAAGCGCTGGTCAGCCATCTTATCCTGAGAGAGGTCGATGCCGGTCTGTTTCTTGAATTCGTCAACCATCCAGTCCATAATCTTGTTGTCGAAGTCGTCGCCGCCGAGTTTCGTGTTGCCGTTGGTAGCCTTTACTTCAAAGACGCCGTCGCCCAGTTCCAGGATCGAGACGTCGAAGGTGCCGCCGCCGAGGTCGAATACGAGGATCTTGCCGTCGCCGCCTTTATCGAGGCCGTAAGCGAGAGCTGCTGCCGTCGGTTCGTTGACGATACGGAGAACGTCGAGACCGGCGATCTTGCCGGCGTCTTTCGTAGCCTGACGCTGGCTGTCGTTGAAGTAAGCCGGAACGGTGATAACGGCCTGGGTTACTTTTTCGCCCAAGTAGCTTTCAGCGTCTTCCTTCAATTTCTGAAGGACCATAGCCGAAATTTCCTGAGGCGTATAATTTTTGCCCTGAACGTCAACGGTGTAGTTTTCACCCATGTGACGTTTAATCGAGGCAATGGTGTTTTCCGGGTTAGAAACGGCCTGGCGTTTTGCCAACTGGCCGACGAGGCGTTCGCCGGTCTTCGAGAAACCGACAACCGACGGGGTGAGACGAGAACCTTCCGTATTCGTGATGACCGTAGGTTCGCCGCCTTCCATAACAGCGACTACGGAGTTTGTCGTACCTAAGTCAATACCAATAACTTTGCTCATAAAAGATTCCTCCATTCTTATACTAAACGATAATTAACCGTTAAATGCAACTTTTACCATGGCCGGACGCAAGGTCTTTTCGCCCAGGAGATAACCTTCCTGGAGGACCTCTACGACGATGTCGTCATCGTATTCGTCACTGGGCACACGCATGACAGCCTGATGGTAGTTAGGATCGAAAGGTTTACCGACAGCTTCGATTTTGGTGACCCCTTCCTTTTCAAGGACGGCCATCAGCTGTTTGTAAATCATTTCATAGCCTTCGATAAAGGAGTGTACATCATCGGAAACGGCATCTGTCGGAGCCTTGAGGGCCCGTTCAAAATTGTCGATGACCGGCAGGATCCGGCCGAGGACATCCATTTTGACGACTTCCGAAATCTGAAGCTTTTCGGAAGCAGTACGCTTCTTATAGTTGGCAAAATCAGCCTGCAGGCGAACGAACTGCTGTTCAAACTTCGCGGCTTTTTCCGCATCGGCCTTATCAGCAGCTTCTTTGGCATCCGGTTCCGTCGTTTCAGAGCCCTCATCTGCCGCCTGCGCGTCTACGGCTTCGGCTTTTTCCTTGGCAGCGTCTTCCGCCACTTTATTCGCTTCTTCCTGTAATACAGTATCTTTCTTCTCTTCGTTACTCATCTCGTTCGGTACTCCTCCTTACGTCTCGTCCTGGTAATGGGACAGCATCTGAGTCATATGCTGTTTCATGAAATCCAACAGGCCGATGATTTTAGCATATTCCATTCGTGCCGGCCCTAAGACGGCCAGCTTGCCGAGAACGACATCGTGATCGGTGAAGGTCGCTTCAATGATGCTGCAGTCGTTAATTGGCGACAGCTTCGTTTCCTCGCCGATGCGGACGGTAACGGACTGCCCTTCGCCTTCATCGTGGAGGATGTTGGCGACGATGTCCTGTTCTTCCAGCATGGTAAAGAGGCTCTTGGCCTTGTCGACGTCCTTAAATTCCGGTTTGTTGAGCAGTTCCGTCGTACCGCCTTTGTAGAAATGCTCACCTTGGCGGCGAGTCTGCTCCATGGCCCGGAAGGCCAACCGATATAATTCGACGTCGTCGACGATGGTTTCATGAAATGTTTCGATAGCCTTTTCATCGATGCGGTCCATGGCCGTACCGGTCAAATAGTTAGTCAGCTTCTGGGCGATGATGTTCAAATCGTCCATGCTGGCCCCACTGGGTTTCGGGTAAATACAATTTTCAACTTGTCCCGTGTCGGTGACGACGATCATGATAGCCCGCCTATCATCAAGGGGCAAAAAGCGGATGTACTTCAACTTCGAGTTAAGCCGCTCCGACGCCATGATCAAGGTGACGTTGTGTGTAATCCGGGCCAAGAGCTTGGCCGTCGACTGAAAGATTTCATCGACGCTGCTCAGCTTATCCTGAAACCAGGACTGGACGAATTGCTTTTCCGCTTCCGTAATCTTCGTCGGCTTGAGGAGGCAGTCGACATAGAGCCGATAGCCTTTCAAGGACGGGACACGGCCGGCCGACGTGTGGGGCTGTTCCAAATATCCCATCATTTCCAGATCGAACATTTCGTTGCGGATCGTCGCCGGGCTTATGCCCAAATCATACTTACGGGCAATCGTCCGCGACCCGACAGGTTCGGCAGATGCGATATAGTCCTGAACGATGACTTGCAGTATCTTCTGTTTGCGTGCATCTAAGTTCATAACGATATCACCTCTGCTCATTTGACTTTTCTTAGCATTCTGACTATTTGACCTCTAAGACTATATATAAGATAGCATGACCCCATTCTTTTGTCAAGCGTTTATAGTCAAAAAGTCAAAATAAATATCAAAATAGACAAAGACCGCATAAACTCCTCTTTTCCCCATAAATTTGCCATGAAAAGAAGCCGTAAAATCCGGGAAGTTCTCTTCAAATCTGTGGTATAATCAAGGAAAGGGCAATCCGTCAAGAACGCCCTATATATAACATTAATTTAAGTATCGTCTAAAAGGAGGAACTACCATGTCTCATGTAACATTCAAAGGTAACCTGAGAAACGAATTGCACGACGCCAAACAGAAACAGACTATCATCACCGACGGTCCGAAGAGTCACGGCGGCCTCGAAGAAACGTACTCCCCCGTAGAATTACTGGCTGATACCTACGCCTCCTGCGCCATCACCATCATGGCAGCCGTTGCCGGCCAGCTGGGCTGCGACCTGACCGGAACCTATGCCGATACGGAAACGTCCGTCAACGAGAAAGACTTCCGGATCGAACACATCGGCGTCCATTTCCATATGCCCAAATCCCTCGATGAAAGCCAGCGCAGCGCCATCGAAGCCTCAACGCGTGACATGTGCATCGTCGGCCGCAGCCTCCATCCCGACATCAAAAAAGATTTGACCTTCACCTACGACGCATAAGAAATCTTTGCAGGTATCACAAATTCATCCTTGATAGAGTAAACGGCCCCGTAAGATCAGACGAAAAATCTGACCTTACGGGGCCGCTCGTATCTAACAAATATAATTCTATATCTATATTTATCCCGCAACTTCCTCATATTTGCGCCTATATTGATTCAATTGATTATGCTTAATTTTCTTATCATGCTGAAGTCTGCCAATAATAATATCAGGACTTACTTGAATCGAATCCGCAAAAACCTCGATAGAATGAAGCGAATAATCAGCCTCTAAGTAAAACGCTTTCAATTTCTCCGAAGGAATCAAGATGTCAGCAGCTGTTCTATCGGCCCTTTTTTCATCTTCTTCCGACGTACCGTCTTTTTGGTAGATGTGCCCTTCCAGAATATGCGAAATCTCATGAAAAAGGCTAAAACAGAATTGATCCGCATATTTTCCATCCATAGTAATTCCCAGTACCACTTTATTGGCGCCAGGATCATAAAAGGTAATACCATGTAAAAACGCTCCCTTGAGTTGAGGAAGGTACACTAGGGCGATGCCACAGGACTTTAGAAGTGCAGTCAATCTTTCACTGACATCATCCGGCTGATGTACCAGTAAGTTTCTGACTTTTCTTAAGTTCTGTCTCAAAGCATCTGCTGAAAACACCGCTGTTTCCATGTCCCGAGCTTTAAGTTTGGCATATTGAGCCAAGGTACGCATAATATATGTACTCGTTTCCGTATCAGACAGCTTTCTGCAAGCAATGGGCATAAGTTCTCTATTTTGAAGTAGTTCTAAGCGGCTCACTTCAAAGAACTTACATAAATTAACAATTTTCTCTATCCACTTACGAGCAGGAGGAGCCATCCCCCACTGCACAATTTTGTTGTAGGGATATTTTTGGGCGAGTTCTTTCTCTTCTTCCAATTCATTTTCCCGTTTTACTTTTACTAATTTTTCCTGATAAATGGCTTCCAGATTATTCCAAAAACCAGCCGGTACCCCTAATACTAACTCGAGTTTTTCAGCCATATCCGGAGTCAAATGCACTTCTCCATTGATCAGTTTGCTGGTATGTTTTTCGGACATCCCCATCCGTTTAGAAAATTCTTTTTGGGTCATGCCTCGATCTTCAAGCAGTTCTTTAATGGTAGCACCGGGCGGCGTCGCAATATAGCTCTTGCTTTCCAACATGAATCTCACTCCTCCCAAATTCTTAATGATAATCTATAATTTCCTGTACTTCTGCAATTTGTATTTCACTACCTATTTGGGTAAATATTAAACGATAGGGATGTTCTAAATCCAGCGCATACTGATTTTCTCTATCCCCCGTTAAGAGATGACAGCTCCCAATACGATATTGAACCATCATCTCCACTGAATCAGCAGTGTTAAGTTCATCAATCCGTTGATGAATTTTTCTAGCCATTATATCCCCGTATGTTTTTCGTGCAGCCTGAGCATTGGTACATACTTTTTCTATTTTTCGGTTTCTATAACTGACCTTCAACGTTTCACCTCATTTACCTATAAGGTTAATTTTATTCTACCATAGTTATCAAGTTTAATCAACAATTTTTATTTACCTCTTAGGTAAATAGCGAAAATATAATTCATCATAACCACGTCCCTTCGGATTGACCGCATTCGTATGAATCTCTTCGTCAAAAAATATATAGCTTTATTAATAAAAAGATGAGGCCTCTATTTTCTATCTAACCATACCATGGTTTCACCATCAAAAACGGTATTCACAGTAAAAATTAATCATATTTTATTTTTTCGCCTTGACTTAGAGACGACTCCAATAGCTATAATGTAAATCAAAAGGAGGGACTACCTTGAAAATAAAAGATGTAAGTGAACAATTACATATTTCGCCGGACACGCTTCGTTACTACGAAAAAATCGGGCTCATCCGCAATGTGCCCCGCGATAAAAACGGCATCCGCGACTACAGCGAAGAAAACTGCAAAAGCATTGCCTTTATCAAGTGCATGCGGGCAGCCAACGTTTCTATCTCTGGCCTGACGCGCTATATGGAGCTTTTCGAGAAAGGCGACGCCACTCGTAAGGAACGGCGGCAAATTTTAGTCAATGAACGAAACCAACTACAGAGCAACTTGCAGGACATCCAAGATGCCTTAAGCCACTTAGACTGGAAAATCAAATTATACGACGAAGGAAAGTTCTAGTATTTTTGCAACCATTTTGCAGGAAAGCTTATTTCTCTTTATCGCCGCAAATTTTGACGCCGGTTCCATCATTCACACAGGAGGTACTTATGGAAAATATAACGCGGCGCGGCTTTTTAAAACTAGCCGGCAGTGCGGCCCTCGGCCTTGCTTTAGGCAAAGCCAACATTCTGCCTGCCATGGCCCAGGCACCGGTCGTAGGCAGTCAGGAAACGACGGCCCAGTCCGGTCAATCCGGCTCCTATGCCAAGGTCTATTACACCAAGCACATCGACGCCGAACACTTGATTAAATTGTATCAGAAGGTCAATGAAGGCATTTACGGCAAGACGGCCATCAAAGTCCACACGGGCGAACAGCACGGCCCGTACATCCTGCCGCGGGACATGGTCAAGGCCTTCCAAGCTCAGGTGCCTGACAGTAATATCGTCGAAACGAATACCCTCTACCCCGGCGACCGCGACACGACAGAAAAACACCGCCGGACCTTAGAAGTCAACGGCTGGAATTTCTGCCCCGTCGACATCATGGATGAAAAAGGCAACGTCATGATGCCCGTCCGCAAGGGCCTCCATTTCTCGGAAGTATCCTTAGGCCGCAACATCACTAATTACGACTCCATGATCGTCCTGACCCATTTCAAAGGCCACGCCATGGGCGGCTACGGCGGATCACTGAAAAATATCGCCATCGGCTGCGCGGACGGTCAGGTCGGAAAACGCCAGGTCCACGCCTTCCATGAATCGCGGACTCCCGTCGGTTCTGACTGGTCAGACAATATGGTTCTCGAAGAAGGTTTTATGGAAAACATGGCCGACTGCGGCAAGGCCATTTGCGACTACTTCGGAAAACACATCGTCTTCCTCAACGTCCTGCGCGCCATGTCCGTCGACTGTGACTGCGCCGGTACCTCGGCAGCCAAACCGGTCATCCCCGATTTAGGCATGATGGCTTCGACGGATATCTTGGCCATCGATCAGGCCAGTGTCGACATGGTCTATGATCAGCCGGAAAGAGATAAGCATGATTTGGTAGAACGAATCGAATCCCGCCACGGCCTGCACCAATTGACGGCCATGCGAAAATTAAAGATGGGCAATGACAAATATCAGTTGATTTCCATCGACTAAATCAACAAATACATCCCTGCTCGAATGACGAAAATCAACTCATTATATAACCCAAAGAGCCCTGTAAGCTCTCCTCCCCCACATCGGGACGGAAGAGCTTACAGGGCTCTTTTTAGGTTTCTGACAATCCGTACAGCAGTTTTGCCGAAAAGAGAATACGCTCTTTATACAAAAAAATTGCGGCTGCCAAAAGACAGCCGCAACTTTATATGAGAATCAGAAGATCCTCCAGAGAAACCCTTAGAAACAGGATTAGTTTTGCTTGTTTTCCGGAACGATGCGGACACGCTGGATGGTCGGTTTCCCGTCCTTATCCTTAGCGATCGTATCGATGCGGATGTACTTGAGTTCTGCAGAGAATTCGTTGGCCAAGCGATCCAACGTATCGTCGCCCTGGAGGGCTGCATTCGAGGCAGCGCCTGCCATGATGGCACGATAGACAACCGCAGCGAATTCATAACGCGTCATCATGCGGTTACCATCGAAGTTTCCATCCGGATAGCCTTCGATAATGCCGAGCTGATGAAGCTTAGTAACGTATTCGTAAGCCCAGTGGTTAGCCGGAACATCCGGGAAGAGCTCGCTGCCTTTGGACTCAATCGTACCAGGATTCTGGCCAGTCAACTGATTAATCATTTGACTCTGACGATTGACGATGTCTTCGAGTTTCGCTACGTCATCACGGAGGTGTTTGATTTCCTTAGCCATGCCAACGCGAGAGTTAGATACGTTGTTGCCCTGGCCTAACTTGAAGGAAACACCGGCGTTAATCATGTTTTCACCGCCGCCGATAGTGCCGCCGACCGAGAAGGTAGTATCTTCGTTCGGTTTGTAGAAGGCACCGAAAGCACCGGCGTTAGCGCCGCGGTAGTGGCCATAGCCGAAGGCGAAATCCCACTTATCATCAGGATCGAAGTCCTGCGGATGGAGGGCTGCCAAAGCAGCTGCACCGGCACCGACGCGGTTGATGCGGTTATCCAGTTTATTGACTTCTCCGCCCAGGTTGTTGATAGCCTGGTCGCGCAGGGCCAGCTGGCCGCCATTGACGGCTTCCGTCGAGCCCGGAGCTACGGTTCCGTCAGCAACACCGCTTACGACGTTGTTGCCCATGTTGACATTGCTGTCCTGAATGGTGATTGTACGATCGCTGTCTACGGTCTTGATGGTGACACCGTTGTTATTAATCGTCGTATTGCCCGTTGTGACACTGTCGAGGTCTTTCAAGTCCTTAGACAGTTTGATGTCGAGGCCATCACCGCTGCTGTTTCTTACAACACCGATGTTGCCGCTAGACAGTTTAGACGTATCGGCACCGCCGTTGAGTTTCAGCGTATCGCCGAGGCCAACGGTGACGCTGTTGTCTGCGCCGTCGTCGCCTTGGAAGACACGGCCTTTGCTGACCTTGTCATCTACGACTTTCAGCTGATCTTCGGTAGCTGCACGGCCGGACTGGATGTTCGTGCCATCCCAGGTGGTGTTGTCCAACCCAGTGAGGTAGTTGCCCGTTGCCGGATTGCCGTCGTTTGCCGTGTTTGCTTGGTTGCCCAGAACGGCACCGCCTGCAGAAATCTGGCCTTTAGAGCCGTCCAGTTTGACCTGGTTATCGCCGCTGCCGGCCGTAACGGTGGCACCGTTGCCGTCGATATTGACCTGCTTGGATGCATCACTATTGTCACCAAGAGTAATGTTATCATTCAGGTTAACCTTGTTATCAGCATCTACGGTGATGTTCTTACCGGATTGTGCTTTCACTGCGTCGGCTTGACCTTTCGCAATGTTGTAAACGTCACCAATATTGGCACCGTTGTTGTAGTTTTCCTGACCTTCTACAGACGTGTCATAGTTATTACCAAGACCGCTGCCTACGTCCTTGATTTGCTTATTCCCAGCATTGATACCATCTTTATCGATGGAGATACCAGAATCTTTAATCGCAATCTTATCCGTAGAAACGCCATCTTTATCGATGGTCGTGTTACCAGCTGTAAGAGAACCATCCTGACCGAGGTCGACATTGTCTTTCAGGCCGACCTGCAGCTTACCATCATCGGTAACTTTCGTTTCGATGTTGGTGTCACCAGTTACAGTGATAGTGCTGCCCAAGTCTTGTTTGACAGACTTGCCGTCGTCAGCAGTTAAGCCGAAGCCGCCGCCCTTGTCCGCACCTTTAACGTCATTGATAGCGGTGGTCAAATCACCGATATTGGCTGCGTTGTTGTAGTTTTCCTGACCGGCTACGCTTGTATCATAAGTCTCACCAGTCGTGCCGCTGGCCACATTAGTGATCTGGTTGCCGCCGTTGTTGAGACCCGTGCCCGTCAAGGATACCGGATTGCCGGTTTCAGGCGTAATGGTGACACCGCCGTTATTGACTACGGTGTTGCCCATGGTGACGGAGCCGGTGGAGCCGAGGTTGAGGTCTTTATTGAGCTTAACCGTCAACAGACCATTGTCGCCATCCTGGCTGGATACGACACCGATGTTGCCATCAGTGAGATCAGCTTCAGTGGTTGCATTACCTTTGACATTGACCTGGTTATTCAGTTTTACAGCCGAAGCCGTGCCAAAATCACCGCCGTACTTCATGCCGTCACTCAAGGTAGCAACGGTCTGATCACCTACGGTAATACGGTCAACCGGCGTACCGGTTACGTCATTGACGCTAGGACCAACTTTAATATTTACAGTCGTTCCCGGTGTTCCGTCAGCTCCGGCAGGGCCGGTCAAGCCGATGGAGCCGTCAGCGCCGTTGATAACGACGGCCGAACCGTCTTTACCGTTGACACCAATCTTACCGTCGACACCGTCTGTTCCTGCTTTGCCGATGGAGATATCATTACTCAGGCCTACGGAAATCTTGCCGTTATCCGAGTCAGTGGTCGTTGTAATATTCTGACCGTCGCCTACGATGCCAAGGGCTTCGCCCAGGTCACGATGTACGGTTTCACCGTTATCAGCCGTGAAGTCCATCCCCTTATTAGTCAAATCGGACTTAGCACTGTCAGTAATGTTTTTAATATCACCGATGTTGGCTGCATTGGTATCCGTATTGTACGTCGGCTTGTTATTTTCATCAACACCATCTGAGCCGCTGGCTACATTCGTAATCTGCTTACTGCCGCCATCGATACCCTCTGTTGTGACAGACGGACCATTGGTGATAGTCAAGCCCCCCGTAGCCAGTGTCGTATCTCCGACTTTCACACCGTCGTTGTTGATGACGGTGTTACCGGTTGTAACTGAGCCGGTTGAGCCTAAGTCGAGATCCTTATTCAGGCTGATTTCCAAAACACCGTCTTTAACGGCCGTCGTGATGTTAGAAACGCCGTCAGAGTTGGTTTCTGTTGATGTACCTTCAGTCACGCCACCTTTCACGGTAATGGTGCTGCCTAAATCCTGTTTTACAGAATTGTTGTCGTCAGCTGTTAAGCCGAAACCACCACCATTTCCCGCATATTTAACGTCGTTAATAGCTGTCGTCAAATCACCGATATTGGCTGCGTTGTTGTAGTTTTCCTGACCGTCTACCGTCGTGTCGTAAGTAGTACCGGTCGTACCGCTAGCCACATTCGTGATCTGATTGCCGCCGTTGTTGAGGCCTTTATCGGTCAAGGTAACGGCTGTATCTCCACTACCAATAGCTACACCGCTGTTGTTGACTACGGTGTTGCCTATGGTTACGGAACCGGTGTCACCCAAGTTGATGTCTTTATTGAGCTTAACCGTTAACAGACCATTGTCGCCATCCTGGCTGGATACGACACCGATGTTGCCATCAGTGAGATCAGCTTCAGTGGTTGCATTACCTTTGACATTGACCTGGTTGTTCAGTTTCACTGCAGAAGCAGTGCCAAAGTCACCGCCGTATTTCATGCCGTCATCGAGGGTTGCAACGGTCGAGCCGCCTGCGGTAATGCGGTCAATGGCCGTACCGACTAAGTTATTAGCTTGGGTTCCGGCTGCGATTGTTGCCGTCGAACCATCCGTACCCGTCAGGGCAACAGAGCCTGTCGCCCCGTCAATGGCAACGGAAGATCCATCAGCACCATTCAGGGTAATCGAGCTGTCTACACCGCCTGTGCCCTCATCATCGTTGGCACTACCTAAGGTGATGTTATCCGAGAGTTTGAGGTCATAATACGTCGTCAGGTTGTTATCTCTCTTTGTTTGAATCAACAAGTTCTTACCTGCATACTCGGCCGCTTCGCCTTCTGTACCACCTTCAACGGTTACATACGTATGCTGAGCAGCTAATTTTCTAATTTCATTTAACTGGCTGCCATTAACAGCATCCATAGAATCGTCATTGATAGCTCCAGGCGCAACATTGATAATCTTGTTGCCGCCGTTATTGAGGCCGGCATCCGTCAAGGTTACAGGATTACCGCCGGTAGGCGTAATGGTAACGCCGCTGTTATTGATCACGGTGTTGCCTGTAGTTACGGAACCAGATGAGCCTAGGTTGATGTCTTTATTGAGCTTAACCGTTAACAATGCATTGTCACCATCCTGGCTGGATACGACGCCGATGTTGCCCGTCGTCAGGTCATCTTCAGAGGTTGCTTCGCCTTCCATGTTAACTTGATTATTCAACTTAACAGAAGCAACTTCGCCGAAGTCACCATAGTACTTCATACCGTCGTCGAGAGTTGCAACGGTTGCACCACCGATAGTAATGCGGTCAATGGGAGTACCGGCCAAGTTATTAACCTGAGTGCCCGCTCCGATAGTTACAGGCGAGCCGTCAGCGGTATTCAAAGCGATAGTTCCGTCAGCACCGTTGATAGCTACAGCCGAGCCGTCTTTACCATTAACGGTAATGGAGCTGTCTGTACCTTCAGTGGAACCGTCTTCACTGGCTTTTTCACCAAGGGCAATCGTATTGCTCAAGCCTACGGTGAGTTTGCCACTGGTCGCATCAGCCGTAGTCGTGATGTTGCCATCACCGGCGATTTGAATCGTCTTGCCAATGTCTTGCTTAACAGCGGTGCCGCTGTCGTCGGTCAAGCCGAAGCCGCCCGTTGCGTTTTCACTGGTACCATCAGCAAGAGCATTCACCGTATCGCTTACGGTCTTCAGCTGATCTTCCGTAGCTGCACGGCCGCTTACGATATCCGGACTCGTCATATTCCATTCGGTGTTATCCAAACCAGTTACATAGCTGCCCGTTTGAGCAGTTCCACCGGCGGTAACTTCCGTCTGATTACCAATGGTAGCGTCGCCGGCTGTTACGGTATTCAACCCGGTAATGTCTTTCGCCAGGCGAACCGTCAATTTGGCATTGTCATTGTCTTGTTCGGCAACGATGCCAATGTTGTTGTCGGTAGATAACTTAGTAGAATCTGTTTCTCCGCCGACAATGTTGACGGTCTTATTCAGTTTGACAGCGGCAGAACCGGTATCACCGGTGTACTTCATGCCGTCATCAAGGGTTGCTACCTGATGGTTCGTGCCTTCCGGATCGGTGTAGATGATGCGAGTCATGGTATCACCATCGGCACCGTTGACGCCGGCGTCACCAGGCGTGGTATAGATGTCGGTCACGCCGTCTTTGCCATTGAGGCCGATGTGGCCTTCCAAGCCGTCGACGCCATCGACACCGTCTTTACCGGTGATGCTGACGCCATCTTTGCCGTCGGCACCCTTAATCGAGATGCCGTCGTTGCCGTCGATAGTAACGACGTTTCCATCGCTGCCGTTAACACCGATAGATCCGTTCGTACCATCTTTCGCACCGATAGTGAGGTTGTCGGCAAGTTTCAGGTCATACGTGGTCTGACCGTCTACCTCGGTAGCTTTCAGCTTCAGATTGTTTCCTGTATAGTCAGTCGTTCCGGCTGCTGTGCCGTCTTCAACGGTTACCACCGTGTGTTTTTCAGCAATGTCTTGAACAGCTTTCAACTGACTGCCGTTAACAGCATCTGTAGAGGTCGAACTTACATCACCGGCTGCAACGTTAGTAATCTTATTGCCGCCGTTATTGAGGCCGGTACCCGTCAAGGTTACAGGGTTACCCGTAGAAGGCGTAATGGTAACGCCGTCGTTATTGATAACCGTAGCACCTGTCTTGACCGAGCCGGTGTCGCCCAAGTTGATGTCTTTATTGAGCTTAACCGTTAACAGACCATTGTCGCCATCCTGGCTGGATACGACACCGATGTTTCCATCAGTGAGGTTAGCTTCTGTCGTGGCATTGCCTTTGACATTGACCTGGTTGTTCAGTTTCACAGCCGAAGTCGTGCCGAAGTCACCTCCGTACTTCATACCGTCATCGAGTGTAGCAACGGTCGCACCACCGACCGTAATGCGGTCAATGGGCGTACCGGTTACATCATTGACGGGGTCAGCCACTTTAATCGTTACCGTTGTGCCCGGTGTTCCGTCAGCTCCGGCAGGGCCGGTCAAGCCGATGGAGCCGTCAGCGCCGTTGATAACTACAGCAGAGCCATCTTTACCGTTGACGCCAATCTTGCCGTCGACACCGTCTGTACCGTCAGCGCCGTCTTTGGCACCGATGGAGATGTCGTTGCTCAAGGCTACGGTAATTTTGCCGTTTGTTGCATCGGCTGTCGTCGTGATATTCTGACCGTCACCGGCAATCTGGATGGTCTTGCCCAGGTCTTGCTTAACAGCGTTGCCGCTGTCGTCGGTCAGGCCGAAGCCGCCCGTTGCGTTTTCACTGGTACCATCCATAATGGCATCGCTTACGGTCTTCAGCTGATCTTCCGTAGCTGCCCGACCGCTTACGATATCCGGATCGGATACATTCCACGTCGTGTTGTCTAAGCCGGTTACATAGCTGCCCGTTTGAGCAACACCGCTAGCTGTCATTTCTGTCTGCGTACCGATGGTAGCATCGCCGGCCGTTACGGTGTTCAAACCGGTAATGTCTTTCGCCAGGCGAACCGTCAGTTTGCCATTGTCGCCGTCTTGTTCGGCAACGATGCCAATGTTGTTGTCGGTAGATAACTTCGTAGAATCCGTTTCTCCGCCGACAATGTTGACGGTCTTATTCAGTTTGACAGCGGCAGAACCGGTATCACCGGTGTATTTCATGCCGTCATCAAGGGTTGCGACCGTCGCACCGCCTACGGTGACACGGTTAATAGAGTTACCGTTGACGTCGTTAGCAGCTGTACCGGCTTTGATGGTGACCGGCGAGCCGTCAGCCGTGTTCAAGGCGATGGAGCCGTCAGCACCGTTAATAGCTACTGCGGAACCGTCTTTACCATTTACAGTAATAGAGCTGTCGGTTCCTTCTGTACCGGCTGCACTGTCGGCAGCACTGCCTAAGGTAATCTTATCGGCAAGCTTCAGGTCATAGGTCGTCTTATCGCCATCGGTAGTGGCTTTCAGTTTCAGGTTGTTGCCTGCGTAGTCAGTCGTTCCGGCTGCGGTACCACCTTCAACGGTGACCGCCGTAGCGGCAGCTTTTAACTGGCCGTAATTGACAGCATCCGTATCGGCCGTGCCGGCAGCTACGTTAGTAATCGTATTGCCGCCGTTGTTGAGGCCGGTACCGGTCAAGCTTACAGGCTTACCGGTGGACGGCGTAATGGTCACGCCATCGTTATTGATGACCGTAGCACCTGTCTTGACCGAGCCGGTGTCGCCCAAGTTGATGTCTTTATTGAGCTTAACCGTCAACAGACCATTGTCGCCATCCTGGCTGGATACGACGCCGATGTTGCCCGTCGTGAGGTTGGCTTCCGTCGTTGCTTCACCTTTCACGTTAACTTGATTATTCAATTTTACTTTGGAAACAGTACCGAAGTCACCGCCATATTTCATGCCATCAGTCAAGGTTGCAACGGTCTGGTCACCTACGGTAATTCTATCTACCGGAGTATCGGATACGTTATTAACAGGGTCAGCCACTTTAATCGTTACCGTCGTGCCCGGTGTTCCGTCAGCTCCGGCAGGGCCGGTCAAGCCGATGGAGCCATCTTTGCCGTTGATAACGACGGACGAACCATCTTTACCGTTGACGCCGATCTTACCATCGACACCGTCTGTACCATCATCTCCGTCTTTCGCACCGATGGAGATATCGTTGCTCAAGGCTACGGTAATCTTACCGTTTTCAGCATCGGCTGTCGTCGTGATATTCTGACCATCGCCGGCGACTTGAATCGTTTCGCCAAGGCTTTGTGTAACTTTGTTTCCATCATCATCAGTCAAGCCGAAGGCACCGGTACCGGTCGAAATGGCATTCACTTTATCGTTGATAGCTTTGAGCTGATCTTCCGTGGCAGCACGACCGGTTACGGCATCCGGATTCGACGTATCCCAAGCGGTATTGCCTAACCCGGTTAAGTAGGTACCTGTCTGAGATACGCCATTAGTCGTGGTTACAGTCTGGTTGCCCAAGACGGCTGTACCGACGGTTACAGAACCGGTATCGCCTAAGTTGATGTCTTTCACTAACTGGACTTTTAACTGGCCGTTAACGTTGTTGACGCCGATGTTATTGTCCGTCAATTTTGTTGCGTCAGCACCGCCAACGATATCAAGCTGTTCGTTGAGGGTCTTAGCAATGACTTTCGTCGTATCGGACTGGCCGTCATCACCGGCATATTTCAAACCGTCACTCATGGTAGCAACCGTCTGGCCGCCTACAGAGATGCGGTCAACGGAAGTTCCTGCCAAGTTATTGGCACTAGTGCCGGCCTGGATAGTTACCGGCGAACCGGATTCGGTATTAAGTTCGATAGATCCGTTGGAGCCGTTGATAGCTACGGCCGAGCCATCTGTACCTTTTGCCGTAACAGAACCATTAGCACCGTTAACGGCTACGGAGGAGCCGTTGGCACCGTTCAGCGTAATAGAGCCGTCGGTACCGGTTGTGCCGGCTGCACTGTCGGCAGCACTGCCTAAGGTGATGTTATCGGCAAGTTTCACATCATAGGTCGGTGAACCATTGGCTGTCGTCCCTGCTTTCACCTGCAGGTTGTCCCCCGCATAGGTTCCATCAGTCGGAGCCTCGGTGCCGCCTTCAACCGTAACCTCAGTCGTTTTCGATTCGCCAATCGTTATCTGGCTGAGTCTATCTTCTAACTGAGCTACGTTCACCGCATCAGTACCATCTGTACCGGTAGCAACATTGGTAATCTTATTGCCGCCATTGTTGAGGCCACCGTCAGTGAGGCTTACAGCCGTATCCCCGCTGCCAATGGTTACACCGCTGTTATTAATTACAGTGTTACCTGTAGTAACAGAACCGTTTTCACCTAAGTTGAGGTCTTTATTCAATTTCACGACTAACAGACCGTTGTCGCCATTCTGGCTGGAAACGACACCGATGTTGCCGGAAGTAAGGTTAGCTTCTGTCGTCGCTTCCCCTTTTACATCAACTTGATTATTCAATTTGACGTTGGAAACGGTACCGAAGTCACCGCCGTATTTCATGCCGTCATTCAGGGTAGCCACAGTGGCTCCGCCTACGGTGATACGGTTAATCGGCGAGCCGGTTACGTCATTGACGCTGATGCCGGCCTGGATAGTTACAGGCGAACCGGAACCGGTATTCAAGGCGATAGAGCCGTTGGAGCCATCGATAGCTACGGCCGAACCGTCTGCACCATTCACAGTAAGGGAACCGTCTTCACTGCCGGATTCACCAACAGCCACAGTGTTGCTCAAGCCTACGGTGATCTTGCCATTGGTGGCATCAGACGTAGTCGTGATGTTGCCGTCACCGGCAATATTTAAGGTTTCACCTAAGTTACGGTGTACAGCATCACCGCTGTCGGCCGTGAAATTCAGGCCATCATTGGTTAATTCTGTCTTAGCCGCATCGGTAATATTCTTAATGTCACCGATATTGGCACCATTGGTAAGGTTATTGTACGTCGGGTTGCCGTCATCATCGACACCATCGGAACCGCTGGCTACGTTAGTAATCTGTTTGCTACCGGCATCAATGCCCGTCGTCGTGACAGACGGACCATTGGTGATGGTCAAGCCACCCGTCGTGAGAGCCGTATCGCCGACTTTCACACCGTCGTTGTTGATGACCGTATTGCCGGTGGTTACAGAACCGGTCGAGCCTAAGTCGAGATCCTTATTCAGGCTGACTTCAAGAGCCCCGTCTTTCACGGCTGTCGTGATGTTAGAAACGCCATCCGGATTTTCGGTCGTAGCCGTTCCGTCGGTGACGCCGCCTTTAACGGTAATCGTCTTGCCGAGGTCCTGCTTAACCGTGGTACCGCTGCCGTCAGCGAGGCCGAAGCCACCGGTTGCATTTTCACTGGTACCATCAGTAACAGCAACGACTGCGTCGCTTACGGTCTTCAACTGATCTTCCGTAGCTGCACGACCGGTTACGATATCCGGATTGGATACATTCCACGTCGTGTTGTCCAAACCGGTTACATAGCTGCCCGTTTGAGTAATGCCGCCAGCTGTCGTTTCTGTCTGCGTACCGATAGTAGCATCGCCGGCCGTTACGGTATTCAAACCGGTAATGTCTTTGGCCAAGCGAACGGTCAACTTGCCATTGTCGCCGTCTTGAGCGGCAACGATGCCAATGTTGTTGTCCGTAGATAACTTGGAAGCATCCGTTTCCCCACCGACGATATTGACGGTCTTATTCAGTTTGACAGCGGCAGAACCGGTGTCACCGGTATATACCATGCCGTCATCAAGAGTAGCTACGGTCGCGCCGCCTACGGTGATACGGTTAATAGAGTTACCGTTGACGTCGTTAGCAGCCGTACCGGCTTTAATCGTAACCGGCGAGCCGTCAGCCGTGTTCAGGGCGATAGAGCCGTCAGCACCGTTGATAGCAACGGCGGAACCGTCTTTACCGTTGACGGTAATGGAGCTGTCCGTCCCTTCTGTCCCCGCTGCAGTGTCGGCTTTACTACCTAAAGTAATGTTATCAGCCAGTTTCACGTCATAAGTCGTGGCACCGGTCGTTTCTGTTTTTTCGGTAATCTGCAAGTTGCTGCCAGTATAGTTACCACTAGTACCGGCAGTTGTGCCGCCTTCGACAGTAAGGTTCGTCTTGCTGCCTTCACCGGCACTTACGCCTTCAATTGCCTTTGTCAACTGATCCACGTTAACAGCATCTGTACCCTTAACACCGGTAGCAACATTGCTGATGACGTTGTTGCCGTTATCAAGACCGGAGCCGGTCAAGGATACAGGTTCACCCGTAGCAGGGGTAATCTTAATGCCATCGTTGTTAACAACCGTGTTACCCACTGTTAAGGAACCGGTGGAGCCTAAGTCGACGTCTTTGACTAACTGAACTTTTAATTGGCCATTAACGTTGTTGACGCCAATGTTTTTGTCCGTCAATTCACCTTCAGCACCGCCAATGATATCGAGCTGTTCGTTGAGGGTCTTCGGAATAACTTTCGTCGTATCCGTCTGGCCGTCATCACCGGCAAATTTAAGACCGTCGCTCATGGTAGCCACAGTTTGACCACCTACAGTAATGCGATCGACAGGCGTACCGGCCAAGTTATTAACTTGAGTTCCGGCACCAATAGTTACGGGCGAACCGTCAGCGGTATTCAAAGCGATAGTACCGTCAGCACCGTTAATCGCAACGGAAGAGCCATCTGCACCATTCACGGTGAGCGAGCCGTCTTCACTGCCCTTGTCACCAACAGCAACAGTATTGCTCAAACCTACGGTGATTTTGCCATTAGTGGCATCAGACGTAGTCGTGATGTTGCCATCACCGGCAATATTTAAGGTTTCTCCTAAGTTGCGGTGTACAGCATCGCCGCTATCGGCCGTGAAATTCAGACCATCATTGGTTAATTCGGTCTTAGCCGCATCGGTAATATTTTTAATGTCACCGATATTGGCGCCATTAGTAAGGTTATTATACGTCGGGTTCCCGTCAGCATCGACACCGTCGGAGCCGCTGGATACGTTGGTAATCTGTTTGCTGCCGCCGTCGATGCCCGCCGTTGTGACAGACGGACCGTTGGTGATGGTCAAGCCACTGGTCGTGAGGGTTGTATCACCGACTTTTACACCGTCGTTATTGACCACAGTGTTGCCTGTGGTTACAGATCCTGTTTCGCCTAAGTTGATATCTTTATTAAGCTTAACCGTCAACAGACCATTCTCGCCATCCTGGCTGGATACGACACCGATATTGCCATCAGTCAGATTGCTTCTGTCGTGGCATTGCCCTTGACATTGACTTGGTTATTCAATTTCACAGCCGAAGCGGTACCGAAGTCACCACCGTATTTCATACCGTCATCAAGAGTTGCTACAGTCGCGTCGCCTACGGTAATACGATTAATAGAATTACCGTTTACGTCGTTAGCTGCCGTACCGGCTTTAATCGTGACCGGCGAACCGTCAGCTGTATTCAAGGCGATAGAGCCATCAGCACCGTTGATTGCAACAGAAGAGCCGTCAACGCCGTTAACGGTAACGGCCCCGTCAGTACCGGTTGTACCAGCCGTACCATCCGCAGCGCTGCCTAAGGTAACCTTATCAGCCAGTTTCAAGTCATACGTAGTGGAACCATCTGTTCCTGTAGTTCCTTTCAACTGTAAGTTGCTGCCTGCATAAGAATCAGTACCTGCTTCCGTGCCGCCTTCAACGGTTACCGTAGTCTTTGTTCCGGAACCGCCACTTACACCGGCAATGGCCTTTGTCAACTGATCGACATTGACAGCATCCGTGCCATCCGTACCGGTTGCAACGTTGGTAATCTTATTACCGCCGGCATCAATACCGCTGGAAGTAACAGACGAACCATTGGTGATGGTTAAGCCACTATTATTGATGGTCGTGTTGCCTGTTGTTACCGAGCCATTTTCACCTAAGTCGATGTCTTTATTTAATTTCACGACTAATAAACCGTTATCGCCATCCTGACTGGATACGACACCGATGTTGCCCGTCGTAAGGTCCGCTTCTGTCGTAGCTTCCCCTTTTACGTTAACTTGATTATTCAATTTAACGTTGGAAACGGTACCGAAGTCGCCGCCGTATTTCATACCGTCATTCATGGTAGCTACAGTCGCGCCACCTACGGTGATACGGTTAATGGGCGTACCGGTTACGTCATTAACGCTGGTACCGGCCCCAATGGTCACCGGCGAACCGGAACCGCTGGTCAAGGCGATCGTGCCGTCAGCACCATTAATCGCTACGGACGAACCGTCAGTACCATTAACGGTAACCGTGCCATTAGCACCATCGGTACCTGCTGTACCTACAGAAACAGTATTGCTCAAACCTACGGTAATCTTAGTATTTGTCGTATCAGCCGTAGTCGTGATGTTACCGTCACCGGCAATCTGAATCGTTTTGCCCAAGTCCTGCTTCACAGCCGTGCCGCTGTCGTCGGTCAAGCCGAAGCCACCGGTTGCGTTTTCACTAGTACCATCAGTAACAGCAACGACAGCATCGCTTACGGTTTTCAGCTGATCTTCCGTAGCTGCACGACCGCTTACGATATCCGGATTCGATACATTCCAAGTCGTGTTGTCTAATCCGGTTACATAGCTTCCCGTTTCAGCAACACCACCTGCTGTCGTTTCTGTTTGAGTACCGATCGTAGCATCGCCGGCTGTTACGGTGTTCAAACCGGTAATGTCTTTCGCCAAGCGAACGGTCAGTTTGCCATTGTCGCCGTCTTGTGCGGCAACGATGCCAATATTGTTGTCCGTAGATAATTTGGAGGAATCCGTTTCCCCACCGACGATATTGACGGTCTTATTCAATTTAACGGCAGCCGTTCCGGTATCACCGGTATAAACCATGCCGTCATCAAGGGTTGCGACCGTCGCACCACCTGCGGTAATACGGTTAAGAGAATTACCGTTTACGTCGTTAGCTGCCGTACCTGCTGCGATAGTAGCTGTAGAACCATCTGTACCGGTTAAAGCAACAGAACCGGTTGCACCATCAACAGCTACAGAAGAACCGCCGGTGCCGTTAACCGTAAGCGAGCCGTCCGTACTGGTGCTGCCTAAAGTTACTTTGTCCGCAAGTTTGAGGTCATAGGCTGTCGAATTAGTACCCGTCGTAGAGGTAAGTTGTAAGTTGTTGCCTGTATAAGTGCTGTCGGTACCGGCTGCCGTGCCGCCTTCAACGGTAACGGTAGTCGTCGTACCCGATCCACCACTGACACCGGCGATAGCCTGATTCAATTGACTTACGTTAACACCGTCAGTATTGGCTGTACCGGCAGCAACGTTAGTAATCTTATTACCGCCATTATTAAGACCGGCTGTGGTCAAAGTCACCCTAGAACCCGACGCAGGCGTAATGTAAACACCTTTCCCGTTGATAGCTGTACGATTACCGTCAGAATCAGTAAATGCAGCACTTGTTAAGCCTGTAAGGGCTTTATTCAAACGAAGGGTTACTGTATTATCGCTAATGAAAGCTCCAATATTAGGGTTCGTAGCAAAATCGCTCTGTTCGTACAATGTTTTGTCTACGCCACCCGTAATCGTCAAGGATTCATTCAGAAGTTTAGTCGCTGTACGCGGTGTGTTGTCCGAGCCATAGTGGGTAGAGCCGCTCACTTGGAAATCACCGGCAGTAGCAAGCATAGTATTCGTCCACTGTTTCATATTTACGGCATCCGTATCGTACTGACCAGCTGCTAACCCGGTGAGTTTACGAGTTACGGTCGTTCCGGCAAAGCCATCCGTACCAATGGAAACGACACCAGCACTGCTATTCCATACGCCGCCAGAGGTAGTACCGGCATTTCCTTTCGTAGAAAGCCACCCGGTCCATGTGCTGTCCTGAGCATTCCAGCCCTGGCTGGTAGTATCGGTTGCACGCGTTGTAGTGGATCCGGAACCGATGGCCACACTGGTAGCCACCCCTGCCGCCGCACCACTACCCAAAGCAATGGCGCTAGTTGCCGATGCATCGGTAGTAGCTGTTTTACCGATTGCAATACCGGTATTTGCAGCAGTAGTCGCTTGATGACCGATAGCGATCGTATCCTGTCCGGTACCGTCAGCACCGGAGTTCGCTTCGCGACCGATAGCAATACTTCTCGTACCGGACGTCTTAGTTAGGTAGCCTATAGAAACAGAACTAGCACCACTGGCTGTATTTTCATAACCGGCTGCAAGTGAGTAGTTACCGGTAGCTTGAGCCGTTCGACCTAAGGCCATGGCTCCTCCACCGCTGGATACAGCGCCATAACCTACAGCCATAGAGCGCAAACCGCTCGCCTGTGCGCTATTACCTACGGCAATAGTGTATTGATTGCTGGCAGTTGCGGCTGCCCCGGCAGCAAGAGAACCTATGGACGTAGCCTTGGCACTGTTACCGACAGCGGTAGTACTAACGGCACTTGCGACAGCACCATCACCGATAGCGGCAGCGCTAATATCAGTTGCCTGACTTGTAGATCCAATAGCTACTGTATGGAACGAAGTTGCTTTAGCCCCGGAACCTATGGCAGCTGCAGCTAGGCCATTACCATCATAGGAAGTCTTACTAGTATCCGTATTACCGGCAACAGCATTATTACCAATAGCGATAGCGTCCGTAGAGTATGAACGAGTGTTAGTACCGATGGACATAGTATTTTCATAGGCCAGCGTACTCCCATCAGGTTGACCGGCATACGCATTCTGACCAATGGCAATACCATGAATAGCATTCGTTCGGTTATTTGAACCTACAATAACTGAATTACCGGCACGACCGTAAGCAATATTGTCATGGCCAATCATGACACGGCCGCCGAGAGCCGAACTGAGGCCCGTGCCATCAGGTGTATCTTCCGACGCAGTGGTGGTCGGAGCAATAGCAGTCTGATTAGCACCGATAACAACATCATTGATACCGTAGGCTAAGGCCGATTTACCAATCGCAACGGCATTGGCACCGCTCTGGGTTACGCCGCCGACTGAATAAGTACCACCGGCGATAGCACCATCGCCCATTGCAATTGCGTAATTAATGGCTGCCGTAGCACCACCGATAGCAATCGTTTCTGTACCGGTCGCAGAGGCATCAGTCCCCAAAGCAAGGGCATCTTCACCGTTTGAGGTAGCTGTGCCTACAGAAACAGCGCCGGCACCGGTAGCTGTCGCGTTAGCACCTACAGCCATCGTGTCATTGTCTTGAGCCCCCGGATAACGCCCTGCTACAACTCGCTGCGCCGCTTCTGCCGGTAAGGTAACGGTTGAAACGAGTCCCAAGGCTAAGCTGCTTACGACGGCCAGGCTCAGCAAGCTATGGGACACGCGCGCCGTATGCTGCGATTTCGTTTTACTATTTCTCTTGGCAAGCTCGGAAACGACGACGTAGGCGTTTCTCACCTTGCTCCAGACGACCTTATAGATCTTATTCATACAAAAATCTTCCTCCTTAATTAAATCCCAATAACAACTCGTCAAAAAAACAACGGATGCACTCGGAATCTGTCCTGACAGTAGGTATGGGACCTGTCAGGATATGTCAATG